>Ga0070765_100002024_pt1 | contig 12589 bp, 9 predicted proteins | sample HubBroMetageWFT5_FD_71516 | JGI IMG/M metagenome (GOLD analysis project Ga0070765, IMG submission 71516) | Warmed and freeze-thawed soil microbial communities from the Hubbard Brook experimental Forest, New Hampshire - Hubbard Brook CCASE Soil... | ecosystem: Environmental > Terrestrial > Soil... | reverse complement strand
GCCGTGCAGACCGCCGCTGCGGAGGTAATTCTTATCCGAGAATTTTCCGCCGGCGTGCAGCGTGGTGAGGATGACTTCGAGGGCCGACTTTTTGATCTTCGGGTGTCGATCGACGGGGATGCCGCGGCCGTTGTCGCTGACTGTGAGCGAAGCGCCGTCCTTGTGCAGCGTGACAATAATGTGGTCGGCCGCTTCGGCCAGGTATTCATCGACCGAGTTGTCGACGATCTCCCAGAGCAGGTGATGCAGGCCGCGCCCGTCGACGCCGCCGATGTACATCGAGGGCCGCCGCCTGACGGCTTCCAGTCCCTCCAAGACCTCGATATCGCGGGCGCTATAATCGCCGCTGGGCCGCAACCGGTTTGTTTTTGCCGCAGTCGCCATGGATCCGTCGTTGTTCGTTATTTCTCGAGTTGTTCCCAATCGACCAGCTCGATTGGGCGGGGAATGATTTCCTTGAAGCCGGTGCGCGTGCTGGTTTTGATGCCCTTTCCGCCCCGCGACGTGACGCCGTATTTCATCTGGCCGAAGCTCAGCGGCTTGTCATTGGCGTTGATCACGTGCAGGGAATCGCTCTGACGCCCGAGCTGCATGGCGCCCAACACTTCGTCGTTGGGAGTGAGCTTGATGCCGCGGACGCCTTTGCCGGGACCGCCGAGAATGGGCACGTCGTCGATCTTGAAATGAATCACGCGTGCCTCGCGCGTCGCGAGGAACATCGTCTCGGCATCCCTCACGAGTTCGACAAAGATGACGCTGTCCCCCTCCCGCAGTCGGCAGAACCGCCGGCCCGCCTTGGTCGACGGAGTGCGGAACGTGCTGAACGAAATCTGCATGACTTGTCCCGACCGAGTGGCGATCAGGAGATACGGGGCCGGCGGCTGATTTTTCCGGACGGTCGAATCGGCCGTGGTGAACCGCGGGTCGGTGCTGACGGCCCAGATCGTCCGCGCGCCGTCCCCCACGCGCACAAACTTCGCGAGCGGATCGCCATAACCCGACGACGGCGGGACCTGTTCGATCGGCAGCGTGTAGGCCACGCCGTCGTTGGAAAAAATTACGACATGCTCCAATGTGCTTCCGGGAACGACGGACAGCACGCTGTCCCCTTCGCGGACGCGCGTGCTCTCCACCTTTTGCAGCCGGCCGACGCGCTTAATCCACCCATCGCGGGTGACAACGACGTTGGTGTTCTCGCGGACGATATAGGCCTGCGGATCGAACTCGGTGATCTCATCCTCAGAGCCGAGGGCCGTGCGACGGTCGTCGCCGAACTTCTCGGCGATCTCCTCGAGTTCCGTCTGCACGACTTTCCACAGCCGGCTCTTCGAGGCCAGGATCTTGCGGATGTTGTCGGCCTCGGCCTTTTTCTCTTTAAGTTCCTCGAGGATGCGGTCGATCTCGAGGGCCGAAATGCGATACAACGCCAGCTCGAGAACCGCATCGGTTTGTTCGGCATCGAGCGGAAAGGCCTTCATCAGCCGGGCCGCCGCGTCGGCCTTGCCCTGGCTGGCGCGGATGATCTTCAGCGCCTGTTCGAGCCCCTTGAAAACGATCACGAATCCTTCAAGGATGTGAATCCGACGCTCCAGCTGCCGCAACTGGAACTCGAACCGCCGGGTGACGCAGCGGAAACGAAATTCGAGAAAGTGGCGGAGCAAGTCCTTGAGGCTCAACCGGCCGGGAACCAACGCGCCGTGTTCGTCCGGGACCAGGCACGTGGTGTTCAGGGCGAAGTTCTGCTCCAGTGCCGTGTGTCGAAATAGATAGGCCATCACGGCCTCGGGATCGGACCCTGGCTTGAGTTCCATGACGATCCGCAGCGGGTGCTTTTCGCTGCTCTCATCCGCTACGCCCTCAAGTTGCGGCAGCTTGCGGCCGTTGATGATGTCGCCGATCGCCGTCAGCAGCGGCCCCGTTTCAACGCCAAACGGCAACGAGGTGACCGCAATCCGGTTGGCGGACTCCGATTTGCGATCCCTTTCAGCCTTCCATTCGCCGCGGACCTTGAATGAGCCACGGCCTTCCTCATAGGCCTCGCGGATTGCCTTGCGATCGGTCACGATCCGCCCGCCAAGCGGGAAATCTGGCCCTTTGACGAACTTCATTAACTGGGCGACCGTGGCATCTGGCTCGCCAATCAGATGCACGCACGCTTTCACCACTTCGCCCAAATTGTGCGGCGGGATGTTCGTGGCCATGCCGACGGCGATTCCCTGCGTGCCATTGACCAGCAAATTTGGGAATCGCGCCGGGAGAACGACCGGCTCTTCCTTGGCCGCGTCGTAAGTTGGCCGCATGTCAACTGTTTCGGCACGCAGCTCGTTCATAAGCTGTTCGGCGATTGCGGTTAGCTTAACCTCCGTGTACCGGGCGGCGGCGGCGGGAAGGCCGATGATCGAGCCGAAGTTTCCCTGGCCAATCACCAGCGGATAACGCAGGCTGAAGTTCTGCGCTAGCCGCACCAGCGTCTCGTAAACCGATGCTTCGCCGTGGGGGTGGTAATTCCCCGTCGTGTCGCCGCAAACCTTTGCGCTCTTTCGGGTTTTGGCGTCTGCCGTGAGCCGCAGCTCATGATACATTACGTAGAGGATGCGTCGCTGAACCGGTTTCAGGCCGTCGCGGACATCCGGCAAGGCGCGCGAGGTGATAACCGAAAGCGCGTAATTGAGGTATCTGCGGCGAGTTTCTTGGCTCAGCGAGACATATTCAACTCGATCGTTGCCGTTCGAGCCATTCGATTCCTTGCCGTTCTCAGTCGGCAATCCGTTCGCCGCCGACTTAGGTGCCTTTTTGGACAAAGCGTCCTCCCTGGGTTGCCCGCGGACAGCCGTCCGGGAGCTTTCGCCGCGCTGTTAGGGGCGGGAAGTTGGCCGGATTCTAGCGACGAGTGTAGCGGATTTACAGAGTATTACGGTTGTGACGCTTGCATGGCGTGTCGATTCCTCAAGCACGATCCAACCACTCGTCACCATCGGAATGACTGATTCCCACGATTCGATCCGCCCGAAACTTGTTAGTGCTTATTTGAGAATAACCCGCTTCCGCGTGAGGGCCGGTCGGCCCGGAGGCGGGTAGTCGAAGACAGAGGTCGGACTGCAATCTGTTCCAGGGAGGGGACACGATGGCTCGAACCACATTCCGGGCGGCCGCGTGCACGGTCATTCTTTCGGCATGGTCGTTGAATGCCGCGCTAGGCCAAACCACGCTGCCCCCAACAGACGGAACGCAGACGAATCCACAGGCGGCCGCGCCGCAAGCGCAGGCCAACGGGAAACCGGTCGAACAAGCGGGCTTTCATCCCGGCGTGATCGTCCGCCATCCCGGCCCGATACCGTCGCCAAATTACTTGCCGCCTTACGCGCCTGGCATCATGCCGTGCCAATATCCGTCGTTGAACGCGCCGCTTTATCCGTGCCCGGTTCCGAATGTTCCGTACCAGTGCGGTGGGGCGCTGATCACGAATCAGGCATTCGACCCGCACGAATTTCTTTATCCGCACACCTACCGCTCGATTTACCCGCCGTATTACTACGAAGTGCACGGGGGTTGGAAGCTCTTCCCGTGGGGTGTGTGGCAAAGCGAGCAATGGCGGCTGCGTGGGACTGTCGTAACGGTGAAATATAGCTCGTCGATCGGACTCTTCAGCGGCTACGTCCCGCCGGCCTTGAATACCTTGAACGTTGTCCGTCCGCATCGCTGGGACTTGTCGGAGCGCTATTAAGGAAGTGGCGGCACACGTTCCCTCGTGAGTCGATGGAAAGCTCGGCCGCCGCGGGCTTGGCTCACCTGCGTCATCCCTGCTTCGGACTTCCTGATTCGCGTCCGTCGGTCTCGAAGATAGGACCCAAGCCTGAGAGAACCGCAATGCTGCGCGACATTTATAAAATCTCCCGATTGGTCACGGCCCTCGCACTCGTGGCGCTCGTCGCCGCGAGTGCGGCCCGCGGGGCCGATGGTCTGGAAGAGCGATATCGCATCCAGAAGTACTACCACTGCTGCTACGGGCCGAGTTACTACTGCCCCTATTGCCCGCCCAACAGCTATGTGAAGCGGATGAATTGGGGCCGCACCGTTCCCTGCGGCTGCGAGGATTGCGAGGAAAAGGAAGCCTGGTACCGGCATTGCTGCTGCGGCACGTGCCTCGTTCCAGGAAGCAAACCGCCGTGCAAGTGTCTCGACATTTGCCTGTACCACGTCATCTTTCCGATGAGTCCCTGGTACTCCAATCCGCGCGACGGAATTTGCTACCCGGCCTTCGGATCGAAGTCGCCCACGTGCGTTCGTGAAAACGACTGAAACGATTTACACAGAGACAATGACCCATCAACTGTTCAGGAAGCCTGTCATGCTCACACGGACGACAATCGCCCGTCTTGCGCCGACCGCACGGCGCCTGCTGGGAGTCAACGCGTGGAAAACGCACGCGGCCATTCTGTTGTCGCTGGCAATGGGAGCCGCCGCGACAGCCGACGATGCGGTCGGTCTCGTCCGCATCAACGACGAAAAACCGGCAGCGGCTCCCAGCGTTGCAGGCGCGCCAGCCGCACCGTCTGCAGCGCCCGCGGCGTCAGCCGCGCCTGTTGTGGGTGCCGCGGCGACTTGTGATCAGGGCGGGTGCGGGTGCCCGCCTGCTCGTCAGGGTCTCCTCGGTCGCTGCTGTCTCTGCAACAGCGGTTGCGGATGGCGGTTCCTCGACGCCCATTGCTACTGCATGACCTATGCGTACAACCCCTGGTACACCGATTGCCGGGACGGCCGCGTCTACGCCGCTTACGGATGGGGCGCGCCGATGACCGTGCCGCTCGCGCCCACCGTGACCAATCAATACAACTACGGGTGGGGCATTCCCTCCGGTCGGTTGACGCCGATTTCACGCGTCGCTCCGCACCCGGGCGCTTTGACCGGCGCCTTGGCACCTTACTAACCGCAAACGCCCCGCCAGAATCGGACTGACCCATAACCGGACCCAACCCTCAAGAGTTCAGGAATCTCGCGATGAACCGTGGAACAATCAAAGGCTGGACGGCGATGACCCTCCTGGGCTTGCTTGCGGGAGCGGCAAACGCCGACGACGAGGCGGTTCGGATTTCGGATAGCCCGCCGCCTGGTACGAAAGCACAACTCGTGGAAGGGACTGCGGCCCCGTCCGTCCCCGCGTCCGCTGCACCGTCATCGGCGCCGTGCGACAATGGCGCGGTTGAAGGGGGCGTCGGCGTAGGAGTCGGTGGCGCGGTGGGTGTCTACCGCATCGGCGATTGCCTGCGGAACATCATCGCCTACAACCCGGCCCGCGGCTTCCGGCCGCCCACAACGGTGCCGATCGAACGCGAGGCGATCGTGTACAACAACTACTGGCCGGCCAAATGGTACGGTCAACCGGGTTGGAAACTCACACCCTCTTACCCGATGGTCTACATGCCGACCGACACGACCCAGCTCGGCGTGTATTACGCCCGTGTTCCCCAATGGCAGCCGAATCCGCGGATGTATCCGCAACCGCCGCGGCCCGATCAATGGAATCGCCGCGTCGTTACGGCCGATATCGCGGGGGGCGGCGGCTGTTATAGCGGCGTGCCGGCTGGATATGCCCAGCCGACACCCGCGGGCTTGCCGACGCCGGACGCCGTTGGCGCCCCCGTGACGCAACCTGCGCCGGCCGGTCAACCGGCCCCGCAAATGATGACGATTCCGCCGACCCCCAAGATGGCGCCTCCGCCGGCGCCCCAGGGGAATTGAATCAGCAATTGATTGGTTGACCCCTCCCCGACGAGCAGCGGAGCCCGACCCTCCGCTGCTTTTTTATTTTCGAGGCTGCAGGGCCCGCCAATCGATGTCCTCGATTCGACGCGAGCAGCGTAAACCCGTCTATGTCCAATTCCCCGCGGCCGCTACGATAGAGAGTTGAAGATTGCCACAGCCCAAGCGCTGGGAGAGGTGTCTTGCTCGCCACTCATCACTCGTCGCTCTCCACTCGCACGCGGTGGATTCTTCCGGCCCTCGTCTTCTGTTCGTGTCTCGGTTGCGATCAATGGACAAAGAGGCTTGCCACCGAACACTTGAAGCAGACCCCGCCGACTCCGTATCTCGGTGATACCCTGCGGATTCAATACGCAGAAAATCCCGGCGCGTTCTTGGGTGCTGGCGGCGGGCTTCCGGCTCAACAGCGGTTCTGGCTCTTGGTCGTGATGAACGCGGTGGTGCTAATTGCGATTCCCGCTGTCCTGGTCGCCCGGCGCGATCTTGGCCGCCCGCAAATGGTGGCCGTCGCCCTCCTTTTGGCAGGCGGAATCGGCAATCTGCTCGACCGGGTCTTTCACGGCGGCCTGGTCATCGACTTCCTTAACATGGGCATCGGTCCGCTCCGAACGGGCATCTTCAACGTGGCCGACATGGCCATCATGGCGGGCTTCGCCCTCTTGATCCTGCAACCGCGCGCCAAGATGGAAGCGGCCAATAGCGGTGGGTCATTACCATAGGTTATGCTTTTGGCATAACTCTTCTGCGCACGACGCGCGCTGTGTCACAAGCGTTATGCTGAGGCATAACCTACAAGCAACCCGCGTCGATCATGCCTGATCTGCCTCCTCCCAAGCGACAACCCGGACCGCTCAGACCGGCTGAGACTCCCCGGCCGGGCGAGGACCAAGAGGTTCCCCCGTATGCCGAGTTGCATTGCCGCACGAATTTTTCATTCCTCGAAGGGGCATCGCATCCCGACGAACTCGTGCAGCGGGCGGCCGAATTGGGTTACCGGGCGCTGGCCATTACGGATCGCAACAGCCTCGCGGGAGTGGTGCGGGCGCACGTCGCGGCGAAGGAAATTGGCCTCAGGCTCCTGATCGGTGCGGAAATCACTCCGGTCGATGCGCCGCCCGTTGTCGTTTTGGCGACCGATCGCTCGTCCTACGGCCGCCTGTCGCGTCTGATCACTCGCGGCCGCCGCAACGCGGAAAAAGGATCGTGCTGGCTGACTTTCGACGATCTCGCCGAGCATGCCGACGGTTTGATCGCCTGCGTCGTTACTCGCGACGGCGACGATCCGCCGGAAACGTCGCTGGCGCGCTATCGCGATCTCTTCGGCAATCGCTGCTATCTGCTGGCTGAACTTCACTGTGGCGCCGTGGATCGCACGCATCTCGGGCGACTCATCCACGCCGCTCGAAATGCGAACGTGCCGCTCGTCGCGGCCAACGATGTCCACTACCACGATCCTTCTCGTCAGATTTTGCAAGACGTGCTGACGGCGACCCGCCACGGTTGCAGCGTGGCCGAGTTGGGCCACCGGCGATTCCCCAACGCCGAGCGCCACTTGCGTTCGCCCGCCGACATGATGCGGATCTTTCGCGAGTGTCCCGACGCTGTTTTGCGCAGCGTTGAAGTGGCCGATCGCTCCACGTTTTCGCTCGACGAGCTGCGCTACGAATACCCGGAGGAGCTTTGTCCTGCCGGGCTCACTCCACTCGAACATTTGACCCGCCTGACCTGGAACGGTGCTCGTTGGCGATATCCGGGCGGAATTCCGGCAAAGACCCGCGAACTCTTGGAGCACGAATTGCGGCTCATCGGGGAGCTGCATTACGAAGCCTACTTCCTCACGGTTTGGGACCTCGTGAACTTCGCGAGAGAGCGGGCCATCCTCTGTCAGGGACGCGGGTCGGCAGCCAATTCGGCTGTCTGTTATTGTCTGGGCGTGACCTCGGTCGACCCGGACCGAGTTGATGTTTTGTTTGAGCGGTTTCTCAGCAAGGAGCGAAACGAAGCGCCCGACATCGACATCGATTTCGAGCACGAGCGGCGCGAGGAGGTAATCCAATACGTTTACGAGAAATATGGCCGCGAACGGGCCGGCATGACGGCGACGGTCATCACGTACCGGCCGCGCTCGGCGGTCCGCGATGTCGGCAAAGCGCTCGGCTTCTCGCTCGAAGAGGTCGACGCGCTCGCCAAATCGCTCGAGAACTACAACGAGAACGAACGACTCGCCGGCCGCTTTCGCGAATCAGGCTTCGACCCCACGACGCGGAGGACCCGCCAGCTGCGTGCGTTGGTGCAAGAGATCCTCGGCTTTCCGCGGCACTTGTCGCAGCACACCGGCGGCATGGTGCTGACGCAGAAGCCCTTGTGCGAAATCGTCCCCATCGAAAACGCCTCGATGCCCGGACGAACCGTCATCGAATGGGACAAGGACGATCTCGACACCCTCAGCATTCTCAAGGTCGACTGCCTCGCCCTCGGCATGCTCACGGCGATCCGCAAGGGCTTCGATCTCATTGGCCGGCATGACGGTCAGAAGCTGACGCTGGCGACAATCCCGGCGGAGGATCCCGGCGTTTACCAGATGATCCAAAAAGCCGATACGATGGGTGTCTTTCAGATCGAGAGCCGGGCGCAAATGGCCATGCTGCCGCGACTGGCGCCCAAGTGCTTCTACGACCTCGTCATCGAAGTGGCCATCGTTCGACCTGGCCCCATTCAGGGCGAGATGGTCCACCCGTATCTGCGCCGGCGGGCCGGCGAGGAACGGGTTGATTATCCCAACGACCGCATCCGTGACGTTTTGAAAAAAACGCTCGGCGTTCCATTGTTCCAGGAGCAGGCGATGAAGCTCGCCATCGTCGCTGCTGGCTTCACTGCGGGCGAAGCCGATCAGCTCCGCCGTGCAATGGGAGCGTGGCGCAAATCAGGCGTGATGGACCGCTTTCGCCAAAAGCTGCTCGACGGCATGGCGGCCAATGGCTACCAGGCCGAATTCGCCGAACGTCTCTTCAGTCAGATCCGCGGCTTCGGCGAATACGGCTTCCCCGAATCGCACGCGGCCAGTTTTGCCCTCTTGGTGTATGCCTCCGCCTGGATCAAGTGCTACTACCCGGCGGCCTTTGCGGCCTGCCTGCTCAACAGCCAGCCGATGGGTTTTTACGCCCCAGCCCAACTGGTGGCAAATGCCCGGCAGCACGGCGTCGAGGTGCGTCAAGTCGACGTCAATCACAGCGAATGGGACTGCACGCTGGAATCTTCACCGGCCGCTTTGCGTCTCGGTCTCCGTATGGTGAGCGGCCTGTCGCAATCGCATGCCGATGTGATTGTCGCTCATCGTCGCGAGAAGCCGTTCGCTTCGTTCGACGACTTCGCCCACCGCACGTGCCTAAGCAACCCGGTCTTGTCGCGACTGTCGAAAGCGGACGTCTTCGGCTCATTGGCGCTCGATCGCCGCAACGCACTGTGGAACTCGCTGCCCGTGCAAAATACGATGCCTTTGTTCGACGGCCCAGTTAGGACGAGCGGACCACTTGCCGCAAGCGACTGTCATCGGGATCAGGATCCCGAACCGCCGGTCTCGTTGCCAGCCGCGTCGCCGCTCTCGGAGGTCGTGGCGGATTATCAGGCGACCGGCCTGTCGCTGCGCGACCATCCGATGAAGTTCCTACGTCCCGTCCTCGAAGAGATGGGCGTCGCCAAGGCCTCCGATCTGGCAGTTCTGCCGGTCAATCGCCGCGTGAAGGTCGCCGGGCTCACGCTGATGCGTCAGCGGCCGGGAACCGCTAGCGGCATCACCTTCGTCACGCTCGAGGACGAAACCGGTTTTGCTAATCTGATCGTGCGGCCCGAAGTCTGGGAGCGCTACCACTCCGCCGCCCGCACGGCGACTGCCATGCTCGCCCACGGTCGGCTGCAGCGCCAGGAAAACGTGATTCACGTGCTGGTCACGCGACTGGACGACTTGTCGGAGATGCTCGCGGAAATCGATCCGCACTCGCGCGATTTTCGGTGAATGAGGAGGGGCTACGGGTCAGGCATCGCGGGTTGGCGAAGAACTTTAAACGCGAAGTTCGCCCGTGGCGACAGTGACAGCTTTGCCTCCGAGAAAGGCACGGTCGTTCACGACGCGGACGCGTAGCACGCCTCCGCGCGGCGAGGCTTGATACGCGAGCAACTCGTTTTTTCCGAGCCGCTTTCGCCAGAAGTCACCCAGGCAGCAGTGCGCGGAGCCCGTCGCCGGGTCTTCATCGATTCCGACCGCCGGGGCAAAGAAGCGGGAGACGAAATCGAACCGCGGGTCGGAAGATCGGCTGGTGGCGATCGTGCCGCGCACAGGGACACCCGCCAGTCTTTTGAAATCGGGAGCCATTTGCCGCAGGACGGCCTCCGATTCGACTTCGACCAGGTAATCGAACTGGTTCTTGCCCACGTATTTCGCGGACACGCCGAGCGCCGGCAGGAGGTCGGGCGGCGGATCGGCCGGCTGCTCCGGCTTGAGGGGAAAATCCAGTTCGATTTCGCCTCCCCGCGGGGCCGCTTTAAGTATGCCGCTCTTGGTCTCGAATTGAATCTCGTGACCGGGCTTCGCCAATCCTATTTGCCATAGCGCGTGCGCGGAGGCGAGCGTCGCGTGACCGCAGAGGGCGACTTCGACGGCGGGGGTGAACCACCGCAATTGAAAGCCATCCGCCTGTTTGACGACGAAGGCCGTCTCGGATTGCTTCATCTCGGCCGCCACGTCCTTTAGCCAACGCTCATCCGGCCAACTCGGCAGCGGACAAACGACGGCCGGATTTCCGGAAAAGGGGCGGTCCGTGAACGCGTCGACGAGATAGAACGGAATGCCCATGCGAGGTCCTTATTCGGGTCCTAATTCATTGTATGCCGCGATGCGATAGAATCGGGCCACACGGCAAGTCGGGCAAGCTGGCTGCTTCCTTTTGAGGAACTGTATATGCACGACGGGCAAGCTGGCAGCTCGCCCCATGAGAGGAGACACCCGTGAGTCATGAGGGTTCGAACGAAAATGCCTCTTCCAAATCGGAGTCGAAACTGCCGCGTGTCCCGATCGGAGAGTTGATCGGTTTTCGCATGCTCGACGCCGACAACGGCCACGCGGTGGCGACGATGCAAACCGGTCCGCACCACGCCAATCCGATGGGCTCTCTGCACGGCGGTGTTTTGTGTGACATCTCGGACGCGGCGATGGGCTATGCCTTTGCATCCACGCTCGCCGCGGACGAAGCCTTCACGACGGTCGAACTTAAAATCAACTTTCTCCGGCCGGTCTGGAATGCCCAGCTGAAGGCCGAGGCCAAGGTCGTGCAGCGCGGCAAAACGATTGGCTACGTCGAATGCGAAGTCACCGACGAAAAGGGCCGTTTGATCGCCAAGTCAGCCTCGACCTGTATCGTGCTGCCCAAGCCGAAGGCCGCCGGCCCGAAATCTTCGTGAAGCAGCCGTCGTAGAATAGGAACGGAACATCTTCGCTCGTCAACCAGGCTCGCTTGGATTGGACCGGTTTACTTCGTCATCGCGGCCGATAGGATCCGCGACGTGCTGGGACGCATGATCCGCGGGTCGACCAGTTCGCCGCGCAAGAGCGTGGCGCGGACTTCCTTGCCGGAGATCGAAACGGGTTTTTCGTTGGGGTGCCGTTCCGTCAGGTCCACGCGGCCGAGCGATTCGTAGAAGGCGGCGAAGCCGACTTTGATCGGCTTGATTTTCAGATCGCCTTTGAGCTTGGAAAAGATCTCCTGCGCATCGAAGTCGCCCCAGATCGGCGTGCCGTCGGCGTAGGGGGCGTCGGCGTGCTTGCGGCCGATGACGATGTTCGTGTAGCCCATGTTCTGCCGATAGATGGCGTGCATCACGGCCTCTTTCGGGCCGCCGTAAAACATCTTGATGTCCACGCCCAAGAGCACAACGCGATCGGGGACGCTCTCGCCGCGCGGCTTCCAGAGTTCGACATCGCTGTCACCGTCGCCCAGGGCCCGGTCGTCAATGAGGGCGCGATAGGTCTGCATGCGAATAGCTGCGTTAACGTCGTCCCCTTTGGTTTCGCCGATGAGCGGGTTCAACACGGCGCCAGCGTTCTTGCCCTCGCGGATCAACACCTCGAGGGCGTAGACGAGCGCGTACTCGTGAGCTCGGTGCAGCGGGTTGCGGGTCTGGAAGGCGACGACGGCGTTCCATCCGTTCTTTGCCAAGAGCGCGCGGACTTCGCGCGGCGTGAGCACCGTGTCACCGAAGCTCGGATTTTTCGGCTGCGGAAGGGCGCGGATTTCGCCTCCGACTAAATGTGTCTTTTCAGCATCACCTTTCAAAACCATGTCGGCACCGGGATGATCGCTGCGCTCGGTGCCGTAGACGCTCTTGAGGTAACGCGGCTTGTCCCATTCGAAGACGTCGCTCACGTCGAGCGTGGCCACAATCTGACCATTGGGAGCTGTCAACGCCACTTTCTTGCCGGGCGAGAGGGTCGCCGCGATCTCTTTGCTGACCGGAAATGACAGCGGAATCGTCCAAGCATAGAGCTTGCCGCCGTGCTCGATGACCGATTCGTCGAGCACGCGGTTATAAACCTGCCGGTTCATGGCACCAGTGAGCGGGCTCAACGTGCCGTCGGCGATGCGGTAGACGGTTGAGAGGTCGGCCTGCGAAACGGGCACCTTTGGCAACCCGGCCGCCTGGGATTGAAACGTGGCAACTTCGCTCGAAGGGACCGTGCGGGAAATGGGTTCGGTCAGGCCGCCATGAGGAGGGATCAAATCAGCCATCATCGTTTTCCAGTCGTTCCTATTTCTTGTCGATTGGTAGCGGGACGCTG
>Ga0070765_100002023_pt1 | contig 12591 bp, 8 predicted proteins | sample HubBroMetageWFT5_FD_71516 | JGI IMG/M metagenome (GOLD analysis project Ga0070765, IMG submission 71516) | Warmed and freeze-thawed soil microbial communities from the Hubbard Brook experimental Forest, New Hampshire - Hubbard Brook CCASE Soil... | ecosystem: Environmental > Terrestrial > Soil... | reverse complement strand
GTTGCGGAGGGCGTTGATGAATCCTATCCGGGTGTTAGTAGCGAATCGGCCGCGGTTGATCCGCGAACTGGTGATGGCCACGATTTCGGATCAGCCCGACATCGAAATAGTTGGCGAGATCGAGCAAGAAGCTGAATTGGAACATGCCGTGGAAGTAACGCACCCGGACTTTCTGATCGTCGCATTGGAGAGATCCAATAATCTTCCCGATATTTGCAAGTCCATCTTACGGAATCAACCGCGCATGCGGGTGATCGCGATTGCGGCGGACCGGAACAGTTCGATGTTTTACTGGACGTCTGTGTGCATTGAGTCGAATCAAATCGAAGCTTCCGAAGCGGGCATGCTGAGCGCGATTCGCGGAAAGATGCGGACGTTGGATAAGGTCCAGTGATTGCGATGAACCATGCAAGAGAAGTGAAAAACGCGAGCGCGATGCGAATTCCAGGGAGAAGCGCGCGCGGAATTATCTGCGTGCTGGTCGCTCTGGGTTTCGGATGCGGCGCGATGCGAGCGCAAAATCAGCGCCCGGCTCCAATGGTTGGCTCGGACCTGGGGCGCGACAATTTGAGCCGCGTGGCGGCGTCAGCGGCGGAGCTGAAAGCGGTTTTGCTCACAGAAGTTGGACTGATGGTCGAATTGAAACGCTGGGTGGCCAAGGACGCGACAGACCACGGCCAAATCATCAGCGATTCGGACCTGACAAACGACGCCATATTTGAGCGATTGGAATCCGACATCCGGTTCCGGTCGGTTGCGACAATGATCGTGCAGAAATACGGATTTCTTGTACCAAGAGTGAATCCGTTATCCGAACTCGGCAAGGAGCAAGAGCTTCTGGTTCAAGAGCGCGCGAAATGGCAGGCGCAACATGCAGAAGAGGAACGTGCTGCAGCGCACCAAAAAAACCTACAGAAGAATCTGCAGAACGCGAGCGCTTGCGACCCGCAGTCTGACCTGGACTGTACGAACGCCCAGCCCATTTCGCCTGCTGATAGCGAAGGATCGCAGGGGCGACAGGGGCCGGCAAATCAGTCGCCTCAATTCAGGGCTCCTGATCAATATCAATCGATTCCTCCCAACTTCCCGAGCGGCGGCGAGAACCCTTTGGAGCGCGGGTTGTTGATGCAGACAAACGGAGATCCGTTAAACAGCAATCAATCGGACCAACTGGGGGACCGCTCTGACGGCATGCAATTGTTCGGTGGGATGGGTTCGAACGGATCCGGATCAGGATCCGCATCGGGAAGTTCTTTGCCGCAGCTTTTGGCCGGCGGGGATAACCAACAGTCCGGTTCTGGCTTCGGTGGCGGCGGAGGCGGAGGTGCGCTGTCAAATATGAGTGGCGGAGACATGGGCGCCGGCGGGATGGGAATGGACTCGGCAGGCGCAGCGCTGGCGATGGCAAGCTTGGGTTCTTCCGGCCGTGACATGAACGGTCCTCCCGCTTCGGGCCTGTCACCGGTTGTTCCGGTCCGACCGTCCAGCCGAAGGTCTCAGCAAAACGCGCTGATACAACCAGCTGAAATGGCGCGCAAGCAGAGTCCGTACACCGACATTCCGTCACTTTATGACATGTACCTTCAGGCGGTGCCTCGTCCTACGACGCCGCGACGATTCGGTTCTGAGGTCTTCGAGAACGGAACTCGCGATCCACAGTACATTCCGATGGACCTTCCTGTTGGTCCTGATTACGTGGTTGGACCCGGTGACGGACTTTCGATCGATATGTGGGGTGGAGTCTCGCAGCGACTTTTCCGCACCGTGGACCGGGAAGGGCGCGTCAGCCTACCCGAAGCGGGGCCTGTGCTGGTCAGCGGCAGAAACCTCGCCGACGTGCAACAAGACTTGCAACGTATATTGCGAACCGAGTACCGCGATGTGTCCGCCGAGGTCTCGCTGGCGCGGCTACGAACGATTCGTATTTATGAAGTAGGAGATGTGGCGAACCCCGGCGCGTACGACATCAGTTCGCTTTCGACGCCGCTGAACGCGCTATTCGCCGCGGGTGGGCCGACTCCGAAAGGATCGCTGCGGATCGTCAAGCACTTTCGCGGCAATCAGTTGGTGCAGGTCGTCGATCTCTACGATTTGCTGCTGCACGGCGTAAAGAGTGACATGGCTCGCCTGGACAATGGCGACACGGTTTTGGTGCCACCCATCGGCCCGCAGGTGACGGTGGAAGGGATGGTGCGGCGTCCTGCGATTTACGAGTTGAAGGATGAAAAGAATTTGGCGGCTGTGCTGGAACTCTCCGGCGGACTGCTTCCGACGGCCGCGCTGCGGCACATCGAGGTGCAGCGTCTGGTGGCGCACGACAAGCAGACGATGCTTAGTTTGGACATACCTGAAATTGGCGACTCCGCGGAAGTGACAAAGAAACTGGAAGCTTTCCAAATCCAGGACGGCGATCGCATTCGGATTTTTCCGATCGCGTCATACAACCAAGATGCAATTTACCTTGATGGCCATGTGATTCGTCCTGGACGCTACTCGTATCGCGAAAATATGCGCGTTACGGATGTGATCGCCTCCTACAAGGATCTGCTGCCTGAGCCGGCCGCCAACTATGCGGAAATTATTCGTCTGAACCCTCCGGACTTTCATCCGACGGTTGAGAGCTTTGATCTGGCTGATACGTTTGCCAATCCTGCACAGGCGCCAGTTCTGCACCCAATGGATACGGTGCGAATCTTCAGCCGGTTTGACTTTGAAAATCCTCCGGTTGTCTCGGTATGGGGAGATGTGCGAGCGCCCGGAACTTACCGGACTTCCGGTCAAATCCGGTTGGGGGACGCGATTCACCTGGCTGGTGGACTATCGCCTGACGCGCAGAAAGAAGATGCGCAGGTCTTCCGGTACTTGCCCGACGGAAAATTCAAAATCTTCAGTGTAAATCTCAGCGACGCGCTGTCCGGGGATCCCACGGAGAACATTTTGCTGCAGCCGCGCGATCGATTGCTGATTCACCGCAATCCGGACGCTGTGGAACCGGCGACGGTTTACATTCAAGGCGAAGTGGCGCGGCCCGGGCGCTACCCCCTCACGACGAACATGACCATCGCGGAATTGATCCAGGTGGGCGGCGGACTAAAGCCGAGCGCGGATACGAACACCGCCGACCTGACGCATTTTCAGTATGCCAACCAATCGTCTTTGACGGCGCAGCACGAATCAATTTCGCTTTCCAGCGCGCTTTCCAAGGGGCCAGAAGCGGCGATTACTATTCACAACGGAGACGTGCTCACCGTTCGTCAGCTGCCCGGCTGGAACGACCTGGGCGCATCGATCACCGTAAAGGGCGAAGTGAGAAACCCGGGAACGTACGGAATTCGTCCAGGAGAAAAGCTGAGTTCGATTCTGGAGAGGGCCGGAGGTTTCCAGCCTGACTCTTATCCCTATGGCGCGGTACTGCGACGAGTACAGGTGCGCGAGCTGGAGGTGCGAGATCAGGACCAGATGATTCTGCGCGTGAAAGATGAACAGTCCAATCTGCAACTGCTGCCGGAAACCGATCCGGATAAGAAACGAGCAAAAGACCTGGCGCTTCAGCAGTGGCAGACCGCGCTGGAACAGTTGAGTTCTAATCCGCCCACAGGCCGGGTGGCCATACGGATTTCGGCGGACATCCATCAATGGCAAGACACGATCGCGGATGTGGATGTGCGAGCGGGAGATTCGATCGAGATTCCGAAAAAGCCGAGCTACGTGATGGTCACCGGCCAAGTCTATAACCCGACGGCTGTTTCTTATCGTCCGGGAAAGAGCGCGACGTGGTATCTGGGCCAATCCGGCGGGCCCACGCAATTAGCCAACAAGAAAGCGATTTTTGTGATTCGCGCGGATGGCTCGGTCCTGGGCTCCAGCCAAGGGCTGTGGAGCGGAGATTCTCTGGGTGCGGAGTTGCGTCCGGGCGACACGGTAGTGGTTCCGGAGAAGGCGGTCGGTGGCGGTGTCCAGTGGCAGACGGTGTTCCTGGCGGCACAGGTGGCGTCGTCGATTGCGTCCACGGCGTTTATCGCCGCGCACTATTAGATCGAGAGATCCAGGAATGACACGAGGATGGTGCAGATACGTGTTGAGTTCCTTTTTACTGATCGCACCGGCGGCTAGCACGATTTGCTTTGCGCAGTCTGCGCCGCAGGAAGCCGCTGCGGGTACAAAAGCAAAGGCGGCTCGCGCGCAGACGGTTAGGGACGCCGACCCGTACGAGAGCTCCGCGGATTCGCAAGCGGACGCGGCAGACGCTGCGCCGATCGATGCTCCCAACGTTTTGCCGGGGGTTACGGCGAATACGGCGACTGATTCCGCGCCGGACTTTTCCAAGGACTTTACAGCGGACTCCACGCAGGATTTCGACACCACGATAGGCCCGCACCTGTTCAAGCGATTTGCGAAGGATCAGGCTGCGGCATGGACGGCTCCGGCGCACATACGATTGGTTGACGTTGATTGGCTATTGCCGCTGGGCGTTGCAACCGGAGCAATGCTGGCGACCGACACAGAAGTCAGCAAACATCTGTCAAATTCTCCGAGCCGGCTGAATCACGCCAATGAGTTTTCGAACTATGGAGTCGCCTCCTTGGCTGCGGCCGCCGGGGGACTCTATCTTTTGGGCCGTTTTACACATGACGATCATAAACGCGAGACAGGGTTTCTTGCTATTGAAGCGGCAGCGAACAGTCTGGCAGTCACGTACGCGTTGAAATACGCGTTTGGGCGCGAACGACCTCTGCAGGATCACTCCCAGGGGAACTTCTGGAAAGGGGACGATTCGTTTCCCTCCGAGCACGCCTCGCTGGCGTGGGCGATTGCGGGTGTGATCGCGCACGAATACCCCAGCCCCTACGTGAGTCTGGTGAGCTACGGATTGGCGGCAGCTATAGGCGCGGCGCGCATTGATTCAAAGCAGCATTTTCCGGCGGACGTGCTGATTGGAAGTACGATCGGATATTTTATGGCGCAACAAGTGTATCGTCGGCATCACGATCCCGAAGCCGGCGGCGGAGAATGGCAAACCTATGCGGAATCCAGCGATGTGAGTCCTGCCAGACGATTGGGCAGCGGCGGATCGCCGTATGTGGAACTGGACAGCTGGATATATCCTGCGATCGAACGGCTCGCGGCACTGGGCTACATCCGCACTGCATTTCTCGGGCAGCGCCCGTGGACGCGCATTGAGTGCGCGCATCTGGTGGAAGAGGCCAGCGACCGAGTGGCGTTCGACGGTGAATCAGGTTCGGTAGAAGCAGCACAGCTTTATTACGCGCTGGAAAGGGAATTCGCAAGCGATCTGGAAACGGCAAGCGGAGGCGGTGGGGAGTACACAGCGCGGTTGGAATCGCTCTATTCGATCACGACGGGCATCAACGGTACGCCGCTGAACGACAGCTATCATTTTGGCCAGACGATTATTAATAACTATGGCCGGCCGTATCAGGAGGGCTTCAACACTTACGACGGTTTCTCCGGATACGCCACTGCGGGGCGCTTCACGCTTTATGTGCGCGGCGAATATCAGCATGCCCCTTCCGCTCCTGGTTTTTCTCAATCCATCCAGAATTTAATCGGCACGCTGGACGGGACGCCGCCGCGCGCCGCCGCTCCAATTCCGGCGACCGATCAATTTAGACTGCTGGACACTTATGTGGCCGCTAAAGTCGCGGATTGGAATTTCGCATTCGGCAAACAAAGCTTGTGGTGGGGGCCAGGCGAGGGCAGCGTTCTGATTTTCAGCGACAACGCAGAGCCGATTTATATGTTTCGGGCGAGCCGGATCAAGCCTTTCGTCCTTCCCTGGATTTTTCACTGGCTGGGGCCGATAAAAACAGATTTCTTCGTGGGCAAGCTTTCGGGGAATGATTTTCCACCGCGGCCCATGATGCACGGCGAGATGATTAGCCTGAAACCGACGCCCAATTTGGAAGTGGGATTTTCCAGGACGGCTGAATTCGGAGGAGTGGGACGGGCAATCACACCTGCGGCTCTGTGGAACAGCTACACGGACTATTTTAAATCGTCAGTACTGTACGGGCCCAACGATAGTCCCGGAAAACGCAACGGAGGATTTTATTTTACTTACCGGCTGCCATTTGTGCGGGATTGGCTGTCAATTTATTCCGATGCGATTTCGGACGACGACCCTTCGCCGCTTGCTTCTCCGCGCCGGGCGGGAATTGATACGGGCATATATTTGACGCATTTTCCAAAGATACGAAAACTGGATTTACGGGTGGAGAGCACGAATACGAACAGCGTCTCCTCGAGCCGCAATGGGCAATTCATCTACTACGACGGCTTTTACCGCGACTTATACACCAACAAGAACAACCTGATTGGCAGCTGGATCGGCAGAGAGGGCACGGGGATACAGGCTTGGAGCAACTATTGGTTCAACGCGAGGAGTTCGCTGCAATTCGGCTACCGGCACGCAACTGTCGCGCCTGACTTCATTCCGGGGGGCGAGAGCGTCAACGATCAGTGGGTAAAAGCAAACTTCTGGCTGCGCGGAGTTTGGAATGTGTCGGCGTCTGTGCAACACGAGACGTGGCTCGCTCCCGTCCTGGCACCCACGCGCCAGACGAATTGGACATCGTCGATAGGGATCAGCTTTCAGCCGCACAGTTTGGGATTGCCTTCGCACCCGACACAGCAGCCGGGCGGCAACGTTCAGACAAATGGGGCTTCAACTCCATGAATGCAACTGGAATCAGGAAGGGCTGGAATTGATGCAAACGCGGTCTAATCCGAATGCGGTGCTGGTAGAGGCGCCGGAAGCTCAGGAGACGATTGCTCCGGAGTGGAACGACGGCCTGACCCGCGAGCGAGTTTTGCCAAGACTGCGTTTGTTGTGGGGCATGCGCCGGTTTCTCGGGCGTTGCGCGCTGGTCGGATTAGTCGCTGCGACGCTAATCGCGTTTCTCATTCCCAGCCAGTACGAATCCACCGCACGCCTGATGCCTCCCGATCCGCAGTCCGGCGGCGGAATGGCTCTTATGGCGATGCTCAGCGGCGCCCAGAGTGGAAGCTCTGGTGGGCTGGGCTCACTCGCGGGCGATCTTCTGGGAGCGAAGACGACGGGAGCGATGTTCATCGCCGTGATGCGCAGCCGCACGGCGGAAGATGGCGTTATCCAACGATTCGATCTGAAGAAAGTGTATTGGACGCGACTGGAGGAATCAGCGCGAAAACGATTGGAGACAAACACAGATATAACCGAAGACCGCAAGAGTGGCGTGATCACGTTGGTTGTGACCGATCACGATGCAAAGCGCGCGGCGGCCATGGCCGGCGCGTACATCGAGGAGCTCGACGTACTCACGGCGAAACTGAATACATCGGCCGCGCATCGCGAGCGTGTATTCCTGGAAGAGCGCCTGGACAAGATTAAGGTTGATCTGGAATCAGCGGAAAAGGATTTCAGCCAGTTTGCAAGCAAGAACGCGACGATCGACATCTCCGCTCAGGGCAGGGCCATGTTGGAAGGCGCCGCATCGTTGCAAGGCCAGCTGATTGGCGCGGAGTCGCAACTCGAAGGACTAAGGCAGATCTATTCCGACAACAACATTCGTGTGCGCTCGACTCAAGCTCGCATCGCCGAACTCCGCAATCAGCTGCAAAAGCTGGGAGGCACGTCCGTCGGAAATCCCCCCAGCGACCAAAGCGGTGCAGACAACGCGTATCCGACCTTGCGTCAATTGCCAATTTTGGGAGTGCCGTACGCGGATAAATTCCGCCAGCTGAAGGTGGACGAAGCTGTTTACGAGACGCTTACGAGGCAATTTGAATTGGCAAAAGTCCAAGAGGCGAAGGAAATCCCGTCCGTGAAGGTGTTGGATCAACCTGAGGTGCCGGAACGCAAGTCCTCTCCGGCGCGATTGCTGATTATGATTGCGGGAACCGCCTGTTCCGTGGTGTTGGGAGCGGCTTGGGTGTTTGGCACTGCGCGTTGGCGCGCGATTGACCCGCACGATCCCGGGATGATATTCGCGCAGGAAGTCTTTGGAACGGTTCGAGCGCGGATTCCATGGGTGTCCGCAAACGGTTCTGGCCCCAACGGACAACCGGGCCAGTCCAGCGATGGAAGTGGCGAAGGGAGCAAGGCAGCGTCAGCTTGATCCTGGGAAGTGTAGTAAGGCATAGATTGGAATAGGGTTAGGTCACGTTTCCCCTGTAAGTGACGGGGCGAAGCTGTGTAAGGCGACAAAAATATGCAGGATGAGTTCGGAGCGACATCGTTTCAGCAAGAGTTCGCCGCACCTCTCGATTGCGGAGCGCGCCATCCGCATGCCACGCCGCAGTGGTACGCCGCTTACACGCGCGCCAACCACGAAAAATGCGCGGCAGAGCAATTGGAGCAGCGAGTGATCGAGCATTTTCTGCCGTTGTATGAGACCGTTCACTACTGGAAGGACCGGCGCAAGCGGATGGAACTGCCGCTTTTCCCCGGTTACATTTTCGTACGCGTTCCGCTGCAAGAGCGCTTGCGCGTACTGGTGATACCAGGCGTGGTTCGTTTGGTGGGTTTTGACAATCGGCCCGTGGCGCTACCCGATGGAGAGATGGAAGCATTGCGGACCCTGCTCACGCGCCGGCTACGCACGGAACCGCATCCTTATCTCACCGTTGGCCGGAAGGTGCGAATCATGCGAGGAGCGCTCGAAGGGATGGAAGGCGTACTGATCCGCAAGAAAGGCCGAGTCCGCCTGGTGCTTTCCATTGACTTGATCCGCCAGTCAGCGATGATTGAAGTGGATTCCGTCGATGTGGGGCCTATCTGATTTTTGATTGTCGAAAAGAGTCGGCTAGGTGGTTCTCGTTCTACATGACTTGGGGCTCCGAGAATGCTGGCACCGTTTGCGTGACTCGGTCGCAGGCTCGCATCCGTCCAGGATGCATGGATGTTTTCCTTGCAGCGCTCGGTCATCCGTCACAAACTCCCGGCGTTCTTCTGGATGAATGCTTGTCGATCTCTTTTTTCGGCGACCTTGGGCCAGTCGACATGAGTTTGCGCTCCCTGGCGGCTCAGGTTGCGAGGCGCGTTCTTGGCCGGTATGTTGCTTCACAGAAGCGTTTCCGTGCCCAGATCGAGGGCAAGTTCGGGCTCGAAATTGGGGGCCCAAGCAACGCCTTTGGAGATTCTGGAGAACTTCCACTGTATCGCTTTCTGGCGGGCCTCGATAATTGCGTCTTCTCTGTCGAGACGATTTGGGAAGGCAGAAGGGCTGAAGGATTGACTTATTCCTATCACCCCAACAAGGCTAAGGGATTTAATTTCGTTCGGGAAGCAACCGATCTACAAGGAATCGCCGATCACACATACGATTTCGTCCTGTCATCTCATAATCTGGAGCATATTTCGAATCCATTAAGAGCTTTGAAAGAGTGGACAAGAGTCGTTAAGCCGGGCGGAGCAATTATCGTTCTTCTACCGGATTATCGCCGCACGTTCGATCATCGGCGCAAACCGACGCCTATCGAACATATGCTCGAAGATTACGAACTTGCACGAGATGAGAGAGATTTAACCCATCTTGAGGAAATCCTAGAATTGCACGATCTATCGCGCGATCCCGGGGGTGTTTCTAACGAATACTTTCGTCAACGGTCGCTGCGGAATTTCGAAAACCGTTGTTTACATCATCACGTCTTTGACGAGCGCAACAGCCGGGAACTTTTCGAGGCAATAGGCCTAACGGTGCAGGTTCTTGAACTGGTCAAACCGCTTCATATCGCCATCCTTGCTCTCTGTCCTCCCTTCGACGCATGACCTCATGGCTAAGACCTCTACAAACGCGAATCTGCACCTGACGAGCGGAAGCCTGTTGGCCCAAAATACGATATGGAACCTAATCGGCGGCTCGCCGGTCATCGTGGCGGTGTTTTCCATACCCATCCTGATTCACGGACTGGGCAAAAGCCGCTTCGGTGTGCTGGCCCTAGCGTGGGCACTGATTGGATACGCCAGCTTTTTTGACATAGGACTGGGCCGGGCGCTCACGCAGCTCGTAGCGAAAAAACTGGGGGCTGAGGAGGAGACGGAAATTCCCTCGCTGGTGTGGACGTCTCTGTTATTGATGCTCGTCCTGGGCGCGGTGGGTGCGGTGGTCGTTGTGCTGATTTCGCCATGGCTGGTGCGCCATGCGCTCAAGATTCCCGAAGCGCTCCAATCGGAATCGCTCCGCGCCTTCTATCTGCTGGGGCTCTCGATTCCTGCGGTAATCTGTGCGGCGGGTCTTCGCGGTCTGCTCGAAGCGCACCAGCGATTCATGCTTGTAAGCATTCTTCGAATCCCTCTTGGCATATTCACGTTTGCTGGTCCGGTGCTGGTTTTGCCCTTTTCGCGCAGCCTCGTGCCTGTTGTGGGCATCCTTGTTGCGGGGCGGTACATCGGTTGTTTGGCACACGTGTGGGTTTGCTTCCGGGTCGTGCCGGAACTGCGTCGACGGGTGATATGGCATGCCCCCTCCGTGGGCCCCTTGCTGCGGTTTGGCGGCTGGATGACGGTCAGCAACATCGTCGGCCCTCTCATGGTCACGTTGGATCGATTTCTGATCGCCGGATTAATTTCGGTGACTGCAGTCGCCTATTACGCAACGCCGTATGAATTAGTCACGAAGCTGCTACTGGTCCCGGTCGCGGTGGTAGGAGTGATGTTTCCTGCATTCTCGGTGAGTTTCGTCAAAGACCGAGGTCGGGCGGCCGTGCTCTATTGGCGCAGCCTGAAATTTATCCTCCTTGCGCTTTTTCCGATCATCCTGCTCATCGTCGTTCTCGCCCGGAATGGATTGACCCTGTGGCTAGGCGCCGACTTCGCTCAACACAGCACGCGTGTCGTTCAGTGGCTCGCCATAGGCGTGGTTGCGAACAGCCTGGCTCTTGTCCCGTTCTCGTTTGTGCAGGGAGTGGGCAGGCCCGATCTCACAGCCAAATTGCATTTATTGGAGTTGCCCGTCTATCTCGGAGTGCTTTTCTGGCTCGTTCATGCGGACGGCATCGAAGGTGCGGCCCTGGCTTGGAGTGCGCGGACGGTGCTCGACGCGTTGGTGCTTTTCCTGATGGCCAAGCGTTTTCTGCCCGCACGTTCGCCGATGCCCTCAAAAACAAAAGGACTCTTGGCGGCTGCCACCGCCACCCTGCTGCTTGCGGTCCTGCCCCAAGAACTCATGCCCAAAGTGGCTTTTCTACTTGTGGCTATTCTAAGCTTCGTCCTGGTGACGTGGTTCCTGATTTTGACGCCCGAAGAGCGCTCGCTTGCTCGAGATTATCGGTGATGAACAGATGAATACGATCGGTGAACTGCAGCGTACGGCGGACAGCGCCGATGGGATTCGGACTCGTCTCTGTCCCAGGTGCTACCTGTGTCAGACACAAGGAGAACCCCTCTACGAAAACTTGGCTGACTGTCTATTCGGCGTACCCGGGACGTGGAACCTGATGCGGTGTCCAAATTCCAAATGTGGAATGGCTTGGTTGAACCCGGTACCGTTAGAAGAAGACATCGGTAAGGCGTATGCAAAATACTACACTCACGGCGATACGCCGATGCCCCGAACGTGGTTCGCCGAAGTAATGCGAAGGCGGGGCCTGATTCTTCGCTCGTTAGCAAATCCCGTCCAAGCCGAGCGCGAAAGTTTGTACTTAATGCACTTAGACAACGTCAAGCCAGGCAAGCTGCTTGACGTTGGTTGCGGCGATGGCGCCCGACTCGCCAGGCTGCGGGCGCTCGGCTGGGATGTTTGTGGTCAAGACGTCGATCCCGTCGCGGTAGCGTACGCGCGTGAGACGCTGGGATTGGAGGCGAACTTGGGACAACTGAAAGATTTGCCATACCCAGAGAACTCCTTTGACTGTGTAACGTTAAATCACGTCATAGAGCATACGCACGACCCCGTAGGGCTGCTGGAAGAGAGTCGGCGCTTCCTCAAAACGGGCGGTTTGCTCGTGGTGATTACCCCGAACGTGAGCAGTTTCGCCCATAAACATTTCGGGCGTTTCTGGCGGGGGCTTGAACCGCCTAGGCACATCCATCTGTTCTCTCCAAAGACACTCGCAACGACAGCAGCTAAAGCAGGATTTACCGGCATTCGTGTGCGGACGACAGTTGGGAATGCACAGATTTTTGCGCATGGGAGCCTCGCGGTTAGAAACGGTGGAACTCTTCGGTTCACGCCCCTAAGTATATTCCTTCGCGAAATCTACTCGCTGGGTTGTCTCTATCGTTCCGTGTTCGAGCACTTCCGAGACACCGATTCCGGTGAAGAGTGTGTTCTACAGGCAACGCACTAATCTCCTGGGGCTTGAGAATAGAGGCACTTTCGCGATCCGGTCGCCTACTAGCCTATGAACACACTGCTACGCGCGAATCTTTTCTTACTGCTCCTGGTGGCGGTATTTGATCCGGTGGATCAGACCCATCTCAAGGCGCCACTGTTCGTGGGAGTTTGGATACTCTTCCTCACTGACATTGCGATTTCGCGGCATGGGCGATATCAAGTTCCCGCGAATTTATATCTGTACATGTTTATCTTTGTGGTTTTCCTCCCGCTCATGGGCCTGTTGATTTATCTGCTCCGAGGAGGAGGAATGGAG
>Ga0070765_100002019_pt1 | contig 12597 bp, 8 predicted proteins | sample HubBroMetageWFT5_FD_71516 | JGI IMG/M metagenome (GOLD analysis project Ga0070765, IMG submission 71516) | Warmed and freeze-thawed soil microbial communities from the Hubbard Brook experimental Forest, New Hampshire - Hubbard Brook CCASE Soil... | ecosystem: Environmental > Terrestrial > Soil... | reverse complement strand
CTCGCCGATCTCGCCGCCCAGGCGGGACGGACCGGCGGGCCGATCAACGGCCATGCCCAGCTCAACGTCACGGGCGCGGGCCCGGGCTTCGGCGTGCACTGCGTCGACCTCATGGTCGACAACGATACCGGCTGCGTCACCGTCGACCGCTACACCGCGGCGCAGGATGTCGGCACGGCCATCCATCCGTCCTACGTCGAGGGCCAGCTCCAGGGCGGCGCCGTGCAGGGTGTCGGCTGGGCGCTGAACGAGGAGTACATCTACAGCGCCAAGGGCACGCTGCAGAATCCGGGCTTCCTCGACTACCGCATGCCGGTCGCCTCCGACCTGCCGATGATCGAGACCATCCTGGTCGAGGTGCCCAACCCGTCGCATCCCTACGGCGTGCGCGGCGTCGGCGAAGTGCCGATCGTGCCGCCCACCGCCGCGGTCGGCAACGCCATCGCCCGCGCCACCGGCGTGCGCATGGTCGACCTGCCGATGTCGCCGCCTCGCTTGTCGGCGGCGCTCGACGCGGCGCTGCCCCGGATGGCGGCGGAGTAGCGTTACCGATCGAAACCGATGGGACGGCGGTGTGGCTGCCGTCCCCCCTCGGATCAACGATCGAGATCGTCCGAGGCAACAAGCCGTTGACGCAGCGCGGCGGCCGCCTCGGTTTCGGGGAAAGCGGACCTTGTCGATCCGGATTGCCGCAGCAGGGAAGCGAGATTATCCCGTGCCTCCAATTCCTCTCGCAGCAGGCCCAGCTCCTTGGACAACGCAGCTGCCTCTCGCAGGGCGGATTGCGCCGGCTCGGTCTCACCGGTCAAAGTCAGGACGCGCGCGAGCGCAAGCTGCGCGTGGACGACGATCGGGCGGTAACCACGCGCTGTTGCCTCTCGCAAAGTCAGCATGGCCAGATCTTTTGCGGCCGTTGGGTTGGCATCTGGTCCTTCGGCGAGGGCGCGAACCAGCGGCGGGCCGCAAAGCAGGCGCTTCGCGACCTGCCGATTGCGATCGGCGAGAGTCGAAGCCTGCTCGAGCAGCCGCCGTGCCTCGGCGTGGCGCCCGGTATCGATATAGGCGCGCCCCAGCAGGCAAGCGATCAACGGGATATGCCATTCGATTTCATTCGTTCGCGCGACGCCGAGCGCGCGCTCCAGCATGTCGATTGCCCTCGGCAACTGCCCGCTCGCCAGCAGCAACGCGCCTTCACAAGTGTCGACCAGCACCCGATCGAAGGGATGGCCGTAACTGTCGGCTATGCTGCGCGCTTCCTTGATCGCGGCAAAGCCGGCAACGCTGTCGCCCAGATCGCCGCAAATGCGCGCCAACTGACAGAAGAACACCACCGACGGTGAGACGAAGGTGGCCGTGCTGCGTCGCTGGCCGCCTTCACCACGCGCGTGTGAGATCCTGGAAGCCAGCACTTGCCGCGCATCGTCGAGATCGCCGGAATAGCTCTGCGCCTGGGCGAGCGAGAAGGCAGCGCTGACAATCCCGACGCTGTCGCCGCTTGCGAGCATGATATCCAGTGCTTTCCGGCTGAGTTCGATGGCACCTGGCAGGTCTCCCCAATGGGACAGCATGGTGCCGCGAGCGATATACACGCGGGCCAGATTGGGTCGGTCACCGGCCAGCTCGGCCAGATTGTCGGCCTCCTTCAGGTACTCTTGCATGCCCGAGGTATCGTTCATCGAGGCGAGAACACCGCGCAGGCTGAGGCGGGCATCGATTCCCTGCGTCATGGTCGCGACACTGGCGGGCTGTCGGCCCAAAGCGGCGATTGCCGTTTCCAGGTAGGCCTTCGCCTCCGTCAACGCCGAGCGGCGGCTCGCGCGCTCGCCGGCGGCGAGCGCGTAGCGGGCGGCTTCGGGCCACGCTTCTGCAAGGACCGCATGGTGCACCAGATCGTCGACGGCGCTTTCGCGCTGATCGGGGCTCACTGTCTCCATCGCCCGCAAGACGCGTTCATGCAGCCCCCGCCGGTCGCTGCGAAGCAGGGTGTCGTAGGCAACGGCCTGCGTGAGTGCATGCGAGAAACTGTGGACGATGCCTGTCCGCAGGTTGACCTCGACCAGGAACCCGGCGGCTCGCAAGGCCGCGATTTCATGCTCCAGAGTCGACTCGTGCATGTCGGCGATGGCGGCGAGCAGCGGCAATGGAACGTCACGGCCAATGACGGCGGCGATCTGCAGGATGCGCCTGTGAAGCGGCAGCAGGCGGTCGATACGCGCCGCCAGTATGGATTGCACCGAGGCCGGAATGACGATGTTCGTCAGGCGGGGTGCACCGCCGGCGATGGCGCCCGACTCGTGAAGCGACCTGGCAAATTCTTCCAGGAAGAACGGCGTTCCGTCGGCCCGTGCGATGATATGCGCGCGCAGTGGCGCCAGCTCGTCGGAACTGCCGATCAGTTCCTGCAAGAGGTGGTCCGCCTGGCCCGCCGTCAGGTGCCTGAGCTCGATCTCCATCTTGGCGCCGCCGTCATCGTCGCCCTGCTCGGGTAGGCGGCGCCAGCCGGGGCGGCGCTCCGGCCGTGTCGTCACCAATAGTACAAGGCGGACTGCATCCACGCCGCCGAACAGCTCGTCCAGCACCTCCACGCTCGACGCATCGAGCCAATGGTAGTCCTCCACCACCAGAATGAGGGGATGCAGGTCAGCATAACGCAGCAGGATCGGACGTAGCGACTGCACCAGCCGGTGACTGCGCTGATGCGAGTCGATCCTGTCGAATGCGGCAGCCTCCACTTCCCTGTCCAGATGGGCGAGAAGAGGCGTCGTATCGAATTTGGGATCGAGGCCCAGCGAGGCAATGACCGACGGCAGGCGGGCGGCAACTTCGGCAGTGGTGTCCTCTCGCGAGCAACCGACGAATTCGCTCAGCAATGCAGCGATCAGAAAATAGGGAATGGCCGTGGACTGCGCGGTGGTTTCCACGCGGATGACGTGCCAGGCGCCTGGCGCCAGGCTTCCGAGGAACTCGTGCAGCAGGCGCGATTTGCCCATCCCCGCATCTGCCACCAGCGCGACGGCCTGCGCCCGGCCTGCCCACGCGCGGTCCAGGGCACGGGAGAGCTGCGTCAGTTCTTCATCGCGCCCGACAAAGGTCGACAGTGCCTTCGCGCCAGAACGGACGATCCAGGACGGCCGGTCGGTGGCGCTCAGCAGGCGGAAGACCGGCAATGGTTCGGCAATTCCCTTCAAGGCGATCCTGCCGATCGACTGGACGTTGGCGATACCGGTCACCAGATTTGCCGTCTGGTAGGCGAGCAGGGCGGTGCCGGGTTCGGCATGCTGTTCCAACCGCGCGGCTATATGCGCCGTGATCCCCGCGACATCGTAGTCTTCGTCGTCACGCCCCGTCTTGCGCAGGATGACCGGGCCGCTGCACATGCCGACACGAACAGGCAGGGCAAGATCGCCCATTCGACTGACGTCTTCGAGTGTCGCCAGGGCGGCAAAGCAGGCACGCGCTGCATGATCCTCGGTGGCCACGGGGGCGCCGAAAAGGACCATGACGCCGTCGCCCATGCGCCTGATGACCACGCCGCCGAACCGCGTGATGGCCTTGGAGATCACGCCGATCACCGAGCCCAGGATATGGCTCGCATCTTCCGCATCCATTCTGGAGATCAGCTCCGTGGAGCCGCAGATGTCGGCGAAAAGAACCGTGACCTGTTTCTGCTGGGCGCCGGACGTGTCCGGTCCGGCTGGAGGAGGGCTTTCTTCCGGTAGCTCGAACGCGGTGCCGCAATTGGCGCAGAACCGGGCATCGGGCCGGTTTGCGGCCGAACACGAGCGGCAACTCTTTTCTATTTTTGCGCCGCAATTATCGCAGTACTGCCCCGGCAGTGCGCTTTGTCCGCAGCGGGGGCAGGCTACGAGCATCTCTCCTCGAGACAGATCGGCAACATCAGGGAGATGGGTTGTAGATCACATGCGGGCAAACCCGGCAGGCCTCGGGTCCGGTTTGTCGCCACCACACGCAAGCCGAGCGGATTCCGCAGCGCGGGAGTTTGCCAACCGGCCCGGTCGCGAGCTTGAGGCGATCGACTTGCTGGCGCATGCGATCGATCAGGGCGCAGGCTTGGTTTTGCCAGTTCGCGCATCTGGATTGGATGCACGGTCCTGCCAAGCGGAAGATGCGCTCGGGTTGGGGCCCGATGGAACCGCGCATCTCGTCGGTCAGCGGGATCGGGGTGGGAATGCTGGCCACCACCCCGTCCGCACCGATGAAGCCGATGATTTGCGCGTTTGGCGCCTTACCGGTCGTGCTGGGGCAAATCTGCTGCTCGGTCATTTGCGCCCTCTATCTCCTCGTGATGGCGCCGCCTATGCCCGTCAGTCAGGATCGGGGAGGCGGAGAAGGATTGGGAGACGGATCAGGCTTGGGAGACGGATCAGGCCTGGGAGTCCGGTCAGGCGGCTCGGGCGACCGATCAGGCTCATCCTCCGTCCCATTGTTCGGAGACATGCTGATGGTGACCACCTTGGACACCGCCGACTGGCGCGCGAGATGCGTCACGACGGTGGCCTGGACGGCGCGCAGAAGATTCTGCTGTTCTTCGCCCGACATCTCGATGTTGGTCAGGTCGATACAAAGGTGACCGCCAGTCAAACCCCTATTTCTCATCGAGCCCCCCATAGTTGCTTCAATGGATTTGTCGAATTCCACCGAAGCAATGTCAATTGGAAACACGGCGCGCCGGCATTCCCGGTTGATATGCCGTGAAAATTGCCACCGGTGGCGTCACCGTCCCTTGAACGCCCTGGCGATCTGGTCCCGCATCGGCTTCACCAGATAGGACATCACCGTGCGCGGCGAGGTCTGGATGAAGGCCTCGACCGGCATGCCGGCTACCAGCTTCGAGCCTTCCAGGCGCGCCAGTTCGCCGTCGGCCAGGCGGATGCGCAGGGCGTAGTAGCTCTCGTTCTTCTTTTCTTCCTGCGTGACGTCGGCGCCGATCCGCACGACCTCGCCGGTGAGCTCGGGCGTGGTGCGCTGGTTGAACGCCGTAAAGCGCAGCACGGCCTGCTGGCCCATATGGACCTGGTCGATTTCGTGCGGTTGGATCTTGGCCTCGATGGCCAGGCTGTCGCCGTCGGGCACGATCAGCATCACGGCCTCGCCCGCCTGGATCACGCCGCCCACCGTGTGCACGCTCTGCTGGAAGACCCTGCCGTCCTGCGGCGCCACCAGGTCGATGCGCTTCAGCTGATCCTCGGCCGCGACGCGCTTTTCGACCAGTTCGGATTTCTTGCCGCGGATTTCGGCCAGCTCCTTGCCGACGTCGGTGCGCAGGTCTTCGTCGATCTGCAGGATCTTGAGCTCCGTCTCGGCGATGCGGCCCCGGGCCTGGGCCGCCGAGGCGATCAGGGCGCCGCGTTCGCCCTCGAGCCGGGCGGCGTCGCGCTCGAGCGTCGTCAGGCGATTGAACGGCGCCAGGTTCTGCTTCCACAGGTCGCGAACGCCTTTCAGTTCCTGCTGGATCCAGTCGATTTCCTTCACCTTCGCGGCTTCCTGCTCGAGGTTGCCCTGGACCTGCTGGCCGAGCTGGGCGATCTGCTCCTTGAGCTGGGCCTTCTGCCCCTCGCGCGCGCCGCGGCGGATCTCGAACAGTTTCTGCTCGCCCGTCGTCACCTTGCGGACCTCGGGGTCGTCGAGCCTTGTCAAAAGATCCGCCGGGAAGCTCACCGTCTCGGCGCCGTCACGCTCAGCCTCGCCGCGGGCCTGGCGCGCCGCCAGCTCGTCCAGCGCCTTGGTCACAATCGCCAGGTTGGAGCGGACCTGGGTTTCGTCGAGCCGCACGACGACGTCGCCCGCCTTGACGCGATCGCCTTCCTTGACGCGGAGCTCGCCGACCACGCCGCCGGTCGGATGCTGGACCTTCTTGACGTTCGAATCGACGACGAGCTGGCCGGGGGCGATCACCGCGCCGGCAAGTTCGGTCGTCGCCGCCCAGCCGCCGACGCCGCCGACCAACAGCGCCGCGGCGGCGCCCCCGGCCAACAGATGCCGTCGGATCGATCGTTGTGCGCTCATGCTCGCGCTCCCTCGGCAAGGCGCACGGCCGCCGGCGCAGGTCGCAGTGCCTGCTTGAGCACGGTCTCCTTCGGTCCGAAGGAGGCCATGCGTCCGGCCTGCATCACCAGCAAGGTGTCGACGCCGGTAAGCGCGCTCGGCCGATGGGCGATCACGACAACGATGCCGCCGCGCGCGCGGACGCCCAGGATGGCGCGCGTCAGCGCTTCCTCGCCCTCGCCGTCGAGGTTGGCGTTGGGCTCGTCCAGCACCACCAGGAAAGGATCGCCGTAGAGGGCGCGGGCGAGTCCGATGCGCTGGCGCTGGCCGGCCGACAGCGCCGCACCGCCTTCGCCGATCTGGGTTTCGTAGCCATCCGGCAATCCGAGGACCAGCTCGTGCACGCTGGCCGCGGTGGCGGCGGCAATGATCGCCGGCGAGGGCGGAAACGGCTCGAAGCGGGCGATGTTGTCGGCCACCGTGCCGGCAAACAGCTCCATGTCCTGCGGCAGGTAGCCGATATGTGGGCCGAGCGCTTCCGACGACCATTGATCGAGGGCCGCGCCGTCGATGCGGACCCCGCCGCGGATGGCCGTCCACACGCCCACGATGCTGCGCGCCAGCGACGACTTGCCCGACGCGCTGGGCCCGATGATCCCCAGCCCCTGTCCGGCCTTCAACTGGAACGTCACGTCCTGGACGACGATCCGGTTCGTGCCGGGCGGCACGACGCTCACCGCCTCGACCGCCAGGGAATGCTCGGGCTTGGGCAGCGCCAGGCGCGGCGGATCCGCCGGGATCTTGTCCAGAAGGACATTGAGGCGTCGCCAGCTTTGCCGCGCCGCCACGAACCCGCGCCACTGCGAGATCGCGAGCTCGATCGGGGCCAGGGCCCGCGAGGTCAGGATCGAGCTCGCGATGATGATGCCGGCCGTGGCCTGCTGGTTGATGACCAGCCAAGCGCCCACGCCGAGCACGCCCGACTGCAGCGCCATGCGCAGCACCTTGGAGAGCCCGCCGAATCCGGCAGCGATGTCGGCGGCGCGCTGCTGGGCCGCCATGTAGTTGCGATTGCAGTCGCTCCACAGGTTGCCGAGCCGGCCCGCCATGCCCATCGCATGGACCGCTTCGGTATTGCGCCGGTTCGCCTCGGCCAGGCTGGTGCGGCTGCCGGCATGAAACGCGGCCTCGGCGGCAGGCTTGCGCGTCATGACTTCGGTGAGCAGCGCCACGATGACCAGGACCAGCCCACCGGCCGTCGCCACGATGCCGATCAGCGGATGAAACAGGTAGCAGATGGCGAGATAGAGCGGCATCCAGGGCAGGTCGAACAGGGCCGCCGGGCCCACGGTCGACAGGAACGCGCGCACCTGGTCGAGGTCGCGCAGCGGCTGCAGGCCCTGCGCGGCCGCGCCCTTGAGCGGCAGCTTCATCAGGACGTGATGGACGCGCTCGCTCACGGCGCCATCCAGCGCGCTGCCGACCCGCACCAGCAGGCGGCTGCGGATGATGTCCAAAATGCCCTGGAAGATGAATAGCACCAGGGCCAGCAGCGTGATGCCCACGAGGGTGGGCACGCTGCGGCTCGGCAGCACGCGGTCGTAGACTTCGAGCATGTAGAACGAGCCGGTGAGGTAGAGGATGTTCAGCAGGGCGCTGAACAGCGCCACGCCGATGAAGGCCTTGCGGCAGGCGGCGAGCGCCGCCGACAGCTCCGATCGGCGGTTCTTGGCAACGCGCGCCATGTCAGCCGATATGGTCGAATTGATGCAGGATACCGGAGAACTCGAACGGCTGCTGGGCGACGCCGCTTGAGTCGGATGAGGCGAAATGGGCGCCGGCCGAATTGCCGTTGTCGCGCGCCACCGACCACATCGAAAGGTGAACGACGTTGGGGTCGGTCTTGGCGTAGTTGACCAGGGCCTGCGCGTCGGCCAGCGTGAAGACCTCGGAAGCGACGTCGTTGACGCCGATCATCGGCGTGATGCCGATCTTGGCCGCGAGGCCGAGGCCGGCAAGCTGCTTTTCGGTGGCGATCACCGCGTTGATGGCGTCCTGGCCCATCTGGCCGTTATTGTCGACCGATTGCCCGTAATCCATGGTCATGATGTTGACGACGTCGATGCGCACGCCGTCCTGCTTGGCGCTCTGCAGGACGGCGAGGCCGCTGGCATCGAGGCCGGTCGGCAGCACCGGCAGGGTGAACGACACTTTGAGATTCGGATTTGCCGCCTCCAGCCCGACGATCGCCTGGTCGCGCAAGGTGATCGAATGCTGATTCTGTTCGGCAGCACCTTCGATGTCGAAGTCGATCGAGTTGATGTGGTAACGGTCGATCACCGACTGGTATTCGGCCTGCAAGACCGCAGCGCTTGGCGCGGTCAGCGCCGCTTCCTGGCCGGCGGCACCGCCGAACGAGATGGTGATGTTGCCGCCCGCCGCCTGGATCGCCTGGACCTGCGAGAGGATGGTCGTGCCGTTCGCCAGCGTGTCGTCGGTGATCCCGCCCGTCCCCTGCCAGCCGATGCCGTGGTCGGAGGCCAGCATGAAGGCCAGGGTGAAGTTCTGGATGCCCGAGGCGTGAGAGATGGCGACCAGGTCGTCATCCTGCGTCATCGCCATGTCGATATAGGGCGAGAACATCGGTGCGGAGCTGCCGCCGCCGGTCCCCGCTGGCGGCACGGCCGCGGTATGCACGGAGACCGCACTGGCCTGGGCCGACGATCCCGCCGCATCGATTGCTGTCACCGAGAACTGGTAGGTCGTGTCCGGCGTGAGGCCGGTCGCCGTGTAATGGGTGTCGGTCGTGGTGGCGAGCTGATGGCCGTTCTCGAAGATCGCATAGCCGGTCACCGGCGCGTTGCCGGGCACGGTCGAGGCGTTCCAGCCGAGGATCGCTTCGCTGGTGGTGCCTGTCGCTGAAAGGCCGGTCGGCACGGTCGGCACGGTGTGCGCCGGATCGACCGCGCCCGCGACTGTCCAGGGCTGTCCGGAGCCGCCGCTGTTGTGTTCGGGATCGTTGGCCTGGGTCCACCAGTTGGCCTGATAGATCACACCGTCTTCGGTCACCTGCATGCCGGCCGTATAGACGTGGCGCGCCGTCCAGGGGGTCGGATCGTTGCTGCCACCGGCGATGATGGTCCAGGCCTGGCCGCTGTTGGCGACCCCGCTATTGTCCGCCGGATCGACGCCCTGGACCCACCAGTTGGCTTTGTAGGTCACGCCGTCTGCGATCGCGGTCATGCCGGCGGTATAGATGGCGCTTGCCGACCAGGCGTTGGGATTGGTGACGGGCGGCGGAACGACGGGCGGCGCCACGTCGTCGTTGATGATGGTGCCGGTCGCCGTGCTGTGGGCGATGGTGGCGCCCGACGCTGCGGAAAGGGCGACGGAGAAGGTCTCGTTGGCCTCCACCGAGGTATCGCCGATGATCGGCACGCTGATCACCTTGGAGGTCTCGCCCGCGGCAAAGGTGACGGTGCCCGAGCCTGCGGTGTAGTCCGAACCGGCAGTGGCGGTGCCGTCGGCGGTCGCATAATGGACCGTCACGGGCCCCGTGGCCGCCTGCGACAGCGTGACGGTAAAGGCGAGCTGCGTTGTACCGGTATTGCCTTCCGCGACGGAGGCGTCGGCGATCGAGAGCGCCGGGAGGACGACCGGCGGCGGCGAAGCGTTTCCGGCGCCATCGAGGACCAGACCGCTGGCCGCAGTACCGCCGGCGCCGGACGTCGCCTGGAACCCGAAGCTTGCCTGTCCGCCCGCCGGCACGCTCGAATTCCAGTCGACATTGCGGATTACATAGTGGGTGCCGACGTGACTGACGATTTCGGCGCCCCAAATGTTCGAGATCGCGAACGATGCGTCGAATTCGATGGTCCAGCCCTGAAGTCCCTGGACGCCGCCGGGCACGGTCATGTTGCCGATGAAGCCCGTACCCCAATTGTTTCCAACCGCGTAGTTGATGCTCGCCATCGCCGTTGCTCCCTGGGGGTACTGCGTCACCCCGTCGCGGCGATATCCCATGAGCCCGCCGGTCCCGCAGCGGCCGGGACGGCGCCACTCGGTGAACGCGGCAGAAAAATCGGTGAACCCGGCCGCCGGCGGAGGGATGCGGCCGGGGCCCCGCGCTTGCCCGTGCCCGGCAATTAGCCTTTGCTCCGGTGGGGGAAGCGTTTTCCACCCCGAAATGCCCCGGAGCCACCGATTTGTCCGTAGAATCGCCCGTCAGATCCCTCGGCGCCGTTCGTGCCTGGTGGAACGGCCTGCCGGCATTCTGGCGGCTGCAGATCGTCGGCTGGGGCCTGTTCTCCATCGTCGACCTGGTGAACCAGCAGCTGATTTATCACGATTTCTCGATCGCGCTTGTCCGCACCACGCTGGTCGTCGCGTGCCTTGTGTTGCTCTCCGCCGGCATGCGCGCGGTCTACGGCTCGCGGCAGCTGGGCAACAAGCTGAACCTGAAAGCGGCGGTGTGGCTTGCGCTCCTGTCGTTGGGCGGTGCCGGGGTCATCGCCACGCTGACGGTCGCCGGCCGGGAGTTGCTGGGCTGGACCAACGCGGGCCGAGACCCGCTCGATGACTTCGTCCTTCCCTGGACCCATTACTCCATTGCCCTTGCCGCCTGGAGTCTCTGCTATTTCTGGGTCTATGCCGAGATGGCCGAGCAGGCCGAGCACAGGCACGCGGTGCGCGCCGAAGCCGAAGCGCTCCGCGCGGAACTCGAGGAGCTGCGCCTGCAGCTCGACCCTCATTTCCTGTTCAATGTGTTGAACGGCGTCGCCGAGGAGATTCCCGAGCGCCCTGCGGCGGCGCTCGCCATGCTGCGCGATCTCACGGCCTATCTCCGGCACTCGCTGGACGGCATCAACCATACGGTCGTCACGGTGGAGGCCGAGGTCGGCGGCCTGTCGGCCTATCTTAGGGTGCAGCAGGCGCGCTTCGGCGATCGGCTGCGGACCAAGCTCCACATGGACCCGGAGGCGGCTTCGCGCGGTATCGCGAGCTTCCTGCTGCAGCCGCTGGTCGAGAATGCCGTCAAGCACGGCAAGCGCGAGAACGGGCTGGATGTCGGCATCGATATCCGCGCGGTGGGCGATGCGCTGCATGTCGAGATCGAGAATACCGGTTCGCTCGACGGCGCTGCGGGCGCTCGCCGGCGCCGTCCCGGAATCGGCGTGGAGAACGTGCGACGGCGCCTGGCCTTGCACTATCCCGCTCGCCACAGCTTCACGCTGGCCGATTGCGGCGGCGCGGAGAACAAGGTGGTGGCGACCTTGGTGCTCGAGGGCGATCCGTGCGGGTCCTGATCGTCGACGACGAGCATCTGGCGCGCCAGGCGATGCGGCGCCTGCTGGCCGCGCATCCCGACGCAGAGATCGTCGGCGAAGCCGCGAGCCTCGCCGAGGCGATGGACGCCATCGGGCGGACCGCACCACAGCTCGTCTTCCTCGATATCGAATTGGGCGGCGGCGGCGACGGTTTCGACCTTTTGGCCGCACTGGAGCGACTGCCGATCGTCGTCTTCGTTACCGCGTACGCCGAACATGCGGTCGAGGCTTTTGCGGTGAACGCGGTGGACTATCTGCTGAAGCCGGTCGAGCCCGCGCGCTTGGCCGAATCGCTGGCGCGCGCCGAACGCCAGCTCGATCGGGGACCGGCCGGTTCGGGGGTGATCGCGCTTCGGACACCGAAGCAGACCGTACTTGCCCAGCCCGCCGAGATCGCAGCGCTGCGGGCCGATGGCGATTTCACGCATGTCTTCATCGCCGATCAGCCGGCCGTGATGATCTGGCGGACGCTTGGCCATTTCGAGGGCCTGCTTCCATCGCCGCCTTTCCTGCGGCTCGGCCGATCGCTGATCATCAACTGCGACCGGCTGCGCAAGGTCGAGACGCCGTCGCGCGCCGGCGGGCAGATCACGCTCGAGGGGATGTCCGAACCCCTGGTCCTGGGGCGCACTGCCGCGGCGCGGCTGCGCGAGACGCTGGTGGGCGACAAGAGCTAGCTGGATGAGCGACTCATGCTCTTTTGGACCGCGGGCCTCCGGCCCGCTCATGATCATGTCAGCGCATTCACATGCGCGAGCGGCCGGAGGCCCGCGGTCCGCATGAGCACCCTCGATCGGGATATGCTGGAGGTCAAGAAACCAGCTGCCCCGCCACCGTTTCCGCCGCTACCCGCATGTCCTGCGCCAACGCAACCGACGTCGTGCGATCGAGCTGGCTGACCAGCCCCACGGCCGCAATGGTGTGCGTGATCGTCCGGCGCGTGTTCAGCACCGGCACCGCGACGATCGCCACGCCGGCGATATAGTTGCCGCGGTCGATGCTGAAACCGTGACGGCGCACGCCGGCGATTTCCTTTCGCCAGGTTTCATAGTTGGGCGCGTTCTGCCAGCGCAGTGAGCGAAAGCGCTTCTCGATCTCGCTCCAGGGATGCTCGCTGAACGCCGCGACGCAGCGGCCGGTCGCACTGATCAGCGCGGGAAAGCGGCTGCCGACGTCGACATGCAGGCGCACCGGCGCCTGGGTGCGCGACAGCGTGACCACGATCATGTGGTCGAGGTCGGGCACTTCGACGCCGATGGCGGTC
>Ga0070765_100002018_pt1 | contig 12603 bp, 12 predicted proteins | sample HubBroMetageWFT5_FD_71516 | JGI IMG/M metagenome (GOLD analysis project Ga0070765, IMG submission 71516) | Warmed and freeze-thawed soil microbial communities from the Hubbard Brook experimental Forest, New Hampshire - Hubbard Brook CCASE Soil... | ecosystem: Environmental > Terrestrial > Soil... | reverse complement strand
GTTTGGCGCATGTGCATAGAGTAGGTGTCCATCATCCATGCCATGATTTGTTCGTTGGTGTTGACGTCAGGGGCCGGAACGTCTTTTTCCGGTCCGATGAATTCGATCAGTTCGGAAGTGTAGCGTCGAGTCATGCGCTCGATTTCGCCCATGGACATTTTATGGGGATCGCAGATCACACCGCCCTTGGCGCCACCGAAAGGGATGTTGACCACGGCGCACTTCCAGGTCATCCAACTGGCGAGGGCGCGGATTTCATCGAGTGTAACGTCCGGGGCGTAGCGGATCCCGCCTTTTGCCGGCCCGCGGGCGATCGAATGCTGCACGCGAAATCCGGTGAAGACCTCAAGGTGACCGTCGTCCATCTGGACGGGGATATACACCGTAAGTTCGCGGTTGGGATAACGCAGAACCCGCCACAAGCCATCGTCAAGATTAAGTTTCTGAGCCGCCAGGTCAAAACGCGCCCGCTGCGACTCCCACGGATTACTTTCTTTGTCGACTTGCGGAGGAGTGGTCAAGGTGGTCATAAAATTGGTCTCCGGATGATTGCGATTCGAGATGTCGGCCGACTCGGGGACGAGTTTCCGGGCTGAGCGGGCAAACCTTCAGAGTATATGAGTCGGGACGGTTAGGAAGCAAGGTCCAGAACAGGAACGTAGTGGGTTAGTTTGGATCTGAACCTCGTATCCACCCACTTCGGCTACAAAGGCCAAAGGTCAACGAGCGAATCTGCCGACTTTCTCGGCATTAGGGGTAAACAGCTTCCAGTGCCCCTCAGAGATAACTTCCACCGCCCGGTCGGTCACTTTTATTGCGGTCTGATCGTCAATCGCGTACGTCGGCACTGGTAGCCTGGCGGCCAATCTTTCCAGGTTGGCCAAGGAATTCTCCGGAAACCTCTCGTGATCCAGATGCGCAAACAATGAAAAATCAACCAATCCCAGTCCCGGAGCTGCGACGAAGGTCACGTTGCTGAGTTCTCCCTGTGGACTAGCAAGCATGATGTTTTCCGACTTGATATCGCTGCCGCTCGGTGGCGTACGGCCGATGTAGGTATCTCCGAAGTGGGAGGTCACCACTAGGCTCCCGGCGCTCACCCCCACGTAGACTATCTCGCGCCGCAGCGATGCAAAGAGGTCGGTCAGTCCGGACTTCCGCATCCAATAGCGCAGATACAGGATATCGCCGCCTCCGACCAGCAGGGCGTCAGTCTCTTGCACAACGGGAAGCCAATGTTGTTTCTCGATGCTGGGCAATGCGGTTAGCTCTAGTACTCCCAACGACTTCCAGCCCAATTCGCACAAGGGGCTTTTGGCTGATCCGCTGATCAGCCTCCATGCCATGCCAGCACCACCGGGGCAGGCGTACGCCGCTGTTGGGATACATAGGGCACTCGACTCGGCAATCGGTTTGCCGAGGAGATCGACCAGCGTGTTGTGGATGCTCGTGTTGCTGATGCCAGCGGAAGTGAGAAGAAGCCTCATGATGTCTTTCCTAGCCGTCATACTGAGGCATACCAGAAACCTTAAGCAAGCCCCTTCGAGTTAGAGCAATGGGTGAGATCGTCGCGCAGGCTGGATGACAAATGCTTAACGCGTGTTAATGCGAAACTGACCCACTACCAACAGGTAAAGCTGCTGCGTTCGATCCCACTTAGAGACGAGGCCGCCCTATTCTTGGGATAAGGTGGCGTGCTTGGGGATGCACCCGTCATGCTGACGTAGCGATCAATCTGGAGTCAACCGACGAAGATGCAGAACTCATCCTGGGATCGGAATTGCGGGGTTTGCTGGCGATGTTCCAGAGGTAGACGGCAGCATAAGCCCGCCAAGGACGCCAGGCTTCGGCGCGCCGCTCAAGGTCACGCGTGCTGTTCAAACTCAACGCCCGCAGAAGGCCGAGATCGCTGGAGGGGAAAGCATCAGGCTCACCCAAGGCGCGCATGGCAACGTACTGCGCTGTCCACTTTCCAATGCCGGGAATTTCACAAAGCCGGGCGAGGAAGTCGGAGGAATCTACGACGCCGTCAAAGTTGATGCGGGCATCACAAACCGCACGCGCCAGAGCGCGGATGGTTTCGGCTCGGGCCCCCGGCAGGCCAATGCCAGCGAAGTTTGCATCGGCCAGCGCGCGGGGTTGAGGAAAAACGTGAGTTATGCCCCCGGCCGCGGAAAATGGCTGCCCGAAAGCTTTCACCAGCCGGCCTGCCAGCGTGGTCGCTCCTTTGACGCTAACTTGCTGGCCGAGAATCGCCCGAACCGCAAGTTCGAAGCCATTCCAGCAACCCGGCACGCGCAACCCCGGTTCAGCCTCAAGCCGCACTGCGAACAGGGGATCAGTCCTCAGAGTCTGTACGATAGCGGCCCAGTCTGCATTCAGATCAAACATGGAGCGTATACGCTCGGTGATGAAAAAGAGGGAACGAGGATCGCTAAACTGCACTCGGGCGGCAAGTGCGTTGTTCGTCACGTCGAGTGAGATCTCAAAATATCCGTGATTTCCGTTCAAACAAATGGAGCGACGATAACAGCCGCCTTCCACCACTTCGACTCCAGGTGTTGCGCGAGCCCCCAGGAACGCCAGCATTCCCTTCCAGTTATAAGGCGGGCGGAAGCGGAGACGAAACAAATACTGATTTTCCGGCTGGACTTGTGTTTGCCGCGCAAGCCGGCGTATCTGGGTCGGCGTTCGATGATAGACCTTGAGAATGCCGTCGTTGAATCGCCGTACGCATCCGAAGCCGGACGCTAACGCAATCTGTGTCATGGGCAAACTCGTCTCGTCGATGAGCTTCTTGGCGAAATGCAGGCGTCTGGTGTGAGCGACTGCTGTTGGGGTCGCTCCGAGATGCTTGAGAAATAAGCGGCGGAGGTGACGCGAGCCAACTCCCAGGCGCGCCGCAAGAACTTCCACTCCGCCATCTTCCAGTCCACTTTCACCGATCAGTCGTAAAGCGCGCGAAACCGTGTTGGAGGTTCCCAGCCAAGCCGGCGTTCCCGGCGAGCATTCGGGCCGACAGCGCAGGCACGGACGAAACCCTGCTTCCGCCGCGGCCGCCGCAGTGGCAAAGTAACGGACATTTTTTTCTTTTGCCGTCGGAGCCGGGCAAATCGAACGGCAGTAGACACCACTGCCCACCACGCCGATGAAAAATTTTCCGTCAAAGCGCGGATCGCGCGACAGTCTGGCTCGTGAACATACCTGCCAATCCAGGGTCATATGGCGAATTCATCATAACGGTTTCGCAGCAGCGCTATAGACGTTTTCGGACCACGCCTCCGGGATGCCTGAAGGCGCGCGGAAGTTTGCTGCGAAGCGAGCGCGAGAGGTAAAGGATATCGAAGTCCGCAAACGTCCGGCTCCGAGGGAGCGAAGTCCGCGAACGTCCAACCCCATCTAAAGACCCACTCTATCGTGCCTGAAACGGTCGGCCCGAGTGCCAACGTCATTCCCGGAGGAGTCGACATGAAATCCCGCATTCTGATTTGCATCACCGCACTGAGTCTGTTTGCCACACTCATGGTTTCGGTTCGCCTCGCGGCACAAGACCAACCGAAAGCCCAGCCGCCCAGGTATTACGTGTTCAATCTCGGCGCGCCGGGCAGCGGGACCGTTGCCATGGCCGCCAGCATCAACGACATCGGATGGGTGGCCGGGGATGCGTACCAGACGGGTAACCTCACCGAGCACGCCGAACTCTGGGTCGGATCTCCATTCGACCTTGGGACGCTAGGCGGATCTAACAGTGCCGTGGCTTGGCCGAACAAGAACGACAGAGGCGAGATTGCGGGTGTTGCCGAAACCGGCGAGACGAATCCGTTGAAGGAGGATTGGAGTTGCGCCTTAGCCAATTTCCCTACCATCACTAATCAAATATGTCTCGGGTTCGCGTGGCAAGGCGGAGTGATGTCCCCACTTCCGCCGTTGCCCGGCGGCCTTGATAGTTATGCAAGCGCCGTCAACAACCGGGGCCAGGTCGCGGGATGGGCGGAGAATGGCATTCACGACTCGACTTGCCATCTGCCCCAGGTCCTGCAGTTTGAAGCAGTCATCTGGGGGCCGAAATTGGGCGAACTGACGCAGCTTCCTCCGCTCTCCCCCGATCCCGATTCGGCTGCCACGGCAATCAATGACAAAGGCCAGGTGGTCGGAATTTCCGGTCTCTGTTCAAATGCGGTGGGAGGGACGAGCGCTATGCACGCCGTGCTCTGGGACAACGGCACGCCCATGAGCCTGGGCAATTTTGATGGAGGCGCGGCATGGAACACTCCCACTGCTATCAACAATCGGAGTCAAATCGTCGGCTTCGCCAATCTGGCCGGCACCCAGAATGGTGCATTCAATCCCGTCGCCTTTCTCTGGACCAAACAACACCACATCCAGAAACTCCCTCCGGTGGGGGAGGACGCCAACAACTTAGCCTGGGGTATTAACGAGCATGAGCAAGTAGTGGGCGACTCGTGTGTGGATAACACTCTCAGCAACTGCCGCGCCTTCCTTTGGCAAAACGGCCGGGTGACGGATCTCAATACTCTCATTCAATCTGACTCTTCCCTGCATCTGTTCCTCGCGAACGATATCAACGATCACGGTGAAATTGTGGGTTTTGCCGTCGAGGCAGATACAGGCGCGACTGTCGCCTTCCTGGCGGTTCCCGTGTTGAACGGAGGCGGTGCTGCAGGTGGGTTCTCAGACCAGGCCGAGAGCAATTCCCGCAACTTCACCGTTCCTGAAAGCGTCCGGCAGCGGCTCCTTCGGCGATTAGGTGTTGTTATCCCCGGAAGGTAGTGAACGCTGCCATGCCTGACCGTCTTCGTCACTGCGTAGAATGTCCGGACTGTTGCACCCGATATTTACCTGGATTCAGTCCGTATCGAAACGGCTCGTACCTTGTCTCGCTGGTGACCGACTCTGCAGAGGAATACAAGCTGATTTGTTCCTGCTGCCGTCCACCCGTGTGCAGTCGATGGAACTGGAGTGAACTGAAGACCTATGGTGTCTCGCACGCAGCCTACGAACGCGGCTATGGTCGGTCTGATGAGATCTGGTTGTTGAGACAATATCCCGATCGAGATACAGCCTTACTCAACCTCAATTCAATCGGGGAAGCACGAAGGAAGGCCAGATGAATCCCATTGCTTTCAGGCCGCAGCCAGTTCTGACTTGTCTTCTCGTACTTTTCGCAACCACAATCGGACAGCCGAGTGGTTCGCTTTCGCCCGATGAGCCGGCAAGACATGCTTCATGCGACGCCCCCGAATACCGACAATTCGACTTCTGGGTGGGCGACTGGAATGCTTTTGAGGAGGGCAGCACGGCTCCGGTCGCGCGCTTGCGGGTGGATCGCTTGCTTGATGGTTGCGTCTTGCGGGAGGACTACGAAGGCGCAGATGGCCACAAGGGCGTGAGCTTGAGCATCTACGATGCGTCCAGAAAGGTATGGCATCAGACCTGGGTCACGAACCGCGGCGAGTTGCTGGTGATCGAAGGCGCTTTTCAAGGCGGGAAGATGGTCCTGACCGGCGCAGATCGCACCGGGGAGGGAACGCAGAGGGAAGTTCGAGGTAGCTGGAAGCCCGAAGGCGACGGCTTTCGTGAGACAGCCGTGACCTCGACCGATGGCGGCAAGACTTGGAAGCCGTGGTTTGATCTCGTGTTCCGCGCCCGCAAGTGACGGCTCGTACCGCCAGAATAACAACCGACAAACCACTAAAGCTTGATTTCCATCCCTTCGGCGGCGGCGCGCACTTTGGGATAGTAGTTGCGGGCTTCGTGGACGACCTTGTCGATGATCGCGTCGGTGTGATCGGGATCATGGTGGAAGAGCACGAGTTCTTTGGCGCCGCTCTCCATTACAACGTTGACGGCTTCGCGCCAGTGACTGTGACCCCAGCCCCGGCGGCGCGCTGCGTATTCTTCGGGAAGGTATTGCGCGTCGTAAATGAGCACATCCGCGCCTTCGGCCAGTTTACGCACCGCCTTGTCGAAAACGGCATCGCCAGGCTCGTTGTCGGTGGCGTAAACGAAGATTCCGTCTTTAGTTTCGAGGCGGAAGCCCATGCATCCCTGGGGATGATTCAGCCATGCGGTCTGTAATTGCACGCCTTCTTCGAGGGTGACTCGCCCGCTTTCAATTTCGTGGAAATCGCGCCGCGCCTTCATCTCATCAATCTTCACCGGAAAGTACGGCGCAGCCATCTGGTCGGCCAGCACTTGTTTCAGGCTCCGGGTTCGGGCCGAGCATTGGAAGAGAAAGCGGCTCTCCGGGTTCGCATACAAAGGTCGGAAGAAGGGCATGCCCTGTATGTGGTCCCAATGAAAGTGTGAGACAAAGACGTGTGCGGAAAAAGGGCGGTCGCCGAATTCGCTTTGCAGCTGCTGACCCAGGACGCGGAATCCTGTGCCGCAATCGAATATGTAGATACGGTCACCGAAGCGCACTTCGACGCAGGAGGTATTGCCTCCATAGCGCATGTTCTCGGCTTGTGGCGTTGGCGTGGAACCGCGCACGCCCCAGAACTTGATCCGCATAGGCTCGTGACCGCACGAGAGCTGCTTCCCTGGACTCTATCCTTGGTATCTTCCGATGATGGGCCGCGCGAGTCAATTGCCGGATTGGTTCACAGCGCAATATTTCGCGGCTATTCCGCGTCTTTTTGGTGCCTCCCCTATAATGAACCGCGAGGCGCGGAAGTCAGGTGGGCCTCATCTTTCGCATGGTTAACCCCAATTTCAAGGAATTCTCGCGGCTGGCGCGGTCGGCCACGCTTGTGCCGGTGGTGAAGTCGGTCAGCGCCGACCTGCTCACTCCGGTCTCAGCCTTCCTGGCCATTGCGGAGAATGAGCCGCATGCGTTTTTGCTGGAATCGAATGAGCGCGGCGAGCAGATTGGCCGTTACACGTTTCTCGGGGTGCGGCCCTACATGCGGGTGCGGGTACGAGGCGCTTCGATTGAGATTGAACGCGGGCGGCAGCGCGAAAGACGACAGGGCAATGTTTTTCAGGTGGTGAAGCAATTACTGGGGGAACATAGACCGGCCGCGATGCCCGGTCTGCCGCCCTTCACCGCCGGAGCGGTGGGGTATTTTTCATATGACGTGGTGCGGCAGCTCGAGCGTATCGGCGAGCACGCCAAGGACGACTTGTCTCTCGCGGATTGCGAACTGATGTTCTTTGACCGGCTCCTGGCCTTTGATCACCTGAGACACCAGATCCACATTGTAGCGGCGGCCGACGTTTCGCGAGAAAATCCGCGCCGCGCCTATGACCGGGCAGTGCGCGACATTGCCGGGCTCGAACGGAAACTGGCTGCGGGATTGCGCCCGGCATTGTGGCGTAAATCGAACAAGGCCTTGCCGGGAAAGTTGAAGATCAATGCCGGAACCACGCGTGCGAAATTCCTGCGAAGCGTGGAGCGCTGCAAGGAGTACATTGCCGCGGGCGACATTTTTCAGGTCGTGCTTTCGCAGAGGCTCGATTTTATCCCTGGCGTCGAGCCATTCGATCTTTACCGCGCCCTGCGACAGGTGAATCCTTCGCCGTACCTTTACTTTCTGCGGATGGGCGAGACCCAGATTCTCGGCTCCTCCCCGGAGATGCTGGTGCGCGTAACGGGACGCAGGCTGGAATATCGGCCCATCGCGGGCACGCACCCGCGCGGGCGCGATGAGGCCGAAGACCTGCGCCTTGAACAGCAGATGCGGAACGATGAGAAGGAGCGCGCCGAGCACGTGATGCTGGTTGATCTGGGTCGCAATGATCTCGGCCGGGTGAGCGAGTATGGTTCGGTGAAGGTGAAAGACCTGATGTATGTGGAGCGCTATTCCCACGTGATGCACCTAGTCTCCGCCTTGGAAGGGACGCTGCGAAGAGATCTGGGTGCACTTGACGCCTTCGCCGCTTGCTTTCCCGCAGGCACGCTGAGCGGAGCGCCGAAAGTGCGGGCGATGCAGATCATCGAAGAGCTCGAGCCGGTGCGCCGGGGGATCTATGGCGGGTCCGTGCTTTACGCCGATTTTGCCGGGAATTTGGATTCGTGCATCGGCATTCGCACCATGCTCATGCAAGGAAAACGCGCCTATTTGCAGGCAGGAGCAGGCATTGTGGCGGACTCCGATGCGGTGAGCGAGTTTCAGGAAAGCATGAACAAGGCTCAGGCCTTGCTGCGGGCGGTGGCGATGGCTAGGGGCGGTAGTCAGTGAACAAAAGCCAGAGACGATATTTTTAAGAAATTCTCCACCAGTTTTTTCCCCGCATCCGTGAGCACGCTCTCGGGATGGAATTGCACTCCCTCGACGGGGAATTTTCTGTGGCGCAGGCCCATGATGGTGCGAGTTCCATCTTTTTCGGTAGTCCAGGCGCTGACTTCCAACTCCGCTGGCAAATTCTTTTCTGCCACGATGAGCGAGTGGTACCGCGTAGCCGTCATCGGCATGGGCAGGCCACGAAAAATGCTCTTGTTGTCGTGCGTCACTGCACTGGTTTTACCGTGCATCAATTGCGGAGCGCGCACCACTTGTCCGCCAAAAGCCGCCCCAATGGCTTGATGTCCCAGGCAGACGCCGAGAATTGGTGTCTTGCCCGCGAAGTGGCGAATCAGATCGATGCTGATGCCGGCGTCTTGCGGCGTGCATGGACCGGGGGAGATCACGACGCGCTCCGGTTGCATCGCGTCAACCTCTGCAACTGTGACTTGATCGTTGCGACGTACCTCGACTTGGGCACCGAGTTCGCCAAAATACTGAACCAGGTTATAGGTAAACGAATCGTAGTTGTCGAGAACGAAGATCACCGGCTTGCCGATGCTTAGCTTACCACTGGCTGCGTTCGGAGCCGCAACTCGAGTTTCGCCGAGGATGGTTAAGACGATTATCGACTAGCGTCCGAAGCTCGCTCTGCCAAAACGGGCCATCCCTCCTGCCTAATGGTGGTATTGACCGAACCTGACCTTAACGTCATTCTTTGACAAACATTAAATCTCCGCTTTGTTGATTTGGGGGGGTGATGCATGCCAGAAACCCAGCAAGAGAAAAGGTCTGCGCGACGCTTCGCGCTTCGGATTCCAGTATCGGTCTCCCGCGGTGAAAAAATGGAGCAAAGCGAGCCCGCTCAACTGCGGGACGTGAGCGCGCGAGGCATTTGCCTTTATCTCGACTCACCCATCGAAGAGGGTTCGCCGCTCGGCTTCACTCTTACGCTTCCGCCGGAAATCACTCTGACGGAAAGCATTCGCGTGCAATGCAGGGGGCGAGTGGTGCGGATCGATGGTGCCGCTAACAATGGGAAGCTGGCGGTGGCCGCAGTCATTGAAGAATACGAATTCATTCCTGAGAGCTGACGGTCCTTTCCTCGCTGCTGAATAAACGCCGTCCATACCTAACCCCGCACTTCACCGCTTTCTCAGCAAGTGGTAATGTTCCCTTCAGGAAGATTCGAGGGGAATTCTTTCTTGCGACCACGCTTTCACGTTATTCGCATTCCGCTGTTTGTGGCGCTGGCAGTACCGATGGCCTTCCCGCAAGCGCCTACGACCCGGGCAGGAAGCCCGAAGACGAGTTCTACGAAGCCGGAAATCATAATCATCACCGGTGTCCGCGTCGTCATCGAACGGGGTGTTGCGGCACTCGAAATTATCTCAACGCGGCCTGCCGTCCCCTCGATCCAATTCCTGAACTCGCCGCCGCGGCTGGTTATCGACCTGCTGCACGCCCAAATGGGACTGCAGCGCAAGCGAATCGATGTTCAGCAGGAAAACATTCTCGACATCCGAGCTGAGCAATTTCAGAACGATCCTCCCATTACCAGAATAGTGCTCGATCTTCTCGCTCCCTACAGTTATACCTGGGATGAGGCGGGTAACCGGTTGATGGTGCGGTTGAAACCTTCTGCAGACCTGAATGCCAGCAGCAAAAAATTGCCACTCCGAGGACCAACCACGTTGTCGCTGCCCCCGCGGGCACCCGCTATAGTGCCAATCACTGCCGGTTCCGGCGATGTCATGATCGAAGGTAGCCGGATTGCCAGCGGATCCTCCTTGACCACAGCCGCTGATACCGCGGTTCTGCGACTATCCAGGGGTGGGGAAGTCCGCCTTTGTCCTCGCACAACGGTCTCCGTCACACCGTCACCGAACGGGAAAGACCTTATGCTGGGTATGAGTTCGGGTGCACTGGAAACGCACTACGCGCTTGCGGCTTCAGCCGATACGGTACTGACTCCTGACTTCCGTATCCAGTTTGCCGGGCCGGGGCATTTTGACTTCGCCATAAGCACAGACTCGCATGGCAATACTTGCGTACGAGGTTTGGCAGGGAACAGTTCATCGGCGATCGTTTCCGAGCTGATGGGGGAACGCCACTATCAGGTGAAACCTACGGAGCAGACGGTCTTTCGCGCGGGACGGATCGATAGCGTAGACAGCCATGTTCCTCTGGAATGTGGTTGCCCGCCAGCAGCACCCGCGCTACGAACTGATATCGCCGCTGCACCCGATTCAGAGCTGCCGCCGAATGCCAAGCTTGACGAAGGTGGTATGCCGTCAAACCGTACCGGTGACCCGAAAAGCAGTGGCCCAGCGAATTTGGGGGAACGCAAGGAAGGCCCGGCGCTTTCAAGCGGCCCCGAAACCCAGCCCCTTCCAGCTTCCCAGCCCAATGAGGTTCACGTTCAGATCGACGCGCCGCTTGTGTTTCGTGCCAGGAACGGCGCCGCCGCACCTCCGGCCCCCACGGACGAGGCTGCGGCACTGCCCGTCATGGAACTGCAGACCTGGAGAACGCAGCTCGAAATTCAGATTCAGCCGCCGCCTGCAGTGCGGCAACCTGCAGCTCCCGCCGCCTCCGCGCCGCATCGATTCTTCCGGCGGCTCAAGAGCATTTTCGGCACGCTGTTCCACTAACTGAGGCGCGGGAAGTGCCGCGGTAAATTAGCGACGGTTGATCGCCCGCCGCAATGGCTCCGCTTTCTCGCGCAGGTCATCCGCGAAGCTAGCGCCGCGCTCGGCCACGTCCCGTACACGTTCCGTCACATCGCGGGCTCGGTCCTTCGCTTCATCGGTCCAATCCTGCAGCGTCTCTTTCGCATCTTCATAGCCGCGTTTCAGGTCGCGACGGAACTGCTTGCCGGTTTTCGGTGCCAGTACCAGGGCCGCGAGGGCACCTGCTCCAATCCCAATCAGCAAAAAGGTAACGGCAGTTCCTAGGCTGGTGCTGTCAGAAGATTCATAACGTCCTGAGCTCATGATTTGACCTCCTCATTATCTTTCCTACCTACGAATACCTACCTACGAATACCATCACGCGAAAATCCGTGCTCACAATGGCATGCTACGGACAATTCTAGCCCTACACTGGAACCGGTTGAAACCGATACAAGACCGTGGGATGAGTTGGAGAGAGGAAAGGTTTACGTTCTCGTGCAGGGGAGTGTAGAATCGTAGATTCGGTCCTCGTGTGCGACGGAAAATGTGGCCTGCCGCCTTCCGTCAGCCCCTGCAAACCGCACTTGAAGGAGATAGTTTCGAGCAATGTCGATCCCTGCCACTCAACTGCGCCCCGGCATGATCATCAAACACAACAATGATCTGCACTCCGTATTCAGTGTTGAGCACCGGACCCCCGGCAATCTGCGAGCCTTCATCCAGGCCAAACTGCGAAATCTTCGCACCGGCGCCATGTTCGAGCACCGTTTCCGTTCACCCGATCCGATCGAGAAGGTTAACGTGGACGAGGTCGACATGCAGTTCCTCTATGCTGACGGCGACAGCTACTACTTCATGGATACGTCGAATTACGAGCAGACTCACCTGACCAAAGAGGTTCTGGGCGATGCCGTCGACTACCTGATTGCCAACCTGGAAATCAAAGTAGAATTCTTCGATGGGAAGGCCGTGGGCATTGAGCTGCCGCAAACCGTGGAACTCACCGTGGTGGAGACTGAACCCGGATTGAAGAGCGCGACCGCATCCAGCGTAACCAAAGCTGCCAAAACCGAAACCGGCCTGGTAGTGCAGGTGCCGCCCTTCATCAATGAAGGCGAGAAAATTAAAGTGGATACAGCCGAAGGCGTGTATTTGTCGCGAGCATAGAGGTTAGGACAGGTAAGAATGTAAAAGGAGAATGCAGTTCAGTTCTGCATTCCGACTTCTCAGTTCTGCTACCTTGACATTTCGGAAAGATGACCTCCAGCGAAAAACCAGTTGAGGCTCGCCGCTTTGTAGTGCGGGGACGCGTGCAAGGTGTAGGTTTCCGCTGGTTTGTCGAGCGTGAGGCACACATCCTAGGGATCGCCGGGTGGGTGCGCAATAACACCGATGGCGGGGTGGAGGTATTTGCCCAGGGGAGCCGCGATCAACTCTCCGGACTGCGCTCCCGACTGCAGCAGGGACCGCGAGCCGCCCGCGTGGACGGAGTCGAAGAGTCCGAGGCCCGCCCGGCTGACAGACTGAGTTCATTTCGAATTGAAGGAGCCTGGTAGATTGTCCGCCAACTCAAGCCTGAATACAGACCAACTCAAGCGTCTGATCCGCGAAGTCCCCGATTTCCCCAGGAAGGGAATTCTTTTCTACGACATCACCACCCTGCTGAAGGACAAAGTCGGTTT
>Ga0070765_100002015_pt1 | contig 12611 bp, 9 predicted proteins | sample HubBroMetageWFT5_FD_71516 | JGI IMG/M metagenome (GOLD analysis project Ga0070765, IMG submission 71516) | Warmed and freeze-thawed soil microbial communities from the Hubbard Brook experimental Forest, New Hampshire - Hubbard Brook CCASE Soil... | ecosystem: Environmental > Terrestrial > Soil... | reverse complement strand
ACAAACCGGAAATCACCATAGGTAACCAACACGCCCACGGAAGCTGCATTTTCCGTATGGTCATCCGGCCATTTCGGCTCAGAAGCGCAATAAGGATTGGCCCGTCCTCCGCCATGCACTGGCTGGGAAATACGAGCTCCGGCAGCGGCGAGCACTTCAACCTTGATCCCTTCGATCGGAATCCAATCCCCAGGTTTCGCGACGATATGCTTAACCGAACCCAAGCTGCTCAGGTAAGCGGCATAGCCTTCCGGCGCCAACTCGTCATTCTCAAGATTTGGACCATGGTCGATAAAGGTGCTGACTCTGACCTGCTTGAGGAGCTGCGGCATCCCTCCAACATGGTCGGTGTGATAGTGAGTGATGAGCACATAATCGATTTGCGTCAGACCTGAGCTCTTGACAGCCTCAGCGATGCGATCAGCATCACGATTATTAAATCCCGGCCAGCCGGTATCGACGAGAAGGGACTGGCCTGAAGGAGCAACCAGCAAAGTTGCCTGCCCACCCTCCACGTCAACAAAATAGATCTGGAGAGTTTTTGTTTCGGCATAACTATTTGACGCAAGCAGGAGAGACGCCAGTACGCACAGCAACATCGTGTCAAGCAATGAACGCATTTCGATTTCCTCTAAGGGAGATCATGTTTAACCTTCCTGTGTGCGCGAGCTGAGGCTGCTCGTTCCACCGTTGATACAATTCCACGAACCTCAACCATCGGTTACCAGGTCCGTGATAGCAAAACGGCGCCGCTAAGGTTAGCATACGTCGCGAGCAGGAGGCATGCCGGGCCGGGACAACTCAACCGGCGTGAGTTTGCGAAGCTTGCTGCGGGTGCTTGTTGGGCAGCAGGTTTTCTGGGTAATCATCAATTCTATGGGGCCGATGTTCCGTGCCAACTTGTAGTTTGACCTCGAACTCGAATTGCGCAAAAACTGAAGTTAGCTAAAGTTCCTACCGCTCGGCGAGGGGTCAGTTTAATTTGTCGAACCTCATCACCTTTTGCTCCCGGTCGGCGGTCTTGCGCTTCAGCTCTTCGAAAATGGATAACTCCTTCCGAGCCATCTCGGTCTGGCCTTGCTCCTTATAGAGGCCGAACAGCTGGTAGTAAGCTTCCTGCTGCTCGGGATCAGATTGCACCACCGCCTGCAGCAATTTCACCGCTTCCGCAATCTTGCCTTGGCGATGGTAAGTTTTGGCCATATCGAGCTGCGCGTCTGCGAGTCCAGGCTGGACGGCCAGAGCCTGCGAGAGATATTGCTCCGCGCTTTGCACATTATTCTGCTGCAAATCAATGTCCCCGATGAAGAAATCGGTCATGGCATCGTTCGGCGAAATCTTGAGCTCCTCGTTGAACTCGGCGCGGGCTTCGTCAAGCCGTCCAGCTTCGCGGTAGAGTGTGCCTAGGGCGAAGTGGAGCCCGGCGACGTCGGGCTTCTGAGAAATCGCCTGTTTGTACTCATTGATTGCGGCCGGCGTCAGGCCTTGCTGCCGCAACATTTCAGCTCTCAATTGAAACATACGGTACGAATCCGGCGCAGCTTTGCTCAACTGCGAAAACGAATCCGACGCCAGATAGACGGCGGCCTTCCCTTTGAAATATAAGGCGTCCGGACTATTCGGTTCCAGCTCTACCCAGTGGCTGAGCACGGCCAGAGCTTTGTCGTCTTTCTGTTGCTGCATGTATGCCAGACCCAGATGCGCGGCCACCACCGGATCGTCTTTCTGTGTCTGGTAGGCCTTCTCGAGCAGCGGAGTAGCCCGCGCCACTTCACCGCTATCGAAGTAACTCAGGGCCAGCAGGACCTTGGTGTGATCAAGATGCGGATCGAACTCCAGTGCTTTCTGGAACTCGCCAATCGCGCGCGGATACTGGGCTGCCATGTAGAGCGCCAGGCCAAGATTGGAATGCGCTTCTGCGGAGCGGGGACTAAGTTTGACGATCTGCTCATACAGCCTGGCGGCACGGTCGAATTGCTGATCGCGCAGGGCGGCCTGTCCTTGAGATGAGAGATCAGCAAGATCTGAAGATTGGGCCGTGGCCGGCTTTCCCAATGCCAGCGCCCCCAGAAGTATCAGAGCGCACCAAAGAGGCGCCCGGTAGTGCTCGGGCCCGCGTGATGAGGGAATCGCAACTGACCGACAACGGTAGTATCTGCACGTCATTGAAAATCCTCGAACAAAAGCATACAGGAAGGATTCGCTGCTCTTGATCGCGTGTTACGGATTCGCACGGTATCGATCCGCGGTCACGACCGGACCGTGACCGTAATGCGGTGCGGAGCATTGAATTCGTAAGCGTCCTGGCGATCGGATTCACGAGCATCGGGTTGGGCGTGGCCCTCATCATCGGTGGCTCGGACCTCGAGCGTGTACTTTCCGGGGGCAGGGATGCGCCAATCGAAGCTCCAGGTAGTCCAGGTCATAGCCGCGGACGTGGCGGGTATCGTGGCGGGTTGCCAGCCTCCTCCCTGTCCCAACCGCAATTCAACTTTGGCGATTTTACGCTGGCCCGCCCAGGCGACGCCTTCCACCCGGTAAGGCTTGGCGGCAATTTCCTCACCTTCGGAAGGACGCAAGAACTTGGAATTCACCAGCATGCGGGTGATGACTCGTCGCTCGGCGTTATCTCGGATAGCGACGTAGTGCTTCTGCTGGAAGTATCCCTGGAAAGGCCGATCCATGATCTCGATGCGAGTCAGCCACTTCACAGAGTCCATCCCGTACCAGCCCCCGACAAAGGCCCGCAGCGGGAAACCGTGATCCGAAGGCAGGTCCGAGCCATTCATTTCGTAGGCCAGTAGCGTGGAGGCCTCCATTGCTTTCTCCAGGGGAATCGCCCGGGCATAGTGGGTGTTTGGCGGCAGACCTTCTCCTTCACCAGAGTCCGCACCATGGAACACCACCGTCGTAGCCCCTGACTTGAGGCCAGCCTGCCTCAACACCTCCGCCAGCGGCACTCCCGACCACACCGCATTTCCTACGCCGGCCCCGCCGGAGACGTTGCCGGCGCACTCCATGGTGATCGTGAGACGGACCGATGGCATGAGCACGAGGTCGTCGTACGCCAGCTTGAGCGGCGTGGACACCAGACCGTTGACTTCAAGATTCCACGCGTCGACGTCGATGTGAGGCGTCCGAAAGTGATTCCGTACGAAGAAGTCCGCGTTGGCGGTCACCAGTTCCCGCAGAGCGGGGACCTGAAAAGCAAAGCTGGTTCCGGCATTCCGGCGGAGCAGAGCGCTTTGGGCAACAAGCCATTCGGGAACCATGCCGGCGGAATAGAACATGGCCCTCAGGAATTCACGCCGTTCCATTGTTCCTGGTGGTGTACGAGTTCCAGGAGCTCGAAATTTGTGGGATTGGCCCAAATTTTGCCTTTCAGCACGCCACGCGACGTCTGTGGGAAGGGATTATATCGCGATAACGCTGGGACTTGACAGCTTAGGAGTCCCGTCGATATTGTTTCTAAGCGCTTAGTCCGACGTGAATTTTTTTACCCTTAAGTTGGGTTTAAGCCGTCCCTAGAGGATATGCACTCATGTCTGGTCAAGTTCTCGCCGCTGCACTGGTAGCGCCCGGCAAGTACGAGTTGCGGGAATATCCGTTTCCCGAGCCTGGCCCGGGATGCGTCGTCGTGAAGATGGAGCTTTCGGGTATCTGCGGCACCGACAAGCACACCTACCAAGGCTATACCACGCAATATGCCGGCAGCGGAGAGGGCAAGCAGATTCGTTTCCCCATCATTCAGGGTCACGAGAACGTGGGTACGGTTGTAGCCATTGGCGGAAATGGTGAGTACGCAGACTTTGAAGGTGTTCCACTCAAGATCGGCGATCGGGTGGTAGTGGGCGCGAACGTTTCCTGCGGCAACTGCTACTACTGCCGCCACGATTTCCCCTACTACTTCTGCCAGAACATGATCGATTACGGCAACAACATGTGTGCCGCCGACCCGCCACATCTGTTTGGCGGATGGTCCCAGTACATCTATATTGTTCCTGGAAGTTTTCTGGTACGTGTTCCAGACGACCTGCCAAGCGAAGTTGCGGTGCTCACCGAGATCATGGCAGTGACCGTCGGCCTAGACCGCGCCAAACAGATGTCGGTTTTTCCATCCGAGGCCTTCCTGTTCGACGACACCGTGGTCGTTCTCGGCGTGGGAGCGCTCGGCATGTGCTTTCTTATGAAGGCCCGTATGCTGGGAGCGGGAAACATTATTGCCGTCGACCTTTCCGATTACCGCCTGCAGTTCGCCAAGGAACTGGGAGCCGACCATCTTGTCAACGCGGGGGACAGTAGCGTCAGCGAACGTCTCGAGTTTGTCCGCAGCCTGACTCATGGCCGGGGCGCCGATATGGTAGTTGAGACGGCAGGCGTCCCCAAGGCGGTGCCGGAAGCTCTCGACATGTTGAGGCTGGGAGGGCTGCTGGTGGAGGCAGGCAATTTCTCCGACCTAGGGGAGGTTGCGATCAGCCCGCATCGCCAATTGTGCGGCAAGAGTGTGCGCATCCTTGGCGTGGGCGGCGAAGAACCCGCCAGTTACGGCCCGAGCATGCGGCAGATGGCCCGTTATATGAACGTCTATCCTCTGCGGAAATTTGTTTCGCACCGCTTTCCGCTTCGCGACGTAGAGGCCGCGGTGCATAAATCGATCGCAGGGGATTCCATGAAAGTCGTGATCGCACCTTGGTCCTGATTTAGCGTGCCCTGCTGTCATTCGACCAAACGACAAATCGTTCCAACCTTGCGAGGGAGAACAATCCGATGGGAAAACTGGCAATCACCGGTGGCGAACCGATCCGAAAGAAACCCTTTGATCCGTGGCCCGTTTACACCGAAAAAGAGCGCGAAGCGTTGGAGGATGTTCTCACCAATCGCAACTGGGGGGGGCAGCCATTTCCTGGCAAGCATGCCGATGCCCTGGGCAAGAAATTCGCCGCGTACCACACCGCCAAGTACGGCCAGTGCGTGAACACCGGCACGGTGGCCATTCAGGCAGCTCTCAAGGGCATCGATATCCGTCCGGGCGATGAAGTGCTGGTTCCGGCTTATACCTGGGAAGGAACTGTCGGACCGGTGCTGCTGGTAAATGCCGTACCGGTTTTCGTCGACGTCGATCCCGAGTCTTACTGCATGGACGCCACTAAGATCGAGAGTCTGCTCACGCCCAAGACTCGGGCGATTCTTCCCGTTCACCTGGGCATGCGCTTTGCCGACCTCGATGCGATTATGGCAATCGCCGCCAAGCATGGCTTGAAAGTCATTGAAGACTGCGCTCATGTCCACGGAGGCATGTGGCGCGGTAAGGGCGCGGGTTCCACCGGAGACCTGGGCGCTTTCAGTTTTCAGTCGAGCAAATTGATGACCGCGGGCGAGGGCGGAGCGGTTATCACCAACAATCTGGAGTACTTCGAGCGGGTGCAAAGCTATATCAATGCCGGGCGGAGGAGCGTCACCGATCAATTTCACAAGCGGATCATCGGGTTCAACTACCGACTGGGCGAATTCCAGGCGGCGGTACTGGGGCCGCAACTCGATCGTCTTCCCGACCAAGGAAAGATACGGCAGGCCAACATGGATTATTTCGAGTCGCGCGTCCGGAACACTCGCGGCATCGGACTGCTCAAGCCCGAACCCCGCATCACCCGCCCGGCCCCTTACGGATATGTGCTCAAGTATTTTGCCGAACAGGTGAAAGATATTCCGCGCGCCAACTTTGTTGCTGCCTTGCAACTGGAAGGGATTCCGTGCGACGGACTTTTCTACGAGCCCGTCTACTGCAGTTCCTTGTTCCCGCTCGATCCGAATGATTTTCCGGCGTTGAGCTGGGGTCGGCCCAAACCGCTCGATCTGCGAAACATGTACAAGTGTCCGGCTGCGGAGCGGGCGGCCTACCATGAAGCGGTCTGGTTTTCGCATCACCTCTTTCTCGGCGGCAAGGCAGACGTCGACAGCATCGTCGATGCTATGTTCAAGGTCCTCGAGAACCTGGAAGAACTGCGGGGACTCGAGCATCGCGCCATCAAGAATCAGGGCGTCAGCCGCGCGGACCGAGAAAGCTGAGTGCCCACAACCGCGCGCCACAACACAGAGGGCTCCTCGATGCCACAAGTGAAACGTGTGGGCTACGCCGTGGTCGGACTGGGAAGCATTTCTCAGGTTGCCGTGCTGCCGGCGTTCGCGCACAGCGAGAACGCCAAACTCATCGCGGTGGTCAGCGGCGATAAAGCAAAGGCCGAGAAGTTCGCGCAGGATTTCAAAGCCGGCCAGGCCTATACCTACCGCCAGTACGCCGCGTGCCTGAAAGACCCTGAGGTCGAGGCTGTCTATATCGCAACCCCACCCGGAGAACACGAAAAATATGCGGTAGGGGCGGCCAAGGCAGGCAAGCATGTGCTCAGCGAAAAACCTCTTGCCGCCAGTGTTGCCCAAGCCCGGAACATGGTGAACACCTGCCGTCGAAATGGAGTCCAGTTCATGACGGCTTATCGCAAATACTTCGAGCCCAGCACTCTCAAGCTCAAGAAAATGATTTCGCGCGGCGACCTGGGCCGGATCGACATTATCCATACGCTGTTCGCGGAGTTCCGTCCGTCTGGCGACAATTCACCAGCGTGGCTGTTCTCGAAGAAGTTGTGCGGCGGAGGGCCGTTGACCGATCTAGGCGTCTACTGCGTCAATACGTGCCGCTGGCTGGTGGGCGAGGATCCGGTCGCAGCCGAGGCCGTGAGCTGGGTTCGCGACCGGAAGCGGTATAAAGAGGTGGAAGAGGGGATCGCGTTTCGCCTGGATTTTCCCAGCGGTCTTATCCTGCAAGGAACGGCAGCTTACAGCGCAGTCTTTTCTTCGTTCGTCCACGTCCACGGCGAAAAGGGTTGGGCTGAGCTGGCTCCAGCCTTTGCTTTCGAAGAAGAACGTCGGCTCAGCGGGAAAATTGTCGGGCAATGGTTCGAAGAGACTTTCGCTCCCATTGATGAATTCGCCTTGGAGTTGGACGATTTTGCCTCCTGCATCCGGGAAGGTCGCAAGCCGGAACCGGACGGAGAGCAGGGATTGCGCGACCTCATCATCATCGACGCAATCTATAAAGCCGTAAAAAAGAGGGGTTCGGTAAAGATCAAATACAAGTAGGCTGCGAAGGACCACTTATGGGGAAGTTGGGTATCGGAGTGATCGGGGTTGGCACCATGGGCAAGCAGCATGCCCGCAATATCCGCTGCCTGATCCCGGAAGCAAAATTGATCGCGGTAGCTGACACCGACTTGAAGCGCGCCCAACAGGTGGCCTCCGAACTGGAAATCGAGCACTTCTACAATACCGTCGAAGCCCTGGTCGAGCGCAAAGATATCCAGGCGGTTGTGATCGCGACCCCGGCGAAGTTCCATGGCTCTGCGATTCGGGTGTGCGCGCAGGCGGGCAAGGACATTTTCTGTGAGAAGCCGTTCACTCTCACCGTTGAAGAAGCTGACCAGATGCTGGACGACACGAGCAACGCGGGAGTGCGAGTCCAGGTCGGGCACGTGCGGCGCTACGACCCTCCCAACGTGCGAGCCAAGCAGCGAATCGAGGCCGGCGAGATCGGCGATCCCGTAATTTTCAAGTCGCTCGCCCGCGATCCCTCGCCTCCGCCGGTCAGTTACATGGCCAGCGGCGTCAACGGAATGTTTTTTCAGGATTCAACGGTCCACGAGTTCGACCTGGGCCGCTGGCTGATGAACGACGAGATCGCTGAAATCCACGCCTATGGCGGGGTTCTTGTCTACCCGGAGATGGCACAGTTTAACGATATCGACAGTGCCATTCTCAACCTGAAGTTTTCCCGGGGAACGCTCGGCGCGGTCGAGAACTACATGCAATCCGGATACGGGTACGACATCCGTACCGAGATCGTCGGTTCGAAAGGCACGATTATCACCGGGTATCTGCAGCACACCGCCGAGCTGGTGCTAACGGCCAATGGCGCCAGAACCGATGTGGTCGAACACTTCCTGGCGCGCTTCAAGGATGGCTACCTCAACGAAATGCACGACTTCGTGCAAACGATCCTCGCGGACAAGGACCCCAAGGTCGACGCATTCGACGGCCGGCAGTCGGTGGCGGCGGCCGCGGCAGCGGAGCGGTCCTATCGGGAAGGTCGTCCGGTGGCCGTGCAGAATCGAACCCGAGCGTCCTGAGCGAAGCCTCGCGGCCGCTAATTGCTGGGCTTGGCCGGCGGGGTGGGACTCGCAGTAGGAATAATGAACTGCTTGATGTTGGCGCGGCTGCGTTTCAGTTCGTCCTGACGAACTCGGGACAATTCCTGGTATCGAGTCAGTTCCTGCGTGGCCAACTCCAGTTGGTTCATCTCGCGATAGAGTTGCCCCAGCCGGTAATGTGCGATGTCAGACTTGGGATCCTCGCGGACAACCTCACGATATTCCTCAACTGCCTTCTGATTGAGTTTTCGTGCCGCATACAGACCGCCAAGTTCGAGGTGGGCGGCGGGGAAATCCGGCTGCTCCCGTACCGCCCTCTCCAGCAAAGCTTGCGGACGGTCCAGAGCAGCTTTCTCGCCCTTGGCAAATTCTGAGCGAAAGAGCCCGGCGCCATAACAAAATGCAAGCTCAGCGCTTTGCGGATGTGCGGCCGCCAGGCGATCAAGACGCGGCAGCAGAGATTGCCAATCGTTCGGTGCAAGAGAACTGAGCACGGTATTCCATGCTTGGAAGACGGCTGGGGAGTCGGGATCGATTTCAAGCGCCGTCGTGAAGGTATCTGCCGCCTGCCGATATTCACGTACTGCATAGTGGCTGAAAGCCAGCCCAAGATACTGCCGCGAAGATGATGGAAATTTCTGCGTGCCGACGCGGTAAACCTCAGCGGCAGGTCCAAACGTAAAGTGGGAGAGATACTCCATGCCCAGGTCGAAGTAATACTCTTCGTTGGTTGGATCAAGCTCTACGGCCCTCTGAAGGCTCTGGACCGCCTCCATATACTGGCCCGAGTTTTCCTCCAGGTTGCCTAGTGCGTTGTAGAGTTCCGCCGACGGATGGGAGACCAGTGCGCGGCGCAGCAGGTCGGTTGCAGCCGGCGATTTGCCGACGTTTTTGTAAGCCAGCGCGAGATTCAGGGTAGCGGCCGCATCCGAGGGATCGAGTTCCAACGCCTTCTCAAACGGCGGAATCGCTCGCTCATAAGCATCGTGTGATGCGTAAAGCTGGCCGAGTGCCAGATCCTGAGTGGCTGACAGATTCTCGGGCGGAGCCGGCACGTCTTCCCCGCCGGGAGACAGGCCTGCAGAGAGGGTCGCGCGCACCAACGCCAGATAAATCTCGTAAGAGCCTGGATCGATCTGGAAGGCCTGCCGATAGAATCGCGCGGCCGGTCCAAATTCATTTACGCCCTCGGCCACTACGCCGGACAACGAGTAGTACTTAACTGCCGATTCAGGTTCTTGAGGAGCAGACATCTGGTCCAAGACCTTCTTAGCTGCGGCCGGCTGTTTTGATTGCAGCAGAGCGTGGGCCCATTCATATCCAGTTTGAAAATCTCGGGGACGAACCTTCCACGCCTTTTGCAGATAGCTCGCGGCCTCATCATACTTTTGCAGAGCCGCAAGGGACGCTCCCAGCCCCAAAAGCGAGGTAAAATTCTCCGGCTCACGCACGTGGGCTTTGCGGAAGGAGGCCGCTGCGTCTTGATTGTGTCCCAGCTTGGCCTGTAGCACGCCCAGGTTGTTGTATCCCAGGGCCGCGTTCGGCGCGAGCCGGATCACGGTTCGAAAACTCTCTTCTGCCTCCTGGTCTCGTCCGAGTTCGCTGGCCGCAAGACCCTTGAGGTTGTAGAGGGAGGGATCCTGCGGACCTGCGCCGAGCGCAGCGTCGATCACCGCCAGCGCTTCCGCGCTGTTCCCCGCCTGGAACATTGCGAGCGCCTTCTCGAAGGTTGCGTGTCCATCGACCGCCTGAGGCGCAGCCGCGCTGCGGCCGCAGAGAAGGCAGACTACCAGCGCGATGAGACTCAGCACAACAGACCGACCGGTGGCGCGATAGCACACGTTCAAAACGATTCCTGGGAGATGATCCCTTTGCCTTCCTGGACGACCACGAGCCGATTCGCCGGCACGTGCTCCAGTGTTTCTTCCGGACCGCCTAGCCAGCGAATCCGCAGGCGTGCTTCTTTTGCAGCGCCCAGCCCGAAATGCAGCCGGAGGTCGCTTTGCGAGCAAAAACTTCCGCCGCTGCGAACTTCCTGCGCTAGCCGGTCCTCCGCCTCCACGACTACGCGCGTGCCAATCGCAGCGCGGTTGGTTTTCGTACCGATCAGCTTCACCAGCAGCCAGGAATTTGACGGTGGCGCCTGGTTGCGCAGCAACGAAGGATAATCGTTCAGATTGTTGATCACCAGATCCAGGCGTCCCGTATTGAAGATATCGCCACACGCTGCGCCGCGGCCGCACCGGGACTCGGCGAACGCTGGCCCCGAGCGGTCCGAGATATTCACAAAACGGTGGCCGTCTAGGTTGCGCAGTAGAATGGGCTTGCTCTCAGTCTTCGGGAGTTGGTGCTGCAGCCCGCTGCCTGGAGGATAGATGGACCCGCTGACAATCATAATGTCCGGGCGCCCGTCGTCATCGCTGTCGAAGAACAACGTGCCCCATTTCACCGAGGTGGTTTCACCCCCCAGCCCGGCGGGAACCGTGACGTCGGTGAAGAAGCCCTTGCCTTCGTTGTGAAAAAGGCTCGGGATCTCGTCCGAGAAATTGGTTTTGACAATATCGAGCAGCCCGTCGCCATCGTAATCGGCGGAGTCCGCGCCCATCCCGCCCTGAGTGTGGCCGTTCGCATCGTAAGCCACACCGGCCAGCATTCCGGTCTCGCGGAAAGTGCCATCGCGATTATTCATAAAAAGCAAGCTGGGTGTGGAGTCGTCGGCGATGTAGATATCGGGCCATCCATCGTTGTCATAATCTCCCACGCAAGGAGTAAAACCATAGGTCGCTGCGGCGTGGCTGATTCCAGAGGCCTTCGAAACGTCGGCGAAGGTTCCGTCGCCGTTGTTGCGATAGAGAAAGTTGGTCGTGCCTTTGAGTCCCGAGACGCCGTAGAGGACGGGCGACTGCTGTCCCACAAGAGCCGGATTGTTCTCGTAAAGGGTCGTACCGTGCTCATACGCCACGTAATTGCTGACAAAAAGGTCGAGATGCCCGTCGCGGTTGTAATCCACAAAAGCCGCGCCGGTATTCCAGTGGTCTTCCGGTTGCATCAGGCCGGATTCGCGGGTCACGTCCGTAAACGTTCCGTTGCCGTTGTTGTGGTAAAGCACGTTCTTGCCGTAATAAGTGACGAACAGGTCGAGGTTGCCGTCATTGTCGTAATCGCCGACGCATACGCCCTGGCCCCAGCCGTGGCGCACCAGTCCAGCTTTTTCGGTTACGTCGGTAAAAGCTCCGTTGCGGTTGTTTTTATACAGATGATTGGTCGGCTCCTGCCCCTTGGGGAAACCCTTTAACCCCCAACCGTTGACCACAAACAGGTCAAGCCAACCGTCGTTGTCGTAGTCGAAAAGCGCGATTCCGCCTCCGGTCGTGGAAAGCAGAAAATCCTTGCTCTCGTGACCCACAAGAACGGTCCTTGCGAGCAGCCCAGCCTCCTTGGCAACATCGACGTAGCGCGGGAAGTATTCTGGTTTGGGAGGAAAAAACAGATCCGCCGCGGGAAATGGACGCAGCAGCCAACCTGCGGCTGTCGTGGCTGCACTCTGGAGCCACAATCTTCGATTCATCGCAGCTATTCTAAATGCAGCAGGGAACCTTAGCGAAGTCAACCGCGGTGCTGATTACCGCAGTCCGCGCAGGGGGGCCGTCGTTATCAAATGGGCATCTCAAATACCCATGGCCCGCAGATATTCTCTCCCGGAGACTGCATTTGCCATAGGAGCATCGGCCCCTGCGCCGCCGGGCAGCACGTCGGCCTCAACCACGAGCCAGCCGTCGAAGTGTCCCTTCTGCAATAGCGCCAGGATCCGAGGGAAATCAATGCCTCCCTTCCCAAGAGGCGCAAAGATGCCATGCCTCACGGCCTGGTGGAAATTCATGCGTGCCTGCCGCGCCTCGGCCGCCTTCTGCTCATTAACGTCTTTGAAGTGCACGCACCAGACTCTCGACACCTGCTTCTCGAGGAAAGCGACGGCATCGCCGCCGGCGTACTCATAATGTCCGGTGTCGAAACAGAGGCCCAGCTGATCGGGGGGGAATAGGGAAAACAGACGGTCTACTTCCTCCGGAGTTTCCACGTGGCCGCCGGCATGGTGGTGAAACGCCACCCGCAAACCCACCGCCTTGCATTGCGCGATCACCTGGCCGATGGCGGAGACCGCCACCTTCCATTCTGCATCGGTCCACTGCAGAACATTCGATTCCGCCCGGCGCCCGGCCGTGGCGTTCCGCGCGGGAGTGATCCTGTCTGAAAGTATAAGAAGTCCGGCACCGGCCGCGCTGATCAGCTTCGCCGAGCGAGCTACGTAGGCTAGCCCCTCCCCATGGGCCGCCGTGTTGCCCAACTCGATATCCACGAACGCCGAGCAAAGTGTGAGCGACCGCTTCTCCAGGTCTTGGCGCAGTCGCGCCG
>Ga0070765_100002014_pt1 | contig 12613 bp, 8 predicted proteins | sample HubBroMetageWFT5_FD_71516 | JGI IMG/M metagenome (GOLD analysis project Ga0070765, IMG submission 71516) | Warmed and freeze-thawed soil microbial communities from the Hubbard Brook experimental Forest, New Hampshire - Hubbard Brook CCASE Soil... | ecosystem: Environmental > Terrestrial > Soil... | reverse complement strand
TAAGATCGGGGAACGGCTGCCAATGGTGCTCCGGCTCTTAGCCGAAATGGAAATCGGCGATCACTGTGTTTTCGGCGCACACGTTGGTATGGATAATGAGATTCTAAGCGTGGGAACCTCGGACATCAACGGAACTGACGCCAGCGGCTATCTCTCTACCATGTTGATTCGAAGGAAACCGGTCGAGTCCCGGCCCATGGCTACAGCGAACGCAAGCAACCGGGAACCGGCGAGCAAGGCGGAGCTTACTGAGGAAACGCCGGCATGAAAGTCTATTTCATCGGAGCAGGTCCAGGTGCAGCCGATCTCATCACCATTCGAGGGGCCGAGATTCTGTCTCGGGCACAGTTAGTGATGTACGCAGGTTCATTGGTTAGCGAAGCGATGTTACGCCACTGCCGGGCGAATCCGCTGGTGGTGAATACGGCCAAACTTCACCTGGATGAACAATTAGAATACTACCGTCAAGCGAAGGAGAAAGATTGGGATGTCGCCCGGCTGCACTCGGGAGACCCGTCGATTTATGGGGCTACCGAGGAACAAATGCGTCGCTTAGACGAACTCCAGATCGCTTACGAGGTTGTTCCAGGCGTTCCATCATTTGTTTCTGCAGCTGCCGTTCTCAGTGCCGAGTTAACCAAACCGAACGTTTCTCAAACTATCATCCTCACGCGAACGGCAGGGCGCGCCTCTCCGATGCCTTTAAAAGAAAGCTTGCCCTCCCTGGCCGCACATCAAGCCACCTTATGTATCTTCCTTTCCGGTGCCAATCTGAGCATGGTTATTGAGGAGTTGTTAGTCCATTATCCTCAAAATACTCCCGTCGCGCTGGTCCAACGAGCGACTTGGCCGGAGGAACAGGTCCATAGAGGGCAGCTGGGCGAATTGTTGAACGAGATCGAACCGCGGTCATGGGCGCTTACTACCATGTTAATAGTCGGCCAAACGTTGGATAAAACGATTGGGTCAGACTCCCGATTGTACGCGGTCGACTACTCGCATCGATTCCGGCGAGCGGTGCAAAAAGATCCGCAATGAAGACTGCGATTGGCATTTGGATAGTGCGGCTTCAAGCCTTCGATGTCGGCCGGTATTTGGCTACTCGCCTTGGGGCTGAATGTTACTCTCCCGATAAGTTTTCAGCTCCCACGAATCGAGAGGCGTTTTCTAGCCGATTTCATCAACACCGACAATGGGTTCTAGTCATGGCTACCGGGATAGCAGTGCGCTATCTACAAGGTTTGCTAACATCTAAAGAGTCTGATCCCGGGGTAATCGTACTGGATGAGGGTTGCCGTTTCGCCGTCTCGCTTTCGGGCGGACACGAGGGTGGAGCCAATCAACTCGCTTATCGCGTAGCGAATTTAATGGGTGCTTCTCCGGTAATCACGACGGCCACAGAAACGTTGAAACCACTCGTTATCGGTGTGGGCTGTCGTCGTGGAGTCAGTCGCGAACAGATCGATGCTGCCATCGAGTACGGCCTGGCGCTCATCCAACGGTCTCGTTCCGAGATCAGGGAAATCGCTACTATCGACCTCAAGCAGGATGAATTGGGACTAAGCGAGTGGTGTCAATCCCATGAAGTTCCTCTCCGAGTCATTCATCGCGAACTCGTACAGCAACGACCCTGGGTAACCAAGCCATCCGACTGGGTCCGGGAGAGCATCGGTGTTGATGGTGTCTGTGAAGCGTGTGCCTTGCTAGCTACCTTCCGCGGCCGACTGCTACTCCCGAAGACAATCCGAGATGGTGTCACTGTCGCTATCGTTGAAGAACCGCCTTGGCCAAGCCTAGGGCTCGACGGGGTCCCCGCGGACGCCGGACGCGAGGCCGGGGACGGCCCGCCGCGCCGTAGGCTTGGCGGAGGCTGGAGGAGAAGGGGCCTCAACAGCTAACATGGAGAACAAAGGTAAATTGAATCTAGTGTCGGTAGGTCCCGGCTTTGCAGACCTGGTTCCGCCCCTGGCGGAGACCGCTCTCCGCGAAAGCGCTGTCATCATCGGGTACAAGCTCTACTTCACCTGGATACAGCCTTTGATCGAAGGCAAAGAGGTCCATTCTTTTTCGCTAACCCAAGAACGAGAACGAGCACAGAAAGCGATCGCTTGTGCGCGAGCCGGACGAACCGTCAGCTTGGTCTCCAGCGGCGATATTGGTATTTACGGGATGGCTCCTCTCGTGCTGGAGGAAATGAGAGCGGAGGAAGAGTTTCAGCTTCAAATCATCCCCGGCGTTTCGGCGGCCAACAGCTCTGCCGCGCTGCTCGGCTCCCCACTCGGCCACGATTTCGCGACTTTGTCTCTTTCGGATCTGCTGTGCCCCTGGGAATGGGTTGAGAATCGCGCTCGGTATTTGGCGAAGGCAGACTTGGTTACTGCCCTCTACAATGTTCAGAGCCAATCCAGACCGGACGGCATTTACCGGATCTTGCGCGTCTTATTGGAGGAGAAGAGCGAAAGCACATGGTGCGGCGTGGTACGAAACGCCTTTCGTCCAGATCAAACGGTTTATCTCTGCTCCTTAGCACAGCTGCAGGAAAGACAATTCGATATGCTAACGACTATCATCATTGGCAATCGATTTACTCAGAAGAAAGGCCGGTTCATTTATACGCCACGCGGTTACCACGGATGGACCCTAGCTAACGAGCGGGAGCGAGCGGGAGCGCGCGAGAGCGCCGGGAACGATGAGGCAGCCGCGACGAACGAGACTACGCACAACCGACAACTGTTAGTAAACGAGCGCGAACCGAGTCCCGCGGCTGCGGGAAGCGAGAACGGCCGATCCGGAACGCCAGAGACTGACAACACATTTAACCGCCAACGGCCAACTGCCAACCGCCAACTGCTAACTGTTAACCGCCAACCGCTAACTGTTAACCGCCAACCGATATGGGTATTTTCTGGTACGGGAGATGGTAACGCGTTGGCAGCTGAATTATCACGGCTTGGGTATCGCCTGATCGTTTCGACGGCGAGCGACTATGGTGCCGAACTTGCCTCGGTGGCTTTGCCTGGCGTTGAGGTTCGTTCGGGCAGGCAAGGGGTGGCTGCAAGACGAAGCCAACTCCAACAGTCGGGAGCGGTTGCCGTTATTGATGCGACTCATCCCTTTGCGACCGAGATTTCCAGCCAACTCACTCAGTTATCCGCTGAACTGAACGTTCCTTATATTCGGTACGAACGTCCGGCTGTCGCGCTTCCGAACTTCGCCCAGGAAGCTCCAGATATGCCGGCCGCTGCCCGGATGGCCATCGAACTCGGTCGTCGCATTTTTGTAGCTACGGGAATCAAGGATCTCGGCGCGTTTGTAACCCAATCCGAGGCAGAACATCGTGAATGGTTCTTACGGATAACGCCGGACAGCGGCTCTTTAGAACTCGCACTTAAGGCTGGACTTCCACGATCGCACATCTGTGCGATGCAGGGACCGTTCTCCACTGACTTCAATCTCGCGCTTTGGTCAGCTTGGCGGGTGGATTGTGTGGTTACCAAGGACTCAGGCGAAGCCGGCGGTTTCCACTCCAAGGCTGAGGCCGCGGATAAACTGGGGATTCCTTTCATTGTGGTAAGACGACCGCAATGTTCCTACCCGGTGGTCGTCTCTGATTTCACAGCCCTCGCCGACCTGCTCGAACATTCCTTGTCGCAAAGGGGGAGTATTACAACCTGACTCAATCTAACTATGAAAATACCTGTCACGATTGTTACCGGCTTTTTAGGCTCCGGCAAGACCACCTTAATTAGTGGGTTACTGAAGAAGAACCCGAGCCGGCGTTTAGCCGTGCTGGTGAATGAATTTGGTGAGGTCTCTGTTGACGGAGCGTTGTTGCGGGCAGCTGGCGAAGAATGCGGGGTCGAGATCCACGATTTACCGAACGGCTGTATCTGCTGCACCATAAAAGATGATTTTTTGCCGGTTATGAGCCAGCTCCAAAAGCGTAAGCAGGAGATCGATCACGTACTGATTGAGACATCTGGCTTAGCGCTGCCAACACCCGTCATGCGTGCATTGGCCTGGCCAGAAATTCGGAACGACTTTCAACTCGATGCGGTACTCGCAATCGTTGATACTCCGCAGCTGTTAGCGGGAAACCTCGAAAAAGGTCAGCCGATCCCAGGCGCCAGTAGTGCCGAGGTTCCTGAACATGTTAACTCGGTGGACCTGATTTTGAACCAGCAACTCGAGAATGCCGATGTGGTCGTTCTCAACAAGATCGATGAGTTAGCCGAAGAGCAACTATTAAATGCTGAGGACATCGTTCGCGAGAAGGCAGCGAAGGTCCGGTTCCTGGAGCTGGCCTACCACGCGGAACTGGATACTCGGCTCTGTATGGGGCTCAGCTTGCACGAGGAGCCGGAGACGTTTCAACTTAGCGATGAACACGATCATGACCATCATCATGGGCCGGTGCAATCGGCGCCGCTGGACATCGACCGTCCCCTGGCTGACCAAGATCAGTTCGACGGCCATTCGCATACGGGGTTGGCATCGCATGATCACAGTGAACACACTCACCTCCATTTCCACGAACATGACCCTGGGTGGCAATCCTTCGTCTTGCATAGTTCGGAGGCGCAAGACTCGGAGAAACTAAAGGCTGCGGTTAAGGAAGTTAGTCTCGATCAACCGGTACTCAGAGCCAAAGGGTTTGCCTCGATCGAAGGCAAACATCATCGGTTGGTTGTGCAAGCGGTTCGCAACCGCGTGCAGGCGTATTTCGAAGAGGCGCATTCGCGTCTTCCGGAATCACAGCTGGTTTTCATCGGGTATCACTGCCGGCGCGATCGAACGACCGAGCTGATGAATAAGTTAACCGGAACTGTGTGGGAGTGAGAGGGTGAGAGGTGAAAGGTGAAAGGTGAAAGGTGAGAGGTCGCGCTCGAATGAAAGTGCACTTTTGTATGATTGAGGCCGGGGCTTGCCTGAATTCTGCTCTGAAGGAGCAAAAGAGAATAGACCAGGGCTTTAGCCCTGGGAATAGTCCGATATTGAACCCCGCCCTGAAGGGGCGGCCGAGTTCGTTGGTGAGGGAGCGGGACGCAATTCAGGCAGATCACATTACTCCAACACTCCGGTACTCCAAGACTCCACGCCCCAGAATTCGAGGACGAGGACGAGGACGAGCACGAAGCGGCCGGTGAGGCTAACCGAACCCCTTTAACCATGCACTGGACTGCTGCGGAACCAGGTCAACTCGATGCGGAGCGGGCTTTAACTCTGATCGATCAGACACCGGGTGAAATTGTCTTTCTCAGCGCGGCTGATACCGAGCTTTACGCGGTCGCTTCGATTTGGAAGGAGCAATTTGGTTCTCGTTTACGAGTGGCTAGTGCGTTTCCACTTCGACAGCCAGTGGCGGCTGACCATTATATCGACAAGGTCATTGGAAAGGCCAAGTTGGTGGTGGCTCGGCTATTGGGAGGTAATGCATATTTCGCTCACTTCTTACAAGGGTTGTCCGACTTAAGAGAGGAAGATTCTCAGCAAAAATTTCTGATTTTATCTGGGTCCGATCTGGACGAGCCGGAGCTAGCTGCGATTAGCGATTTCTCCGGGCCAATTCGAGAGCAGCTCTTTGCCATGTTCCGGCATGGCGGCCGGGAAAATATTCGACGAGCGGGAGAATCGATCGAGCTCCTGCTTCAGGATCTGTCGTCCCGTCTTCCTGATCCCGAGCCGATGCCCCAATTTGGTCTTTACAAAGTCACCCCGGAACCTCGCTTGAAGCGAGCTTGGATCTGCTTCTACCGGGCGTGGTTTCAAACCGGCGACTTAGCGGTAATCGATGGCTTACATGCGGCGCTCGAAAACAAGGGACTGCAGGTCTATTCATTCTATTCTTTCTCGCTTCGCAGCGCGGCAGCGCAGGGCGAGCTGCTGCGATTGGCGGAACTAAATCCTCCAGATGTCATTCTTCTTACCCAGAGCTTCTCCATCTCATCCGGAGGCTCTGATCGCCTCTCGTTCTTTGAACAGCTTGGATGTCCGGTTTTGCAGGTACCCATCTCGTTAAGTAGCCGGGAAACCTGGTTAACCAACCAGGCCGGCCTGGCTCCGGCAGAGGTCGCGATGAATGCTGCCTTACCAGAAGTCGACGGCCGCGTTTTTTCAACCGTCATCGGCTTCAAAGAACAGGATTTCTTTATTCCAGAGGTTGAATACCGGGCTAAACGATTGGTACCGGATCTCGCGCAGATTGAGTACGTAGCGACTTTGGCGTGGAACTGGGTTCGACTGCGAACTGTTCCGAATCGCGACAAAAGGATAGCGATTATTCTTTCTAACTATCCAAACCGTGATGGCCGAATTGGTAATGGTGTTGGCCTGGATACTCCGGTTAGCACAGTGCGATTGTTAGAAGAGCTCGGTGCGGCCGGCTATTTGGTAGATCCATGTCCCACGAGCGGTCAGGAGTTGATGGCGTGGCTTCAATCCGGCGTTACGAATGATCCGGAGCATTCTTACGGCAAACCTTGTTATCAAAGTGTTAGTTCGACCGACCTGGAAAGGTTCCTAGAATCACTCCCAATCTCACGCCGAAACGAACTCAAAGAACAGTGGACAGGTAGCTCCAACGGTTCAATCCCGGTCGCTGGAATACAGTTAGGCCATGTCTTTGTCGGGATTCAACCGCCGCGCGGTTTTTCCCTGGATCCACAGGCTATTTATCATAGCCCGACCCTGCCGCCGCCACCTGTTTATCTGGCATTTTATCTTTGGCTGCGCGAAGACTTTCAGGCTGATGCGATCGTCCATGTAGGAAAGCATGGCAATCTAGAGTGGTTGCCGGGTCGAAGTATCGCTCTCGGTAGCGACGACTATCCGAGACTTTGTCTCGGTCCGATACCGGTGATTTATCCTTTCATTGTTAATAACCCGGGAGAAGGCGTGCAGGCTAAGCGCCGTAGTTCAGCGGTCATTGTGGATCATCTGACACCTCCACTTAGCCGGGCAGGGCTTTATGATGATCTCGAAAAGGTTGAGCGACTCTTGGAAGAACATGCGCACAGCATCACGCTTTACCCGAGCCGAGCGGGAGAGCTGGAGAAAGAGATCGATTATTTGTTGAGCCAAGTTTCCTGGAAAGAGGAGCTGCCGGATAAGTCACTTCAGACCGTCTCGAATTATCTTTGCGAGATCAAAGAGAGTCAGATTCGATCGGGATTGCATGTTCTCGGAGTTAAACCGACGGGCGAACAGGAGACCGATTTTTTGTTGAGTCTGCTGCGATTGCCGTCAGCTGGTCGGCCGGGTCTACTTCAGCTATTGGCGGGGGATCAGTCCTTAGAAACCTTAACGCCAACGGGGCGAGATGATGTGGAGTCCAAAGCTCGGCGCTGGATAGAGGTAAACGCCGTGAGCGCCGTGAACGCCGACAACGCCGTGAACGGTGACCGCCAAACGCGCAGCGATCTAGATGAGTTAGCGACCTTTGCTCGTGATCAGCTGATCCCAAGATTGGCGCGATGCGATGACGAAATCAAAAATGTGTTGAACGGCCTGAACGGACATTTCATTCCGCCTGGGCCTTCCGGAGCACCAACGCGCGGCCGAATCGATGTGCTTCCTACCGGTAGAAATTTTTTTGCGATCGATCCTCGGGCCGTCCCAACTCAGACCTCCTGGAATTGCGGAAAGATATTGGCAGAACGGCTGCTCGAACGGTACCGACAGGATCACGGCGAGTATCCTCGCAAGATTGCCCTGGTTATCTGGGGGACATCTAACATGCGGACCGGTGGAGATGATATCGCTCAGGCGCTCTGGCTATGGGGTTGTGAACCGGTCTGGGAAGAGTCATCCGGACGAGTGGTCGATTTCCGCATACTACCGCTGAGTTTGTTAGGACGACCCCGGGTTGATTTGTTGTTGCGGGTGTCCGGGCTATTCCGTGACGCATTCGGAGAAACATTGCGTTTGCTCGCAACCGTCCCTAAACGTCTGGCGCAACAGGATGAACCTGCGGACATGAATCCGATCCGTGCTTCCTGGTTGCGTGAACGGGAGACTCTGACGCATCGCGGATTAGATTCGAACGAGGCTTCGCGACGAGCAACGCTGCGGGTTTTCAGCTCAGGCTTCGGTTCTTATGGAACCGGCTTACTCCCACTCATCGATGCGGGTAACTGGAATTCAGCCTTGGATCTCGCTGAGGTGTTCTGTCGTTGGGGCGGTTACGCGTTTGATAGCGATGGTTCCGCTAACGAGGACGTCAGTTTATTGAAAGTTCGTTTGGCTGAGATAGAGGTTGTTCATCAGAATCAAGATAATCGAGAACACGATATTCTAGATTCGGACGATTATTTCCAATTTCAGGGCGGTCTGCATTCCTCGGTTAAAGAGTTGCGCGGCCAGGCTCCGGTCGTTTACCACGGAGATTCCAGCGATCCCGACCAGCCACGGATTCGGACGCTCGAGCAAGAAATGGTCAGAGTGATTCGGAGTCGAGTGTTGAATCCGCGTTGGCTCGAGGCGATGCGGCGCCACGGCTACAAGGGAGCTTTCGAAATGGCGGCGACAGTTGACTATCTGTTCGGCTACAGCGCCACCACTGGCTTGGTCCGGGATTCGCAGTACGAAGAGATCGCTCAGAAGCTCTTGTTGGACCCGACCCAGAGAGACTTTTTCCGGGAGCACAATCCAGCCGCGCTCAAGGAATCGACCCGGCGTTTACTTGAAGCTGCCGAACGCGGTCTGTGGTCTGCCCCATCAGAGAAGGCGATCGCGGGACTCGAAGAAAATCTACTCGAATTAGAAGGCCAACTTGAATGAAACAATTTCCGTTCAGCGCGATCGTTGGGATGGAGGATGCCAAACGATCTTTGATTTACCACGCCATTGATTCAAGGATCGGGGGCACGTTGTTACTCGGGCATCGCGGCTGCGCCAAGAGCACACTCGTACGCGCCTTCGCTGAGTTATTACAAGCTACTTCCACAGAACCAATCCCATTTGTCGAGTTGCCGCTCGGCGCCACTGAAGATCGTTTGGTCGGTTCGGTAAGCGCGGAAGCATTGGTGGAACAAAAAAAATGGGAAACGCGGATCGGCCTGATCGAAGAAGCGAATGGGGGGGTCTTGTATGTCGATGAGATCAATCTGTTGCCGGACAATCTCGCGGACCAGCTCTTGGACTCGGCCGCCTCTGGCAAACACCATCTGGAGCGCGACGGGATCACGCGCCGGGTCGAAAGCCAATACATCCTGATCGGCACTATGAATCCTGAGGAAGGAGATTTACGGCCGCAACTATCAGATCGATTTGCTCATGGGATCATGATCCAAGACGACTTCACTTCGGAACAACGGGTGGAGGTCGTGCGACGGCGTATCCAGTTCGACGATGATCCGGATGGGTTTGTGGAGATTTTTGCGGAATCCTTAGCTGATCTGTCCAAACGGGTGGCCCGCGCCCGGACACTCGTTAAAAGCGTGACGGTCTCCGAAGAGCAGCGACTTGGGATCGCAGATCGCGCGCGCGAACTGCGAGTCGAGGGTTTGCGGGCGGAACTCGCTGTGCTACGGACGGCACGCTGTGCGGCGGCCTGGCAGAATCGGTCGAAGATCGACCAGCGAGATCTCGATGAAGCGTGGCGGATGTGCCTCGGACATCGACGTCCCGAAAATCGTGCTCCCATCTCGCCGCCTTCCCCGCCTTCTTCTTCTCAGCGGTTCAATCCGCCACTTGCACATCGTACTTCCGTAGCGCCCGTCAATTCTTTGCCAGATCCAAAGCGATTGCCCGATCCGAAGCTCTCGCCTCATCAACTGCTGCGAGATTGGGCTAAAAATGTGTCTCTCGAGATGCGAGGTCCCGGACCTAGGGTTACCTCGGGAGCAGCGGAGCCAATTCCGCACGGATCCATAGACTGGATAGCGACCGTCTTGAGCTCGGTGCCAATCAGTAAGAGTCCTGATTGGAAGATTCGCCTGCGGTATCATTCGATTTATCGCCGGCCAAGTGTTTGGTGTTTCTTAGATGCCAGTCGATCCACGGGAATGAGTCGTTGCCTGAGTGCAGCGCGGGATTCACTCATGGATGTGGCAACGCATTTCCGGTCTCCGCGCTGGAATTTGCTTCTCCTGCGAGACAATCAGATCGAATGGATCTCTAAGCGAAGCAGTGGCCGTTCGTTTAGCCGCATCCTCACTGAACTCGAGAATGCGAGCGGGAAAAGTTATCTCTTTCAATCTCTTCACCTTCTGCAGCGGGCGATTCTAAAGCGGGGCCCGGCTTCCCAGGATCGCGTCGTGATTGTGTCTGATGGCCTGGCCAGCGTTGAGGCCGGCCGGCGGCAGGGGGAGACGGCATCCCGTCTCCGTCATTGTTTGCGGCGGATAACGCAGATGAATGTCCCCACTGCGTGGCTCTATCCCTCGAAAGAGCCGGCGTTGGTTAGATGGTTACAAAAGGTCTTACAAGGTATGCCGGTTACGCGCATCAAACTCTAACGGCCGATGCAGCGAATAAACCACGACCCCGGAGACGGATTTTAACTTCTGATTTTGTGATAAATGTATAACAAGAATTTTCGTCAACGAACGCTGGGGTTATCCGGCGCGCTAGTGTTGGCAAACGTGGCCGCTTGGGTTTGGGCTTATCTTGCGTATCGCGATCAGCCGGTACTACTCGGAACCGCATTTCTAGCCTATTCGTTCGGCTTACGGCACGCGTTAGATGCGGACCACATCGCTGCGATCGATAACGTCACCAGAAAGTTAGTGCAGAGTGGAGACCGACCGGTTTCTGTTGGGTCCTACTTTGCGCTGGGCCATTCAACCGTCGTAATCATTGCGGTTCTGATTGTTTATTGGACGGCGGCAATCGCCAGTGAACCTTTCAAACAATGGCAAGAGGTGGGGGAAATCATCAGCACCTGTGTGTCAGCCTGTTTTTTATTTGCAATTGCGCTGATCAATTTGCTGGCGATGAGAGACACCTACCGCGCCCTTAAGAAACAGCGACAAGAAGCTGGCGGCTCGATCGAAACCGCGATCCCGGCAAACGGCGGCGGTATCATAAGTAAACTACTCCGGCCATTAATGAACGGCTTATCAAAGCCAAGCCAGATGTATCCCGTCGGTTTCTTATTCGGACTTGGTTTCGAGACGGCAACCGAAATTGCTTTGCTTCAGGTTTCAGCTTCATCAAGCGTCAAAGGGCAATCCTTAACGAACGTAATGGTGCTCCCGGTTCTTTTTACCGCCGGAATGACGTTGGTCGATAGCGTAGACGGAATGATCATGGTCGGCGCCTACAATTGGGCTTTCATCAATCCGATTCGGAAACTTTACTATAATCTGATCATTACTTTTGTGTCGGTCGTGGTTGGCGTGGTTGTCGGCGGAATTGAGTTAGTTGGCTTGGCCAAAGACAAGTTGAATCTCGAAGCCGGTTGGTTTTGGTCTACAATTGGAACCTTACAAGACAATTTTGGAACCATCGGTCTAGTGATTGTCGGAGTATTTATCTTGACCTGGCTGGTGTCCGCAATCGTGTACCGGGTGAAGGGGATAATGGAGTGATGGAGCGTGCCTCGCTTGCGAGGCCGTGGTGAGCAAGGGACTTTGGTGAGACAAGTGCGTCGTCTAACCGCGCTCTTTAGAGTGAACAAGCGTAGGCGGGACGGTATAGAGCGCTGACGGAAACGGGGCGTGCCTCACGGTTTCGCCTTGCTTACCACGGCCTCGCAAGCGAGGCACGCTCCACGCTCGCTTCTAAAGCCAGGGACCCTCTTTCACCAATTCAGTTAATTTGCGGCGCTCACAGGGAGTCTCTCTTTCTTGGAGTCCGATGGGGAGAACCTCTTTTTTGCCTGGTCTGCCGATAGCCACCATGGCCTCGATGGCAAAATCGCCAGGGATCTTGAGTACAACTCTTGCTTCGCGATAGTTAAATCCTTCCATGGCGTGAACAACCAGGTTCCTAAGCGTGGCTTGCAAGGCCAAATTTTGCCAGGCCGCGCCGGTGTCAAACGAATGAGTAGCAGAAGGTTCACCGTTATGATCAAAGGTAGTTTTTGAAATGAAAAGTACGAGGACGGCAGCGTTCTTCGCCCACGTCTTGTTGAAATCAACTAACAGCTCGAAAAATAAAGTCCAATGGGCGGTGCCGCGACGCGCATATAGCATCCGCCAGGGCTGATTATTGTAGGAGGATGGCGCCCAGCGAGCCGCTTCGAACAGGGTGAGAAGCTCGGCTTCAGCGAGCTCTTCGCCTGACATCGCCCGAGGGGACCATCGGTCGAGAAATAGAGTATCAATAGGGTGTCCGGCTTTCCGGTGTTCGCTTCCTCTGATCATCTTCTCGAGTTCGAGTTACCTCCAATGACTCTTGACATTAGACTGACCACTCTACCGCCGGTAAATCCGGGGTCTACTCGCCTAAAGGGCAGCCTCGTAATTACTCTAAAGAGGGGGCGTCATCAGGAGGAAGGGAGTACGAGGAGTTCAAGTAGAGGAGCCAGGAGTCAGAATTCAGGAGTCAGGAGGGCGCTGGGCGTATCGGCAACGTTAAGCTCCGGAACACCCTCTGGCGCGGCGAACAAATGGGACTCATGGGACCTATGCGACCAATGTGACTGAAGCTCTCGGCGCGCGAGCACGCC
>Ga0070765_100002011_pt1 | contig 12632 bp, 14 predicted proteins | sample HubBroMetageWFT5_FD_71516 | JGI IMG/M metagenome (GOLD analysis project Ga0070765, IMG submission 71516) | Warmed and freeze-thawed soil microbial communities from the Hubbard Brook experimental Forest, New Hampshire - Hubbard Brook CCASE Soil... | ecosystem: Environmental > Terrestrial > Soil... | reverse complement strand
GCCGCCATCATCTTTGCCGACCTGCTGCTGCCTCTGGAAGTGATGGGCATGCCCTTCCACTTCTCTCCGGGCGAAGGCCCGGTGATCGAGAAGCCGATTCGCACTCCCGAAGACGTGAGGGTGCTGCGCACCGACCGCGCCGACGAGTTGGGTTACGTCGCCGAGGCCGTGGGCAAAGTGGTGAAGCACTTCGGCCCGAAGCTGCCGGTGATCGGGTTCTGCGGCGCTCCGTTCACGCTTGCCAGCTACATGGTGGAGGGTGGGGGATCGCGGCATTACGTGGAAGTGAAGAAGCTGATGTACAACTCGCCTGAGGTGTGGGAAGAGTTGGTCAACAAGCTGGTCGCGGTGCTGGCCGAGTACGCGGCCGAGCAGGTGCGGCACGGCGCCGACGTGATCCAGATTTTCGATAGCTGGGTGGGTTGCCTCAGCGTGGAAGACTATCGCCGCTACGCGCTCGAACCGACCAAGAGGCTGGTGAATCAGTTACAGAGGGAGACGGGCGTTCCGATCATCTACTTCGGCACCGACAGCACGACGCTGCTGCCATCGATGTCGGAGACCGGCGCGGAAGTCATCGGACTCGATTGGCGGGTGCCGCTTGACGAGGGCTGGCGGACCGTGGGACACAACTTCGCGGTGCAAGGAAATTTGGACCCGGTCACGTTGTTTGCCTCATGGAGTGAAGTGAAGCAGCGCGCGGAACATATTCTCCGGCTGGCGGACAAGCGGCTTGGGCATATCTTTAACCTGGGCCATGGAATTCTTCCGCTGACTCCGGTGGACAACGTGAAAAATCTCGCCGATTTTGTGCATGAGTTCAGCTCGTCGAGCGTAGCAGCGAGAAAATAATGGGCAAAACCGCAGTTCTGTTAATCGCGCATGGCAGTCCCGAGCGGGTCGAGGACATACCTGAGTTCCTGCAGAACATCTCGCGCGGGCGGCCTATGCCGGAAGCGGTAGTCCGCGAAGTGCAGCATCGTTATTCTTTGATTGGAAGCTCGCCCTTGACGCGGATCACGCGCCTGCAAGCGGACAATGCCGCCCGCGAACTGGGCATGCCTGTGTATGTCGGGATGCGCAACTGGCATCCGTACATCGCCGATACGCTGAAACAGATGGCATCTGACAATGTGGGACAAGCCGTTGCTGTCTGCCTGGCGCCGCACAACTCGCGTACCAGCGTGGGAGCTTATAAACAGACACTGTTCGCGGAGACCGTCGCGTTTCCCGTCGACTTCGTGGAGGAATGGCACGACCATCCTCTCTTGATCGAGGCGTTTGCCGAAAAGCTGCGCGCCAGTTGGACAAAGGCTTGCGAGGAGCACGGCTCTGGGTTGCCGGTGCTGTTCACGGCGCACAGCGTGCCCATGCGCACCATCACGGAAGGCGATCCCTACGAAGCGCAGACGCGCGAGACAGCCGCGCTGGTGGCAACGCAAGTTCCCGAAATCGGCGACTGGAGCTTCGCCTTCCAGAGCCAGGGGATGTCTGGTGGGGAATGGTTGGGGCCGACCGTCGAAGACACCATCACGGCCCTGAAGAGTGCCGGGCAAACTGGTGTGTTTCTGCAGCCAATTGGGTTTGTCTGCGATCACGTGGAAATTCTGTTTGATATCGACATCCTGTTCCGGCAGTACGCGTCTGAGCGGGGCTTGAAGCTCTACCGTGCGCAGTCGCTGAACGATTCACCCACATTCGCAAAGGCCATAGCCGACATCGTCCGGACGAGGTTGGCCGCGATCGCGCCTTGCGAAAGACCGGTGGCGACTGAGAAGATGCAGTAGCAAGCTATGAAGCGAGTTGCAATTATTGGCGGCGGTATTTCCGGATTGAGCGCCGCCTTTTATTTGGAAAAGGCCCGCGCTGCCGGCGCCGAAATCACCTACACATTGTTTGAGAGCGCCCAGCGACTGGGCGGCTCGATGTATTCCGACCGCGTGAACGAGTGCCTGGTAGAGGCCGGCCCGGATTCCTTCCTTACCGAAAAACCCTGGGCGCTCACGCTGTGCAAAGAGCTGGGCATTGACGATCAATTGATCGGCTCCAACGATGCGCAGCGCAAGACCTACATCGTAGTGAAGGGCAAGCTGGTCGTGATGCCTGATGGGCTGATGTTCATGGTGCCCACCAAGCTGCTTCCAACTGCGATGTCACCACTGTTTTCGTGGGAGACGAAGCTGCGCATGGCCAGGGAACTACTGCATCCGCCGCGTCCCATGGAAACCGACGAGACGGTGGGCGAGCTGGTGGAGCGGCATTTTGGACCGGAAGTAGTGGACCGGCTGGCCGATCCGCTGCTGTCGGGTGTGTATGGGGGAGACGCCTATAAGCTGAGCGCGCGCGCTGTACTGCCGCGGTTTGTTGAGATGGAAGAAAAGTTCGGCAGCCTGAGCCGCGCCATGCTGGCGGCGCACAACAAGATGCGTGCCATGGCCAGTAAGCAGCCTCCGAGACCGCTATTCAGTTCGCTTAAAGACGGCATGCAGCAACTGGTAGACGCCGTCGTAGCGCGCCTCGACCCCTCGGCCATTCGCATGCGTACTCGAATTCGCCATGTCTATCCGGAGAGCGATGGCTGGCGTGTCGCCATTGATATGGGCGGAAGCGAGAACTTTGATGCTGTCATTGTGGCAACACCAGCAAATGTCGCCGGCTCTCTGCTCGAGGCTGTGCACCGCGATCTGGCCGACGATCTGATGGGCATCACTTACAGCTCTTCGGTCACTGTAACGCTGGGATATTACAAGGATCAGCTCAAGCACTTGCCCCCGGGCTTTGGTTTCCTAGTGCCGCGCAGCGAAGGCACACGAATGCTGGCCTGTACTTTCGTGCACAACAAATTTCCGCATCGAGCACCGGGCGACAAGGGTATCCTTCGCTGCTTCCTGGGAGGGGCGCGCGACGAGGCGGTGCTCAACCTTACGGACGACGAGATTATTGAGACAGTGCGCGCCGAGCTAAAGCAGATCGTCAAGTTGGACGCGCGGCCGATGTTCGAACGAGTCTATCGCTGGCGAGGCGCCATGGCGCAGTATGAATCCGGGCACATCGCGCGGGTGGAGCGCATCGAGAAGCGGGTCAAGGAAATTCCGGGTCTCGCACTGGCGGGCAACGCGTTCCATGGGATTGGCGTCCCGGACTGCATCCGCGAGGGCATGAACGCGGCGAATGCGATCGCACAAGTGACGACTGTGGAGGCTACGCCGCAGGCGCGGTAGAGCTGCACCGGGATCTGCAGTCTCTACATGACAATTTCATTGGCGCGGCGTGCGATCGGATGCTGCATCTCGTCCAGATCGCTCTTCACCAGATTTAGGCCGTAGACGCACGACTCGAACTCGTGCGCGAGCTTACCGAACAGCGGGGCCAGCCGCGCATATTCGAACTGATCAAACTTGGAGACGATGAAGTAGCTCTCCTTGCCGGCCTTGATGAAATCGACAAGATTCTCCAGGCGCTGGCGCCGCAGGCGGTGGTGGTTGATGCTCTCGGGGAACATGCCTGACAGAAACAGCGTGTAATCGCCGATGTGTTTGCGCACCTGGCGCTCGCGATCAAACGACGGCGCGGGTCCGTAGATCGGGTCGGCCTCGAGGAGCATTTCGCCCACGTCGTCGAGCGGGCGGTCGTTCACATTGCGCAGCTTGAATAGCTGTTCGACTTCGCAGAACTCGGTCAGCACGTTCGCGATGTAATCCTGGACCTCGGAATCACGCAGTCCTATGTCGCGGTCGAAGTGGTGGTGAATGAGTTCGGTGAACAGCGATTGCAGCGAGTGCGATTCGGGAATCATGGCCAGTGTTCATCTCCCCGCCGGTTGCCCGGCATCCCAGAATGCGGGATCACATTATCATGTGATTTGAGTTGATAACGCACGTGAGGGATGCAACGCAAGAAAATCTGACACGCGGTCGTGACTCTATTGGTGCGCGCAACGAGCGTTGGGGAGCAACACGACCGTAGAAGTAGGTGCATGCTTGCACTGAATTGATGCGTGATCAGGCCTGATTTACGGGCTTTGCCGCATTGCGTCCGATAGATGAGTGCGGGCTGCTAGCAGTGCCTTGGCTTGGTTGCCAAAATTTGGCCGCGATATGGCGAGGTGTCGGACGGTCGCGTCTATGACAAAATTCTGAATTCGCGAGGAGGCAATCATGAAACGACGAAACATCTCAGGCAACTCTCCCTATGAATCCCGAGTCGGATTCTCGCGCGCTGTGAAGGTGGGTCCGTTTGTGTCGGTGGCGGGAACGGTCGCCACCGGCGCGGATGGAAAGATCGTCGGCGGAAACGACATGTACGCGCAAGCGTTGCAGACACTGAAGAACATTGAACGTGCACTGGCGCAAGCGGGCGCGAGTTTCGCGGATGTGGTTCGCACACGCACTTATGTCACTGACATCAGCCGGTGGGAGGAAGCGGGGCGGGCGCATGGCGAAGTGTTTGGCGACATTCGTCCCGCGTCGACCATGATTCAGGTGGTGGCGATGGTCTCGCCCGAGATGCTGGTGGAGATCGAGGCTGATGCCATCATTGCCTCGGAATTGAAGTAATCGCGCAGCGAAGCGCAAAAGCAAAAGGCCGGCGCGATGCCGGCCTCCGCAACTTCCAAAATACAATGCCTACTTCTTGCCGGGTGCGATGGCGTCTTTCACAGCCTTGGCCACGCGGAACTTCACGACAGTCTTGGCGGCGATCTTAATCGCTTCGCCAGTCTGTGGATTGCGGCCCATGCGCGCCTTGCGGGCGGATTTCACCAGGCGGCCCAAACCCGGCACCACGAATACGCCATTCTTCTTGGTTTCCTTGATGGCGATATCGGCGAACGATTCCATCAACTCTGCTACCTGCTTGTTGCTCAGTTCATGCTTCTCGGCGATGTGCCGAACCAGCTGTGTCTTGGTCATGCCTGCTGCCATTAGGTATTCCTCCTTGAATCATTGAACAGTGAAATGCTCAATTTGAGCGTATCTTATAACATCCGCGCACAAGAGGAAAGCGTTTCCGCCAGATTTTATGCGGGTTTTCCACAGCCCCCACCTCTGGGACCTAGTATCCATGCACCTCTGGGAGGGTTCCTAGTTAGGCAACAATCGCATTTCCGTGGGACGCCGGATTTCGGGCTTCCGACGTCGTGATCCATTGGCCGCAGCAGATCGGTTTCAGTCACCTGTTACCATCGGCTCTTTATACGAATGCACATCAGCCACGCCATTATTCTCTTCGTCGCTGCCCTGGTAGCGGGTGCCATCAACTCGGTCGCCGGCGGCGGCAGCTTTGTGTCGTTTCCTGCTTTGTTGTTCGTGGGGATCCCGCCGGTGAATGCCAATGCGAGCAACACGGTGGCGCTGTGGCCGGGACAGGTTGCCAGCATTGGTGCGTATCGCAGCCAGTTCCGGCATCTGTCGTGGTCGACCGTGGTGCCACTGCTCGTCACCGGCGTCGTGGGAGGCATTCTGGGCGGGTGGACGTTGTTGATCACGCCACAATCGACGTTCATGCGGCTGGTTCCGTGGCTGATCCTGATCGCGACGATCATCTTTGCCATGAGCGGGCGGGTGACGCGCTGGGTGCGCCGGCGTACCACTAGCGGCGAGCACCACGAATTTGCGACGGGCCGCGGTGTGGTGTTTCAGCTCTTCATCGCGTTCTACATCGGATATTTCGGGGCCGGCGCAGGAATTCTCATCCTGGCCATGTTGGCCCTGCTGGGTATGGACGAAATCCACACCATGAACGCCTTGAAGGCGCTGCTGACGACCGTCTCGAACGGGGTCGCCATGTTGCTGTTCGTCGTCTCGCATGCGGTGTACTGGCCAGAGACGATCCTGATGGTGGTGGCATCGATGATCGGCGGATATTTTGGGGCTTACTTCGCGCAGAAGACCAAGCCGGAGTATGTTCGCGCCATCGTGATCGCGATTGGCTTTACGCTGTCCGTTTATTACTTCGCCCGCCAGATCTGGAGCTAACGACCGGAGCGGGAATCGGGGCTTGCCTGAGCGTCGGCTGACACCACAGCCGCGTGGCGATAGCGCAGCTTCATGATCAGCAGCGGGAAGGCCAGGAAGAACGTGATGGCGTTGGGCAGAATAAGTGGCAGCGAGTGAATCAGGAAGCCATAGGCCACCCAAAGCACCAGCCCAACGTTCAGACTGAGCAGCATGATGAGCGAAATGTCGCGGACGGACTTGGTGCGGAAGGAATGCAGCGCCTGCGGCAAGTAGGCCAGCGTGCAGAGCATGCCGGCGCCGAATCCCACAAGAGAAACGAAATTCATATTTCAGCTTAGCATTTTGCGCGGGGCTGCAGTTTGTCTGCTGGTTACGTCGTTTTGCGGTTGAGGCGCCAGATACCGAAGTTGAGGTAACCGGCATACGTGACCCACAACAAGTATGGGAATAGCAGCAAAGCGGCAACAGGCGTGAGCCAGTGGAATACAACGATGTTGAACAGGATCGCCAGCCAGAGGATCACGATCTCTGCGAAGGCCACGCCAGGCAGGCGCACGCCAAAGAAGATTCCCGACCACGCCATGTTCAGGGCCAGTTGCCCGAAGAACAGCAGCAGCGCCGAGCCTCCACCGCGCCAGCCATAGTCGCGCCAGACCAGCCAGGCCGAGATTGCCATCACGATGTACAGGGCAGACCAGACTGGGCCGAAGACGAATCCCGGAGGAGTACCCGGTGGCTTGCGAAGCTGCGAATACCACTCGCGCACGCCGCGCGCGGTGAGAAAAGCGGCCAGGCTGGCGCCTCCGAGGCAGATGAAGAGGAACAGGATCAGCATCAACCACGGCTTCGAGTCCAAACCAACATCCCCTTTCTTGCGCAGTTCTTTGCTTAGAAACACGCGCCGGCTGCAGCGTGGGATTTACGGGATCGTCAGCACGATCTTGCCGTAGTTAGCGCGCTGCAGCAGCAGACGGTGAGCTTCGCCGGCCTGCTCCATCGGCAGCGTGTGGCCGATCTCGGGATGCAGCTTGCCCTGCTCGATCCAGGGCTGCATGACTTTCAGGCAGTCGGTCATCAGCCGGTGGTCATTGGCCAGAACACTCAGCCACAAGCCGTGTGCGCTCAGACTGCGCGACATCATGGCTCCCACGTCGAACCTCTGGCGCTCGCCGGTAGCGGTGCCGTAAATGATCACCCTGCCGAATTCGCGGCAGCATCGTAAACTCTTGGCGGTGTGCTCGCCGCCGAGCATTTCGAAAACCGCGTCCACGCCCTCGCCGTTGGTGAGCTGCTTGATGCTCACCTCATAATCGGCTTCCTTGTAATTGATGGCGTGATCGAGACCAAGCTTCCGGACGCGTTCCAGCTTTTCGGCGGACGAAGCCGTGCCATAGGTCTCGATGCGCAGAAGTTTGCCGATCTGCACCGCGGCCGTCCCCACTCCTCCGGCGACGGCGTGAATCAGCACTCGGCGCTGGCGTTCGCCTTCGACGTACACCGGCTCGATGGCGTCAGAGGTGATGCCTGCTTTCCAATAGGCGAGGTATGCGGTGAAGAAATTTACGGGGAAGGCGGCTGACTGTTCGGACGTCCAGCCTTTGGGTTGCGGCCAGATCATCTTGCGGGAGACGGCAATTTTCTCGGCAGCCGCCCCGTATTGGGTGTAGCCCATCACCCGCTCTTGCGTGCCTTCGATGACTCCGATGACTCCGGCGAACTCGCGTCCTGTAATGAACGGTGGAGGCGGAGTGCCGTGGTAAGTGCCTCGAGTGGACATGGTGTCCGCGAAATTTATGCCCACGGCTTGTACGCGAACGATTACTTCGCCGGGTTTGGCGACTGGTTCGGGTACCTCACGCACTTCCAGAACTTCCGGACCGCCCGGACGGGTTACGACGACAGCCTTCATGGTTCACTCCCGCAGCGAGTGTAAAGCATCGACAAATCCGGGGCGGTGATGTGGAGCACAGAGGCTAGGAGGCTTTGGGCGTCTGCATGAAGTCGAGGGCGCGCGAAATGTAATTCTTCAGCTCGCGGCGATGCACCACGGCGTCGAGCATCCCGTGCTGAAGCAAGAATTCGCTGCGCTGGAAACCCTCAGGCAGCTTCTGCCGAATGGTCTGCTCGATCACGCGGGGTCCGGCAAAGCCAATCAGGGCGCCCGGCTCGGCGATGTTGAGGTCTCCGAGCATGGCGAACGAGGCAGTCACGCCGCCGGTGGTCGGGTCGGTGAGAACGGAGATATAGGGGACCTTGGCGTCATCCATGCGTGCTAAGGCGGCGGAGATCTTCGCCAGTTGCATCAGGCTGACTACGCCTTCCATCATGCGTGCTCCGCCGGAAGCCGAAATGACGATCAAGGGAAGCTTTGCGGCGGTAGCTTTCTCCACCGCGCGAGTGATCATTTCCCCGACCACCGCGCCCATCGATCCACCGATGAATGCATACTCCATCGCACTGACGATGACTGGCTTGCCGCTTAACTTGCCGCGAGCATTGATGACGGCATCGTTGAGCCCGGTCTCGCTCTTGGCCCGCTTCAGGCGGTCGGCGTAGGACTTCAAATCAGTGAACTTCAGAGGGTCGTTCGAAACCAGGTTGCCGTCTTCGGTTTCGTATTTGCCATCGTCAAGCAGATAGTTGAGGCGAGTTCGGGCGTCGACTCGGAAGTGGCGGTCGCACTTCGGACAGACGTTGAAGTTCTGGTCAAGTTCCTTCTTCCAGATAATCTGTCGGCACTGGTCGCACTTGACCCAGAGGCCCTCAGTCTTGACGCGTTTCTCGCCTGAGGTGTCGAGCTCGCCCTGTTCCCGCTTAAACCATGCCATAAGAGTAATCTTTGTATTCTATGACTTCGCTTGGCTGCTGACGGGCAGTACAGCCCTCACCTGTTCGGCGGCCGAGAGCGGATCGGCAACTTCCACGATCAGCTCGTCGTAGCGTTCGTCCCGTAATTCGATCACGACCGTATTCTCGGGATTATGAACATCCCAGAAAACCCTTTTGCCGTGCTGATAAAACGTCCCGGCGGTCAGCACTCCGGGAATGTCGGTTCCCGGCATGTGTATGCCGTGCCACCCGCCCCGGGCAACCTCTGGGTCGGCTCGAATCCCAGCGATGTGATGCAGCGGAATTTCGAGGCAACTCTTTAGCGCCCACAGCCTGTCGATACCAAGGACATGCAGTTCCAGGTTGCCGCCCGAAATTGATAGCTCGACCATTCCGGTAAGGATTCAGTGTAGCCGACGGGGCGAGAGTTGTCGCAGAGCATAAAACCTCAGGTAGTGGGGTTCGTATGATTTCCACAGGCCAGTTCACCGTGAACGAATGTACTCGCGCACAAACACCCAAGCTACAACCATCATTCCGATGCCGAGTGAGCGAATGGGCCAGAGGGGGGAATGATTGAGGGGATGGTCGTAGTTGGCACTCTTCGCCAAGTCGGGACGCAGAAACACGAACACGCCAAAAGACGCGAACAGCACCGCCATAACGATAAATCGAACATCGCCCACGGAGCGTCCTATCCAATGCGTTCAGGATAATCGCTTTGTCAATCCGCTTGGCAGCAGGTTCCTCCCGACGCACGGCATGAAAACACTTCGAGCCGGAAAATTGGCATTATCCCGCACACCCGCCGGGCCTCTAATCAATCGCACTCTGTCACCCGCCTTCATGTGCTTAGTACTCGATGCCGCGCTGGGCCTCGATGCCCTTGGTGTAGGCGTGTTTCACTTCCTTCATCTCGGTGACCGTGTCGGCGATCTCGATAATGCTGGGATGGGCGTTGCGTCCGGTGAGGATGACGTGCACCATTTCGGGCTTCTGTTTGAGCGCTGCCACGACCTTTTCGGGATCGAGCATTTTGTAAGTGATGGCGTAGTTGATTTCGTCGAGGATCACCAGGTCCCATGTGCCGGAGAGGATGGCCTTCTCGGCTTCCGCCCAGGCTTCTTCCACCAGGCGCACATCTTCGGGATCGGTTTCGGCTCCGCCGACCTTCACGAAGCCGCGTCCCATCTGCTTCATCACGAAGTTGTCGCCGAAGGCCTTAACGGCATCGAGTTCGCCGTAGTGCCAGGAGCCCTTGAGGAATTGCAGCATCAGGACCTTCATGCCGTTGCCGACGGCGCGCAGAGCGGTCCCCATGGCAGCGGTCGTCTTGCCTTTTCCCGGTCCAGTGTTGACGATGATGAGGCCTCGACGTATGTCCGGCATGATACGGTCTCCTCAGCCTGCGAATTCCTAGCTTAGCAGTTTGGATGACGAGTCTCGCGTAGGTTCGGACGCTATTCCAGATCAAACGCAGCGTGCATTTCTTAAGCTTGACTTAAGCTTGGCTTGAGACAGAACGACGCTTCTTCAACGAGTTCCGTCTAGTAATTGTTACGAATGCTGAAATCCAAGTCGTGACCTCAACTACGCGTTGTTCGCGGGGTTTGCAGATGTGTACGGAATGTGGTGGCGCCACTGATCGTCGGAAGAAAGAAAGATGGATTTGGAGGGCCACAATGAAAACGAAACTGGATTTTGTATTGCTGCTGGCGCTGGCCATCGCGATGTTAAACGTCGCGGCAACGGCGCAGACGGCGCAAGTCAACATCCCCGGGAACGCAAGGGTCAATTACCTCACCTACGATCCCAGTCAGGGCGCGGCATTGCAGCCGGTCGATTGGGACGATCATCACCGCTGTGACGGCGACCACGACAGGGACGATCGCCACTGTTACTGGCGAGACCGCGATGGTGATCGGTATCGGCAACAGTACGTCTACCGCGGCAACAGCTACTACGGAAATGCTCCGGCGTACGGCCAGGGCGGTTGGTATGACCAGCATGGCCGCCAGGACACCCGCTCGGATGGCTGGTACGACCGCAAGGGCAAGTGGCACAGCGACAAGCACCACGAGCGTGACGACCGATAGATAGAATCTGTCGGATGATCCGCGTAGGCCGCCGGAGTTGGGACTGATGGGCCGCCAAGTAGCAAGGTAATCAAAGAGGTCTGGACGCGAGTCCGGACCTTTTTGTTGGTGGGATTGGGAGCTGTGCAGTTCCGGCGCTGCGGCTGTGTTATCTGCGATACTAGAGTGTGGTCTCTCGCAGCAAGTGGTCAATCAAGAAGAGTGCAGTCATGGCAACGGTAGCAGATCCCAAGTCGATCAAAGTTAATAAGACCAGCGGCACAGGCATGGACATCGAGTGGAAGGATGGCCATCGCAGCGCATACAGCTTCGTCTTCCTGCGCGACGCCTGCCCATGCGCGCTGTGCCAGGAAGAACGCGACAAGGATGGCCGCCAGCCCGGCGATCCTTTGAAGCCGATCGCCGGAACGCTGCCGATGTTCAAGGCGCTGGCCCGTCCCACCGAAGTTGAGCCCGTGGGGAAGTACGGCATCCGGTTCACCTGGAACGACGGGCATCAGCACGGCATCTACTCGTGGGAATTCCTCCGCGAACATTGCCCCTGCCAGGATTGCAAAGCGCGCCGCTTGATGGGGGCAGTCGAGGTGGGCCGCAAGCCTAACTGAGAGCGCATCAACGATGTTGAGTCGGCGGCGCGGCGTGATTACCGCGCCGATTTGTTTGGACAGCAAGGGGCGAGGGCCCTCATAAGAGAGTTCAGGGAACAAGATTGTCGTATCTTTCGCAATTGAATCCGCAGCAGCGTGAGGCCGTAGAAACGGCAACCGGGCCGGTATTGATACTCGCGGGCGCCGGTAGCGGCAAGACGCGGGTGATCACCTACCGCATCGCGCATCTCATCGACCAGCTCGGCGTCGCGCCGGACTCCATTCTTGCTGTCACCTTCACCAACAAGGCGGCAAGCGAGATGGCCAGTCGCGTGGAGTCGCTGGTCGGCGCGCGCACGCTGGCGAAACCGCTGATCGCGACGTTCCACTCGTTTTGTGTGCGCCTGCTGCGCCGCGATATCGAGACCCTCCAGATTGGCGGCAAGGGATACCGCAAGGACTTCGTGATCTATGACGAGGCCGATCAGCAGAGCGTGGTCAAAGCTGCCATGCGCCGCCTGGGGATCGACGACAAGCAACTGACGCCGCGTAGTGTGCTCTCGCAGATCTCATGGGCCAAGAACCACATGCGCGATCCGCAGGAGCTGTACCTGGAGTCCGGGGACCCCAAGACGGAGCGCGTGGCGCACATCTACGAGGTCTATAAGCAGGAACTGGCCAAGTCGAACGCGCTCGACTTCGACGACCTGCTGCTTTATGCCGTGCGCGTGCTCAAAGCGTCTGGCGAGACTCGTGAACGCTACAACCGGCGCTATCGCCACATTCTGGTTGACGAATACCAGGACACAAACCGTCCGCAGTACGAGTTGATGCGGATGTTGGCCGGCACCGAACACAACGTCTGCGCCGTGGGCGACGAGGACCAGAGTATCTACTCGTGGCGTGGGGCCGACATCCGCAACATCCTGGAGTTCGAGCAGGATTTCCCCGAAGCGCGCATTGTTCGCCTGGAACAGAACTACCGCTCAACGCAATCCATTTTGCAGGCAGCTTCGGCGGTCGTATCCCACAATGTCAGACGCAAAGGCAAGAATCTTTGGACCGACCGCATCGGCGGGGCGAAGATCGGGTATTACGAGGCTCCTGACGGAGAAAACGAGGCCCTGTTCGCCGCCGACTACATCGCCAAGTATCTTCGGCAG
>Ga0070765_100002010_pt1 | contig 12633 bp, 11 predicted proteins | sample HubBroMetageWFT5_FD_71516 | JGI IMG/M metagenome (GOLD analysis project Ga0070765, IMG submission 71516) | Warmed and freeze-thawed soil microbial communities from the Hubbard Brook experimental Forest, New Hampshire - Hubbard Brook CCASE Soil... | ecosystem: Environmental > Terrestrial > Soil... | reverse complement strand
GGTTAAGTTTTGTGAAGGGTCCCACCACATCCCGAAACAATTCTTCACCACAGCGGCACACTGGAAAAGGCACAATAAATCCAGTGAACCACTTGCTCATCATCGACGACGATCACGCTCTCGTCAATCTGCTCAAACGCTTCCTCGAGGCGGAAGGCTTCCGGGTCGATGCCGCCTACGATCATGACACGGGTTTGTCCGCCGCACTCGCCGATCATCACGAGCTGGTCATTCTCGATGTCATGTTGCCCGGCGGCTCGGGATTCGAGTTGCTGAAGGCCCTGCGTCACCAGTCCGCCGTTCCGGTTCTGCTGCTCACGGCCCGCGGCGAGGCCGTGGATCGCATCCTGGGGCTCGAGATCGGCGCTGACGATTATCTCGCCAAGCCTTTCGACCCGCGCGAGCTGGTGGCCCGTATCCGCGCGGTTCTGCGCCGCACCCGCGAAGCTGCGTCGGGCGCCGCCCGTGCCGATCATGACGAACTTCTGAAGGTTGGCGACATTCAGCTCTCGCTTGGCACCCGCAACGTATCTTGCGGCGGCAAACCGGTGGAACTGACGTCCGTCGAATTCAATGTGCTGGAACTGTTGCTGCGCAATGCCGGCAACGTCGTGACCCGCGAGCAGATTGCCGAAGTCGCACTTGGACGCCCCTTGAACGCTTTCGATCGAAGCGTGGACGTTCACGTCAGCCGCCTGCGCAAGAAGCTTGGCGGCTTCACCGGCGCTGACGATCTCATTCGTCCCATTCGCGGCATCGGATACTTTCTCGCCTCCACCCCCGCGCCGGAAAAGGCCAAGGCATGAACCGCCGCCTGTTCTGGAAGATCTTCCTTCCCTTCTGGGTCGCGCAGGCACTGTTGCTGGGCGTGCTCTACATTCGCCTGCAACACCGGGCGCATGCCGACAACCCCTGGTGGGTACAGCCGGAGCGTCGCCTCGTGCCAACCCTCGCGGACTTGGCGGTCCATCGTTATGAAGATGGAGGCCAGCCCTCGCTGCGCGCTTTGCTCGACCAGTCGGCGTTGCCTCACCGTGCGAACTACTGGCTGCTCGACGCGGCTGGCCGTGAATTGAGCGGGCGTGCGATGCCCGAAGAGATTCGCGACTACGCCCAGCGTGCTTTGCGGCACGAAGGCATGGTGCGGCCTGACGAGGCTGTGTTCGTTGTTGCGCCCGCCACCACGACGCGTGGCACATATTTGTTTATTGGCGAGTTCATTCCGCCGGGCTTGTCGGAGCGCGTTCCCGGCGACATCATCTGGGTGTTGAAACTCGGCACCATCATCTCCGCCCTGATGTGCCTGGTCATCGCCCACTATCTCAGCAAGCCCATTGAGCGCCTGCGCAACGCCACCAATGAACTGGCGCGCGGCAATCTCGATATCCGCGTCGGCGCCACCATTGGCCGCCGCAGCGATGAAATCGCCGACCTGGTTCGCGACTTCGATTCAATGGCTGGAGAGCTACGAAATCAGATCCAAAGCGAACGAAACCTCTTGAGCGGCGTGTCGCACGAGTTGCGCTCGCCCATCGCTCGCATGCGTCTTGCGCTCGCGCTGGCGCGCACTTCCGACCGTCCCGAGCGCGACGAAATGCTGGACCGCATCGAGCAGGACGCCATTCAGCTGGACTCGATGTTGGAGAGCATCCTGACCGTCGCCCGTCTCGAGAACGGACAATATAAGCCGAAGTTCGAGAGCCTTTCGCTCAATGACCTCATCGATGAGGTGCTGGACGACGCCCGATTCGAAGCCGCAGCCACCGGCGCAACCGTTAACTATGCCGACGATGCCCTGCTCGAGGTGAACGGCGATCCCGGCTTGTTGCGCAGCGCCATCGAAAACGTCGTGCGCAATGCCATCTTCTATTCCGGTCAGAACGGGACGATCGACGTTCGTCTGCGCCTCGACGATGGCTACGCCGCTATCACGGTCCGCGACAATGGCAAAGGCGTGCCGGAAGACGCTCTGCCCCTGCTCTTCAAGCCGTTTTATCGCGTAGACGATTCCCGCGGCACGACCACGGGCGGGATGGGATTGGGACTCGCTATCGTGCGCAATGCCGTAGGCGTCCACGGCGGCTCCGTGACCGCCCGCAACATTTCACCGCACGGTCTTGAGGTTGAGTTGCGACTGCCGGTTGCTGGGAGTTCACTCCCTGCCAAAAGCTTGGCCGCGCAATTAGTCGCCCCCCTGCAGGGACGGCGCTGAGTCCCACATTGTCAGACCTGTAACCGTCCGGAATAGATCGCCATCCCCACCACTGCGTCTACGCCCATCGCCTCAAGCGCGTCGATCTCCTGTTGGCTTCGAATTCCGCCCGCCGCAATCAGGCGCCGCGAAGTCTGCCGCCGCAAATCCGAGATGACATCCAGCGGAATTCCCTGCAGCAGCCCTTCGGTGTCGATGTGCGTGTAGAGGAACGCGGAACAGTATTCTTCCAGCGCCTGGATCATTTCTACGGGCGTGATCTCCGTGATGGTCTTCCACCCGTGAATCGCCACTCGCCCGCCGCGCGAATCGATCGCCATCACGAGCCGCTCGATGCCAAACTCCTCGCAGAGCGAACGCGCGAATCGGGTGTCGACGGCGCCATCTTTAATTACGGAAGACCCGAGGATCACCCGCCTCGCACCGGCCTTCAGCACCTGTCGCGCGTTATCGGCAGAACGAATGCCCCCGCCCACTTGGCACGGCAACTTGCCGCAGAACTCGGCGATCAGCGCCTGATTGTCCCCATTACCCATAGCGGCATCGAGGTCAATCAACTGTGTGAGCGGGTAGCGCGAAAACCGCTCGACCCACTCGGCGAAGTTTTCAAACTCCAGTACCTTCTTCTCGCCCCGTATCAATTGGACGATCTTCCCGCCCATTAGATCGATCGAGGGAATTAGCAAGTCGGCCTCACTGGGATGCCTACGTCCCGCAACGCCTGTTTGATCGCCTCAACTGATTTCAGCCCGAAGTGAAACACCGATGCGGCCAGCGCCGCATCTGCCGCGCCTTCCTGAAAGACTTCCACAAAGTGATGCGGCTCGCCCGCTCCGCCCGATGCAATCACCGGAATGCGCACGCTGGTTGCAATCGTCCGCGTCAGCGGACAGTCAAAACCAGTCTTCGTCCCATCACGGTCCATCGAAGTCAGCATGATTTCCCCCGCACCCAAGGCCTCCGCTGCAATCGCCCACTGCTTCGCGTCGCGGCCGGCCGGCTTGCGGCCACCCCACACATAGACCTCCCACGCTGTAGGAGCCGTCTGCCGGGCGTCGATGGCCACTACTACCGCTTGCGACCCGTATCGCTCGGCAACTTGCGTGATGAGCGTGGGATCGGCTAGGGCCGCCGAGTTCATCGCCACCTTGTCGGCACCGCAATCCAGTACCGCCGCCGCGTCATCCAGCGACCGGATCCCGCCTCCCACCGTGAACGGGATGAACAACTGGCGCGCCGTGCGCCGCACGGTGTCCAGCAGCGTATTGCGCGATTCGGCCGTCGCGGTGATATCCAGAAGTACGATTTCGTCAGCGCCCGCAGCGCTGTGCGCCAAAGCCAGTTCCGCGGGATCGCCCGCGTCCCTTAACTGTTCGAACTGAATGCCTTTCACTACTCGTCCAGCATTCACGTCGAGGCAGGCGATGATGCGCTTAGCCAGCGTTTCACAGGCCACAGAAATTCTCCAGGATCTGAAGACCAATGTCGCCCGACTTCTCGGGGTGGAATTGCACACCGAACAGATTTCCCCGCTCCGCTGCTGCGGTAAAGGGCGCTTCGTAGTTGCACGTTGCCACCGTGTCGCCGCACACCGGCGCGCTATAAGAATGGGTGAAATACACGTAGGCGCCTGACGATATCCCTGCCAGCAGCCGGGAGCGCCCATCAATCACGATGCTGTCCCATCCCACGTGCGGCGACTTCACCTGCTCTGAAAAGCGCTTGCACTCCCCCGGAAACGTTGCCAGCCCCCGCAGTTCAGGAGCTTCGGTGCTGCCTTCAAACATCCACTGCAGCCCCAGGCAGATGCCAAGCAGCGGCCGGCCGTCGTCGCCAGTCGCACCGCGCAACACCGCTCCCAGCTTTCCGTTCGTCAGCGGCGCCGTCGCCTTGAAGTTGCCCACGCCGGGGATGATCCATTTGTCCGCACGTCCGACAATGTCAGGGTCGTTGGTCATGGCACATTCCAGCCCCAGGTGCTCTAACGCCTTTGCCACTGACGTTAGGTTCCCCGCGCCATAATCGACAATCGCAATCACAGCAACCCCTTCGTGCTGGGTAGCATCCGTCCCAGTTGCTTGTCTTTCGAGCAAGCTACTCGTAATGCGCGCGCAAATGCTTTGAACAGCACCTCGATCTTGTGATGGTTTGACCGGCCATAAATCGTCTTCACATGCACGTTGGCCTTCGCGCCGCGGGAGAATCCATCGAAGAAATCGGCAACCAGTTCCGCTTGCAGATCGCCCACCATCCGTGTGCGCACCTTGGTATCGACCACCGCTGCACTTCGGCCCCCGAAATCGACGGCCACCACGCCCAGCGTCTCGTCCATTGGCATCACGAAATAACCGGCACGCAGAATGCCTCGCTTGCTGCCCAAGGCCACGGTGAATGCCTCTCCCAGCGCGATGCCAACGTCTTCCACCGTGTGGTGCTGATCGACGTCGAGGTCGCCAATGGCCTGCACTTGGAGATCGAATGCGCCATGCCGCGCCACCAACTCCATCATGTGATCGAGAAAGCGAATCCCGGTACTGACCTTCGCCCGCCCATGGCCCTCTACCGTTAGCGCGATGCGAATATCCGTCTCGTTGGTCTTGCGATGGATCTTAGCCCGCCTCACGCCGTCACCTCGGCTCCCAGTTTCAACTCAGACACGACCTCGCGAAACGCCGCCATCAGCCGCTCGGTCTGCTCACTGGTCCCGAGGGTGATGCGCACGCAACCCTCGCATCCTGGATCGGACGACCGGTCGCGCACCAATATCCCACGTTGTCGCATAGCGCCCACGAACTCGCGATGCCGCTCGCCGATTCGCATCAGTACAAAATTCGCCTCGCTCGGCCACCACTCGATGCGCGCTCGTTGCAACTCAGCCTCGAGTTTCGTCCGGCCGGCCTTTACCTGTTCCACGTAGCTCGCGACGAACTCGCCGTCCGCTAGTGCCACCGGTAACGCCAGCAGCGCAACCGAATTCACACTGTATGGTGACGACACTCGCCGCACCATCGACATCTGCTCGCGCGGTCCAGCGAGAATTCCCATGCGCAAGCCCGCCAACCCATACGCCTTAGAGAATGTGCGCGCCACGAACAGATTGGCCAACGTGCCAACGTCGGGCATTACCGTCTTTCCGTGGAACTCGTAATATGCTTCGTCAACTAGCAAAGCCGCGTCGGGCGCGCTCTTCGCAATCGCCAGCAACTGCTCACGCGATGCCACACCGCCCGTTGGATTATTTGGACTCGCCACCGCGATCATTCTGGTGGCCGCAGTGATGCTCGCCAACACCTTGTCGAGTGGAAAGCGCAGGTCCTCTCCGCATTGCACCCGAACAACTTTCGCGCCGGTCGCCTCTGCGAAAATCTCGTACATGCCGAAGGTCGGCGTCACAACCACAATCTCGTCCTGCGGCTCCAGATACGCCTCGCACAGCAGATGAATCGCCTCGTCCACTCCGTTGGTCAGCAGCACCTGCTCCGCCGGAAGACCCAGGTGCGCGGCGGCTATCGCCTCTACCGGTTCGCGCTCGGGATAGCGCGCCAGGTCCTCTCCCGTGATCTCGCGAATGCGAGCCAGCACACGCGACGAACAACCTTCGGTATTCTCGTTGAAGTCGAGCCGCAGCCCCTTCCGTCCCGCCAGCGGAGGATGATACTCGTGCATCTGGAGCACGGCCTTGCGCACGCTAAGCATTGCCACACCTCACCCGCACCGACGCGGCGTGCGCTCGCAGGCCTTCGGTTTCCGCCAGTGTTGTCACGACCGGAGCAATCTCCCTTAGTCCTTCTCGAAAGAACTTCTGCACCGTGATAACCTTCACGAAGTCCGCCACGCTCAGTCCGCCGCGAAATCTTGCTGCTCCCGCTGTGGGGAGTACGTGGTTCGGCCCCGCAGCATAATCACCTGCCGACTGTGGCGAGTAGTTACCGACGAACACCGACCCTGCGTTGCACACCGCCATCAAATCCGAATCTTCGTCGACGGTCAGGTGTTCGGGGGCTATGCGGTTGACCCATTCCATAGCCTGCTCGCGGGTCGCTGTCACCAGCGCATAAGCGTTGCGCCGTATCGCCTTCACCGCGATTGCGTTTTCCTTCGCTGCACGCTGCACGCTCGCGACCACCTTCTCTGCTAGCACTCCGCTGGTCGAGACAAACACGACGATCGCGTCCGGATCGTGTTCCGCCTGCGCCACCAGATCCGACGCAAGAAACTCTGCATTTCCACTCTCGCTGTAAACCACGGCCTCGGTCGGTCCCGCCAGCATGTCGATGGCGCAGTCAAAGCTCACCAACTTTTTCGCCGCGGTGACGAACGCATTGCCCGGCCCGACAATCTTGTCCACGTGCTCGATGCTCTCCGTCCCGTAGGCCAACGCCGCGATCACCTGCGCTCCACCGCAGCGATACAACTCTGTGATGCCCAGCAAATATGCGGCCGCCAGCGTCGCTGGCTGCGGGTTCGGCGTTACCACCACGATGCGCTCCACGCCCGCGACCTGCGCCGGAATCGCCGTCATCAGCAACGTCGACGGCAGCGGATACCGCCCGCCCGGCACATAGCATCCCACCGACGCTAGCGGACGCACCATCTGCCCCAGTTCCCCGCCCGTAATTTTCTTCCGCCACGAGCCAGGCATCTGCCAGTTGGCAAACCGCCGGATGTTGGCCGCCGCACGCTTCAATGCGTCCCGTGTATCGGCCGGCGTCGCCTTCCATGCCTGCTCACTTTCCTGCTGCGAAACCCGAACTGGCTGGCCCTTTTGCAGGCTGTCCCACAATGTGGCATAACGCATCAGCGCCTTATCGCCGCCCTTACGCACAGCACGAACAATCCGCCGCACTGTTGGCTCAACTTCCTCCAACCGCGAAGCCCGGCCTTCCAACTTTACGACCGCCCGCTCAGCTGCCTTACCCACGAGGACCCGCATCACACCACCACCTTATTCAGCGGATACTCCACAATGCCGGTCGCGTTCGCCGCCTTCAGCCGCGGAATCACCTCCCAGCACAGGCTCTCTTCCAGGATGGTATTCACTGCGACCCACGCCTTATCACTCAGGGTGGAAATCGTCGGGCTGTTCAGCGCGGGAAGCACAGCCAGCACTGCCTGCAAGTCTTCGACCCTGACGTTGAGCATCAGGCCCACTCGCCCCTGCGCTTCCATCGCGCCGCGCAGCATCAGCGCCAGGTTTTCGATCTTCTGGCGCTTGCCTGCGTCGTCCCATGCAATTTTATTGGCGATGATTTGAGTGTTCGATTCGAGAAGAGTTTCAATGATGCGCAATCGATTAGCTTTGAGCGAGCTGCCGGTCTCCGTGACCTCCACAATGGCGTCCGCCAATGTGGGAGGCTTCACTTCCGTAGCGCCCCACGAAAACTCGACTTTCACCTCGATACCCCGCTGCTGAAAGTAGCGGGTCGTCACGTTCACCAGTTCAGTCGCGATGGTGGCGCCTCGCAGGTCCTCCGGACGCTGCGCCGGCGAATCTTCCGGCACCGCCAGCACCCATCGCACCTTTCCGCGGCTCTGTTTGGCATAAACCAGGTCGGCCACCGTCACAATGTCCAGCCCGCTTTCCATCACCCAATCGAAGCCGGTGATGCCTGCATCCAGCGCACCGTGTTCGACGTAGCGAGCCATCTCCTGCGCCCGAATCAGCATGCACTCGATCTCAGGATCGTTGGTGCCGGCGAGATACGAGCGCGGACTGACATACACCTGCAATCCGGCGCGTGCCAGCAGCGCCAGTGTTGCATCCTGCAGGCTGCCCTTGGGAATCCCCACTCGCAGCTTCATCTCCCACCGCCCGCCACTGCCAGTTCGGTATTGAAGCAAGTGCGCGTGCCGGTGTGGCAAACCACGCCTGGCCCTTCCACTTCTACCCGGCACAAGATAGTGTCGCGGTCGCAATCCGCCAGCGCGCTGAGCACCTTCAGACGGTTGCCAGAAGTCTCGCCCTTCGTCCACAGTTCGTTGCGCGTGCGACTGTAAAAGGTGACATAGCCGGTAGCCAGCGTCTTGTCGTAGGCGGCGCGATTCATGAATCCCAGCATCAGCACCTCGCCCGTCCGGGCGTCCTGCACGATCGCGGGCGCCAGCCCTTGCATCTTTTCGAAATCAATCTCAACCGCCATACTCATTCCTTTCGCCAAAACAAAAAACCCGCTGAACTGATGTCAGCGGGTCGGAGGTATAAGTGCTAAAAGCCTATACGATGATCTCCGCTGACACGCTCGCCACGTGCGAATGGTGATGATGGCGATGGATCAACGAAGTCATCTTGCCTTCAACCTTACCGGCAATTCCGCATCGGTGTCAATGCAACTTTCCGGGCTACCATGACTTCGACATGCACGAAGTCAGCCCTTGGGCTTGGGTGGCGGCGCAGCGCGTGGCGGCGGAGGAGCGTGCATCGCCGGCGCAGCATGCTGCGGAAACTCCCGGTCCACCATGGGACCGGCAGGCATCCCGGCGTGCAGGTTCTGCTGCTGTTGCGGCTCCAGCGGACGCCCAGGGTGCTGCTCCATAGCGGGCGCCTTCTGCTCGTAAGGCAGCTTCTCCACCGGCGGAGGATACTTGCTCACCAGCGGAGGCTGCGTCGTTGGCGGTCCGACGCGATTGACTGCCGGCGGAGCAGTAGGAGGATGCGGCGCAACCGCAGGGTTCGCCGGTTCAGTGCGCGGCGGCGAAACCGTAGCTGTGGTCGGGGACGGCGGCGTGTTGTGGACAGCTGCGTTCGGCGGCGGCGCGTTGTGCGCCGTTATCGGCGGCTGGCCCGGACGTGGCACTGGTGCGTGCTGCACGATCGCCGGCCGCTGTGCCGGAACCGGCGGATGCACAGGTGGATTTCCCGCGAGTATGGCGCGCGGCGTGGGATTGACCTCCGGATGCGGAATTACCTGTGCTCGCGCCATCTGCTCCGGTTTCACCGGCACCAAATTTTGATGCACGGGCTCCGCGTTGCGGAATGCATTGGACGAAACTGCGGTGGCCGCCGTCGTTTGATAGCGGTAGTGAACATTGTTGATGTTGGTTACGTTCGTGATGTTCGTAACGTTGATGTTGCGCACATTGGTGACGTTGATCTGGCGCAGATAAACATCGCTATGGTGATACCAGGGGTAGAACGGCTCCCCGGGCCCGAGCGGGAACCAGGCCACAACGCCGCCGACTCCGAAGCTCGCGGAAAACCCCGCCCCCCCGGCAAACGCCACAAACGCCGGACCATAAATCGGCGCCACGGCAATCGGGCCCGGCAGCCAACCCCACCGCACGCCGACCTGCAGCCAGCGTCCGTAATGAAACGGCGCGAATCCCCAAGGCGCAGTGTCCACCCAAGTCCAGCCCCAGGGCTCAACCCATACCCAGCGTCCATAACGATAAGGGCACCATCCGCCCGGCAAGCCCGCTGGATACCATATCGGCCCGTATTGGGCGACCGTCTCCCATCCTCCGTACTGATCGAGTTCGTAATATCCCGGCACGTACGGGCTGACGTATTGGCGCGACCGCGCATTGGCGTATTGCTGATCGCGTTGGTTACACCACTGGTCAAAGCTGTCAGGCGGCGGCAAGCTGACGGAGCCGGCTTGCACTGGATCCGTGCCGGTCAATTCCAATGCCTGTCCGCTGCGCACGGTCTGGTTGAGGTTGTTGCCAGTGACCTGCACCTCTCCGCGGTCGACGGTGACTAGCGTGCGGTTCTGGTCGGGATAGGTCTCGATGCGATAGCTCCCCTTTCGCGTGATCGTGACCGCCGCGTAGGGAGTATCCACTTCGATTTCACTTCCCGAACGCAGATCGTAAGCCGAAATGCGTACATTTCCCTGACCCAGTCCCAGCTGCACCAACTGGTCGTTCAGACTAGTGGTGGAGAGGTCAGTCTGCTCCGACATGCGGATCGCGAGATTGCCGGTTTCGAGTTCGGCACGCGCGCCCTTGTCGGTCCACAACCGGTCTCCGCTGCTGAGCGGATAGTTGAGCGAAGCCAAACTCCAGTCGGTTTCGCCCGCCGGTTCGAACGAAACCGAGCCGCTCATATAACTCAGCCGCGCGACTCGTCCCGGAGGATCCGTGTTTTGGTTTTGGTCGCCTGCTGGGTTTTGGGCAGATGCCGGCACGGCAAACCACAGAGCCAATGCCAGCCACAGTGCGGTAAAGATGCGCGATTGTGCTTTCACTTTCAGTCCTGCCAATCTCACTTCGACGTGAAAGAACCCGTCAGCGGAAATCTTGTTGTGCTGATGAACCAGCTATCTGCGGCGCACCTGGCATGAAAGGCTATCACAGGAACGCGCTGCACTCTCCTGACACTTCTTTGCTTGGTTGGATCTTTTGATTTTCAACCGGACGAGCAATTGTTCTCGATTTTCCCAGTTACCGATTCCCAGCTACCGTCCTGGTCACTGCATCCACCTCGGCTGTGTTAGTTTTATCGGTTTCAGAAAAGGGGCCTCATGTTCACTAGCGATCTTCTAACGAACAAACGCTTTCTGGTCACCGGCGGAGGCACGGGCATCGGTCGCGCCCTCGCCGAGCGTTTTCTACAACTGGGCGCCAGCGGCTACATATGCGGACGCCGCGTCGAGGTGGTCCAGAAAACCGCGGCGGAACTCTCTGCTTCCACCGGAGGCGTCCTCGAAGCCTTCGCCTGCGATGTGCGTTACGACGAAGACGTCGAGAAAGTAATCGAACAGATCTGGGCAGCAGGTCCGCTCGACATATTGGTCAACAACGCTGCAGGCAACTTTCTCGCAAAGACGGAGACGCTCTCGACTCACGCCTTTGAAGCCGTCATCGGCATCGTGCTCAACGGCACCATCAATATGACGCTCGCCTGCGGACGTCGCTGGCTCGCCGCCAAACATCCAGGCATGGTGCTCAACATCGCGACCACCTACGCCGACACCGGTTCTGCTTACGTTGTTCCCAGCGCGGTCGCCAAGGCCGGAGTGGTCGCCCTCACCCGTAGCCTCGCCGTAGAGTGGGGAGGCCGTGGCATTCGCTTCGCCGCCATTGCGCCCGGAGCCATCCGCACCGAAGGCGCGTTTTCGCGACTGTTGCCCGTGCCTGAAATGGAGAAGGCGCTACTCGACCACAACCCTCTGCACCGACTCGGCACGCTGGAAGAAATCTCCAACCTCGCTGCATTTCTAGTCAGCGATCATGCGGGCTACATCAACGGCGACATGATCTACATGGACGGCGGCGAGATGCTGGCCGGCGCCAGTGCCTTCAGCCTGTTAGGCCGCAAGATTCCCGATGCCGCGTGGGAGATGATGAAGCCAAGAAAAAAGTGATCAGTGGATAGTGGATAGCGGATAGTTAGAACTAAGCGCCTCCAGATAACCACGACGTTCCGTTGAAGCAACGTGCGGCCCTCAGGCCGCCCGATCTATCCACTACCCACTAACCACTATCCACTAATTCAGCACATGAATATTCTTCTTCGCGCACATCTCCTTCAGCACCTTCGGCCACACCGTGACGCTCACCTCGCCCAAGTGTGCTTTGCGCAGGATCTGCATCATCGTCCGTGACTGCCCGATTCCTCCGCCGATACTCAGCGGGATCTCGTGGTTCACGATCGCCTGGTGATACGGATACTTCAGGAAGTCCATCTGGTGGGTCAGCTCCAACTGCTTCTTCAGCGACTCCCCATTCACCCGGATGCCCATTGACGACAGTTCATGCCGCCGCCGCGTCACCGGGTTCCACACTAGGATGTCGCCATTCAATCCGTGCAGCAGGTGGCCGTTCTTGCTGATCGTCGGCGTCACCCAGTCATCGTAGTCGGCCGCTCGCAGCTCGTGCGGATATCCGTCCTTCAGCATCCATCCAATCCCAATAATGAAGACCGCCGGATACTTCTGCAGGATCGCCGTCTCCCGCTGCTTGCGCGGCAGGTCGGGATAAATGTCGAGAATTTCTTCCGCATGCAGGAACTTGATCTGCTCCGGCAGACTGGGGTACTTCGGATCGCGTAACTCCGGGAACATCTGCTGCGCATAACGCTCGGCGCCGACGATCACCTTCCAGATCTTGCTGACGATCGCCTTCAGGAAGTCCAGGTTGCGTTGTTCGGGCGTCATCACGCGCTCCCAATCCCACTGGTCCACATAGGCGCTGTGATCGTGGTCGAGGAAGTAGTCTTTGCGAACGGCGCGCATGTTGGTGCACAGTCCTTCGCCCGCCTGCATGCCGAACTGTTTCAGCGCCAGCCTCTTCCACTTTGTAGCAGCCTGCACCACCTGTGCGTTGATGGGATGCTTGTCGCGATCGTTCGAGATGTGAAACTGGATCGGCGTGCGTGAACCGTCGCGGTCCAGCAGGTCATTGACGCCGCTCTCCTCGTCCACGATCAGCGGCACTTCCACCATCATCAGGTTGAGTTCTTTGCAGAGGTTGTCTTCGAT
>Ga0070765_100002006_pt1 | contig 12641 bp, 10 predicted proteins | sample HubBroMetageWFT5_FD_71516 | JGI IMG/M metagenome (GOLD analysis project Ga0070765, IMG submission 71516) | Warmed and freeze-thawed soil microbial communities from the Hubbard Brook experimental Forest, New Hampshire - Hubbard Brook CCASE Soil... | ecosystem: Environmental > Terrestrial > Soil... | reverse complement strand
AGTGTCGTGCCCAGCAACGTCATCTCCAGCACGGGAGCGTTTTCATCGTTGTCCACCAAAAGATTGGCGATGCGCAGTGACAAGGCGTCAGCCGCGCCTGCCGGAGATATCCCAAGGTGCGCATAGCCGTAGCGTCCGAGGTCTTGCACGGTGGTAAAGAGGCCCGGCTTGACGACACTTATCGTCACGCGCTCTCCCGCCGCTCGAACTCCGCACGATCGATTGCCAAAAAGCGAACGCGGTCGCCGGCTCGTACCCGTGTTGGCTGCTCCGCCTGAGCGTCGAACATGCGTAGAGGTGTCCGCCCAATCAGTCTCCAGCCGCCGGGAGTCTGGGTTGGGTAAATACCGGTCTGTCCGCCAGCGATCCCAACACTGCCCGCCGCAACCGCGCGCCGGGGCGTCGCTAGCCGAGGCGTGTGCAACACCTCGGGCATGCCCCCAAGATAGGCGAAGCCCGCGGTGAAGCCGAGAAAACAGACGCGATAGATCGCGCCAGCGTGCAGACGGACAACCTCTTCCGCAGGCAGTCTAGTATAGGTCGCTACGTCAGCCAGGTCGGGACCAAACTCGGCGTCGTAGCATACCGGCATTTCGACAACCTTAGAGTCGTTTTCCGTCTTAGCGAATCCCGCGCTCACCAGCGACTCGACAAGCGTCGCAACGTCCTTATGGGTGATAGCCAACGGATCGAAGTCAACCAGTAGCGACGCGTATCCCGGATGAAGATTGCGGATGTGCGCATCCTCTCGCGCTTGCAGCGCGTGAAACAATCCGATCACCTGGTCCTGGATCTCTGGCGCGATGACAGCGCCAAACTCTACCAGCAACGATGAATCGCTTGCCGGAATGATCCTCATGCACAGCTCCCCGCCATCAGGAGTTCGCCCTCTCGCCGCATCTTCCGATGAATAGAGCAAGTAGATGAGAGTGTCAAACTGTCTGCCAACAGTGGTTCGCGACAGCTTCGTCCAGTATGATGCGCCTTTGGCTTGAGCGTCCGATGAATTCCAACTGCGACTTACAACCTGTCCCCGCCGCGATCCGCCCCTGGATCCTCGACCTGACGGCCAACGAGCGCGCCACCCTTGTCGCGACCTTTGGCGGATGGGCGCTCGACGGCATGGACGTGATGATCTACAGCTTCGTTATCCCGACGCTGATCGCCGTATGGCACTTGAGCACCGGCCGGGCGGGAATGCTGAGCACAGTGGCGCTGCTCATTTCGGCCGCGGGCGGCTGGCTCGCCGGCTCACTGGCCGACCGCTTCGGGCGTACGCGGATCCTGCAGCTCACAATTCTCTGGTTTGCAGTCTTCACGTTCCTCAGCGGATTCACCAACTCCTTCTGGCAATTGTTAGTCACTCGCGGCCTGCAGGGCCTTGGATTTGGCGGCGAATGGGCGGTGGGTTCGGTGCTGATGGGTGAAGCCATTCGCGCTCGCTATCGCGGCAAGGCCGTCGGGACAGTGCAGGCAGGATGGGCTGTCGGATGGGGTGTCACCGCCATCTGCTACACCGTGCTGTTTTCCGTGCTACCCGCAACCACCGCGTGGCGCGTCATGTTCTGGATTGGCATTCTGCCCGCGCTACTGGTGTTCTACATCCGGCGTCATGTTCCCGAGCCTGAACTCTTCAAGCGAACCCGTGCGCTCGAAGCCAGCCTCGGCCAAGGTAGCCGCTTCCTCGACATCTTCGGACCCACCCTGCTGCGGACCACAACATTGACGTCGCTACTTGCGGTCGGCGTCCAAGGAGGCTACTACGCCATTACGACCTGGCTGCCAACCTACCTGAAAGCCACGCGCGGACTGTCAGTACTCAATACTGGCGGGTATTTGTTGGTCGTGATCCTGGGCTCGTTTGCGGGCTACATCGTCAGTGCATGGCTCGCCGACCGTCTGGGGCGCAGACTGACGCTGATTCTGTTCGCCGTGTGCTCGTTTCTGGCGGTAGTAGCCTATACATACCTGCCAATCGGCAACCCGGCCATGCTGGTCCTGGGATTTCCGCTAGGATTCTTTGCCTCGGGGTCATTCAGCCCAATCGGCGCGTTTTTCACCGAACTGTTCCCCACTCGTCTACGAGGTTCCGGACAAGGCTTCTCCTACAATGTAGGACGCGGTGTCGGAGCACTGTTCCCTACTCTGGTGGGGTACTTGGGCATGCGCATGGGACTGGGGCATGCGATTTCTGCATTCGCCGTCGTGGCCTATGTGACGATGATCTTTGCCGCGCTGCTGCTTCCCGAAACTCGCGGGCGTGAGTTGGAGGCTTAGCATCCTACAACGTGAGACTTCGTCGGGCATGACTTGCGCTATCGGGAGAGCCAGCAGCGCAGCCGGCTGCCCGTTCGGCCAAGTGTTACGAACCAATAAATTTCAGCGGCCGACCGCGAGCGCATCTGGTTGCAGTGGGCAATTTAGCCTTCCGCACACTACAATGTGCACGGGTGGCAGATTGCCCTTGTCGCGCACGATCAAATTATGGCAACTTCCGTAAAAACTTCGCCTGCTAAGGCAGGCAGACCGACCCGCCGAACCGCAACACCAGCCAAATCGAGGCCGCATCAGCAAGGCATCTCGCTCAACGATCCCAGCCTGTTCATCAACCGCGAGCTGAGCCTGCTGGATTTTCAGCGCCGTGTCCTCGAGGAGGCACAAGACCCCACCAACCCGCCGCTCGACCGCGTCATGTTCCTGTCATTCGTCGGCTCGAATGTCGACGAGTTCTTCATGGTCAGGGTGGCCGGACTGAAGCGCCAGATCGAAAAGGGCGTTATGGACAGCGGTCCGGATGCCATGACTCCCGCCGAGCAACTACGGGCGATTCGCGCTTCGGTCATCCGCCTGAACCGTGCATCGCATGATTGCTGGTCGAAGGAATTGGTTCCCGCGCTGAGGAAGGCGGGGTTGCGCATTGAGAATTTCTCGGACCTCACCGAAGAGCAGCGGAACTTTGCCAATGCTTATTTTCAGGACACAATTTTCCCCACGCTGACGCCGCTGGCCTTCGATCCTGGCCGGCCGTTTCCGCACATCTCGAACCTGAGTCTGAACCTTGCGGTGGTCTTGCGCGACGCCCAGGGTGTCGAGCACTTTGCGCGCGTCAAGATCCCTGACACCCTGCCGCAGTTAGTCCCGGTCACCATCGCTCCGAAACCCAGGAGCCGCACCAAAGTAGTGGTGAAGGAACAGGTGTTCGTATGGATCGAACAACTGGTGACTGCCAACCTCGGAGCGCTCTTCCCGGGCATGGAGATCGTCGAGGCACATCCCTTCCACATCACACGCGACGCCGACTCCGACATCCAGGACCTGGAGGCCGGCGACCTGATGGAGTCGGTCGAGGAAGGAGTATTCCAGCGGCGCTTCGCCGACGTGGTGCGGGTGGAGATCAACGAGGCCATGCCTGCTTCGGTGCTCGAAATCCTGGTCACCAACCTTGAACTCGACCGCGACGACATTTACAAAATCACAGGCCCGCTTTCTCTGGTACGGGTCCGCGGCCTCGCCCGCATCGATCGCCCCGACCTGAAATACCCGCCATTTGTGCCAGCATTGCCAGCGCCCCTGCTCAAGGACGACGAAGAAGACATCTTTGCCACCATCCGCCGTGGCGATATTTTGTTTCATCAGCCCTTCGACTCGTTCCAGCCCATCGTGGGCCTCCTGCAAAAAGCCGCCAACGATCCTAACGTGCTGGCCATCAAGATCACTCTCTACCGCGTCGGTCGAAATGCTCCAGTCGTCGACGCACTGCTGGAAGCCGCGGAAAACGGCACGCAGGTCGCCGTGCTGTTGGAGCTGAAGGCGCGATTCGATGAGGAGAGCAATATCGGCTGGGCGCGCAAGCTGGAAGAATATGGCGTCCACGTGGTGTACGGGCTGCTGGGGCTGAAAGTACATTGCAAGGCAGCTCTTATCGTGCGCAAGGAAGGCGACGTCATCCGCCGCTACGCGCATCTCTCCACTGGCAACTACAACAGCGTGACCGCGCAGCTCTACACCGATGTCGGCATGCTCACCTGTGATCCTGACATGGGTGCCGATTGCACTGACCTGTTCAACTTCCTTACGGGTTATTCCGCGAAATCGACGTACCATAAGCTGCTGGTAGCGCCCGTCTCCCTCCGTGACCGCTTTGAAGGGCTACTGCAACGGGAAATTAATCACCAGAAGGCGGGCCGCCCGGCACACCTGGTCCTGAAGATGAACTCTCTGGTGGACCGCAGGATGATCCAGTTGCTGTACCAGGCATCGCAGGCCGGGGTAAAAGTGGATCTGCTGGTGCGCGGCATCTGCTGCCTGCGCGTCGGGGTGCCAGGCGTCAGCGACAACATTAAGGTCACTAGCATTGTGGGGCGCTTCCTCGAGCACAGCCGCATCTATTATTTCCTCAATGGCGGCGACGAAGAAATCTACTTGGGCAGCGCCGACCTTATGCCTCGCAACCTCAATCGCCGTGTCGAGACTTTGTTTCCCGTGCAGGACAAGGGCCTCATCCGTGTGCTCAAGGACGATATCCTCGCCACTTACCAGAAAGACCAGGCGAAAGCCCGCCACATGCTCGCCGATGGCAAATATGTGCGCGACCCCAACGCCGGCAAGAAGGGCGCACTCAACGCCCAGGAGGTCTTTATCGCCCGGGCCAGCAAACGCTCCGGAAAATAGCCGGAAACGCTCACCGCCGATTCCAGGCCGACAGGGCTGTCGACACTGTGCGAGAAGAGCAACTCCGTCGCATCGGTTGGTGTCTATAGTGTAGGAAGGCCGCAGCGGTTGCAGCGGCCTTCGGATTCCGCCGATGCACATCCCCGTCACTCCAAGGCTTCCAGATCTCTCGCGTGTAGTGGGTACTTCGCACCGGGTGCAGCCCAGGAAGTCTCGTAGGCGAATCGGCGTACTTCTTGTCACAGTCTGCTCTTGCGCGCTTCTGCTGTCCGCCCACGCGCAGACGGCCGACAACAGCCAGGTTTATGGTGGGTCTGCTGCACCCCCCACGCAAACTCGCGTCGAACGATTCCCCGTCGCGGGCACAGTAATCAACGCCTTGACTGGGGAGCCCATCCGCAAGGCCCTCGTGCAAATCAACGGTCAGCAACAACGCACGGCCTTCAGTGATGGCGATGGCCGGTTTCAGTTCGACGCCATACCCGCCGGCCCGGTCTCACTGTCCGCCCAGAAGCCGGGATACTTCGGAGAGCACGAACTGCGAACGCCCATGGTTCGGCAGGTGGAAGTCGGGCCGAAGTCAGAATCGGTCGTGCTCAAGCTCACTCCGGAAGGCGTGATTGCCGGCAAAGTGACAACCACGGCTGGCATGCCACTCGAGCACGTACCGGTCACGATGACCCACATCAACGTGCGCGAAGGCCGGAAGCATTGGGAACCCATAGGAAACACCCCGACTGGCGAAGACGGCCGATTTCGCTTCGCCAATCTGCGGCCGGGAACCTACTTCCTCTCCGCCGGACCGATCACACCCCTCCTGGAAAGCGTGTTCGAAGTCCCTTCCGAATCGAAGACCGGATATCCTGGCGTGTACTTTCCCGGGGTTCCTGACATCGCCTCGGCATCCCCTATCGAGTTGAGCGCCGGACAGACTGCGGAAGCGAACTTCTCCCTGGACGAAGTGCCGGTGTACAGGATCTCGGGGACGATCAGCGGATACGTGCCCAATCAGGGAGTCAGTCTTCAATTGTGCGACCAATCGGGAACCCAAGTCCCAATGTCCTATGAGTTCAGCCCCGACAATGGCCGCTTTGACTTCCGCGGAGTGCCAGCCGGGACTTACGTGCTGAAGGCGTTTTCGCAGTCGGCCCCGAACCAACCAGTGCGCGCCGAAGCTCGCGTTAACCTCGCCTCTGATCAATTCAACCTCCACTTGGCGCTAGTCCCGGCGATTTCGATTCCCATCGCAGTGCATACGGAGTCGGTCGCGCAAGCCGGACCGGGGACAGTCAAGGACGTTCGATCGTTGACGCAGGGGCCTCCACTCGGGGCCCGCCTGATGGCCAGCCAGCCCGGCGCTTCCGAGTCGTACGCCGGCTTCGAGGGCACGCCGGGCCAGCAGAACCTGGTGTTTCGCAACATCGAAGCCGGCAGATACACGGTGGAGTTGATGCCGCAGCCACCGTGGTACATACAATCCGCCGAATACGGCCAGACCAATCTGCTCACCGACGATCTGGTGCTGACCTCGGGCGCGCCGCCTTCGACGATCCAGGTGACGCTTCGTAACGACGTGGCCACGCTCACCGGGACCGTAACCCACACGGGCACCGACGTGCCCGCAACGATCGTGGCTATTCCCGCCGGACTCGCTAAGGCAGCACCACAGGTCAGTTATTACTATCCACCGCAAGGCAAGAACTCCGGCCCCGGGGAGTTCACCCTCAGCTCGCTGGCGCCGGGGGACTACACAGTTCTGGCTTTCGATCACGTGGAGGACATTGAGTATTCCAACCCTGACGTTCTGCAAAACTACAGTTCGCAAGCAGCTCATGTCACACTCGCGCCCGGTCAACGGGCCACCGTGACGCTGGAGCTGGTCCACACTGGGGAGTCGTCGAATTGATCGCCCGGCTTGTGTTCATTGCGATTGCGCTCTCGGCCATTGGGCTGGTCGCGCAGACTGCCGCTCCAGTGAAACCGCCGACGGGTTATCCCATCGCAGGGATCATCGTGAACTCGACGACCGGACAGCCTTTGTCTGGCGTAGCAGCGTCGATCACCTCCACTGAGAACCGCCACGACACGCAAACCATGCAGACGGGTGCGGACGGACGCTTCGCATTTCCCGGACTGCCCGCTGGGAAATACTCGCTCACAGCCAGCGCACGCGGGTATCGCGCGCAGGGCTTCAACCAGCACAGCAACTTCTTCAGCGGCATCGCGGTCGGTCCCGATCTCGATGGTGGTAACCTCGTATTCCGGCTTATCCTGGACGCGGGCATCGAAGGCACGGTCACCGACGATGATGGCGATGCGGTGCGAAACGCCAGCGTGCAGTTGTTCCAGCGCAATAACGATACCGGTCAACAACGCACGCAGCTCATCTCCAATGCCAGCACGGACGACCGCGGCCACTATCAGTTCGGACACCTTTCCGCTGGAACCTACTTCGTCGCAGTGTCTGCGCGGCCTTGGTACGCGCAATATTCGAGCCAACAACAAAACCAAACGGAGTCTGATAACGTCCGCGTGGCCGAAGAACGGGCGCAGCTCGACGTCGCTTATCCCACGACGTTCTATCCGGCTGCCGAAGACTCGGCGGGTGCAACCGCCCTGGTGCTCCACCCCGGTGAGCGTGCCACTGCTGACATCGTGATGCGCGCAGTGCCTGCAGTGCATCTCCGCATCAAGAACCGCGACAGCGACAGCAAGAACCCCAGCGCACCCCGCGGATTTCCCCGAGTTTCGCAGCTCATCTTCGATGGGGTCCTCTCTCCGGTGATGTCGGCCCAAGGCTTCGGCTACACCGCCGGGATGTATGAGTACACCGGCATTGCGCCGGGACACTACGTGATCGAGATGCCCGAGTCCGGTGGCAAGCGGAACGGGAGCGGCTGGTACAAAGAGATCGACCTCTCCGGCACCGTCGAGCTCGACCCCAGCGAGAGCCCGGCGCTTGCATCGGTGAGCGGGGCGCTTGTGTTGGAGGGTGGAACCCGGCCGGTCTCGAAGATGTATGTCGTTCTCACTAACCGAACCTCGCGGGAGAACTTTTCTGCTGAAGTGTCGGACAAAGGACTGTTCGATTTCAAGGACGACGAAGTTCGTCCCGGGAAGTATGAAGTCGTGTTGTCCAACGCGCCTGGGTACCAGATCAAGAGCATGATTGCCAAAGGCGCGAAGACCATTGGACAGACCATCGAAATCAGTGGCGGCAGCGTGCAGTTGGTATGTACCGCAACCCACGCTGTGGCCAAAGTCACCGGGGTCGTCTTGCGTGACGACAAGCCGTTTGCGGGGGCGATGGTGGTGCTCGTTCCCCGCAATCCCGACAGCAACTGGACTCTCTTCCGCCGCGACCAGAGTGACAGTGATGGCACGTTCAATCTGCCCGAGGTGCTTCCCGGGCTCTACACTGCGATCGCTTTGCAGGACGCGTGGGACCTCGACTGGGCCAGCCCCGCGGTACTGCAGCCGTATCTGAAGAACGGAACACCCGTCGAGGTCACTGGCGGAGGCACGATAAGCGTCAAGGCGCGGTTGCAGTAAGGCGACCAGCTGAAGTCGCCTTCCTTCTGACCGATAGGGCGATTTCACGATAGCTATCGCAAGTGCGGCCAGAACTGGCATTGTAGCTGCAATACAGCGAAGATGACCAAGCCAGCGATGAGCGTTGCCGGAATAGATAAGAAGGCTGCAGCGGTACCTCGACCGATAAAGCGGGCAAATGGTGTTGCATCCGCGCCGAACTGGAGAATCGAGAAGATCGCGATAATAAGACCCACTTGGAGCACGGCAAACGCAGCAAGCCAGTACAGAGCATTATGTTGAGCGAGCAACACATCTCCCTGGCGTCCGGGCAGTCCTATTAGGGCGCCAACAACAATCCCCTGGGCCACGTAGAAGTTGTACGAGGCCGCAGCAGAAACGGCGAGAGCAATTGCAACCACCCAACGGATCCCGCTGACGTGCTTCTCAGTGTCGACGCGGTGTGCGGCTATTTCCATGCTCTGCACGGTAAATCAAAACGCGATGCAGTTCCATAGTTGCCGTGAACAGCCCTACTGCCGGTAATCGTTGCGTTCAACCTTAGTCACCCCCAGCGAACGCACCCACCAAGTTTTGACGAATGAGTCCCTGGAAATTAGCCGGAACCGAATGATTTCCCAGTTGGAGTACGCGTCCCAACTCGACTGCTAAAATTAAAGCTTCGTCATGCCTTCCACCTCATCCGCGCCGGTTACATCCGTTTCGTTCGCCAAGCCTGAGCCCGTGCCCATGCTCGACCTTAAGCGGCAGTACGAGTCGATCAAGGACGACGTCGCTGCGGCCGTTGAACGAGTGCTGACCACGCAATACTTCATCGGCGGGCCGGAACTCTATGCGTTCGAGCGCGAGTCGGCCGCTTACCTCGGCGTGCGCGCCAGCTTGGGCTGCTCCTCCGGTACCGATGCCTTGTGGCTGGCATTGGCGGCCGCGGGAGTTCAGCCCGGCGATCATGTCATCACACCACCGTTCACCTTCTTTGCCTCCGCCAGTTCGATCACGCGCTGTGGGGCGCAGCCGGTTTTCGCCGATGTCGAACCTGCAACCCTGAACCTTGATCCTGCCGCGGTCGAAAAGCTACTCGCCGGTTTGCAGCCGGTTCGCGCCATCATGCCGGTACATCTTTACGGACAATGTGCCGACATGGATGCGTTCGCTGCGCTCGCCCAGAAGCACGGCGTCTGGATCATCGAAGATGCGGCTCAGGCGTTTGGGGCGAGCTGGCGCGGGAAGAAGGCCGGCTCGCTGGGCCTAGTCAATGCGTTCAGCTTCTATCCCACGAAGAACCTCAGCGCCTACGGCGATGGCGGAGCCGTTACCACCGGCGATGAAGAGGTAGCGGACCACGTTCGGCGGCTGCGGAACCATGGCAGCCGCGAGCGTTACTACCATGAGGAGATCGGCTGGAACAGCCGCCTCGACGCGTTGCAGGCTGCGGTGCTGCGCATCAAGCTGAAGCACATCGACGATTGGAACCTGCGACGCCGCGCAATTGCGGCCCGGTACGACGCGCTCCTGCGCGATTCAGGACTCGTGAAGGCTGGCGCGCTGACGGTTGATGCCCAGGCTCCGGTCGGCCTGTTGCAGACCCGGCCTGAGGCTTTCCACATCTATCACCAGTACGTAGTGCGCGCCTTTCGCCGGGATGAGTTGCGCGCCTTCCTCACCGCTCACGGGATCGGCACCGAGATTTACTACCCGGTGCCGCTGCATCTGCAACAGAGCTTTGCCTACCTCGGTTACAAGCCCGGAGACCTCCCGGTTTCGGAAGCCGCCGCGAAGGAGTCCTTGGCGGTACCTATCTTCCCCGAATTGCGCGATGACGAGCAGCAGAGAGTCGTGGCGGCTATCGCGGAGTTCTACAGCCGGTAAGGTGACGATCGGATTCGCTCAGGGCAGGCTCTAAAGGTGCGGACCTTCGGGTGTTATAGTCGACTACAACACTTAAAAATGCTGTTTCACGATCGTTTAGAATCAATGGCTTGGGCTGGTAATAATATACTTCACTGAAGTTATGTGCTAAGGTGAGGGTGCCGTGACAGGGCTTATTCACTCCGCTGCTATTATGCGGGAGTGAGTATCGTGCTCAATCTAAAAGGCGCTCGGCTCAAGATTGAACGGGCCAAAAAGCACATCGCGGATTTGGACACCGAACGTCTTAAATTCCTCGGGACTGAGGATTATCTCGGAGTTCCCAAGTTCGATCCTGCCGAAGGTAAGACCGTTTTTGTTCTCGAAGAATTGCCTGAGATTCCCGAATCTATGGGATTGATCTTGGGAGATGCCGCCCACAATCTCAGAACTGCTTTGGATTACCTCGCCTGTGAACTGGTTCGGAGTTCGAAAAAGGAGCCGGGAGGGGGTGTTTATTTTCCAATTTCCAATAGTGCGAAGGAATACGAAGCCGAGTCGGGCGGAAAGACAAAAGGGATTCCCGACGAGGCGAAGAAAATCATTGATTCGATACATCCATACCTTGGAGGGAATAACACTCTGTGGGCTATCCACGAGCTCGACAGGGTAGACAAGCATAGGCTGGTGCCCACAGTCGCTATGCGAGTTGGCCGTTGGGGTATAAACCTTACAAGCGAACCGACAGAAATCAGCATGGCTTTCCCGACTGCGCTTGAAAAGGGCGATGTAATCGGATGGGTCGCCGGGAATCATGAAGCGGATCGCCAGATGAGCGTCACCGCTGACATAACGTTCGGTGAACCTGAAATCTTGCAGGGCCGTCCGATGATTGAAACGCTCGGCGAGATGGTGCAAATGGTCGAGGCTGTCATTACTCACTTCGAGACACATTATCCGCCCTTCCGCCCGTTGTGATACACTTCGGGCTAGGAAGGCCGGAACGCTTGAGAGCCGCCAAGCTGGGAGCGAATCGGTCTAACGAAGAATCAAAAATAAACTCTGACGCTAGTTAGAGAACCAGCGCACATTCTCAATACCACAGGAGACATGTGCGATGCAAGCTAACAAACCAAGCCAGCTTTCAATTGCCGAATTATCTCGGAGAGTTCAGCTTTTACAGCGGGAACAATTACGGCGCTTGCGGATGTCTTTGTGCGGTGAAGTTGTTTCTGCGCAAGAACATCGTCGAACGTTGGATCTAGTCCGCGAACTGTCTCTTGAAGCGCCTGAACCTGCTCGGAAAGCAGTGAGCATGTCTCGTACTGCGTCAGGGCTTGGGTCGCAAGGAAAGTCAAAGCCTCGCGCAAATTCTTCTCGTTAATCATGCTGACTCCTTTGAGATTGAGGTACTATGAGCGCATGAAGTCTAGCCCCAAACCGTCAGCCGAGTACACGAATTTCGAGAACGCGATGCGCGTCCTTGTGCGTGTGCCAAAGGCTGAAGTGAATCGACTCCTGGCGGAAGAAAAGCTGGCGAACGCGGGGAAGCCGAAACGTGGACCTAAGCCGAAGGCTTCCGGCCACGCTTCCGGCGATAAGGGTTAGAATCGCGCCTCCCCCTCCTTCCCGGTCACTTCTTTGTAAGTGAGCCGCTTGCCTACGATCTGCGATAGCGCCAGAATGAAGCGGTCTGAATCGTTTAGCGGATTGTCTTTCGTAGCGCGATTGTTGAACCGGAAAACCTGCTCGTCCACGTAGCGGTCAAGGTGGAATGGCTCTACGGCAACGTAGGTTCCTTTCAAGGTTCTCTTGAGCAAACTCCAAAAGTTCTCAATGCCGTTAGTGTGGACCTGCCCGTTCACGTACCGTTCGACGTGGTTCACCACGTCATGCACGTACTTGTGTTCGAGCCCCATGTATCCCGTGTGCTCGTCGGTGTAGACCTTGGAGCCATGCATTACGTTCTTGAGAATCTGATCTTGCAGAGCCTCCCGTTTGGTGTTGGGCACGACTTTAGCGCGTACCTGGCGGAGTTCTCTATCCAGCATCCCCATGACCACCGTCTTTCCCATGTACGGGTCTTTCCGGTCAACCGAGTCACGGATGAAGTTGAGTCTAGCGCGACGGCTTGGGTGCATGTTTTTGACCTTCCCGCCGATGAAAGTCTCGTCAACTTCCACGGGGCCACCGTCACCGCCCAGCTTATAAGGCACGTTAAACCCGCCAGACTTTAGGGCAGCGCGAATACGATGCGACATGAACCAAGCCGACTTTTGCGTGATGCCCAAAGCGCGATGCAGTTCGTAGCTGCTGATTCCGTTCTTGGCGCTGACCATCATCCAGACAGCAGGAAGCCACTTCTCGAGCGGAATCGGAGAATCCTCTAGGACGGTGCCAACCTTCAGCGAAAACTTCTGTTTCTTGTGATCGCCCTTGCACCAGTACACGCGGGCCTTCGGCAGATAGGCTACTTTGTCGGAGTCGCAGCGTGGGCAGCGCACAACGCCGTCCGGCCAGCGCAGAAAGGCCATGAACTCGCGACAGTTATCGAAGTCGCTAAATACCTG
>Ga0070765_100002005_pt1 | contig 12644 bp, 10 predicted proteins | sample HubBroMetageWFT5_FD_71516 | JGI IMG/M metagenome (GOLD analysis project Ga0070765, IMG submission 71516) | Warmed and freeze-thawed soil microbial communities from the Hubbard Brook experimental Forest, New Hampshire - Hubbard Brook CCASE Soil... | ecosystem: Environmental > Terrestrial > Soil... | reverse complement strand
TGACTTTTGCCGGGTATTGCGGGAAGCTGGCGCTTCCAGTCGACGCGCCCGGACCCAGCGGAACCGCCCAATCTCTACCGATTGGATTTGCCGTGCCCGGATGCCGTTTAGCGAGACTCAAGGGATTCCGCGCATCGAATCGTGGTGCCGCGGCAAGCGCCCCTACGCGACCGGCTGAGTTTCTTCTTAAGAGCTGGTGCCAATAGCGAGGTTCCTGTTGAAGCTGCCGGGCCTGTCGTAGCGTCGAAGGCTTGGAAAAGACGACATGCCTGTGACTCCAATCGTAGGGGACCGGCACGCGTTTGGGACGCGTGTCGCTGGTCTTATTTGTCCCGCGCGCAATGACCACGACTCCCAGTGCTACAATTCCCATGGCCGCAATCAATCTGCCTCGATTAAGCGGTTTCATTTTGAGCCTCGCTCCCCACGAACGACCCGAGACAAATGTCCTCACGAAAAGCTAGCACAAACGCTAACACGGTTTTGTACCAAAGTGAACACCTTCTTGAATTCACATTCAACCCGGGACGCTCACCTTAGTTGCGCATCCGCTGCGCCTCGAATCCATTGTCTCGGAACGAAAGACACGCTATAAGTTTCGTGGTGTCTGACGCCGCCATAACTGTCGAATCCCTTCAGAAGTCATTTCCCCCCGCCCGCAGCGGATGGCGCGCCTTTCTGCAGCCTTTCGAAAAGCCCTCTGTCGTCGCTCTGGATGGGATGTCTTTCGAAGTGCGTCCCGGCGAAGCTCTGGCGCTGCTTGGTGCAAATGGCGCCGGAAAATCAACGCTTCTCCGCATTCTCGCCACACTGCTTCTTCCGACCCAAGGTCGCGCTCAAATCGCTGGGCACGATGCCGTTCTCGACCCGCGCGCCGTTCGCCGCCAGCTTGGCTATCATGCCGGAAGCGACCTCGGCTTCTATTCCAGGCTTACCGGCCGCGAGAATCTGAGGTTCTTCGGCCGCCTCAATCACCTTTCGAATACCGCCGCTGCGCAACGCATCGCGCTTCTCGCGGAACAGTTCCATCTTGCAGAAGCGCTCGACCGCCAGGTGCGCACGCTTTCTTCCGGAACCGTCCAGCGACTAAGCCTCGCTCGTGCCCTGCTCCATCAGCCGCGTGTTCTTTTGTTAGATGAACCAACGCGAAGTCTCGACGCTATCGCCGCTTCCGAATTTCGCCGCTTCCTGAAGTCCGAGGTTCTGCGCCGCGGCGACACTTCCCTGCTCTTCGCCTCGCACACCTTGCCGGAGGTCGAACTGCTCGCCGATCGCATCGCGGTTATCGACGCCGGCCGCCTCCTCGCTTGCGACACGTTGGCAGCCCTCAAGCGAACCACCGGCGCCGCAACTCTCGAAGACGCTTTCATGCGCCTCACCGGTCGTACCCCGCACCTTACTGTAAGGGACGCACCGGAATGACACGCTCACTTCGCGAGTTGTGGTTCTTTTTCTGGCGCGACCTCTTCATCGCGCGCACGTACCGCACCGCTTTTTTGTTCGAGGCCATCCAGGCACTCTTCGGTGTCGCCATGTTCTATTACGTCGCGCGCTTTGTCGACAGCCCCCATCTTCAAGACGCGCTCCCCCGGGGCGAAAGCTATTTTGCATTTTCTCTGATCGGGTTCGTCTTTTTTGATTATCTGAATGCGGCTTTAGATACTTTCGACCGCAGCCTCGAGGAAGCCCGCGACAGCGGCACCCTCGAACATCTCCTCGTAACCCAGACTTCGCTTCCAGTCATTCTTGCCGGCTCAGCGATCTACCCCTTTGCTGCCACGACGCTTCGAATTGCGGTCTATATCGCCTGGGGCGCGGTCGTATTCGGTTTTCCACTCCGCGATGCGAACTGGCTTGCCGTTGCGGCCGTGCTCTTTGCCACGCTTCTCGCTTTTTCCGGACTCGGAATTCTCTCCGCCAGCTATCTTCTGCTTTTCAAGCGCGGCAACCCCGGGAAATGGTTCCTTCTCGGCATTTCCAGCGTAGCCGGCGGCATGCTCTTTCCAATCAGCGTCCTTCCGGATTGGCTACAGTTCGTCGCACGGCTGAATCCCGTCACCTATGCCCTCGATGCCATGCGCGCCGCTCTTCTCGGCGGCGCGCATCTGCATGCCGTTCTGAGGCCCCTCTTGGTCCTGCTTTGCTTTAGCGCCGTCCTCTTGCCACTCTCCATGGCTGTCTTCGCCTGGGCGCTTCGCCGCACCAAGACTACCGGAACGCTGATGCACCGCTAACCTCCTTTCAACAAAAAGGCCGGTCCCGCAACACGGAACCGGCCCAATAAATCACGCTGCGAAAACGCTCAGGACTTCTTTTTCTTCGCGTTCACTCTGATGTCGATGCCCGGAGCCATTTGCTGCAATTGTGCGAGCCCCTCCTTGGCCTGCTGGCCGAAGGGCCCGTTGGGGTCGAGTTCAACCGCCTTCTGATACGCCTCGATCGTCCCCGGCGCAAACTCGGGCACATCTTTGTCCCCGACTTTTTTCACCGTCATTTTATAAATCAGACAGGCTCCCAGCAGGTACCAGGTCTGCGCGTTCTTCGGATCTAGCTCTGCGGATTTCTGCAGGGGCTCCACGGCATCGCCACCGCGGTTTGCGTTATACAAGCTGATTCCGAAGTTGCGCCACGCCGTTGCCGCTTTGGTCGGATCCAGCTCCGCGCTCTTCGTGTACGCCGCACGCGCCTCGTCGATCTTTCCCGCGCGCGCCAGCACGTTGCCGAGATTGTTGTAGTAGCCGGGGTCGTCGGGCTTGGCGTTGACGGCCTGCTGGTACGCCTGGGCCGCTTCGTCGTTTCGGCCTCCAATGTCATACGCCTCGCCCAACTTAGCCCACAAGAGGTGCTGGTTCGGATCTTTTTCCGCGGCAGCTTTTTGCGCCGCCTGGAATTCTGCGGACGCCTTGTCAGATAGATCCTTGAGGTTTTGTTTCATGGCGTCCCGTTGATCCGGAGTAGCCTTCGACAAATCCTCTTTTGCCTTGCGCTCCTGCTCCAGAAATGCGGTCCCCGCGGTAAAGTGCGCTTTCATGCCCTCGAACTTTTGTTTCTCCTCGTCCTGCTTTTTGACCTTCTCCGCCGCTTCCGTGCCCTGCTTCGCCATAATGTCTTTAAAGTTCATGTCCGCTTTGGCTTCTTCGCCGCTGGTGACCTTCAGCTGCCCCATCGGGACGGGCGGCTGCTTCTCGTTCGGTGCCGGAAATGTAGTAATCGTCACCGTGTACACCCCGGGACGGAGATTGCGGATGGCAAACTTTCCTTCCGCGTCCGTTTTCGCATTCAGCTTCGCGCCTTGATCGCTTACGGCCTCGACGTTCAGTCCAAACCACGGCTTTCCATTGACGTCCAAAATTGTGCCGGCGATGGATCCGCTCTGTGCGGCCGCACGCGGCGATAGAACACTCCCCAACGCGCCAGCAAGCAGTACAGCAAGCCACATGGACTTCCCAAGTCTCTTCATGCTTTTTCTCCTTTTGCCGAGGCGTACCCTGCCCGGCCTGGCTGGCGGGATGTGCCCTATTATCCTCAATCTTAGCTCTTTTCCAAGTCCTACGAGTGGGACAGACATTCCCGTCTGTCGCCCATAACTCTTTTCTAGGATCTAGGAGCGCGCGCCGATTGCTAGCCGGTAAGATATGGGATCAGCCACTCCAGCGTCCGCAAACGCCGCAAGCCGCAGCAAGCAACTGTCGCACACTCCGCAAGCCCTGTCTTCGTTCTGGTAACACGACCATGTCAGTTGCAGCGGCGCGCCCAACTCGATCCCCCGCCGGATGATCTCGCTTTTCTTCAGCGCAATTACCGGAGTCGCGATTTCAATGCGCGTCTCCGGCCTCGTTCCCACTCGCACCAATTCCTGGAAAACCTGGTAATACTCCGCGCGGCAATCGGGATAGCCGGAGCTGTCCTCCGCCACCGCTCCAATGTAAACCGCTCCCGCGCCAATTGCCTCCGCCCAGCTCACCGCCACCGAAAGAAAATGCGCATTGCGAAACGGCACATACGTCACCGGGATCACGCTTCTATGCGTCCCCGCCGCGCCCAATTCGTTTTCCGGCACCGCAATTTTCAAATCCGTGAGCGCCGACCCTCCAATCGCCCGAAAATGGTCGAGCTGTACAACCAATCGCTGACTCTGGCTCACACCATAAAAATCCGCAATCCCCTCAAACGCCTGCCGTTCGCGTTCTTGCGTACGCTGCCCATATCCCGCATGCAGCAGCGCAACGTTCGACGCGCCATGCCGCTCCCGCGCAATCGCCGCACACACGCACGAGTCCATCCCCCCGCTAAGCAGCACCACCGCCTTTTGCGCATCCGTCTTTTTCATCTTTGTATTCATGCTCTCCCCAAAAACACTTCCCCAACCGAGCACCGCTCAGGTAGGCTTCCAATCCTTTGCCTCCTCTACTTCCTCAACCTCCTTTACCTCAGACTCCCTTTGTCGCCGGGTCCCAAACAAACTTGTGCAACTGCAATCCCAGCCGCACCGGCAAACCGTCTGCAAGGATCCACTCCACCAGCGCGCGCGGCTCCAGCCCCTGCCACTTCCCTGCCGGATCATCGAACACCGGCGAAAACAAAACCTGTCGCACGCGTTCCGCCAGCTTATGCTGCGCCGTAAATTCCCGCGCAAACTCATAATCTCGCCGCGTCGAAAGCACAAACTTCACTTCGTCCTTCGCGTCCAGCACCTCAAGGTTCCGCATCTCAAACGTATCCGCCTCGCCCGAATCCGGACACTTCACATCCACAATCTTGATCACGTCCGACGGCAGCCGCCCCGTATAACGTTCACCGCTAGTCTCAATCATCACCGTATATCCTGTCGCGAGCAGCTTCTCCGCCAGCGGGTACACCTCTTCCTGCAGCAGCGGCTCACCGCCAGTCAATTCCACCAGTGGCACGCTAGCCGCGGCACCGGACAATCCCGCACCCCGCACTGCCAGCTCATCCACTCGCGCAATCACATCCTCGACACTCATCTTCGTCCCGCCATGAAACGCATAGGCCGTATCGCACCATGTGCAACGCAAATTGCACCCGGTTAAACGCACGAAGATGCACGGCAAACCCGCCCGCGTTCCTTCTCCCTGTATCGATTTGAATATTTCGGCTATGAACATGACTTTGGACTGCGGCAGCCCAGCTGCCGCTTTTTTCTACCGCGCCAATCTCCCCTGCGTTCTACCTCTGGGGCAAGCCCGCTTTACGCGCCGCCCTCCGCCCCAGCCACCACAAAGCCCCACCCAGCAGCGCCATAGGCAATATCAATCTCCAATAAGCCGGTGAAATACCCATCGAGCGAAAAACAACCACATATCCAATCGCAACTAGCAATGCCGGAATCAAAATAATGGCGAACGCTCGGTTCATAGCGCCTTCTCTGCTTCTTTACTTCGTTACCTAGTCACGTCTCTTTCTTCTTTGCTCCGTCAGTTCCCAGGCCTATATTGCGCCCTGCTAGTATCCGTCTCCCACAAAACTACTTCCGTGATCCGCGCCCCCGGCGGCAAATCATTCAACCCGCGCGCCACTTCCTCATAAAAATACTTCGCCATATTTTCCGCCGAAGGATTCACGGTCCTAAACGCCTCCAAATCATTCACAAATTGGTGATCCAACCGCCCCATAATCTCCCGAACAATCTGCTTCAGCCGCGTAAAATCCACGAGCAATCCAATCGAATCCAGCTGCGGCCCTTCCAACGTCACACGGACGCGATAATTGTGCCCATGCACGTTCTCGCACTTCCCCTTGTAGCCGCGAAGCGCATGCCCCGCCGAAAATGTCTCTTCCACACTGACCTGAAACATAGTAGGACAGACACTCTCGTCTGTCTCTCCTGTCCTTTTTGTCTTCTGTCTCTTCGTCTTTGTTTCTTTACGTCATTACTTCTTTACTTCTTCTTCGCCAGAAACCTTGAAACCTCCGCCAAATTATTCGTCATCTGATACTTCGGCAAAGACTCCAGAAAAATTTTACCATACGCCATGCGCGAGATGCGGCTATCCAACAGCGCCAAAACTCCTCGATCCGTCTTCGTTCGAATCAACCTCCCAAACCCCTGCTTCAAAGCCAAAACCGCCTGTGGCACCTGAAATTCCGCAAACGGATTCCGCCCGTCCTCCTGCAAAGCCGCCACCCGCGCCGCCACGATCGGGTCGCTCGGAACGGCGAATGGCAGTCTGTCCACGATCACGCAAGAAAGCTGCTCTCCCGGCACATCCACGCCCTGCCAAAAACTGGCCGTAGCAAACAAAACCGCGCCAGGCGTGTTCTTAAATCTTTCCAGCAAAACCGACCGCGGCGAAGTCCCCTGCAACAGCAAGGGAAACGACACCCGCGTCCTCACCCGCTCAAACAATTCGTTCATCTGCGAGTAGCTTGTAAACAAGCAAAACGCCCGCCCCTGGCTGGTCTCCAGCAAATTCACAATCTCGTCCGCAGCCTTCGCCGTATACGCCGGATTCCGCACATCCGGCATCGCTGGCGGCAAATACAGCATCGCCTGCTCCTCATAGTCAAACTCCGGAGGCAAGCCGCGCTCCTTCGCATGATCCAACCCCAGCCGATGCCGAATAAATTCAAACCGCCCCGCCACTGTCAATGTCGCAGAAGTCAGAACGACGGTGTCGAACTGCTCGAACAACCGCTCCCGCAAGATCTGGCTGACATCGATTGGTGTCGCCGCCAAAAACACGCCTTTATTCCGCCGCTCATACCAATACACAAAATTCCGCTCATTCGATTCGAACAGAAACGACAACTCCTGCCGCAACTCGAAGCTTCGCCGCGCAATCCGCAAAAGCTCTTCCGGCTTCTGCGTCAAAGCCGCGCATTCCGTCTCAAAGCCTTTCAACGCTGTCGCCAGGTCATCGTAAGCCTCGCGATTTTGCTCGAGAAATGCCTCTCGTTCATTCCGCGAAAACGGATACCGGCCGTCGCGCGGCGGAAACCTCTCGAAAAACGCACGGCTCCTCTCGCGAATTCTCTGCGTCTTCCGCAAAAGCGCGGGCGTTCCCAAATGTAGCAACCGCAAAGTCTGGTCCGCGTCGCGCGCCAATTCCTCAAACCGGAAATTCGAAATCTGCCGCCCGAAATAATCGCTGGCGACGTCTTCCATCTCGTGCGCTTCATCAAAAACCACCGCCGAGTACTCCGGCAAAATGCTCCCAAAGTCGTCCTGCTTCAATGCCAAGTCCGCAAAAAAAAGATGATGGTTCACAATAATCAGGTCCGCGTCCTTCGCACGCTGATGCATCCCCGTCACAAAACACGGATTAAACGAAGGGCACTTCTGCCCCGAACACGTATCCCGCCGCGCATCCAACCGCGTCCACAAATCCGAATCATCCGGCAAAAAAGTCAGCTCCGCGCGGTCTCCCGTCTCCGTCAATTTCGCCCACTGCTTAATCTGTTGAAACGCGTCCAACTCATCCATGCCCTTCAACAGCGCCTGGTCCGCCATTTGATTCATCTTCGCCACGCACAAGAAGTTCGACCGCCCCTTCATCACCGCCACCTTCAAATTGGGCGCAAAATGCTTCTGCAAAAACGGAATATCCTTCTGATACAGCTGCTCCTGCAGCGATTTCGTAGCCGTCGAAATCACCACGCGCCGCCCGCTGCATATCGCCGGCACCAGATACGCCAGCGTCTTCCCCGTTCCCGTCCCCGCTTCCAAAATCGCGTGATGATGCCCCTCAAACGCGTCGTGCACCATCTCTGCCATTTCCAATTGCCCGCGCCGGTGCTCGTACCCGCCAATCATGCACCGTTCCAGAAATCCCCCCGGCCCAAACACCTCCCGCATCGTCGGTTTTTCAACCGCGTTCTCCTCCGGCGCTTTCTCTTCCGTCTCGTAGGGGCGGGGCTCGTTTACCGTGAGCTTCGAAGGGCTCCTCCCGCTGCCGATCACGCCAACATTCCCTCCACTTTCCAATTCCGCCGCGTCCGCTCCCCCCTCCAACTCCTCATCCACCGACACATATTCCCGCCGCGGCATCTCAACGACCTTCTCGTCAATCCGCCTCACCCGCGCCGCATCCGTTTTGGCAGCCCTCTTCCCCAAGCGCACCTATCCCTTCGATCGCAACTCTCGAATCCGTAACGATAGCACAGTCCCTTCCCGCACCTTGCCATCGCACCCGTGCGCCAAGTTGGTATGCTGTGAGTTGGATTTTGCGGAAACTGTCCCGCCGAAAAGAGCGTCTATACTTGTAGCAAGACCAATGTTCAACTCCTGGCCCGCAATCGGCGCTGCACTTCTCGCGTTCTCCCTCGCGATTCCCGCCTGTGCCTACGACGTCCCGCTCACGGAAAGTTCCATCCGCGACGCCTACTTTCTCGGTACTCGCCAAACCGGCTTAGGTCAGGATTTTCTCGCCAAATACACCCACGAAGTTCCCAGCCTGAGTCTTGGCCGATACCGTTCGTTTGCCAGGCTTGAAACGCCTTTCACCCAAGTCGCCATACTCTCAAGCAAAAAACTCAACTACAGCGCGCAGGACGCAGTGAAAGAATTCGTGGGCAAACCGTTGCCCTTTCGCATTCATCTGGAAATCTGCTACATGGTCGATGCTCCGCCCGACGGCCTCCAAGTCAGAATCGTTCAAAACAAGAAAGACCTTCTGCCGGCCTCCTCCGAGCGCTCGCTCTTCTTTCCGGCATCGGACCAATACACCTCCCCGCCTCCGATCGGCGAGACAATTCAATTCGAATTCAGCGCTGACAAAATCGATTCGTCGGCCCTAACGATCCTGATCGACACACCCGACGGCCAGCACGCCGAAACTGTGTTCGATCTTTGGGCTGTCCGCTGAATTTACCTGGCTAATTGCGGCCTGACGCCCCTGCCCTAAAGTCCGGGATTGAGCGTTTGAACAACCTAGGACGTTTTCGAGGCTCGCAAACAACCTCGCAGCGCTAAAGTCAAATTGGGGATTTTGGGCGTGTGTGTTTCGGGATGGGAAAACGCAGCTCAATCCGTCGTGGGGTGACCAATGAAATCCTATAAAGCCTTTCCTTTCCTGACCTTGCTAGCGTGCATCTCCTTGTGCTCCTGCTATCACCAGTTCTCAACTGGCAGCGGAGGTGGGGGCGGCGGAGGCGGCTCCAATTCCAATAAAGTCAGCTTTGTGCTCGTCGCCGACACCCCTCCTGCCAACTTAGGTTTAATCAGCTTCCGGGTCAACATCAGCTCTGTCACTCTGACCTCATCCAGCGGGACACAGACCACTCTCACCGTAAATGGCGCGAGCGGGCTCACGGTCGACCTCGTTCGCCTCCAATCCGATTCTGCTTTTCTTGGAACACTTTCCAACATGCCGACAGGCGGCATTAGCAGCATCACCATTTCCTTTTCCAATCCCCAGCTCGCGTTCTTCAATGGTACGGGTGCGGCGATTACCAACCTGAACCCGCAATGTTTGGCCAACACCGTGTGCACCGTGACATTTCCCGCAGTCGGCGCGCCGATCATCACTACTTCGGCCACGATCAATGGCAACACGGGATTCGGAATCGATTTCAACCTGGCCAACGCTCTTACCCTTACTGGCGCCTCTCTCACCCTCGATCTGACCAATACCACCACCACCAAGGTCGTTAGTGCCTTCACGCTTCCAAGGACAAACTCCAACCTCGCCACTGGCCAACTTGATCTCATCGAGGACTTCACTGGCGTCGTAACCCTTTCCAATTCGAATGTAGCCATCGCCTCGAACTCAAACGTTGGTCGCGGCTCAATCACAGCGACTGCCAATTCCTCCACCGTGCTTGACGCCGACCCTTCCGGAACTCTTTGCAAAACTCCTGCGCAGGGAAGCGTCTCCACTTGCGTTTCGAACAATCAGGTTGCGAGTATGGACGCGATTCTCAATTCCGACGGCACCTTCACCATCCGCGAGATCGAGCCGCTTCTCGCCAGCCCCGTCGTGGACACCGTCGAAGGCACGATTGCCTCCATAAATGCCAACAATCAAACCCAGTTTAGTTTGCTTGCCACCGACTTGTTCCCTGCCGCTCAGAACTCTCTGATCGGCAACTTGCATCTCGGTGACCCCCTCACCGTCAATTTGTCCACCAGTGTCAAGCCATTCCTCATCGACACTAAAGGCCTTCCGGTCGCCTCTCAGTTCGCTGGCAACTTCGGCAGTTTCTCAGGAGCCACGAACACTACTGCCCTGCACCTGGGTCAAGCTGTCGCCGTCCATATAACATCTTTCACCGCCGCCACTGGGACTACTGCCGCAGCATCCAATGCCGACACCGTCACTTTGCGATGGTCGCGCTTTGTCTCTACAGCTTCCATTGCGTCGTCTCCGGCATTCACTGTATCCGCTCTTCCGGGTTATTTTGGATTCACCCAGGCCTCCACTTTCCAGATAGAGAGTTTCGGCGGCACACAGGGAACAGTGGGCGTCACAAATCTGGATGGCGTTACGAGCACAGGGAATTTGACCCCGGGCAATCCCGTGGCCGTGCGTGCTCTCTTCATTGAAGACACTGGAAACACTCTAAATCCGGCTTTCTTTGCCGCCAAGGTGCGCCAACACTAACAAACCCAATACTTTACCCGCCTCCGGAAAGGCAAAGGGCCGGAAGCATCCTCGATGCTCCGGCCCTTTCTTTTCCAAAGCCAGACATTGGACTGTCGGAAAATGCTGGCATTAACATTTCTATACTTTCTGGTATTATAACTTACGGGTAATACAGCGCTTCTCTCACACCAACTTCAGGCTTAGCTTGTTTCCCGGAATGATCTGTGAGTCCCTCCAATAGGCGTGGGCTGGAGTGCACTTCTATCTTTGACCGTAACTCCTTTAGAATCCGCACTTACGAAAAATCCTACCGTAAGTCCTTTGGAATCCGCACTTACGGGAAAACCGGGAGGGGGGAGGCTGGGGTGAGTTCCCAGTCGGCTACAGAAAAGCGAGATACTGTCGCGGGCTAAAGCTCGGGCTACCCTGCCTAATTCCCGGCAGGCAAGCAGGTTAGATTGGCTGGATTCCGCCTATCGTGGTATGAGGCGGCAAAGAAACCGGCGGCATCGATCCCGCCAATGTGCTTGTGGAAACCTTCGGTTGGAAACGATTGTAGAGCGCCAGCGAGATCGCGCCCATACCCCACATGAATATCCCAAGCGCGACCAGAGCCCCTATCACGTGGATATTTTCCAGAGGTGTATAGACAATCCGCACGATCACAAAACCTCCCGCCATTCTTCCAATCAGACCCCACGTATCGGCTGACCTGCCGAAAATCCAATTGCCGACCACCGCTCCCACGACAATCTCGGCAGTAAAGAGACCGAGAATCCAAAGCCCAAAGGTTAGCACCCCCAGAGGGATGCCTACGACGGTTACGCACGCAATGACGCACGCGATCGGCACCGCAGGGAAAACCAGCAAACCAAGCCCAAGAGGGGCTCCCACCCGCTCCCCGGCTCTTACGGCATCCTCGGCGAATTTTGGAAGCAGCAGAATTAGCACCATCCCAAACAGCACGAAAGCCGCAGTCCAAATGACCCGCCAGACATAGTAGTGCCCTTCGGTGTACCGCGACTTGTGCTCCGCCTTGGTAAATTCCACAGGCGAGGCCAGCTTCGCTCCTGAAGCGACATTTGCAGGGTTGTCGCCCGTGTAATGAATTGGCCCTCCAACGTGCGCCGAGGAACCAATCGTCATGTTGCGCTCCCTCGCCCGAATCTCTCCGTCAATGCTCCCGGAGACGATTGTCTGGTCACCGAAGACCACAAGATCGCGCCCGAGGTGGCCATCCACGCCCACGCTCTCCGCGAACGCGGTCAAGCTGCCGCCAACTTTTCCCGCGGAATCCAGGTTCACCACCTCATTGAAGGTAAGAACATTCTTTCCCACACTCCCCGTAATGGTCAGGTTATTGGTAAACGACCGGATGTTCCCATCGATTTGCCCATTGATGCGCGTCGACCCCGCGAAAATAATGGCATCTCCCTTGATATGTCCACTGATTTCAACGCTTTGTCCAAAGAAAAAGAGGTCTCCCTCGATAGTGCCGTCAATTCGTCCTCGCGCGCATGTGACAAAGATGTCGCTCTTGACCGTCTCATCTTTGGAAAGTTCATAGGCGCCTTCGGTCTTATGAAACTCCGTTGCGCCCGCTGTCACCGGTAACGCCAGCGCGGCGCACAATCCCGCTAGCACCAGCGCCAATGCCGAGCCGCGCCGCAGGCGTCGCCGGAATAGGACCACGCCGAATCCCGCCACGGTTAGCATCGCCAGTACCTCGAGAAGTGTGATCACGGAATTCCATCCTTTCCAGAAGGCGCCTTGAAAAACCAGCAAGCTCAATAGGCTCGTGCCGCCGAATCCCGCATCCGCCAACCGGCGCTGCCAGGGTTCGACGATATAGGCGTAGAGAGAGTAGACACCCGTTGCCGCCAAGCCAAAAACCACGCCCCAAATCCAGCCAAATGATTTTCGCGCGCGCTCCTGAAATTCCGCCAGCCGCGACGGCAGCGGCTCGTCTTCCTCCAGCATGGCACGTGTTAGCAGCCGGGATTCGCGGTCGAGGGCCCTCAGCAAGGTCCGGCAAGCCGCGCAATCCTGCGTGTGCGCGGAGACCGCCTGCGCGCGGGCGCGGTCCAATTGGCGCTCCGC
>Ga0070765_100002003_pt1 | contig 12645 bp, 9 predicted proteins | sample HubBroMetageWFT5_FD_71516 | JGI IMG/M metagenome (GOLD analysis project Ga0070765, IMG submission 71516) | Warmed and freeze-thawed soil microbial communities from the Hubbard Brook experimental Forest, New Hampshire - Hubbard Brook CCASE Soil... | ecosystem: Environmental > Terrestrial > Soil... | reverse complement strand
TTTCTGCTATATCCTGTGTAGGCGTCATCACCTGGTTGTTGGTTACATCCGTCGTACTTGCCATACTTCTTCCCCACCTAGTTGCCGGTTTCGGCGCTCCACTTACGGCAAGCTACGGCATAGTCCAGTGGCTCATTCTCTATGCAATCAGCACGATCGTATACTCGTTGGTTCTGCAGCGAATCGCCCTAGTTAACGTATTCGTACGCTGCGTTCTGTATATAGTTCCGTTCATCGCCGGTTCCGCCGCGACCGGAATCGGCATATCTAATTCGCTCACCCGGATTCGGCATCTCCTTATTGCGGTCGCCGGTTTGCTAACAATAACATTGCCTTGAACGTAAGTCTGCAACTTCGGTCGGCTCAGCGATTCCCTCAATAATTAATGCAGTTTTTCTTCGGCCAGATCTGACGTAAGAGAGTTTTGTCAATAAAGTAAAAACGGTTTTCGAATCGAACCGATCGTGGTGGTGCGGAAGGAAGCGGAGGCAGCGGGAGGAGACAGCACACCCTGTCCGCTTGCATAGTAGGTCCTGTGTATGCAACGCGCCTCGGCAGGCGCAGCACTAGATTCGGGTGACACCCATTGAAAGCTCAACAGATTCTCAAAGCACTGAGGACTGTTTGTGGTGGTCAGATAGTACTGGCCGGAGGCCGTGCTACTGGTCCAATGGTTCGCGCCCGACGCAGCATCCACGGTGTTTGTGCTCTCTGTGCTAAGGCTCCAGCCAGTGCCACCAAATACGCCATATTCGAGCGCGAGCGCGTCTTCATCTACTGTTTTTGCGGAGTCCCCCGTCGAGGTGAAGGCGTAAGCCGAAGGATTCGTTATGGGAAGAGCATCAACCGGAATCCGCGTCACCACACTCGTCGCCCCTGTATTGAGGGGGACCACATATACAGGAGGGTAACCATTCTCCCGGGTGACGTTGGCAAAGAACGCACTGCAGGCAGGAGCGTTCTCGTGACAATTTGACTCTAGGCCATACGGGGCAAAGCCATTCATTAAGATGAACTTTCCGATGTACTGTTGCTCCATCTGAACCCCGGTTAGAGGGCTGATGGAATCCGCAGGAGTGGCACGAAAATCCTCCTCGCACGTCAGTGGACCAGTGATCACGTAAACTAGGCCCTTCGCCGGACGCGCGCCAGCGACGTAATGTGCTACTGATTTCCGTAAGACCTCCCCGCAGTTTGCGTAGTTGGTGCAGACATCACCCGCGTCAAACTGCTTTACCAAAGCGATGTTCCAAGCGGCAGAATTGCGCAACCCGCAGTTCGGCGTCCACGCTCCAATAGAAAAAAGATTGTCGTGGTTGTAATAATGCTGGAAGATCTGCATGGTAGGGGCACCAAGGGTGGAGGGAGCGCTCGAAACCATACCCCACATCTTCACAAATCCTTTATCGATCCAATGATGGATGAGTGGCTGCGTGGTCACGCAATCGATATCCGCGTCGCAATCATCGTCGTAGATCATATTGACCGAAGTCGACACGGGGGCAACAACATCGCATCTCGAACAGCCAAAGGAACCAGCAAGGAAAAGAGCGCACACTATCGTAACTACGACTGGCAGACATTTCCGCATCGCGAGTTGTTCCTCAGAGTGCAGTGAAAGCTGTCGAGTGGTTGGATTATTGTCGATTAACCCAAGCCATTCGCCACAACTATGCGCTTAGGTCTGCGGCGGCGCGGACGTCCAGTTTCCGGCTAACGGTGAGCCCCTAGCCGATAATCACTTCGTCCGCTAAAGCCTACCGTGTCGAACTCGAAAAGCTCCGGGACAAAATATCCTCAAATGTCTGATCAAGTCAAGTAACGCAGTGCGATCCTGCTGCACGCTACGGGCCCACATCCTAGCGTCCGTCGTTAAACGACTCCGCGACCCAGAGTTGATAGCTATCCCCGCTTAGCCCTGCTTCATTGTTCAGCTTGTAGTGCTCGTGAATATAATCGCATAAAGGACGATAGACGCTGTCCGTATGAATGACTCTGGCTGGGTAAGGGAAAAAGAATAGAATGCCAATTAACTTACGTTCCCCGGAATCGTCCACTAGACAGTTATCATCGAAATTGTTCATTAACAACACGGCATCCTGCGGGTGGTGCGCAAGATCGTCGATCTTCCTACGAACCGCCGCCGGTGTGTTCGCGTTCTCCAGCCCCTCGTAGAATCCATAGTCGATCCGACTGTTCAAATATGTTCCAATATGGTTCGGGCGGTATCCAAACGGCGCTGCGAATTCGCCGCGCCATTCAGGATAAACTTCTGACAGGTTCGCATCGACTGGAACTCCGGAATGAAGCCGTATCATTTCCAATCGCCTCTCCAATTTGGCACGCTTGATTCCATCTAGATGAGGGGCAATCTGACGTTGGGCGAGAGAAATAATCTTGTCTGAGATCTTTGAGTTGCCTCCTTCCTGCATGTCGTTCAAGCAGACGTTAGCCAAAAGGATCCGGTACAGCCATAACCCCGCAATCGTTGGAATTATGATAATGAAACACAAGAAGGCAGTACGACACCACCTCCAGGCAACTGGGGAATTTGAGACATAGAATAGACACGCCAGAAACACGCCTATTCCATTCAGAAACACATGGCCGGGATCGCATCGTCCGAGGGATGCAACGACCATGGGTACGGAATACGCGATCAGGCCAATCGTGTTGTCGTGGTTCGATCTGTTGACTAATCGTTGGTAAACGTAACAGGCGGATAGAAAAAGTGCCGCAATAAACAAAAGGATGTGCGGCGCTGGAATGATGGGGAAACTGTCGGCTCCCCCTCCAGAGGCTCGCATCGTGTCCAGTACATGCAATCGGGCTGCCGTCCAGAAGATGAGAGCGAATGCACCCAGCAGAACGGCGGTCGCGCTCAGCGCCGATAGACTACGTCGCTGGGCGTCGAGTAGAAACACGCAAATGCACGCAAAGGCGTGCGCCACGGCGGTCTCGGGAGAGACAAGCAACAAGGCGACCGTAAATATTGCGGCGAGAAACGAGGCAAGCATTTTCCATTTGACACCGTCACGACTTACTACACGCTCCACCAGCAAAACAAAAAAGACAGGGCATATATGTCGCAAAAGCGCATAATGTGTTCCCATCGACAATATCGCCGGATATGCCGCACCCATCATCAGAAGAAAAATCGAGGTTTTCTTCGTGGTGGGGTAGTCAATCATGTTGACGACAGCAAACAGCAGGCACGTACCACACAGAAAGTTGATCCCCCAGAAAATGTAGCTGGCACGGACCAGATCGAGCGAGAATAGGCGACCGAGGAACAGAGGACCATAGAGGAAGGAAGCACCGAACGGCCACTCAAAGTCTGTATATGGAGTCTTTCCCTGCGAGAGCATCCATACACGGTCGATTTCGTAGGAGGATTCCCCAAACCCGCCAAATCGACCCGCGAGTGCGTACATGGCAACGCAACCCATCAAAACCGCAAATAGCGTTACAAACAGAACTTTGAGCGGGACGGCCTTGGAGTGGCCGGCTTGGAGAAACGGAAAACCGACCCCTCTCGTCCAGATCGCCCCGGCTCCGAGGAAAAACGCCAACAAGATGATGCCGGCGCGGTTGTTATACCCAAAATGATAGGAAACCGAAGCGGTGGGCTGCATTGAAACAAAGTAGGGAACCCAGAATACGATGGCCATCCCAACAACTGCATAGAGGGAGAGAAAGTACCGTGCTCGGGTTGTCTTTATGTCACGATCAAGCATCAATTTTCCAAACGAGGCGATTCATCCATCTAGATCTGTGCGGAGAGTTATACGATTCTCCCTCGCTTTGCGCGAAAAGGTGTGAATTGACGTTCGCATCTTCGGCGAAGCAGCTCACTTCTTGTGCTATAGGTAAAGAGTCATGGTTACGGTGCAGTGTGAACAGGAACCGATGGTGTGAAAACAGTAGCCAGCCATGGAATATCGACAAAAAGCAGAACGAGGATCACTGCCACACAAAGTGTGACTTCGATCATCAGCAGCGATTCCCTATAGAGTTTCTCCGGATTCTGAACGGAACTTTGTGGAACAAAAGCCAGGTTGAAATATGTACACATGGTCAAAGCAACGAACGGAAACGACAAGATCAATTCCATCCTGTAACGAATGATGAAGGCGCCAAATAGCAACATGGCAAACGAAGCATAAAAAACTACCGATTGCAGTAAGGATTGCTCCGTGTAGTGTTTGAAGGACTCGCGGTAGGAACCAGCCACCACTCGGCTGCCGAATTCTCGAAGTTCACTGAAGCGCTTGAGAGCCATCAGATAGCACCCAAACATCCAATAGCAACAAAGTAGAGAGACAGGGGGGACCAGTTGGGGCGCTACCATATACCAGCCCAGCAACATTCGCAGCGGATTATTTATCGATTCAGTTAGAACATCGAGATAGACCGTATCTTTTGTGCGGAATGGACGAATATTGTAAACGCAACCCATGAGCCAAAGAACTACTTCGACAGCGGCGAACTTTGCTGAGATCTGCCACGCAATGGCGACACCCACCAACATCATCGCGATCCACTGTACGTAGGCTGCCGGGATACTGACCAAACCTCGCGCCGCCGGACGGTCTTTCTTGATCGGGTGCAGACGATCGAACGGTGCGTCAAGAACTTCGTTGATCACGTAGTTGCTGCAAGCTACAAGAGTAGTTGCCAGGAAACCGAGAGCCAAATTACGCCAGAGATTGGGCGGAGAGGAACGAAGCAGGCTAAGTGGAACGATGATTCCAGGAACCACAAAAATGTTCTTAATGGAATGATCGAGGCGTGCAATTTTCAGATGAGCCGACAAACGCTGCTTCCAGGTAGGAATTATGCATGCCAGCGCCTCAGAAGAAACCATAAATCCAAAGACTCCTTAGTTCCCCGCTCGCGTCAACTAGGTCCAGGCTCCATTCCCTCGCCGGAAAGGGAACTGCCTGCGGACTAAGAGCTTTCAACAGCGAAGGGCAGGGCTGTGGATCTCAAGTCGCCGCCTCTGCTCGACACCTCATTCTTGTAGGGAACCCACATTTTAGCATGCCGCTAAGAGGCTGATTGACAGCGTAGATTTCCATTTGTTTTGCGAAGGCTGCCCGAAACGTTAGCAATCGGGATCGTTGGGGTACTTCTCTTCCAAGCTCGGCCCCGGCGAACCCGGCAGCGCCGGCCATTCGGGAGAGTGCGGTCGTCAACCGGCAGAACATCCGCATTTCAGGAGGAACAGGCACCGGTAAAACGACTCTCCTAAACATCATTGCTCACTTCATCCGCGCACAGAAGCGCATCCTTATCATCGACGACACGGCGGAAATTCAGATTGCTGCTGCGAACCTCGTCCGCTTTGAAGCCCGCGTTGCTCAGAACGGCATCCCGGCAGCAAAAAAGCCAGACGTCGAGATTCCGGGGAGATCCAGCCGCAATTAGGAATCGGCAAAACTGGCGGTTTTCCCATTCACCTTACGGCTCAGACGAAACTGCGGCTGGTGGCCGGGATCGTTCGGCTTGGCGCAGTGGCAACTAGGTTTCCCGCAGCGCCGTACGCTGGCGGTAATGGAACCCGGTCGAAAATCGCCCAAACTGAGGAACTGTTCAAGGAGTTTTGCGCGTTCTAGCTCCAAATCCGGGAGAGATTCTGGCACAAGGCATTCTGGCATACTGAGCCTCCAATGATGAGAGTCATACTACTCTCAGAAGTATGCCCCCAAAAAAGAAAAGCCCGCCATTAACTACTCTTATGTCGTACACCCCCAGGGAAACCGCAGACGCGCAGCTTCTTTGATAAAAAAGTTATATGAACTATTCAGTCCTCTGGAACCCTCGGAAATTTTACGCTGGAATAAAGCGCAGAGTCGACCTGCGCAGATCCCTGAATCAGGCAATTAAAACTGGGAGAAGACGGTTCGGCAAGGATTCGACTTCCGGCCCGATCTTGTTCCGGGCTATTTTGTGCCGCGTCCAAGCGACGATCACGATAACTCGGTGATCCTCAAGCGAATTATTGCAGCCTACAACTTAGCAAAGGTCACCAGAAAAACGCCGGCGAGGCGTTCAACGTCAGCAACGAGTGGCCCTCAATTTGCGAACGGAACCTGAGGCCGGTGATGAGGGCTCTGTTTTCGGAAGATGTAGCTGAACTGCAGCGCACCTACCAGAACTTGTTCAGAGATCCATGCAGTAGCTTGGCGGAGGCTTTGGAGGGCTTGCCTATTACTTGATTAGGGACAACCCGCAGTGACCTATCTGGACTTCGATCTTCCCGAGGCGACGGCTCTCGCATCCTACTACCTCATGCGCTCCTTGCCGAGTCTGTCGATCCAACTCTATGGCGAAGTGGAACTCTCGGCCGAGGCCCTTTCAACCCCGGGCTGCATTATGATGCCGAGTTTCGGGACCTTGAAAATGCCTTCGAAATCGGCCGCCGTATCATTTAATTCCTATAGCCTCGCAGAGATGTCCCCTGCGACCATCGACGTTTACATCGACCAGATTACACGGATCACTAGCGGCTACTTCCTCCATGTCAACCACAATCGGCATGCCGTGCTGAGTGCAGATGAGTTCAGGGTCGAGGAGCGCGGCTTCAAGTTGGTCAGCAGGGACCTTACGGGATGGACGCAGGGAATCAACCAATCATCGGATGAATACGAATATCTCTATCAGGCGCAGGAATGCAGTTGTGGTCTTCGACTCAAAGTAAGGTGGAAAAGTGGCGGCCTCCGACAGTCAATCTCAAAGGCATAGCCGACAATAGAAATGAGAAGCCTTGAAGGTTTCTATTGCGATTTTGTACGCCGACAGACTATTCTGCTTATCCCTGAGACGCATCAGTCGCGTTTGTGAGCCCGAGTTTTGAACGACAGATCCCAGCGAACTAGGCGATAAGACAGAGCCAACACGTGCCAAGAAATCACAATACGGGTACACCGCAAATCAATAGACGCCGCTTCCTTCAGAACGCCGGTCTGTTGGCTGCTGGCTCGGCCTTCGGATGCTCCCTAATGGGCTGCAATTCCGAGTTCGTCATCCCCTGCCTCGGGCCCGCCCCGGCGCCGGTACCCGTCCCTGGAATGACTTACATCTGGGCATCGAAGATCGGCTGCGCTCTGGATTGCGATCTGAGAAACGGACGCAACAAGTACACTGAAGGCGCTGCCACCGACGACGGACCACGCATAAATGCGGCGATGGCCGGCGCGACCGCAGACCACCCGATCACGCTGATCATCGACGGAAGCGCGCTGATCTCGGGCCTATTCCTTCCAGCCGGAGGGTATTGGAGCATCGCCGGCCTGGGATGCGGCACGGGATTTTTCGTAAAGACGGGCACCAACAATGACGGCATCCATAACGGAACCGGTGTGGTCTTAAACTATCCCGGTCCGCCTCCCGCGCGAGGAATGAATGTCTCGCTCAGGAACTTCACGCTGAACGGCAACCAAGGAAACGGTTTTAACGGAGATTCGACAAGCGGAACGCGGCAAGGCGGTGCAGTGGCTTGGTATTGCGGAATCAATCTGAGGAACTTAGACGACGTTGTTATTGAAAAAGTGGTGGTGGTCAGAACCCCAGCATTCCACATACAGCTTTCGAACGTCGGCAATGTCGCTCTATCCGGGTGCGTGATGAAGAGCGAGGGCTATTACACCGACGGGGTGCATTTCAACGGACCGGCGAACGATATTACGATTGCGAATTGCAACTTCATGACGGGCGACGACTCGATCGCCCTGAACTGCCCCGAGGGATACTCGGGCAACATCTCACGGGTCGAAGTCAGCGATTGCACATTCCATAGCTGGTCGCTGATGCGCCTTTATACGACAAACGGGAGTGCCGCCAAATTCACCATCGACTCGGTGAGCGTGCGCAATTGCAGCGGCATTCTTGCAGAGGCTGCTTTTCTGATTGGCGTGATTGATGGCAGTCTCCCCAATTCAATTGCCTCTTTGACCATCTCAGATTGCACCTTGACAGCCCCTACAATACTCGGAGTCGCTGAAAACTTCGGAACGATCGTGCTTAAGAACGTTACCTTTACTCCGTCGCAATCAAAAGTTGTCTGGGTCTCTCCTCAAACGAACCATGTCTGCGCCTTTTTGAGAGCGTCCCCGCTCTACGGAAGTGTAACTTCTGTGGGTTCGAGTCTCTCCTTCGACAATTGTCAAATTCAACGGAATGGGGAATTGAATGTCACCGCCTTGATCCTCGACAACGACTCGACGATCGACAACCTTACGTTCAATGGGTATGGCTTGCGGGATGCCGGATCACAGTTGCCGTTGGCAGATCTGTTCGGAATCGAGTCGGGAAAAATCGGACAACTCGTTATCAATTCCGTTGACAGCAATAACATCAATGCTCCCATCTCACCAGGCGGATTCTCGAGCGTCGGATCCGTTTCTGGGGCAGGCGTGCTGGAAACAGCATGGGAGTATCCCGATGCCGTGATGGCGGACGGGGTACCGTACATCTCGGCTGATTCCGGTTTACCTTCAATCAAGGTCGCCGGAGTGGTCGAGCCCTACACGCAACCGTGACTGGCAGCATTTGAACGCGGACGCTATAGCCTTCGATGCCAGCTTAGAGAAATATCAGCCGGATTGTACCCGCAGCCTTCCTGGTGTGGCCGTGGAAACAGCTCTCAAACGAAGGACCAATCTCGTCGAGGAGGTTTCCCCCGTTTGATGATTGGCATCCGATCTCCTTGAATTTGCACGCTTTTCTTCCGGATATGGCGGCTTCTAGGGAATCGAGCCACAGGGGGGATGCGGAGGACGGCGGAAGATGCCCGGAAGTGTTTTCCAATCCAAGGATGAGCCTGAAGGGAACGGAAAAGGCGGAAGACGATGATCGCTTTCTGGGAAAGTTCTGAGAGGAGTGTAGCAATCTTCGCTGGAATGATTTTGGGTTGGAGTGGGGCGTTGGAGCGGGGGAATAGAGCGCGCGGCAAGGGAGCGGCGTTTGAGCCCCCCTTGCCGCGCTCAGCTGCTTAGAAGTCCGACGCGGCCTTGCGCAATTGGTCAAAGAGCTTGTGCTTGGCGGTTCGCATGCGCAGCGCCGCTTCGGTGTCGCTCATCAGCCCGCCGATGCGTTGCAGCGTGGCCACGGTGATTCCAGGGCGGAGGTATTGCTGGGGCTTCGGTAACGCCAACCGCGTCTCTAGCGGAGTTTGACGGCGGCGGTAACGACGACGTTTTCGTCCCTTGGCGTCGACTTCGACATCGGCCTGCGCACAAGGACGATGGTCGTTCAGGTAGGGGTTTAGGTAGGCGCCGTAGAACTGCTGGATGCGGTCGGCATGGGCGGCCGGAATATGGCCCCAGCCCATAGGTTTGCGGATGATGGCGCCATTCTTGGTCTCCGCCAACCCATTGTCGTTGGAATGTCGCGGGCGACTCTTGGTCAGTTGAATCATCAGTTTATTCAGCAACTTCGCCACTGTCTGGTTGATGAATTCTCTGCCGTTATCGGAGTGAAAACCGTGAACGACGAAGGGAAACTGGGCCAGCAGAGGGACTAGGACTGGCTCCAGATAAGCTTCCGAAATGCGCTCTACCGAGGCTGCAATCTCCCATTGCGTGCTCTCGTCGATCGCATCGATGTGATACACGCCCTTGACATTCTCGGTGTCCCCCGGGTGTACTGTATCCACCCGCAGATAGCCCCAGATTGTCCCATGGGATCGGGTCTACGCCGCTCCCCAATGGCCACAGGAGTGGGTCGTGTCTTCTCATACTTGGTTCGTCCTCGCCGATAGCGCCGGTGGCGGCGCAGGTTGTACCGGTGACCATTGGAGATCGCGGCCAGGCGCTCGAACTCAGCCTTCCCGTGCACGTGAAACTCGCGCTCGAGAATGCGCCGTGTCGCCGGACCGCTCAAGCTCTCATGAGCTTCATCGACCGGCGCCAGCAACTCGATGTCCGCGGCCGTATAGCATCGGGGGAAGTGATGTCGGCCTGTGCCTTGGCTCCTCACTTGGCCGGTCGCTAGGTAGCGGCCCACCAAGCGCGTAAGCTGTGCCCGGCTCAGCCCCGTTATTTTGCCGATGTAGCGCCGCCGCAGACCCCGCGCCGGTCGGCCCTGCCGCGAGTACTCCTGCTGGCATAGCAAGCGCTCGATCCAACCATAAATCTCTTCTCGTTGGCTGGCCTGGAAGCGCACTTGCTTCCTTGCTTCGCGTCCAGAAGGAACTTCTCGATCTCTTCCAACCTTAACTTTTCTGTTTCATGCACGCTGATCATCCATCGTCAGCATGCCTCATCTCTTCAGGCTCACTTGTATTGGAAAAATTGGAAAAGACTCTGATTGCGCCACATTGTGCTGATACACTAGCATCAGCCGAGTTATGGACACATTGGAGCAGGGAGAACAGGAATATTCGAGGGTGCGCGCCGAACGGAGGGGCTTTGATCTCTTCGACTTCCTGCTTGTCCTTTCCGAGGCCCGAAAAACGATCGCCATATGCATCCTGGTCTTCATGGCTTTCGGTGGAGTTTTTTGTATTTTCGCTAAGCCTACTTTCACCGGGGCTGCGCTCATCTTGCCGCCTCAGCAAAGCCAGTCGTTGGCGATGATGATGGGGCAATTGGGTGCTCTGGCATCGCTCGCCGGTGCAAGCAGTGCCTCCAGCCAGCTCAAAACCCCGGCAGATATGTACCTTGGGATCCTAGAGAGTCGGACTATCGCTGACCACATGATCTCAAAATTTCACCTCCAGGACCTCTACAAGACCGGAAAGATGGAAGACACTCGCACGCGGTTGAAGAACAACAGTCGTTTTCTAGTCGGCAAAGATGGCTTGATTCATATCTCAGTTGAGGACCAGGACCCCAACCGCGCAAGCGAACTGGCGAATGGTTATGTGGACGAGCTTTATTCTATGAATTCTCATCTCGCGATAACGGAAGCGGCCCAAAGGCGTGCTTTCTTTGATCAGGAATTGGCCGACGAAAGAAAGGACATGACGGTTGCCGAGGACGATTTAAAGCAGACCGCCGAGAAGACCGGGATCATACACCTGGGGGGTCAAGCGGAGTCCATCATTCGCAGCCTTGCGTTGTTAAGGGCGCAAATAGCTAGCCGCGAGGTCACTATCAATTCGATGCGCATGTTCGCCACCGATCAAAATCCCGTCGCCATGAGGGCACAGGAGGAAATCAACTCGCTGCGTGAACAACTTGCCAAACTCGAAAACGATCCCCGCAATCCCGAGCTAACCAGTCCGATCGGAATTCCAGCGGGACGACTTCCCGCCGTCAGCCTCGAATACGCCCGCAAGCTCCGCGAGGTTAAGTATCACGAAACTCTTTTCGAATTGCTCGCGAAACAGTATGAGGCCGCACGCATAGACGAGGGCAAGGCCGCTCCCCTGATCCAGGTAGTGGATCGCGCTGTTCCTCCCGACCGGAAGTCGGGCCCGCACAGGTTGTGGATCATGCTGGGCTGCGGTTTCATCGGTTTCTGCCTAGGATACCTGTTATCCGTAATCAACCGGGCTCTTCGTCGGGCGGCGCAAATTCCGGAATATGCAATCAAACTCTCTCTTCTTAGAGAGGGTTTCCGGTTCAGTCGCCGGTAGGTATCGAAGATGAACATACCTTGGCCTTCGAGGGCCATTCTGAGACCGTCTGTCGTGTCGATGACCGCCATGTTTGCCAGCCTGGCTGCTTGGCTCTTTCCCAGCTTCGGAGTCTTACGTAAGGGCTTCAATAATCCGGCTCGTCTGGACTTTGGCGCATTTGTAGTTCTAGCCTGCTGGTATATGTTGATTTTTATGAGCTTCTCCATTGGGGAGAAGGCGGCCCGATTAATGGTCCTTCGGAAGAAGGCTCCCAGGGGCAATTTGTTCGACCTGGATTCCAATTTTGTCTATGGGGCTTTTACGCTGTTAACTACGATTGGGATCGCCAGCACCGTGTTCAGCATCTTTCGGTCGCTGTCCTTGCAGCAGGCTCTCGTCTTCATTGCTTTAGGACAAGCTAACTCGCTAAAAGAAGCTTTGTATGAAAATTACAGCGTCGGCGTTGTCTCTTTGCGCTATCTGGTGCTTTATTCTGCCTCTATCGCACTTTATCGAATCATTCGATTCAAATCCTATAGCGCAATAAACATATTCAATATTGTGATGTTGGGAGTAAGTACCCTTCTCCTGGGTTCTCGCTTGATCTTTATTGCCACACTCCTAACAGCGACATTGATTCTTACCTTAGGTAAGAGCATGGTTAAAATCAGCATCACGAAGACGATCGCTTTGGTTACGTCGCTTTTCCTTATACTCGGGATCGCGAACTTTGCCCGCAACAAGGACTACTACGAGCGTAATGGATTGACCTTCGTCGAGGCCGGCGTTTCCGAAATCATCGCATATCTGGGTTCTCCATTTCAGGTAGCGGTTGGCTCGGCGGCAGTTACTGAACAACTGGCCGCTGGGGGAAATGACACGTATCGTAACTATGTCGATGAGGAAACAAATCTGAACACAAACTCAGCGTTTGTTCATCTCCACGAGCAGATTGGTTATGCGAGCTGGGTTTACATATCGGGCATATGTCTGTTCATGGGATTCGTCTTCGAGGCCCTTCGATCTCTCGGCCGGACAATCTTCCTCTTACCCTGTGGTGCAATTCTGTACGGTTCGGC
>Ga0070765_100002000_pt1 | contig 12651 bp, 14 predicted proteins | sample HubBroMetageWFT5_FD_71516 | JGI IMG/M metagenome (GOLD analysis project Ga0070765, IMG submission 71516) | Warmed and freeze-thawed soil microbial communities from the Hubbard Brook experimental Forest, New Hampshire - Hubbard Brook CCASE Soil... | ecosystem: Environmental > Terrestrial > Soil... | reverse complement strand
TAAGCATCGTCGCTCGCGCAGTGTCACCCACGAGAGCGGCCACTTCCACCAGATTTGCCGCCGCGACCATCCTTGACCCTATCGCCGACAGCGGAAGCATATCAATCGAAAACAGTTCGGCATGTGCCGAACTGTTCGCGCGAGACAATTGCGAACCTCGCAGCAAGAATGCGCTGCAACTTGGAGGCTGGAATGAAGCGCACTGCTATACGCGTCGAGCCGATTTCGACTTATCTCGAACGACGCCGCAAGGGTCCAATCTATCCAGTGATTGTGGCTGGCGAAACCGTTTATGTATCGGGATTGCCTCCATTCGATCCAGAGACCGGCGAGATTAAAAGCGTGCCGTTTATTCGCCAAACGGAGCTTGTGCTCGAACAGATGAAATGCTGCCTCGAAGCAGCAGGCTCATCCCTGGATCGCGTGTTAAAATGCAATATCTATCGCACGGCGGAACACTCTCACTTTGGTATCTTCAACGAAATCTACTCGCGCTATTTTCCCAGCGAAGCGCCTGCGCGCATATTTATTCATGTGCCGTCATGGCCAGGCCCGTTCGATATCGAAGTTGATTGCGTTGCGACAATCTAAGGCTGGAGCGCGCAATGCTGTGGGCCATTTATGTTGATGCACGCGCTTTATTTCGAGCCGGCAAGCATCATTGCTGCCGTGGTTTGCAGCCTGATTGTCGCCGGCTTCCTGAAAGGGATAATTGGGGTCGGCATGCCAGTCGTTGCGCTGCCGCTGCTGTCGCTGTTCATCGACATCAAATCAGCGGCCATGCTGCTGAGCATGCCTTTGATCTTCAGCAACTTGCCGCAGGCGCTGGAGGGCGGAAAGACTGGACGGTGTTTCATGCAATTGATGCCGGTGATTCTCGGCATGATTCCCGGCCTCTTCCTTGGAGTTCGAGCCCTGTTGGCGCTCGATGCGAACGTTGCAAAGATTATCGCAGGCCTGGTGCTTATGGGTGTCGGCGGCGTCACGCTGCTCGCGCCGAAGCTTGAGCTTCAGTCTCGCTGGGTTTTACCAGCCGGCATCACATTCGGATTTTTCGGCGGGATTCTGGGAGGCATCGCGGCGATGCCGGGACCGCTTGTTTTCATATTTCTGCTTGCAAAGGGACTGTGCGGAAGGGCGTTCACAAAGGAAGCATCGCTATATCTCGTCGTTTCCGCCGGCTTGCTGGCAATTCTTCTGACGGCCAGCCGCGAGTTCAGTTGGCTTGACGTTTCAGTCTCGACGGCTGCGATGTTGCCAGTCGTGCTCGGCATGTACGTCGGACAACATATGCGCGATAAAATTGCGCCTGAGGCATTCAAGAAGCTGGTGTTGATCGCGGTCATTGCCGCAGGCGCCGACTTGCTGCGACATGGTTTCTTCAGTTGACGGGCTTGCCGGTGCCGCTGCGGTTGGTTCGTCAGGTGCCGCCGCAGCGTCGCGAAGTTGCGTCGGAACCGGTAACAGGGGCTTGGGGGCGAGCAGGAATTACGGTGACGGTGCATTTAATTGACACGGCGGCTGCCTCATTTTGCAGAGAATCTCTTCGCGCGCGCCATTTTTTCAAAGACTTAGCTGTCGCTGTTCTTGGCCGCTTCCGGGACGTCACTGACGACCCCTGCCGCGGACTGCGCTTTCCCGTGCCCAACAAGTTGCTGTCGGCTCGCAGCCCAATTGGTCCCCGCTAGACCGGGAACGATTATCTTGGCTCCGCCGGAATCCAGAACGACGAGGGGTGTTGCGCCCTGGATGTCGAGGTCCGGCACCAGCACCTGCGTTCGGTTATCAAGAATGAACCAATGGTCGTCGACACGAGCGGCCGCCACCGCGTGCTCTTCATCGGCAACGCGCCTGCGCACGATGACGAGTTTGACGTCTTCTTCGGACATCCCCGCGCGCAACAGCGCAACATATTTCGCGATCGCATAATCTTCGCAATCGCCGTGACCGGTCGTCAGCGTTTCGAGGGGAGGGCTCCACCGGTCCGGAACGCCCCACTGATCGATGTCGCTCTCCGGAGCGACGGCCAGATTGACCGCCCGGTTGATGACGCCGACCCGAGCCAAGCCGGTGCGCGCGCGACCCTGTGCGACAATGTCAAGGAACTTGCGCGCGGCCGCAGAGCATTCCTGCTGCGTCAGGCAGCGATCGACAATGGCGGCCTCGGCATCGATCTCATTTTCCACGAAACGCCAACGATTTAACGAATCGCCGGACGTGATTGGAACAGCGACCTGTCCGAACGGCTCAGCGGAGGCCGGCTGTTGCGCGTCAAGAGGCGGGAGCGAGGCCAACATCTGCTCCTGGCGAACCGGTGTCGGCCCGGCATTGTGAGATTCCATTGCGGAACTCAGCGCCGGGGATTGGAATGCCGCCACGGCGATGAGGCAACCGGCAAGCTTAGATCTGATGGAATGGAGCGGCATGCGCTATGACCCGTCGCGGACCTAAAATGCTAGCAAGTCACCAAGAAGCGAATTTTTCAGATTTCCGACGAAATGGTGACGGCGGTCCGCTCGGACAATCGGCAAAATACGAAACAATGCATTCGCTGACGCCGAACAATCCCCGGTCAGCGGGCGTTTGCGAAAGCTGCTTTTAGAGGACGCAATATTTCGCAGCAGCGGCACCAAGACAGCCCGCGATGGCGAAAGCGCGCCACGCCGCGACGATCGACGTCGCCGCAACATCGGCGTGACGCCCGGCAATGACGGCGATGCGCGCGTAAGCGGCGCAACAAGGCCGTGCCGAACGAGGCGCTCAGATCGGGCTTGCTCCCCCTGACCAAGTGTACAAGATTCGCCTATTGCCTCGGTTCGCGCAGCGTCGGGCGACGCTCGCCGGGCCGAGGTGGGAGTTGCAATGGACGTTCGCAGTCCGGCCGAACTGGTCGTTCCGGCGCTCGCGCAAGCGGGAGGCGAGCTGTCGCCCGCGGCCGTGGCCGCGTTGATCCGGCATCCGCGTTTTCCCGACGCGATGCGTGCCGTGCTCACGGACAATGTCCGTCTCTACAAAGGCAATCGCATCGTCAACTATGTCGGCTATGACCGCGGCCGCCTGGTGATTTCCATCATGGCGTTTTATCTGCACGCCACGCGCCGGCCCGGTGACCCGGCCTCCGGCCTGACCGCTCAGCGCCTCAAGTCGCTCTGCGTCGAGCAGGACGTGTGCAGTCCGGGGCGCGCGCGGGCGATCCTGTCGTTGCTGCGCCTGTTCGGTTATGTCGTCCCGGCGGCAGGAAGCGACCGCCGCTTCAAGCGTCTCGAGCCGACGGAACTGCTGATCTCGATGCTGCAGCAGCGCTGGCGCGTCGTTTTCGATGCGGTCGCGATGCTGCTGCCGGAAGGCCAGGCCGCGCGCGCATCGCTCGATCGTGCCGATTTTCTCGCCGCCTTCGTGCGCCGCGTGGTCGACCATTATCGCACCGGCCTGCGGGCACTGCAGTTCACGCCGGAGCTCAGACCTTTCGCCGAGCGCAATGCCGGCCTCGTGATCCTGTTCAGCCTCGTCATCGCCGGCGACGCCGGCGATACCATGCCTCCGGCCAGGGCGGTCCGTATTTCCATCTCCGAACTGGCGCGCCGGTTTTCGGTATCGCGCGCCCATGTGCTGCGGTTGTTGCGTGCCGCCAAAGCCGAAGGCTTGCTCGATCCGGGACGAGGCGCGCATGAGGCCGTGACGCTGCTGCCGCCGCTGTCGCGCGCGCTCACGCAATGTGTCGCGATCATGTTCTTGTTCTTTGCGCATTGCGCGCGCGGGGCCCTGAGCGAAGTCAGCGCCGGGAGCCCGTCAATCGCGGGCTGAGTGAGGCGCAATCAGCGCGCTCGCATCGGCGCAATGCCGAAGCAGGTTGAATTCACTATCCGACAAATCGCTTTAGTCGCGGCATCGGTCTGCGCCGTTCAGATATTCCCGGCGCGAAGGTGGATTTTTTCCGCCGCTCCGGCGTGGTCAAAATTGTTCAGGCCGCCGGTCATCAAGGTCAATTTTGTTCAGTTCTCTTGCGCGCGCAGGCGAGTACATCCCTGCGTCGCCGACGATGTCGTGCAATTCGATTCATGGAGGACAATGTCATGCAATATCTGCCGGTGAAGCTCGCGGCGACCGGCACGCTTGCCGCGCTGCTGTGGGCCATTCCCATCTCGATCAATCTCACCCTGCCGCATGCGGCGACGGCAAGCCGCGCCAGGACCGTCGGCATCGGGCTGAAGATGGACAGTGCCGAGGCCCGGGTCGGCCGGCCCGCGACGCCCGCGAGCGTCGCCGGCGTGGCGCGCCGCACTACCCGGCGCGTCGTTCGGCGCAACACCTACTGAGGAGGAGGTCATCATGACATATACATATCTCAGGCTTGGCTGCACCTTATCGGTGCTGCTCTTCTCGCTTCTGCTCGCCGGTGAAGCTTTGGCGCAGCAGCCCAACCAGGATCAGATCGCCGCGATCCGCAGCTCCTGCCGTGCCGACTATCAGGCGAAATGTGCGGGCGTGCAGCCCGGCGGACCGGAGGCGCTCGCGTGTTTGAAAAAGAACATCGCGACGCTGTCTCCGCCCTGTCAGAAGGCGGTGGGAAGTGTCGGCGGCGCAGCGTCACAAAAATCGAGTGACGCCACGCCGGCCCAATCACCTGTTGCGTCCGCGCCAGCGCCGGCGGCCGGCGGTGCCACGATGGGTGCGATGCCGGCCGGCCAGCCGCCGGTGCCGCCGCGCATGGCGCTTGCCATGCTGCGCCAGGCGTGCGGCGCGGATTACCGGGCCAATTGCGCCGGTGTTCCTCCGGGAGGCGGTCAGGTGATTTCTTGCCTTGCCGCCAACCAGGCGCGGCTGTCGCCCGGCTGTCAGCGCGCACTCGCCGCGGCGAAGTGAAAGTGGCTGATCGCGCCCGCTCGCCGCGGGCGCGATCGCCTGCGCGACGTGCGCGCCGAACGGAAACTGAGCAGCGCGCAAACTCAGCCGGGCGGAAACATCGAAAGGCCGACGCCGGCACGCATGTAGCCGTCGCCGATCGCGCTCAACAATCCCTGGATTCGGCCAATGGCGCCATCGATCACGCTTGCGGGCTCGCCGGCACCAACTTCGCTCTTCAGCTCAAGGAGGGCGCGGTTGGCGGCATCGACGCGCTGCGCCAAGATCATCGCCACGTAGAGCAGCGCGGCCGAATCTCGCGCCAGCAGGGCGGCGGCGTCGGCGACATGAAACTGCGAGGGCTCAAGCGTACGGACGTCCGCGGTATGCGGCTGATCAAGGAGCGCGGAGAGCTCGCCGAAGATCGCGCCGCGTTCTGTCACCCTGGCGATCTCGGTACCTTCTTTGACGACGCTCACCGCGCCGCTATCGAGAATAAAAAGTTTCCCGGTTCTCGAGCCTTGGGTGAACACGGTTTCACCGGCGCCAAAGCTTGCAAGCGGGAGCGCGGCGAGCGTTTTTTGCCAGGCTTTTTGCCAGGTTTCTTGCGAAGTCTTTTCTTGCGAAGTCTCGGCGTCGTGGATTGGCACGCCAGCGCCCCCTCTTTTCCCCACCATATGTATCAGACATACATGAAGGTCATGGAGTTACAAACCCTTGACCGCGCAGCCGGCCAAGCCCGCGATACGTGTCAGGAGATCTCGAATGGCGGCGGTGGATATAGACAGTGCGGCGGATCCAAAACGCATGGCGAACGAGGCCGTGGTCGTCATCGGCGCCGGACAGGCCGCCGCGCAGCTCGCGACCAGTCTGCGCTCCGGCGGCTTTGCCGGGCCGCTGACCGTCATCGGCGACGAGCCGTTTCTGCCCTATCAGCGCCCGCCACTGTCGAAAAAGTTTCTTGCCGACCGGCCGCCGCCGGACTCGCTGTATTTGCGCCCGGCGCCATTCTGGGCCGAACGTAATGTCGCGTTCGTGCTCGGCACGGCCGCGGCGAAAGTCGATTTGCACAGCCGCATCGTGACGCTTGCCGATGGCCGCGAGGTGCCGTTCCACAGCTTGGTCTTCGCCACCGGCACCTGCGCGCGCCGCCTGCCGCTGCCTGGTCTCGACCGCGACGGCGTATTCTCGCTGCGCGCTATCGGCGATGTGCAGCGCCTGCGCCCGGCTTTCGACCAAGCGCGGCGCATTGCGATTCTCGGCGGCGGCTATATCGGGCTCGAAACCGCGGCGGTGATGCGCGGCGAAAACCGCGACGTCATCGTGCTAGAGGCGGAAGACCGCGTGCTCAAGCGCGTCACCGCGCCGGCCATCGCGAAATTCTTCGACCGGATTCATCGCGAGCGCGGCGTTGATATTCGCGTCCAGGCGCGCGTCGCGGCCATCGACGGCGAGGGGAGTGAGCTTGTGCTGCGCATGGCCGACGATACTGAAGTCAAAGCCGACGCCGTTCTCCTTGCTGCCGGCGCCAAGGCCAATGATGAATTGGCGCAAGCTGCAGGCCTTGCCTGCCGCGACGGAATTCTGGTCGACGCGGTCGGCCGCAGCGACGTCGAGAATGTTTACGCGATCGGCGATTGCGCACGTTTCCCGAGCGCGCGTTACGGCCGGCTGCTACGGCTTGAATGTGTGCAGAACGCCATCGACCAGGCCAAGGCCGCAGCCACGGCGATCCTCGGCCAACAAGTAAGCTACGATCCGGTGCCGTGGTTTTGGTCCGACCAATATGAATTCAAGCTGCAGATCGCCGGCTTGTTCGACGGCCACGATGACGCCGCCGAAATCGGCGATGCCGCGGCCGGACGCTTTTCGGTCGAATATCGCCACGGCGGCCGGCTGATCGCGGCAGACTCCATTAACGATGCGCGCACCCACATGCTGGCGCGCCGCCGGATCGCCGAAGAAACAAACAAGGCGGCTTCGGCCCCAATCGGCGCGGCGTGAGGCCGATCAGGACCGGTCTGGCACGAAATGTGAATGAAGTTTCGGCGGCCGCTGAGACCATCGGGGATTCCGGCTCAGCGCAAAGGGAGACCGCACATGAAACGTTCCGACCTCACCGAGAAACTGCTCGACATCAAGCGGGCCAAGGGCTGGACCTGGAAACATATCTGCAGCGAGATCGGCGGCATGTCGCCGGTGCTGATCACCGGCGCCGTGCTCGGCCAGATGAAGATGACCAAGCCGCAGGCGGCCAAGGCCGCCGAACTGTTCGGCTTGAGCAAGAGCGAGGAAGCGCTGCTCAACGAGGTGCCGATGCGCGGCTCGGCGATGCCGCCGACCGATCCGTTGATCTACCGGCTCTACGAACTGGTCATGGTCAACGGCCCGGCCTTGAAAGTGCTGATCGAGGAAGAATTCGGTGACGGCATCATGTCGGCGATCGATTTCGACATGACCATGGAGCGCCAGCCCGATCCCAAGGGCGACCGGGTGCGGCTCGCGATGTCCGGCAAATTCCTGCCGTACAAATATTACGGCGCCGCCGGCAACGCCCAGGCTTACGGTTATAAGGAAGAGTAGGGATTCGGCGGCCGAAGCTCAGAGCTTTGAACCGCCGTCGACATGAACCGTCTCGCCATTGATCCAGCGCGCGTCGCGTGAGGCGAGGAAGGCGACGACGTCGGCGATGTCCTCCGGCGCGGCAAGACGCCTGAATGTTTGCAGGCCGAGCACGTAGTCGCGTCCGGCATCGGTTTTCGCGAAGTTCGACATGTCGGTGGCGACGACGCCGGGCGCGACCGCATTCACCCGAATGCCGCGCGGGCCGAGCGCCGCGGCAAGATGCTTCACCAATGTGTCGAGGGCGCCCTTGGTTGCGGCATAGGCTGGGATCGTGCCGACCACGGCGCGCGCTGCGAGGGACGAGGTGAGGATGATGCCTGAGCCCTCCGACAGGATCGGCAGGAGCTGTTGCACCAGAAAGAACGGGGCGCGGACATTGACAGCAAAAAGATTGTCGAAATCGGCGACCGTCGTGTCCTCTATGGTGGCGGACTTCGAGATCCCGGCATTGGCGACCAGCACATCAAGCCGCTCGCCGACAACGCGGCGCGTCTGTTCGGCGAGCTTGTGCGCACCGTCCGGGGCGCCAAGATCGGCGGCGACCGCCTCGGCGCGACCGTCGGCCTTGCGGATTTCGGCGACGACGCCGTCGGCTTCCTTGGCGCCGCGGCCATAATGGACGAGGACGCAGGCGCCGGCCTTGGCAAGCGCGAGAGCCGTGGCGCGGCCGATGCCGCGCGAGGCGCCGGTGACCAGTGCGGTTTTTCCGGTGAGATTGGGCATGATGCTTCTCCTTACGTGACCCGGTCGAGGAACATCGCGACGTGATGGACGAACATTTCGCCGGCGATCTTTCAGCTTGCGGTTTTGCCGCCGTTGATGCGCACGATCTGCCCGGTGATGAATGACGCCTTCTCCGAGGCGAGAAAGGCGATGGCGTCGGCGATCTCTTCGGGCCTGGCGCCGCGCTTCAGCGGCACGGCGGCATAGAAGGCCGCTTTCTTGTCGGGCGTGCCGGTGAGCCGTTCGAGCATGCCGGTTTCGGTCGGGCCGGGCGCGACGGCGTTGACGCGCACACCCGATGCTGCGGCTTCAAGTGCCGCGGATTTGGTGAGGCCTTCGACTGCGTGCTTGCTCGCGGTGTAGAGCGAAAGGTTCGCCGCGCCGCGCTCGCCCATGGTCGAGGAGACATTGACGATGCTGCCCGAGCCTTGCGGCTGCATGACGCGCAGCTCGTGCTTGAGGCTCAACAGCGTGCCGAGCACGTTGGTGTCGAACATCGCCGCATAGCTGTCAGGTGTCTGCTCGGTGACCGGCCCCGGCTTGCCTTCGGTGCCGGCATTGTTGACGGCGACATCCAGGCGGCCAAAGCGGGCGACGGTTTCATCGACGAGGCGGCGGACATCCTCTTCGTGGCGCACGTCGGCCTTGATGAAGACTGCTCGCGCCCCGAGCGCGCGAAGCTCGGCTTCGAGCGCCTTGCCTTCGGTCTCGCGGCGGCCGGCGGCGACGACAGTTGCGCCTTCCTTGGCGAAGGCGAGCGCGGTGGCGCGGCCAATGCCGGTCAGGGCGCCGGTGACGAGGATGACCCTATTTGTCATGATCTTTCTTCCTCCAAAGGAGCAAACTCTCCGCGCTCGGACATGATCAATTCGCGGTGTGACCGCCGTCGACGTTGAGGATATGGCCGGTGATGAACCTGGCTTCATCCGACGCGATGAAGACAATGCCATCGGCGACCTCCTCGGAGAGGCCGAGGCGACCAAGCGGAACCTGCGCCGCCAGCGCCGCCTTGTTTTCCGCCGTGGCTGTGAAGCGCGTCAGCATGCCGGTGTCGGTGGGGCCAGGCGCGACGGCATTCACGCGAATTCCCGACTTGGCGAGTTCGAGCGCCACCGACTTGGTGATGCCTTCGACGGCGTGCTTGGCGCCGACATAGATGGAAGCCCCGGCCGCGCCCTCGTGTCCGTAGGTCGAGGAGATATTGATAATGTTGCCGCTGCCCTGCGCCTGCATGGCGCGCACCTCGTGCTTCATGCTCAGGACCACGCCAAGAACGTTGGTCTCGAACGTCGCGGCAAAGCTCTCCGCGGTCTGGTCCGTGATCGGGCCGACCGCACCTTCGGTGGCGGCGTTGTTCACGGCGACATCGAGACGGCCGAACCGCGCGACGGTCTTGTCGACCATGGCGCGGACGTCCGCCTCCTTGCGGACGTCGGTGTTGATGAATTCGGCCTCCGAACCGAACGCGCGTAGCTCCTGAACGAGCGCGTTGCCGGCCTCATCACGCCGACCGGCAACGACCACCTTTGCGCCCTTCTTGGCGAAGGCGACGGCGGCGGCGCGCCCGATGCCGGTGAGTCCGCCGGTGATCAAGACGACTGGGTTGCTCATATTCAAATCCTCGCGCTGTACTCCGGCCCTTACCGGCGGAGTATGGGTAAAGGGAAACTCTGGCAGCGCTTGAGAGACCATGACGTCCCACCAATGCTGCGGATGATGAGGCATGTGGATGTCCCTGGCTCGCTCGACCAAGACTTTGTAAGCTGGGCGGCATACCTTGCAGGTATGGAAGGCCGCTATGGAGCTACGCCATCTTCGCTATTTCGTTGCGGTCGCCGAGGAGGGCAGTCTCACCGTCGCCGCCGAAAAACGGCTGCACACGGCGCAGCCGTCGCTGAGCCGGCAGATCCGCGATCTCGAATACGAGGTCGGCGTGCCGCTGCTGAGCCGCAGCGTGCATGGCGTCGAATTGACTCCGGCCGGCCGCGCCTTCCTCGATCACGCGCGGCTGGCGCTTACTCAGGCGGCAGCAGCTGCTGAGGCAGCGCGTCGCGCCGCGCACCCAGCTAAACCGACTTTTGCCATCGGCTTCCAAATCGGGCAGGAACGCGTTTGGCTGCCGCGAGCAACCAGCGTCTTGCGCGACGAGTTGCTCAATATCGAAATCAGGGTCTCTAGCGACCACTCGATGAAGTTGGCCGACGACCTTGAGCGCGGCAAGCTCGATATCGCTTTCCTCCGCCGGCAACCGGAGTCTGACCTCGAATACGAATTGGTGGCAACAGAACCGCTTCTTGTATTTCTGCCGAGCGATCATCGGCTCGCCAGGCACAAGACCATCGATCCGCACGATCTCGTTGGTGAAACATTTATCGGCATATCAGAAATCCCGCGCGTGCTGCGTGCCGTTGTCAGCGACTATCTGAAGCGGACTGGAATTGAGCTCACGCCGCATCTCGAAATCGACAATTTTGCAATGGCTCTTTCAGCGGTCGCGTCGACGCGCGGCGTGGCTCTGCTGCCAGCCACGGCAGCGAATTTCTTAACTTGGTCCGTCGTCTGCCGTCCCTTAAAAGGCGAGCCGCCGACCATCGATTTGGTCGTCGGCTATCACAAGGCGAACACATCGCCCCTGCTCAAGCGATTTTTGGCGAGAGTTGATGAGTTAGCCGCAATGGTTTCGATATCGCCGGATACCAAGGGAGGATGAAATGTCAAAGCGAACAGTACCGCCTTTCCGTGCCGATGTGGTCGGCAGCCTGCTGCGCCCCCCTGAATTGCTGGCGGCTCGCCATCGTTTCAAGCGCAACGAAATCTCGGCGATGGAGCTTCGTCGCTTAGAGGACGCGGCGATTCAAGAAGCGGTGAAAATGCAAGAAGATGCCGGATTGCAAGCCGTCACGGACGGCGAATTCCGCCGCGAGCTTTGGCACATGGACTTCCTGTCGCGTTTCATCAATGCGGAAATGTATGACGCGGGCATCAAGGTGCGCTTTCATTCCGCGGAGGGCGATATTGATTTCGCGCCGCCTGGAATTCGGGTGGTTGGCAAGCTTTCACGCCCGCCCGAAGGAATTTTCGTCAAGGATTTTGCATTTCTCAAATCGGTCACCAAGGTCACGCCGAAGCAAACTATTCCCTCGCCCAGCAATATGCATTTTCGCGGCGGCAGAGCCGCCATCGATTCGAAGGCTTACCCCGATCTTGAAGAGTTCTATGCCGATCTCGCCCGCGTCTTCCGCGAAGAAGTCGCAGCGTTCGGTCAGGCGGGCTGCCGCTATTTGCAGGTCGATGAGGTCAACTTCGCATATTTGTGCGATCCGAAGCTACGCGAGGAAGCGAAGCTCAATCTCAAGGAAGATATCGACAAGCTTCCGCTGACTTATGCCAAGCTGATCAACGCCTCGATCGCGTCGCGGCCGAAAGGAATGGCCGTGACCATGCATCAATGTCGCGGCAACGCGTATAGCACCTGGATGGCGGAGGGCGGCTATGACCCGGTTGCAGAGATCGTTTTCAACGAAATCGATGTTGACGGGTTTTTCTTGGAATACGACACCCCCCGCGCCGGCGACTTCTCGCCGCTTCGGTTCGTACCGAAAGGAAAAATCGCCGTTCTCGGGCTGGTCACGACAAAACACGGTCAGTTGGAAGCCAAAAACGAACTGAAGCGGCGAATTAGCGAAGCCGCGCGATACCTTCCGCTCGATCAACTCGCCCTTAGTCCGCAATGCGGATTTGCCAGCGGTGCCGCCGGCAACAAGCTGTCGATCGACCAGCAGCGGCAGAAGTTGGAGCTCGTGGTGAGCGTGGCGCAGGAAGTTTGGGGGTAGGCGACCTGGCGATGCGCTTTGTCTCGATGCCTTCTGCGTGGGATAATCGCCGCGCAAGCAAAGTGTCGGGACAGAGACAATGACAAACAATCTGGATCGCAGTTACGACGGCATCATCATCGGCGCCGGCCACCACGGCATGATCTTGGGATCGTATCTGGCGAAGTGCGGCCTCGACATATTGCTCGTCGACCGGCGTTTGGAGTACGGCGGCGGTTTGAGCACCAAGGAAGTCACCAAGCCGGGCTTCTATCACAACCTGCATTCGATCAATCATTTCCATATCAGCCACGCGCCGTGGTTCGCCGATCTCGGGCTCGGCGACAAAGTGACTTACATCACCCCGCGCTACGAATTCGGCCAGGCGCATCGCGACGGCAGCGCGCTCGTCTTTGGGCGCGACCTCGAAGAGACCGTCGCCAATGTCGCGCGCTTTTCGCAGAAGGACGCCGCGACGTTCCGCGAGTGGAACCGCAAAGCCGAGGAAATCACACGCAACGTCTTGCTCCCCGAGCGTTATGCCGAGCCGCTGCCGCAGGAGGAGCGCGAACGGCTGCTGGCGCGCAGCGGCGCCGGCCGCGACTTTATCGACGTGACGCGGCGCCAGCCGCTCGATGTGGTCGACGAG
>Ga0070765_100001998_pt1 | contig 12657 bp, 12 predicted proteins | sample HubBroMetageWFT5_FD_71516 | JGI IMG/M metagenome (GOLD analysis project Ga0070765, IMG submission 71516) | Warmed and freeze-thawed soil microbial communities from the Hubbard Brook experimental Forest, New Hampshire - Hubbard Brook CCASE Soil... | ecosystem: Environmental > Terrestrial > Soil... | reverse complement strand
AGGCTACCCTGGTAAAGGTGGGAGTTTCCCAGAGCCGTGCTGCTGGTCCAGAGGGGAACGTAGTTGGCGGTCCCGGAACCGCTGACCGTGCCGGGCGGTGGCGCCGAACCCTTGCTCGGCGTGCCAGGCTCGCTCTGCTGCGCCTGGGGAAGCCCGCTTCCCGCGTCCCGCTGCTGCTGCGCTCTCCCTTCGATCGACAGCAACAACATGATTGCAACCGTCACTACGTGAACTTTCTTCATAAAGCAGCTCCTTGATCTACGTTGCTAAAGATCTACGTTGCTAAATTCGAATCTCTGCCAACTCCCTGGCGATTCTCACTTCCCAGATCAACCGGCCAGGTCTTCCCGCGAAGGCAGACCCTTCGGAAGGCGAAGCCGCGCCTGCTCCGCCTGCTCCGGAGCCAGCTTGGTTCCGCAAAGGGGGCAGGTATCCAGGCCCGACGCCACGTCACCGACCAGCAGGGTCATCCCTTCCCGCTCCACCGTTACCTCGGTGCGGACGGTGTGGAGAGTGCCGCGACCGGACGTGTCAGAACGGAAGAAACTTGCCCGCTGACTCAGCCATTGGTACAGTCGGTTCGTGCGGTTCCCCCCTTTACTGGCCGCGAATGTTGCGGCAGTCGCGCAGAAAAGGCCAGTGACGAGTTCTGACAGGTTCTGACAAGTTCTGAAGCGCCTCTATGTCGATGCCAACAGAGGGGATATTTAAATTCGGGGAGTTTGAGATTGATGCCCTGGCCCGTACCTTGCGGCGGGAAGAGACCATTGTCACGCTCAACCGCCGGGCTTTTGATGTGCTGCTCTATCTGGTGCAGAACCCGGGAAAGGTTGTCACCCGGGACGAACTGCTAAAGAATGTCTGGTCCGATACGTTTGTGGACGAGAACAGTCTGGCGCAGAGCATCTCCGCGTTGCGCCGGGCACTCGATGAAAAGCCGGGCGATAACAGCTATATCGTCACCCTGCCGGGGCGAGGGTATCAGTTTGTTTCGCCGGTGCAGGTCGTTGCCACCGAGAAATTAAGTATCGTCGCAGACATGGCAACCGCCGACAGCCACGTCTCCCGCGGGCTGCTTTTCCAGGAACGCACGGTCCGCACCAGTGTCGTTACCGAAGAGAAACAACAGCTGAGTTTGCCCGTCTCTCGAAATCGGGCAGGGGCGAGGCTGCTCGTGGCCTTTGCCATGGCCGTGATCGCCTTTGCAGGGTTTTACGTCTGGACGCGATTCCACCGGGCCCAGCCGCCGCCGAACTCCGCTGCCGGCAGTTCGATCATGACACCCCTTGCGGCCCGCCGTTCCATCGCAGTTCTCGGGTTTCGCAACCTGTCTGGCCGTCCCGAAGAAGGCTGGCTGTCCACAGCCCTCTCGGAAATGTTGAGCACCGAACTGGAGGCTGGAGAAAAGCTGCGCCTCATTTCCGGCGAGGACGTCGCGCGCACAAAACTCGATCTTCCTCTGGCCGACGCTGACAGCCTCTCCCGCGAGACACTGGCGCGATTGCACAAGGACCTTGACAGCGACTTGATCGTCCTCGGCTCCTACACCGCTCTCGGCGAAAAACCTGGCACTCGCATCCGTCTCGACCTGCGCCTTCAAGATACGGTTGCCGGGGAGACAATCGCGGACGTGGCTGTGGTTGGAAGCGAGGCAGACCTGTTTGATATGGCGTCTCAGGCTGGGTCACGGTTACGCGAAAAGCTGGGCGTGGAAGCGGTTTCTCCGGTGGAGGCAGTGAGCGTTCGTGCCTCCTCGCCTTCCAATCGCGAGGCCGCCCGCCTTTATTCGGAGGGGCTCGCCCGGCTGCGTGTACTCGATGCCCTCGAAGCGCGAGACCTTCTGCAGCAGGCTGTAGCCGCCGATTCAAAGTTTTCCCTGGCGCACTCCGCTCTGGCCGAAGCGTGGTCACGGCTAGGCTACGACAAGAAGGCTCAACAGGAAGCCCGGCAGGCGTACGACTTGTCCACTAATCTTCCGCGCGAAGAGCGGTTGGTGGTGGAAGGCCGCTATCGTGACATCGATCATGAATATGAGAAAGCGATCGAGGTCTATCGCGCGCTCTTCACCTTGTTCCCCGACAACGTCGATTATGGGCTCGAGTTGGCAGCAGTGCAGACCCGGGGCGGCAAAGGGCATGACGCCATGGCCACGGTCGGGGCGTTGCGCAAGCTTCCGCCACCAGCGTCTGAAGATCCTCGTATCGGAATTGTGGAGGCGGAAGCCTGGAATCTGCTGGGCGACGCTAAGCGTCAGGAACAACCCCTGGCAGGAGCGGTGGAGAGGGCGAAGGAGCAGGGATCCCGTGAGGTCATGGCCGATGCGCGGAGGATGCAGTGTCGGATGTTCATCGCATTTGGGCAACCGCAGAAGGCGATTTCCGCCTGTCGCGAGGCCAGGGACATTTCTGCTGCAGTCGGAGATCGGGAGCAAGAAGGCAGGGCTTTGCTCGCCTGGGCGCAGGCGATAATTCAAACGGATGCTCCCGAAGCCATCCGCCTCATGCAGCAGGCACAAACCATTTTCCGCCGGAATGAATCCGAGATCGGCTTGGCCCAAGTACTCGACAACCTCGCCATCGTCTATGGAGGCAAGGGTGATCTCGCCACCGCCGAGAAAATGGAACGCGAGTCTGTGGCCATTTGGCGACGCCTTGATGACAAGAGGAGCCTGTCTATAGCTATCGGGAACCTGGCCGGCGACAGGCTGGATCAAGGGGATCTGCCAGGCGCGATCCAACTCTATAAGGAGTCCCTCCAGGCGTGGGAGCTATTGGACAACACCGGATATCCTGCTCTCGTCGGTCTAAACATCGCGTCAATACACCAGATGCAGGGGGACTTGGTGAACGCCAGGCAGGGATTCGAACAATCCCTCGCGATGTGGCAGAAAAAGAGTGATCAGTTGGGGGTTTCGTACGCCACGGAGGGGTTGGGAGACCTGCTGCTCCAGGAGGCCGATCTTCCAGGCGCCCGTAAGATGTACGAACAATCCCTGGCGATACGGACTTCTAGAGGCGCTAAGATAATGATCGCTGAGACTCAGCTCGCGCTAGTGGATTTGTCGCTGGAAGAGGCTCGTTCCCCCGTCGAGCAAGAAGCAACTCTGAGGCAAGCACTCGAGTTCTTTCAGGAACAAAAAGCCCGCGACGACGAAATCAATGCTTGGTGCATCCTCGCCCGCGCGCTGCTCGCGGAGGGCAAAGCGGCGGACGCGAAAGAAGCGATGCAACATGCGCGGTCCCTCGCCGCCAAGAGCCAGAACCCTGAAATCCGGTGGCGGACCACCATCGCTGCCGCCCGCATCGACACTGCCGGAAAAGACGCTGCCCACTCCGCTGCCGGAATTGCGGCACGCAAAGAGCTGGCCGCCATCATCACGAAGTCGCGAGAACTGGGTTATCAGGGCATTGAGCTCGATGCCCGTCTTGCGCTCGCGGAAATCGAAATGAAGGCGGGGCAAACGACTGCAGGCCGCGCACACCTGGCTGCGATCGAGGCGGATGCCAAAGCCAAAGGCTACATCCTCGTTTCCCGTAAAGCTGCTGCCTTCGCCGGCAGCTGACGCTTTTGCTGAAAACCGTCATGCTGGGCATGACTGAGAGGCTGTAACAAAAACTGCTTGTCAAATACTTCTCAGTCTCGCCGGTTGCCGGAAATCTGGTGAGACAGATTTCCGATCCCGGCTCAAGCGGACGGATGCCTTAGAACGTCCGCCAGTGCATGCATCCGGGTTGCGTCGGCCGGGGTTTTCGCGGTTGCTGCGCTCTTTTCCAAAGAAGGCACCAGACCGTTCAATTTCGCCATGTTGTTCTTGCTCATGTGCGACTTTTCTGTGTTCTCAATCGCCTTCTGCAGCTTCGCGATGCGGCTTGCCGGCAGAGCCTGCGACCTCGACAGTTGGTCCAGGTATGCTTTTGCCACGACCAACTTTGCCGGCCAGTCGATCTTTTGCTGGTTCTTTACATTCAGGTCAGCCACCATGACCGTCTTGGCCGCGTCGATTTCGTTCTGTGTCAAAAACTTGCTCGGTGTCAGTTGAAACACGTCCAGGCCGCGGGCAATCTCCGAGCCGTAAGTGTAGCCGTTGTACCAATACGCGGACCAATCGCCTCCGAGCACCAACATCTTCGGATCAATCGGGCCGCGATCGAAGTAGGCAATTTCAAAAGGGTTCGCCGGATCGGTGAAGTCCATCACGGAAATCCCGCCCTGGTACCATGCCTGCACTTCAACATCTCGACCGGAACCGGAATTAGAGAACCATTGTGCGCCACGCAGTTTTCCGTATCGCGCTGAGCGTGCCAACCCGATGGCCGAGTACACGGTGATGTCGTGGCACTGATCGGTGTCCGCCGGCTTCTCCGAGCCCTTCTTGCCATGAGTACCGCTGTTATTTAGGCCGTTGATCGCGCCCGTGCGCGGATCGATAAATACTCGCGGACTCGACACGACCTTCGCGTCTTGCGGCGCAAGCCACCGGAACCTTGATTACATCGATGCAAAACAGTGCCGTATTCGGATCTCGGTGGGAACAAAACAGCGAATCTCTGGTCTGGTCCAAAAGGTCACCCACAACCTGTGTTGATGCCGAAATGGTATTCGATACTGCGGAATGTGCATTTGTGCACAGCCAGGGTCGGCGGGGAGAGCCGCAAGAAAGACGATCGGCTGGATGCGCAGACGCTGGCGCGGCTGGGCCCGGATCGATCCGGAGTTGCTGTATCCGGTGAAGCACCGCAAGCGTGCAGGAGCAAGCCAGGAGTCATGAAACGCCGCAACGGCTTCTTGAGTGCACCACCGGTATCGCGCCGAGAAGTCTGCATCGAGAAGATATGCCCAGATCAGCATGCCGACCAACGACATGCTTCCAACCAAAAGGCAGAAGAACGCTAGCATTACGGAGCGTCGAATCGTTCTCATTGCGGTGGAGTGTATCGACATTTGCCTCAGGCGGAATTATCAGCTGTGTCTATATGGTTCCACAAGATAACTGTCGGGAACAGGCGCTCGTGTAGCTCCTAGCGAAATGGGCCGAGGAACTCAAATAGCAGGACGAACAGCACCAGCGCAATGATCCCGAGCAAAAGCGCGATACCCAACGCGTAAGTGTACGGCCTGAATGTCTCGGAACCGCGCGTTCGACGAAAGCCGTTCAAGCACTTCCTAAAGCCGTAGACACACAGCGACACGGAGAGCAGAGCGACTAGGTATCCACGCCAGTCCATGTGATTCATGTAAGTTTAAACTGACCCACCACCCTTCAATTGATCAATGTTGAAATCAGACGTTTACACTCGTCGAGAATTGCCACAGGCTTCGCACCGGCTTCAGTGCGACTGTACGTGAGCGCCAGCTCCCCGTTTAGACATGTTTGGGTTGGTGTATTGTTCGCCGTTCAGATAGTTCATCTGGATTGCACTGAGTGAGGCCCAAATGACGTAGGAGCTGGTCCCACTCACGGGCGAGGCCGAACACCACAACTGGATTGAATCGCCCGCGTTAACACCGAACGCATCGGTGTTGCTCAGAGTTGTAAAACCAACACCACCGATGCTCGTGAATCCGGTCAACGGGTTGTCGTACGTCGTCGTGATGTAACACTCGGAATAGGAACCCGCTGCACTTGACGAGGAAATATTCGTCGACGCGGACACGAGGTAGAATCCGGTCGTGGGAATGGAGGTTGTTTGGAGGATTAGGGTAGCAGTACTGGGCAATGGTCCGTTGCCAGGACAGTTGATGTTTGTCCCGAAGACATCCGGACCGCACTGCACAATGTAGGCGAAACCGAGCCCCGGAGGGCCTTGCGGGCCTTCGGTACCCTGAATACCTTGCGGGCCGGTCGCGCCTGTAGCACCCTTCGGTCCGGCAGGCCCGGCAGGCCCTGCCTGATTCCATTGAATCTTGTGCGTGCCCGACGCGCAGGTTGTGGTTGAACTCACAATCTTGACGGCACCGGTTGAGTTGTTCACACACGCATAGTAAGTGACGGTCGCGGCTTGAGCGACCGCGCCAAGAAACATCAGTGTGACGATTGTCGAAACTGCGACAACAAGTGAGCATTTCATGGTTATCCATTCTCCTCAGTTGAATCAAAGTGTCTGCCACCGCTGCAAAGAAGCACACAAGCTCCCCGAAGGGTCTTTTCATGACCACTCAGCGTAAGAACTCGGTGTTATTGATTACGGTTCGCCGATTGCGGTCAGGGCAGAATCTTTGGATAATCCAGGATCTCAGGGCGGCGTTTCCCGTGTGGATGCGACGAACCTTATAGCGCGGCGAAACCTTCCGCAATGGCACGAAAGGGGGACGGCAGCGAAAAAGGTTCTGGATGTATTGTCGGCAAACAGGAAAGCAAGACATTGAAGAACATTTTGACTCCGTCTCTGGAGAGGAAGACTGGAGTCCTCGCTAAATATCGCCCCTACCTGTCCCGGTCATACCTTGCCCAGCAAGGGTTTCCGGCGATGCCGTCACAATCGGTAATACTTGGTCGGGGTTGGTGGCAGGCACAAAACTGGGCACAGTGGGCACACCGCCCACGTAACGGAGAGTCAACCTCTAGGCCCGCAATAGCTCCTCTCTGACGCTGCCACTATCGCGGAGCGAGCGCAGTTTTCCGAAGCCGTCCGCTTATGCTGCTGAAGTGCGCTCGAAAACTACTTGACACCGCCGACATTGTCAGAGACGCGATGTTACGACAGTTTGCCTTTGCTGGCGGCGCAAGATATTTGGAATGAGACGATCGGAGTACCTGCTATCATGGCAACTACAATCCAGATTAGTGTCATTCCGACCGCCGTTGCAGTGTCGTTGCGATGGTCCACTAGTGTTTGCCGGCTCTCTTTTCGATTTCGGCGATCGGTTGCAAAGTTCGCCTCCGGATCGAGCGAGAGCCCGCATCGTTGGAAGTTTCCGCGTCTGCCGACGCCCTTAATGCGGGGATCATGTCCTCCCCACCGAATTTCCCGAGTGCTCTGAGCGCGTCGCCCCTGATGCCGTGATCGGGATCGCGAAGCCCGCTCAGAATGATCTCTTGTATTTCCGCTACGGTCGCAGCAGCGGGGCGAGTTGAAAGAGGCTAGCGAAAGCCAGACTGGCGCATCCCACGAGGCTAAAGAACGCCGCGAGTAAAGAAAGGCGCCTGTTCACAGGCGCAAACAGATCATAGAAGAGGGCCGTCACCGCGACGTAGCACGCGGTGGCGATGAGGCCAGTTGCCAACCCCAACCGAAATAAAGGCTGGTGCGCTAGGATGTTGTTCGCTGTGGCCGCGGCGTCGCCATCCACTACCAGCCCTTTGAGAAAGAACTCGCCGAATACCGCCGCCAGAAAGTAAAACAAATAGACGACACCGGTAATCCTGGCCCTGGGAGGCGGTGACGCTCCTGCAATCCGTTCCGTCATTACAGCTGTGCTCATGTCCGTCTCTCTGCGAGCAGGTTCGCCATTCGGAATCAAGTTACTAAAACTCTGTAAGTCAGCCGTCTGAGCAATTCTGCACAATGTCGAAATGTTGATTCACAACGAATGAGAGACTGGCTGACGCGACACCGAGGATCGCATGGAGTTGGCGACGGTTCCTAAACTGTCGAATCAGGCGATAGCACTCAGAACCCGCCAATGAGTGATATGGCGATGTTACACCGGCTATCGCCTTGAATCGCAAGTCCCTCGATTTGGTGAGCCCACGTTCCGTAACTGGCGTAATCGATAACTGGCGTAGTCAGGCGAATTACACTCATTGAGAATGCCGACGCGGTGGAGGAGTGTAGTCGCGATTATTACGCCACTTGATTCGCAAGAATTGCGCCGGAATCTGTTCTAACCCTTGAGATTCAATATCGTCCGCCGGATATGAAATGCTACCTTCGCAGCCACAAATGGGTTACGGCATGTTGCGGTTTGCGCATATTTCTGGTTCTCTGCTGGTCGTTAGTTGCCCCCATGCGCGGTCGTCTGGCCGCTCACGTCGATTTGCAGCGAGGGCGCTACCACATGGGTCGGGAATCAGCCCGCGCGCGGACGAATAAAGTCCGCGCAAGCGGGGTCGCTCCGGCTCAAGAGCTTTTCATTTAGCTCTCATTATGTTCGCCTTGTGCTCAAACGTTCTGGGCGAATCCGCTAATCGACCTATTCGCTGCCCCCGTCGACCACCGCTTCCTCTCATCCATCAGACTAAGAACTCCATCCAACAGCTTTACCTATTGGATTCGCATTCGCGGGCAAGGTCTACCTGAGTCATTGAATGGAGGCTACGTTACCGCAGAGAATTTGATCGTTTCCGTAGACCGAGTAACGAACCAGTAAATAGGGATGAGCCTCAACGAATGAGGCTGCCTTTCCGCAGGGCGTCGCGGCCCGAAACCGCGTGTTGGGCTTGCCTTTTCGTCCCATTCTGGTAGACAATGTCGGGCTCGGGGCCGCCAGTCTGTCATCGCATTCCCCGAAAATCCGTTGTTGAAGGGAGATCCCATGAGGATCCGCCTCGCGATTTTCGCATTCACCATTCTGGCTCATGTTTGTGTCGTTGCACAAGACAGCAGGAATACGCCGGCTTCCCCCGCAGGCACCATCACAGGTTCAGGGAGCACCGGATACGTTCCCAAGTTCACGGGCTCTCTCAATATTGCAGATTCCGTGATCTTTCAGAGCGCCACCGGAAACGTCGGCATCGGCACGACTACTCCGGCCGCGAAACTTCACGTGAACGGAGCGATCAACGCGGTTAGTTTTGAGATAGGCGGCACTCCCTTTGCTTTCGGTTCTGTCTCAAAAAACAACGCTCTTCTGGGGTTTTCTGGAAATCTCACCATGACCGGCACCTTCAACACCGGCAGCGGCGCCAATGCACTCTTCACGAACACCACGGGTTCTTTCAACACCGCCGCCGGTTTCCAGGCACTGTATTTGAATCAAACGGGCAACGTTGATACCGCTGTTGGCGCGTACGCCCTCGGCTCGAATGTTGGGGGCAGCGATAACGCCGCATTAGGACTAGCCGCCCTCTACTCGAATTCTACAGGTAGCCAGAACACCGCGACTGGGGATTATGCACTCACGGCGAATACCACAGCCAACCTCAACACCGCCAGCGGCTACCAGTCGTTGATGTTGAACAGCAGCGGGTACGAGAACACAGCCGTAGGCGCCGGGGCCCTTTCCGAGAACACCCTAGGCTACTACAACACTGCTATCGGCAGAGGTGCGCTCTCCGGAAACACCACTGGGGCCCTGAACACCGCCGTAGGTTTTCTTGCGGAAGTCGGCTCCGGTGCTCTTATTAATGCCACCGCAATCGGCGCCGAGGCGACAGTTACGGCGAGCAATTCACTGGTGCTGGGTACATCGCTTTCGTACAACGGCATGGCCAACACAAACGTTGGAATTGACGTAACTGCACCGAGCAACATCTTCACCGTGTTGCAAGGCGGAGGGAATGCCATTGCAGATGGCTGGTCCACTTACAGCTCGCGCCGCTGGAAGACAAACATCCAAACGCTTCGCGGAGCACTTGGGCAGGTCGAGCGGCTCCGTGGCGTCACGTACGACTTGAAGTCGAATGGTCAACACGAAATCGGAGTGATTGCCGAGGAAGTAGCCGAGGTCGTTCCAGAGGTCGTCTCGTTGAACAAAGACAGCAAAGATGCTCAAGGCGTCGACTACGGGCGCCTCACGGCGCTACTCATCGAGGCGATGAAGGAACAGCAAGTCATAATCCGGAAACAGCAGGAGCAGATTCAGGCACAAGGCGAGCAGATTAAAACTCAGCAGACGAAGATAGATTCCCTTGCTTCCCGAGTCGATACCCTCCAGGTTTCGCTCGAAACAGGCGGAAGGGCTGACACTATCGCTCGCTCGGTGACACCTCAGTCGTCCGCTGCCCGTCGGTAACTTGGGTCGGCCACGCACGGTGATTTACCGGCAGTGGATGGCATCTCGAATCGCAGGGGAGATTCGATTGTGCGCTGCCTTCGATTGTGCCCCTGGATTCATCGGTGCTTTTCTCGCTCGCGATGGCAGAAGCTTATCCATGCTCATAGAGGACCAAGAACGATCATGAAGAAAAAACAGGCGATGGGAGCGCATTGGAACGAGACCTCTTACTCAAAGCTGTATCAGCTCTATCGCAGGTTGAGAACTAGCGGCGCGTTTGGAAAAACGGAGACAGAACGGATGGGTACCGACAAGGGACTACATCCTCGAACTTGATGACATCGCAATTCAGCTAAAGGTGTTGGACAAACGTCCGCGCCGGTGAGATTAATTCTTGTGAAAGAACGCCGGTCAGGGTCGCGAAGGTGCAGTGATTTCCTTGGAAAGGCCTTTCTTCCCTGTCGAGGATGAAGGTTTTGTTAGACGCTCTAAGGAGTCACGCGGAAATTCACACTGCTCTTGAGCGTCTTGGGCGGAATCGTGACTTCCACCCTGCCTGAGGTCGCGCCTGCTGGCACGCTTGTGGTGATTTCAGTGCTGGAGACAACTGAAAACGCCGCCGCGACACCGTTAAAGGTGACAGTGGTAGCGGCTGTCAGATTGTTGCCAAGAATCGTCACCGTCGCTCCCACCTTCGCCGAAGTAGGTCGCGTTTCCACGAATGGCTTCAACCCCATCGCGAGGCTGAAGACTGTGCCTTCGTTGCTAGCCCCGCCGGCGCCAGTAGTGCTGTAGAACTTGCCGTCGTTCCTTGCACCAGGTAGGAATAAACATTGGCGCCATTAGTGCCGTCGAAGTTCACGAGCGTTGTGAACGTGCCTCCAGAAGTGATGTTGAAAAGATAGCCATCACCGCTGCTCCCAGCACAGCACGACGTCCCATAGAATTTCCCGTCTGTGCCTTGCACCAGGCCGGCTTCTGGCGGACCTTCACTTCCGAAATTGTAAAGAGTGGTAAGCGTGCCGGTGGGAGTCAGCTTGAACACCGTGCCCGTCGCGGCCTCGTACGTGGTCCCGTAAAAGTTGCCGTCGCTGCCCTGCACGACGCCGGAATAAGGGGCCCAGCCATCTGTGCAGTCGCTCTCGGCACAAAAGTCGTACACCGTCGAAAAATCGCCCGCGGCCGTGATCCTGAAAACCGTGCCGCAGCCGTCAACGCAGCTATCCTGCGTACCTCCCTGGAAGGTGGTCCCGTAAAAGCTGCCGTTGGTCGCCTGGATCAAAGGGCTTTGCGGGAAAAGGCCGTCCGTGCCGTCAAAGCTGTGCAATGTCGTCAACTGGCCAGCCGGAGTAACTTTGTAGACCGTGCCATCGAAGTAGTCTCCGCCGCCTTGTGACGTGCCGTAAAAACTCCCGTCGCTCCCCTGCACCAGCCCCGCGAAGACATCGAAAGGCCCACTACAGCCCGTGTTCGGGCAGAAGTTGTAAACCGTCGTCAGCGTACCGGTCGAGGTGATCTTGAAGATTGTGCCCTCGCCATTGGCGCCTCCCTTAGTCGTGATCCCGTAGAAGTTTCCGTCGGTCGCCTGGATCACACCCCCCTGCGGATACTCTCCATCGCTGCCGTCAAAACTGTGGAGCGACTTCAACACGCCTTCCGGCGTAACTTTAAACACCGTACCGCAGCCCAGACTGCAACTGGTGCCCGTTCCGCCGTACTGAGTCACCCCGTAAAAATTGCCGTCAGTCCCCTGGACTAAAGACATCCAGAGCGGGTAACTGCCGTTGCTCCCGTCGAAGCTGGCAAGTGTCGTGACGGTTTGAGCGGACGAAGCCGACATCGCCGCGATTAGAAACGCCAGGCCTGCACCAGCCCGCTTCCAACTACAAAGTTTCGCCATTGGAGTCCTCACCAGTCTTGAGGTTTGCGAATTGTGTGCATGGCAACCCAGCGCACGAACAGAGGCCAAGCACGGCAGCGGAGAACCAGCGTTGACATTACCACGAGCCGAGCGTGCGAATTATCACGCGGGACTGAAGCGGCTGTCAACACGCAAATGCAAGTGGGTCTGCCACAGGAATGTGACGAGCTGTTCTGGTTTGTACCTCTGGATGGCCATGACCGGCTTCCTCTTCGGTGGATCTCACTCCACCTGGTACAAAAAGAGCCGATCACTTCATGCCTGGTTCCCTGGTTCAGAATTTGAGCAGTGCATCCCCACTCCAGCCGCGCCTGAATGTGCAGCGTATAACGGCGTCGCTGAGTACATCGACTACCGCCGATTCGGAAAGGCGAGCGACGACCGCCAATTGAACGCAATCTGGTTTGGCGAGGGGTACTCGGCAAAGGCGCGCGCTTTTGCCGTCGCGCAGAAATGCATAAAGGCATGGGCCAACTGAGGGGGACTTTCATCGATTCGCGCTTGTACGGGCGTTGCAGAGTTCGAGTCCCCTTGAAATATGACCCATGCTGCCGCCATCGTCATTGAGTGGAACGAAACCTTGTGAACTGTGACAAACCATTGAGTTGAGGCTACGTTTCCACAGAGAATTTGAGAGCGCCCAGCACCCCAGATGTGAACGTGATCCCTATTTTGCAACTAGATCCCGCCGCGAGAGCTTTCGGAGCTATTGGACACGTCGAGGTTTCGGCAAAATCACCCGATAGCGAAATGCTAGTGATGGTCAGCGGCACCGTCTGCGTGTTACTAAGTGTGACAACTCCAGTTGTGCTGGTCGTTTGGACGACCCAGTTCCCAAACGCGATGCTGGTGGGATTCAA
>Ga0070765_100001996_pt1 | contig 12666 bp, 11 predicted proteins | sample HubBroMetageWFT5_FD_71516 | JGI IMG/M metagenome (GOLD analysis project Ga0070765, IMG submission 71516) | Warmed and freeze-thawed soil microbial communities from the Hubbard Brook experimental Forest, New Hampshire - Hubbard Brook CCASE Soil... | ecosystem: Environmental > Terrestrial > Soil... | reverse complement strand
AAGCCAGCCTGCTAGAAGCCTTCGGTATCGCTGCCGACACCAAATTCCTCAAAGGCAAAGCCGTCGGCTCCGTCTAGCTCTCTCTTGCACGAACAACCTTCTGGAGGGCCGTCAACCCGTCAACATAAAGATTTGCTTTCACGTGGCGCCTCCTGCCTTACAAGCTCCAGTAGCGCAAGAGTGCGATCACTCGCGAGAAGTCGAGCAGTAAGGAATTCCGAACTTTACGAGTCAGAGGCAATCAGGATGTAATGCCTCCGCATTGGTCCCGATAAAAACGCCCTTCTCGTCATTCAAGGGTAAGCGTCTGACCATCCCACCTGTTCGAGGGGCGCGGTCTTATGTTGAAGTTTCCGGATGAGCGGAGAACAGAGGTTTCAGCATGCAAATGACATACGCGTGCAGCAGTTCAGGAGTTGGTGACGGAATTCATCACTAGTGCCTTCGAGACCTTACTCCCGCTGTGTGGGCCGCCCGGCATTCGTAGAAACGCAAGCGACCTGGGTATTAGCGTGAAGTGATTTTGTGGCCACAACCGAATAGCTTCCTCCTTGCAGGCCAGACACCCACAACCACTCGTGAGGCACGTGCCGCGCACCGCTGCAACGCCGTCAAGGAGTTCCGCAACACCCATCGGATCTGCCTAGGATTGGCCTGCTAACCCGTGGAAGCATCGCGGCAGAGTATCAAGAAAGGGCCTCGCTGGCATCCTCGAAGTGTTTCACCAGTATCTTCTGAAGTTCGAGGGCTACCTGCTCTCGGGTGCCCAGGTGCCGGGCCCGAAAGAAAGCGATCCTGATTGAAATATTGAAGCTGGGATGCTCAATGATATTAACTCGAGTGCGCAGCGAGTGAGTTCGCAGAAAGCTGGCTCGTAATATGCCCACACCCACATTTCCCGCAATGAGCGAGAGTTGCAAGTCGGGATTGTGCAACTCGGCGGCCACAACCAGTGGGGCACCGAGCCGTTCCACCCGATTCTTTATCTCTTCTCGCACCAAACATCCCACGGGATTAAGAACCCAATTCCGCCGATGAAATTCTGACGATCTCGAAGATCTGAATTTCGTCGAGCAACGTGCTTGCACGAGTCGCATCGCTTCATGCGCGAGCGTCATTCCCTCCAGGTCATGGGGAAGGGCCGTTCCAATGGGCAAGACGACAAGTGCACCGTCCAGCTCACCCAGGTGCAGCCGTGCCAATAACTGGCAACTTACATCACTGCAAATGCTGGGTTGAAGCAGAGGAAATTGCTTGCCCAATTTAATAATGACCTTAGAAATTTCCGGCCGCGCCAGAGCATGAGAGAGGCCCAGGCGAAAAGGACCAATCGGGGTTGTGTCCCCGGACGTGAACGCCTTCAAATCGCTCAATGACGAAACAATAGCGCGGCTCTTTTCGAGAACCTCGTAACCCGCTTGCGTCAGCTTTGGCGGTTTGAAATGCCGGTCAAGGAGAACAACACTGAGTTCGGCCTCTAAGCGCTGAATCCTTCGAGTAAATGCGGAAGGGGTGAGGTAGAGATCGTGGGCGGCCCGTTCCATGGAGCCAGTCTCCGCCAGTGCAACAAGAGCTTGCAATTCCGCAAACAAGAGCAGGTCCTCAGGGAAGTAAGCTTAGCCAAATATTGCACCGTGAGCAAGTTTATTCTGAAGATTATGAAATTGACGCAACCACAGTCGGGGGTTACCTTGATCGTGCCGCTGGCGTTCGCATTGGCCACCGTCCTGCCGGAGGAGTCGCTCTTGGAGGAATTGTGCGGTTGCCTCCGGAGTGATTTTCGTAGGAATGAGGACAGAGCATGGAACTTCGAATCGAGAACCTTTCGAAAACCTACAAGAACGGCGTTAAGGCGCTCGACAACGTGTCCCTAACCATTCCCGCCGGCATGTACGGGCTGCTCGGTCCGAATGGCGCCGGCAAATCTACCCTCATGCGCACGCTGGCAACTTTGCAGGAGCCGGACACGGGCACGGTCATACTGGGTGACATCGACGTACTGAAGTACAAAGACGAAGTGCGGCGGCGGCTGGGCTACCTGCCCCAGGAGTTTGGCGTGTATCCTCGCACGTCCGCGCAGGACATGCTTGGCCACATCGCTTTGCTGAAAGGCATCGCCAAGGCCCGGGAACGAAAAGAGGTGGTTGGGTGGATGCTCAAGCGTTGCAATCTTTACGACGACCGGAAGAAGGCGCTCACCGGTTTTTCCGGAGGCATGCGCCAGCGCTTCGGCATTGCCCAGGCGCTCATTGGCAATCCGCAACTGCTGATTGTCGATGAGCCTACCGCCGGCCTCGATCCCGGCGAAAGAAACCGTTTCTACAATCTGTTGGCAGAAATTGGCGAGCAGGTCATCGTGATTCTTTCCACGCACATCGTGGAAGACGTGACGGATTTATGCACCAACACGGCTATTATCAACAAGGGCCAGGTGCTATATCAGGGGCGCCCGCAGGATGCCATCGCCCAATTGAACGGGCGAATCTGGCAAATCTCCATCGCCAAAAGCGAGCTGGCCAGCTACGAGCAGCGCTACCAGGTGGTCTCCAGCAGACTGGTCGGCGGACGTCCTTTCCTTCATGTCTACAGCCCAGTGCCGCTCTCTGATGGATTCGCTCCCAGCGCACCCGACCTGGAAGACGTTTTCTTCACCAAAATCCGTTCGTGGAACTAGAGGATCCATCATGTTTTGGCATATCGCCTGGTTTGAAATTCGGTATTGGCTTCGCTCCTGGATGCTATGGAGCTTCCTCTTTGTTATTGGCCTGCTTATCTTTGGCGCGATCGGCTCCGATGAAGTCATGGTGAATCTCAACCTTTCTAACATTTACCGCAATGCGCCGTTTGCCATCGCAACTTTTTACGCCGCCATGGGCGTGCTTGCGTTGCTGCTGACCGCTGTCTTTGTTAATTTTGCGGCTCTCCGTGACTTCAGCTACAACACTCACCAGATGATATTCTCCACGCCGGTGCGGCGCCGCGACCTGCTGCTTGGGCGCTTCCTGGGGGCCACAGTTGTTTCCGTGATACCGACGCTGGGAGTCTCTCTCGGCATTCTGCTGGCCAAGTACATGCCCTGGGTGGATGCGGAACGGTGGCAGGCGGTGAGTTGGACCGCGCATTTGAAGGGCATTCTGCTGTTCGCTCTGCCCGACACTTTTTTCACGGCTGCCATTTTGTTTGCCGCAGCGGTGGTGTGGCGCAGGGACATCGCTTCCTTTATCGCGGCAATTCTCCTGCTGATGGGCCGCGCTGTGACCGCTCAACTTCTGCAGGACCAGCGGTGGGACCGCATTCGATCGCTGTTCGATCCTTTTGGCGTCACCACCTTTGCCGCGGTCACTAGGTACTGGACTGTGGCCGACAAGAACACACTCTTTCTCAGTTTCAGTGGCTTACTTCTTTGGAACCGTTTGCTTTGGGTCGGAGTCGCTTGCGCTGCTTTTGCTTTTGCTTACTCACGCTTCAGCTTCACCGAGAGACGGACGAAAAGCAAAGCACTCGAGCCGGACCAGCAACCGGCGATTCTTTCGCCGGCTGCGGCCGCTGCCGGTCCTGCGCCCCACCCGCACCTGACACCTTCGCCATGGGCGAAGTTTTTGGGATCGTTCAAAATTCACTTCCGTGTCATGGCCAAGAACACAGCCTTTCTCGTAATTGTCATGATCGCCAGTATGCTTTGTGTTTTTTCTCTGGCCTTCACCGCCGACCTCACGAACAATCAAACATTTCCCGTAACCTACTGGGTGGTTGATCTGATTCGAGAAACTCTTAATGTCCTTCTAATCGTCGTCATCACTTATTTCGCCGGCGCTCTGGTTTGGAAGGACCGCGACGAGCGAATTGACGAAATCGCCGACGCCACCCCCACACCGGAATGGGTCTGCTACGCGGCGCGGCTGGCTACGCTCGTCGCCATGGTGATGCTCATTGAGGGCGTGGCACTTCTGGCGGGTATCGTCGATCAGGCAGTTCATGGCTACTATCGCTTCCAGTTGGGTCTTTATGCTCACGAACTGCTGGTGCGAGACGCCTCGTGGGTTGTCTTTCTGGCCATTCTGGCTTTTCTCGTCCAAGCCCTGGCGCCCAACAAATACGTTGGCTATTCCGTTTTCATTGCGTTCTATTTTGTAAACACTTCTCTCTGGCAGGCGTTGAACGTGGCGACAAACCTGGTTCAATTTGCGGGCAGACCCAACGTCGTTTATTCGGATTTCTTCGGCGATGCTCCTTATCGTGCAGCATGGGACTGGTTCACTCTCTATTGGCTGCTTTTCTGCGTGCTGTTGGCCATCGCTACTGTAATGTTCTGGCCGCGTGGGAAGCAAGACCAATGGAAAGCTCGCAGCCGCGACGCCGCCTTGCGCTTCGGTTCCGGGTGGAAAGCTGCCACGGCTGTCTCTCTGCTGGCATTTGCTGCCTGCGGTAGCTGGATTTTCTACAACACCGAGGTATTGAATCATTTTCTGGGGCCCAAAGACGTGCTGCGCGTCAAAGCTGAATATGAAAAGACTTATAAGCCTATGGACAAGCTGCCCCAACCTCGTGTGCGCAGCGTGAAGTACGCGATCGACATCTTCCCCTTGAGCCGCAACGTCAACCTGCGCAGCGATGAAGTCATCTACAACCCTTATTCCCGTCCTCTGGACGAAATATATTTCTGGGTTAACCCACTCTACGACACCTCGATTGACATTCCAGGAGCTGCGCTTACGAAAGACGACTCGCGGCTGTCCTGTCGCATTTACCGTTTTACTTCACCTTTGCAGCCCGGCGAAGAGCGCACCGTGCGCTTCAGCGTGAAGAGCAAGAATCGCGGGTTTGAGAATAATGTGAGCAACACAGAAATCGTTCAGAACGGCACGTTCTTCAACATTTCGGCTGCCCCAGTCATCGGCTACGTGCCTCAGGAGCTGAAGGATGCCGGGGAGCGCAAAAAATATGGCCTTCCGGAATTTGATCTTATGCCGCCCCTGGAGCGCAATTGTACCGACGATTGCCGTGACACCTACATCTCCGGGCACTCAGACTGGGTGAACATGAGCGCCATCCTCAGCACCACGCCAGATCAGATCGCCATAGCCCCGGGATCGCTGGTGCGCGAATGGCAGCAGGATGGCCGCCGCTACTTCGAATACAAACTCGACCATCCGTCGCTGAATTTTTACGCTTTCATATCTGGCCGCTATGAAGTGGCGCGCGAGGAGTGGAACGGTATCAAGCTGGAGGTTTATTACCTCAAGGAGCAGCCCTGGAATGTTCCCCGGATGATGAACTCCATGAAGAAGTCCTTCGATTACTACATCAAGAACTTTGGGCCATACGAGCATAAGGAAGCCCGCATTGTCGAGTTTCCTCGAGTAGCCCATTTTGCGCAGTCATTTCCTGGGACTATGCCTTACTCCGAATCCATTGGCTTCATTGCTAATCTGGATCATCCCGACGACATCGATACTGTTTTTTATGTGGTGGCTCACGAAATGGCGCACCAGTGGTGGGCGCACCAGGTGATGGGCGCCAACATGGAGGGAGCAACCCTGCTTTCTGAGACCCTGGCGCAATACTCCGCGTTCATGGTGATGGAAAAAGAGTATGGCCGGGATATGATGCGGAAATTTCTTTCGTATGAAATGGATAACTACCTGCGCGCCCGCGGCCACGAGAGGCTCAGGGAACGTCCGCTGCTTACCGTCGACTCTCAGCAGGGATACATTCACTACGCAAAGGGCGGGGTGGTGCTTTATTACCTGAAAGAGATGATCGGCGAGGACGCGGTCAATCGGGCCTTGCGCAAGGTGATCCACCAGTATGCGTATGCCCCTCCACCCTATCCCACGTCTTATGCGTTGGTGGATGCGTTGCGGGAAGAGACTCCCCCCCACCTGCAATACTTGATCCAAGACTTATTTGAAGATATCACCCTGTTCTCGAATCGCGCTCTGGAAGCCACGGCGGCGAAGCGCGCGGATGGAAAATATGACGTCACCATTAATGTAGAAGCCCGCAAATTCAAGGCCGACGCCACGGGGAAAGAAACCGAGGTGCCGGTGGATGATTGGATCGACATCGGGGCATTGGCCAAGCCTGAAAGCGGTAAGAAATATGGCGATACGCTCTACCGCCAACGTATGCACATCACTCAGCGCAATTCCACGTTCACGTTCACAACGGCTCAACTGCCCGAGAAAGCAGGGATCGATCCGTTTACGTTGCTGATCGACCGAATTCCCAATGACAACGTGAAGAATGTGGCCGTGAAATCAGGGCCGACACAGCAAGCACAGGGCGCGGCGCGCTGAGCTTTCAAAGCAACCCGATGCGAAAGTTGTTCCCGGCGAGAAGTCGGCTCCTGGGAAGTCTGTCGCTTACAGACAATTGATTCTCGCCGAGCGAAGGAAGATTTACTGATTAAGCGGCCAAGTCCCGCTGACCGCCGATTCAATCCAATCTGTCAACCGTTTGGCAAAATGAGCTCGGCAGAGCCAGAACAGGCTTCAGCCTTTTAATCACGCCGATTAGGACCGAAGCTTAATGGTTGCGGGGGCTGCACCTTGCGGCACGGTTCACGCCCTCTAATCGACATGACGATACGCTTAGGTAACGCAGACACGCCGCTAAAGCTCCGCATAACTGCCCATTTCTTACGTGATGGTCGAAGCCCCGACTCGTTCTCGCGCCGTCGGCGAGGAAGGTGGTCCATACGCCGACGCGAGGCCAATGCGGTGCACGAGGTTTTGGAAATGCGGATCGGAGCGTAGAGGGTCGAAGGCTGGCCGCAGGAGGATCGAGGGATTAAAGTGCTCCTCGTAAGCCTTTTCCAGCCATTTCATTGCTTGATCCTTGTCGCCCAAACCGACATACATCAAAGCAATCTCGGAAGCATTCCCAGTGGATCGAGTCTTTAGATCATTCAGTAATCTTACTGCTTCGTTTCTTTTGTTTGATACGGCATAGGCGTAGGCCAGATTGGACATGCAGGGGACGCTGCCTCCGGATAACTCGATGGCTTTGTGAAATTCTGCGATCGCTTCGTTGTAACTATGCTTTTGCACGAACGCCTGCCCTAGTTCATAGTGGCCAATGGCAAAATTAGGGTCCATGACTACGGTCTTGCGGCCTTGTTCTATCGCTTCATCATTCAAGTGCGCCACCAGAAGAATCTCCGCTATGTCGGCACTAATGATCAGCGAGAGCGGGTCCAAGTTTTCCGCTTTCCTCATTTCGGCGACGGCTTCGCTATTCCGCCCCGTCTCGCTCAAATGCCAGGCATACCAATGGTGAGCGGTTGCATAGCCAGGATTCAGTTCAATAGCGCGCCTGAATTCCCTCTCGGCAGATTCCCAATCCCAGTCGAAGACGTCCGAGGAAAATGCCAATGAAGTGTGTGCTTCGCTGAGGGTGTTGTCTAGCTCCAAGGCTTTAATCGCCGCGGCTTTGGCTTTGGGGTATGCCTCGTTCGGGGCTAGAACCCCGTACTCCCAATCTCCCAATAAGGCGTAGGTGTCGGCCAGGCCAGAATAAGCTTGGGCGTAGTTCGGGTCCTCCTCGATTGCCTGCTTGAAATAAGCCAGCGCGGCCCTCAGGCTATCTGCCGTTCGCTTATTCCAGAAGTAACGACCTTTGAGATAGGACTCGTACGCTTCTGGATTAACAACCTTTACGTTTTTCAGCGCAGCTTGTTCCTGCGGAGTCAAATTGATCCGAATTTGATCTGCAATGGCCCCAGCCACCCTGTTCTGGAGTGCCAGGGTATCACGCAACTCACCCTCATAGCTCTGCGACCATAAGTGCTTGTCCGTAGAGGCCTCGATCAACTGCGCCGTGATACGGACCTGGTCACCGGAGCGGAGCACAGTTCCTTCTACCACGGCATCCACGTTCAGCTCACGAGCGATCTGCGGCAGAGGCTTGCGCGCTCCTTTGTATACCATCACCGACGTGCGGGAGATTACCCGTAAAGCGCTGATTTGCGCCAGGTCGGTGATCAACTCATCTGTCATGCCGTCGGCGAAGTAATTCTGGGAAGCGTCGCCTGAAAGATTATCCAGCGGAAGCACCGCCAGTGAGTGGATACCCATGGGTGGATGGCCACGCGGATGAATGAGCAAGAGGGCGAGAATCGATAAACTCACGACGAGCGCCAAGGCGACGATGACCCGACGCGTCGTCCATCGCCGGCGCTGGGGTACAACCGCCGACGCGGCGACTTGGAGCTTATGCGCGGGCTCTGTTGCCGGCAGATCCTCAGCCACAGATTCCGGCTTTTTTGATCGGACGTATGCGTCGACAACTGAGACTTCCGCAATAAAGCGATAGCCGACTTTGGGAAGAGTCTCGATGAATCGCGGATTCTCAGCCGAGTCCCCCAAGGCACTCCGCAGCTTCCCGACGGCGATATTGAGAGCTTGGTCGAAATCGCCGAGACTTTCGCCCGGCCAGACCCGGCTGCGCAATTCCTCCCTCGTGACGACTTCCCTCGGATGCTCCAGCAAAATCTCCAGCAGCTTCATCGGCTGCTGCTGGATTCTGATTTTCAAACCAGCTTTACGCACCTCGCCGGACTGTAGAGACACCTCATAAGTTCCGAATCGCACGACGGAGGTGGGCCCTAGGGGTTCCATAGCAGTGGGCTTCGCACGGAGTCGAGCTTTTCGCGCAAAAGAGACTCCCGGACTCAGAATATACGCGGAGCTAACCCGTTAGCCAACAATTATTTAGCAAGCAATGAGTTGGATATGTGGAAAAAGTCCGCAGTGAATTGACGCCGGAGGAGTGACGCGTGAGAGTGAGCTGCAACGCGGGCGCCAGCCGTTCGAAACTCGGTCGCCTCAATACGGGAAGGCAAATGAAGAATAGTGGATCTGCACTCCTAGGGATGGTCGGATCGGGGACTTCATCCTCACGGGCCGATCAACCGATGGCAGAATTCGAAGAGTTGGCCATGCCCTTGTTCGATTCACTTTACAACTTCGCGCGCTGGCTGGTGCACAATTCGAACGATGCCGAGGATCTTGTTCAAGAGACCTATTTCAAGGCTTTACGCAGTTTTGCATCTTTTCAGTCCGGCACCAATTTCCGCGCATGGATATTTCAAATCCTGAAGAACACTTTTCTAAGTTCGCGTTCAAAACTCGAGTGGCGGATGACCGTGGCCACGGCCTCGGAGGAGGACGGACCTGAACTGGCAGTTGATCGGGAAACTCCGGAAACGATTCTAATGAATCGCTCGAATTCCCAACTGGTGCAGCGCGCCATCGACCGTTTGCCGGTGGGTTACAGGGAGGCCCTCCTGCTTTGTGAAGTGGAGGAGATGTCGTACCAGGAGATCGCGGAAATATTGTTGATCCCGATAGGAACCGTTATGTCACGGCTGGCCAGAGCCCGGAAGGCCGTTCGCCAGTCATTCCTTAACACTCCCGGTGCGGCACTATCAAGAGACTTGCCTGGTCCGATCGAGACGAGCGAAAAGAGTGTTGGAGCAGTCCAGGACATTAAACATTACGGGCTTGCACGATGAACGCACTGAAATTCGGCATTTCCATCTTATCCCTTGCAGCGCTGTGCTTAGCGCACGGCGGTTTGACGATTGATAACAAGCACCAGGAGAGAGTATCTGCTCCAGAAGTAGGGAAGGTTTACTCCTCGGCGTGTTCGGTCGCCACTCGGAATTCGACCAAGGGCATCCGCTCCATCCCCAGGTCGGACTTGTTCTGGGTGCCTAGAGAACCAGATATGGTTTCCGGGACGAGAAGTCAGAGTTACCAAGTGGGACCGTTACGCGTTCGCACAGGGAGTCGTGTGGCTGGTTTTTGAGGATCTGATGCCATCGCAGCAGAGGTTGACCATAGCAAAGCGGGGCCGTGAGTTGGGCCGATTGAACTGTGGAAATTGAACGACTCGCAAAGTAGTTCACAAAAGGGGATAAATCTTCGATGACGCAGCGCTGTGATACATGACGTGTGAATCAAGCGGCGATCCCGCAGAAAGAGGAATATGGCAACCGCGACGTTGGCAGCAACCCTGAACGCTCCAATCTCCGAACCGCGACCGGCTCCAATGGAGCGGATTTTGGTCATCGAGGACGATCGTGCTTTGCGGAAGAGTCTGGCGCGGCTTTTCTCCTCGGAAGGGTATGAGGTTGACGTTGTCCCCGACGCTGTATCTGGTTTGGAGAGACTTCGCCATTGCGTGCCAGCGGCAGCGGTCATCGATCTACCTCGTCCGGGATCTTCAGGATGTGACCTTTGCAAGAAAATTGCGAATTTGGTTTCTGGTGTGCCCCTACTAATTCTTAGCGGGAGCTCAGATGTTGCAGACAAGGTCCTTTTACTGGAAATGGGGGCCGACGATTACGTGACCGTGCCATTCATCCCAAGGGAACTGGTTGCGCGTTTGCGTGCGCTGATCAGACGTGCATCGCGCGTCAGTCCAGAGCCGGTGTATGTCTTTGCGGATGTGCTAGTCGATTTTTCCAAGATGGAAATTACGCGTGGCGGCGAGAAGATCACGGTCACTGCAAAGGAATTCAAGACACTGGAGTTTTTGACAAAGAACGCCGAACGCACGATCTCGCGGGACGAACTTCTCGATAAAGTTTGGGGGTACCAAGACTACCCCTGCACGCGGACGGTGGACAACCACATGCTGAGACTACGACAGAAACTGGAGAGCGACCCTTCGCGCCCGTCACACTTTCTCACGGTCCACCGCGTGGGCTATAAATTCGTGCCTTAAGCGGGAGGCTAAGCGCCTACACTCGTAGACGCTCCCCACCCCTATATAGTTCGCATGCACTTAGTGACTCATAACACCTGAGTTAACAGGGACGCCCACGCGCAGCATCCGCATAGCGTATGTGACATCCTTGTCCACTAAAAGGTCGAGCGCGCCTACCGCGATATAGGCCTGTGGCAGATGGGCAAGCGACTGCGCTCGGGCCGGCGCAGCGTAAAGTGAAACGTCATCCGAGCCACGATGAGCGCCGAGAAGACTTTGCCACCCGAAGCTGCCACTCTCACGCGGCCAGACGAATTACCCTGCAAATGGGTTTCCCTCGTGGTTGGGAAGCCCGGTGCTTTTGGTTGTCGGGTAGGGTACAGCCGGCCAAATCTGTTCCAAGGTTTGTCGACAACGCGATAGCTTCTGCACGATCGATTCCGCGGTGGCGGTGCAGACAAAGGGTTGGGATTCTCGTTCCAAACGGCCATGAACTCCGTGATGGCTTTCTCGAGGTCCTCTACGCTGCGGAAGGAACCACGGCGGATACCCACAGGCGGAGTTTCCGTACCCGACCCCGGTGGAAAAAAAACGACGGCGCGACAAGCGCCAACCGGAGTTTGAGTTACTCGGTACGGGCGTATTCGACGAAGATCGCTACTTCGACGTGGCCGTGGAATATGCCAAGGCCGATGTCGAGGACATTCTGATCAAGATGACGATTACAAACCGTGGCCCGTACCCATTTCCTTTGCCGTCGCAACTTCCGATTGTTCTCCAAAACGTTCTGCACGAATATGATTGCCAACTCAACACAACTCGCAGTGAGGGAAGTGGCAAGCGACGATCTGGAGCTTGTCCACGTCTGCAAGAAAGGAGATATTACCGCATTCGAGCAACTCGTAAGCGATACGGCCGCAGACTTCTCTGAATCTCTCAGACCGTCACGCGCAACAGGGGAGATTCCGAAAACGCGGTCCAAGAAGCCCTGTTGAAAGCCTTCCAGAATCTGGCCGACTTCCGAGAAGATTCCCAATTCTCTACCTGGCTGATTCGCATCACCGCAAACCAGTTGCCTATGAAGTTGCGAAAACAGCGCACCCACAAAGAAGTTTTCTTGGACGAGGATTTTGAGTTGCATGGGGACATGCTCCCAGTGGACATCCCCGATCGATCCCCGAATCCGGAACAACTGTGCTGGCATCCGAGTTGCGAGACATCCTTGTCAGAACCGTAAAAGAACTGCGCCCGATCTTGCGGACGGTCTTTGTACTCCGTAACGTCGGACTCTCAATCGAACAGACCGGAGAAGTGCTAAACCTAAGCCAGGCGGCGGTGAACGCGCGGGTGTGGCGAGTTCGGCTACACCTTCGCGAACGCCTTAACAGATACTTCTACGAGCGAACTAGCTTAGCGCCCGAAGAGCTTGCTCCAACGAGCAGGGTGACGAAGAGGATTATCGGTCGTTGTGCCGAGCGCCTTCGCAACTCCATCCCTCGGACATATTCGGTTAGCATCGCTCGGTGACGAACCCCTTTTCCGAATTAACGTCCCGCCAACCTTTTAAGAGACAGACTGAACACCTGTCAAGCTATTAGGCGTCGACATAGTGCTGGCTATGAACCTGCCGCCCACGCCATTACAGCCTCTCGACAAACAAGTGACGAGCAAATGACGTTCACGCTGTATCTCATCAGTCATGAGTGCGTCTAACGTACTGACGCTTACATGTATATAAATGACCGAAGCCTGCGGGTCAGCAGATATGGAATAAAGCCAGCACAATGCGGTTATCAATTGTGAAAGAGTCAACCTAGATCAATAAGGAGCAATTATGAAGAGGTCGTATTTGACAGCTGCACTTATGTTCACGTGCTTACTTGGAGTTGGAATAAGTGCTCGTGCACAGGACACCGATGCGGTCGTCGTGAGCGTTCCGTTCGAGTTCGT
>Ga0070765_100001995_pt1 | contig 12668 bp, 10 predicted proteins | sample HubBroMetageWFT5_FD_71516 | JGI IMG/M metagenome (GOLD analysis project Ga0070765, IMG submission 71516) | Warmed and freeze-thawed soil microbial communities from the Hubbard Brook experimental Forest, New Hampshire - Hubbard Brook CCASE Soil... | ecosystem: Environmental > Terrestrial > Soil... | reverse complement strand
AAGATAGATAGTTTCGCGCTGTGCGAAAGTGCGCTTCATCACTCCGCCGTCCAATTGCATCAATAGAGAAGGGACTCATTCATGAACAGCTTCGGCAGTCGGTCCACCCTCCGTGTCGGTTCCAAACAATATGAGATTTACCGGCTGAGTGCCGTCGAGGCGCACGGCTGCTCGACCACGCACCTGCCGTACTCGCTGCGCATTCTGCTGGAAAACCTGCTGCGCCGCGAAGACGGCAAAGCGGTGAAGGCCGACGATGTGCGCGCGCTGACCGCGTGGAGCGGCAAGAGCGTTCCGTCGCAGGAGATCGCGTTCATGCCGAGCCGCGTGCTGCTGCAGGATTTCACCGGCGTGCCCGCGGTGGTGGACCTGGCTGCGATGCGCGACGCGATGAAGGCGCTGGGGGGAGACCCGAAGCTGATCAATCCGCTGCAACCGGCGGAGCTGGTGATTGACCACTCGGTGCAGGTGGACGAGTTCGGCACGCCGCAGGCGTTTCAACTCAATGCAGAGCTGGAGTTCTCGCGCAACAAGGAGCGTTATGCGTTTCTGCGCTGGGGACAGACAGCGTTTAAGAATTTCGCGATTGTGCCTCCGGACACCGGGATTGTGCACCAGATTAACCTGGAGTACCTGGCGCGCGTGGTGTTCGTCGGGGCGAATGGGGAAAGCGGCAATCCGATGGCGTATCCCGACACGCTGGTCGGCACCGACTCGCACACCACGATGATCAACGGCCTCGGAGTGTTGGGCTGGGGCGTGGGCGGAATTGAAGCCGAGGCTGCAATGCTGGGGCAGCCGGTGTCGATGCTCATTCCGCAGGTTGTGGGCGTGCGACTGAAGAACCAGCTAAAGGAAGGCTCGACCGCGACCGACCTCGTCCTGACTGTCACCGAGATGCTGAGAAAGAAAGGCGTCGTCGGGAAGTTCGTGGAGTTCTTTGGGCCGGGGCTGCATGCGCTTCCACTGGCTGATCGCGCGACAATCAGCAACATGGCTCCGGAGTACGGAGCGACATGCGGCATCTTCCCGGTGGACGACGAGACGCTGCGCTATTTGCGGCTGAGCGGGCGCAGCGAGGAGCTTGTCACCCTCGTCGAGGCATATTACAAGGAGCAGGGGCTGTTCCACACGAAGGACACACCGGAGGCCGAGTACACGGACGTGCTCGATCTCGATTTGGCGACTGTGGAGCCGAGTATTGCCGGACCGAAGCGTCCGCAAGACCGGGTGTCACTGTCGCGCGCGGCAGAATCGTTCGAGCAGGCGTTGCCCAGCTTGTTGAAGCCGGGGCAGCACGTTCCGCCCAAGCAGGAGGCGCGTTGGGAAGGGGAGGGCGGACATCCCGCGGGAATCGACTCGCAGAATGGGATATCAGAGCATGTGGTGCTGGACGAGGCATTGAAGCACGGGAGCGTGGTCATCGCCGCCATCACTAGTTGCACCAACACGTCGAATCCGTCGGTGCTGGTGGCCGCCGGATTAGTGGCAAAGAAGGCGGTGGAAAAGGGGCTGAAGGTTCCGTCGTGGGTGAAGACCTCGCTGGCGCCGGGATCGATGGTGGTGACCGAATACCTCACGCGTTCCGGCCTGCTGCCGTATTTGGAGAAGCTGAAGTTCCATGTGGTGGGTTACGGATGCACCACGTGCATTGGCAACTCGGGGCCGCTTCCGGCCGAAGTATCGAGCGTGATCACCGACAAGGACCTGGTGGTCGCGTCGGTGCTGAGCGGCAACCGCAACTTCGAGGGACGCATCAACTCCGAAGTACGCGCCAACTACCTCATGTCTCCTCCATTGGTGGTAGCGTTCGCCCTCGCCGGCCGAGCCGACATCGATATGTACAACGAACCGCTGGGCTTCAGCGGCAATGGCAAGCGCGAGCCGGTCTTTTTGAAAGACATTTGGCCGACTGAGAAGGAAGTCAATGACGTCGTGCGCCAGTACATCACGGGCGACCTGTTCAAGTCGGCATACAAAGACGTCTTTCGCGGCGACGAACGCTGGCAGGGACTGAAGGTCCCCCAGGGCGAGACGTTCACGTGGGACGAGAAGTCGACCTACGTGAAGAATCCGCCATACTTCGAGAACATGCCGAAGACTCCAGCGGCGGTGGGCGATATCTCCGGTGCGCGCGTGCTGTGCTATCTCGGGAACAGCGTGACGACGGACCACATTTCGCCGGCGGGCTCGATCAAGCCGAACAGTCCGGCAGGACAATACTTGATCGCGCACGGCGTTACGGTGGGCGACTTCAACTCTTACGGCTCGCGGCGCGGAAATCATGAAGTAATGATGCGCGGTACGTTTGCCAACGTGCGTCTGCGCAACAAGCTCACGCCCGATCGCGAAGGCGCCTATACGAGGCATCTGCCCGACGGCGAGGAGATGTTCATCTACGATGCGTCGGTGAAATACCGCAACGAAGGCACGCCGCTGATGGTGCTGGCGGGCAAGGAGTACGGTTCCGGCTCGTCGCGCGACTGGGCGGCCAAGGGTCCGCGCTTGCTCGGCGTGCGTGTGGCGTTGGCTGAGAGCTTCGAGCGTATCCACCGCTCGAACCTGGTGGGGATGGGCATCCTGCCCCTGCAGTTCCTCGATGACGAGAACGCCGAGACCAGCGGGCTGACCGGCGAGGAAGTGTACGACGTTGTGGGCCTCACGGATGTACTGGCAGACTTCGCGCCGGGCAAGACGGTGAAGGTTCGCGCCAAGAAGCCGGATGGCACGGTCACGCAGTTCGACGCGACGGTGCGCATCGATACCCCGCAGGAGGTGCTGTATTACCAGCACGGCGGGATCTTGCAATACGTGCTGCGGCAGCTAATGCAGAACAATTAATCGATTGTGCTAATGGTCAAGGGCCCGACGAGAAATCCAGCCCCTGGTTTATTGCGCGGATCTTTGCAACGGCGCCAAGGCTAATCCTTGTGCAGTACGCTGTGCCGGATATCGGGCCAGAATTCCTTGATCACGTTGAAGGTTGCATCGAGTGCGAGCTGCTGGCCCCAGCGCTGACCGATCTTCGTCCAGGTGCGATCCTGGGACGGGTAATACAGGGCAGCGATGCTGGCAGCGGCACCGTTGCCGATGATTTCAGAAGCGTTGACTTGTGAGCCGCCGCTGTCGGTGCGCGTGACAACCAGGCGACTGAGAGCATATCCGGTGCGGTTGAAGAAGCCTCCGTGCCCTTTGGTGAAGTATCGCGGGTCTTGTTTGAAGGCCACGGGCAGCAGGTACTCGGTGAAGGCATTGCCAAGGGCCTGATCGACAAAAATGTGCCAATAGTATTGCGAATAGGCGAGCGCACCGTCATCGAACTGGGGAACACTGCGCTGGGCTTGGGAGATTCCGGCGAGAATGCCCACCGAGATGAAGGTGGAATAGTCGAAGCTGTCATCCACCATGAGCCTGAACTTGCCCTTGGCATCGAGCGGAGCCACAATGGCATCGGCGCTAACCGCGCGGTAGTTGGGAATGATGTACAAGATGCGCTTGGGTTGCTCCTTTGAGACCGGAGTCTGGGCGGAGTTCTGCTGGGGGACCGACGAATCAGGGAGCTTGGCATCAGGGCCGGGCTGCTGCGACTTGGAATCGCCCGGCCGGGAAGAAGATTGCTCCTGTTCCTGACTGTAACTGGGAGCATTCGGGAGCGCTGCGGCGACCGTTTGAGTTTCTTGCGCAGCAAGACCGGCGGATGCGAAAAGAATCAGGCCTAGCAGCAAGATCATGCGGTTAAGAAATGCCATCTTGCTAGACGTAAAACCCGAAAAATGCTGCTGAGTTCCCACGCATCTCACCCCGTGTACTCCATAATAACTGCTCGGTTATCGGCGAGACAGTGGACACAGGATTTTTCTCTGGGTCCCGGGAAGGCCCAGGCCGATCCCCGATCCCAGCGGCCAGACTGCGTCATTTCCCTGAGTAATAGCCGTCGCGGGCCTGGACAGTCGAGTCTTTCTGAGTCGTGGTGACCAGGATTTTGTGGTAGCCACCTTCTGAGTCGGCCTGGTCGGGAGTAAACCCGAGGCTGTACTGGTTGCGGAGTTCCTCACCGATGCTGGAATAAATCTGCTCGATCGACTCCTTTTTGGAAACCTCGTAAAAGCGCCCGCCAGTTTGCTGAGCTAACCGCTGCATGACCGCTTTTCCATCGGCGTGACCCTGTGATCTGCCACCACCGCCACCGGCGCCTCCTCCACCTCCGGGATATCCTCCGCCGGGATAGCCTCCCCCGTGACGTCCCCCGCCAGGGTATCCACCGCCCGGGTATCCGCCTCCGGGAAAGCCTACACTTCCTCCGTGCCGTCCGCCGGGATTGCCGGCAGAGTTGTTGTAGGCCTGAGGATCGGCGAACAGGATCGTGTACACCAGGGTGTCAGAGCGTTGCGCGGCCTCAATGGCGCGGTTCAGGCTGACCTTGCTGCCCTGGTCCACGCCGTCAGAGAGGATGATGATAGCCTTGCGGCCCTGCTGCTTGCTCATGATCTCATCAGAGGCCAGAAAGACAGCGTCGTAGAGCAAGGTGCCGCCACCAATATGCGCCGGCGTAGGACCACCGCCTTGGGATTGGTCCCGGCTGGGGACCTCGAGCTTTTGCAGCGCTGCCTCCAGTTTGGGCCGCGAGCTGGTGAGGTCCTGCAATAACTCGACCTCGCTATCAAAGTGAACGACGAACGCCTTGTCTTTCCACTCCCGCAAGAGGTCTTCGAGGAAGGTATAGCTGGCAGTGCGCTCCTGCTCGAGCACGCGGCGCTGGCTCAGGCTCGTGTCCACCAGCAGGCCGAGCGTCAGTGGAAGGTCGGTGACTCTGGCAAAGTAGCGGATGGTCTGCGGGCGGCCATCTTCGTCCAGCTTGAAGTCATCTTTGGTGAGGTTGTTGACGAGTTGGCCCTGTTTGTTGCGCACCGTGGCCAAGACGTTGACTACGTTTACATCCTTCTTGATCGTGGTGGTTTCCTGCTGGTCCGGTTGGTTCTGCGGAGCGGGCTGAGCCTGTTGGGCGTGCAGCATGAGTCCTGCCAGAAGGAGCGGCAGCAGGATCAGCACACGTCGTGGAAGGGACAGTAAGCCTGAATTTTGTACGTGCGAACCGGTCGCACGGGAGGGGAATTGCATGGTCTTCCTTGGGGCGGAGTGAAATCCAACTTTGGAGTAGCTCGAAACCGTTTCTAACCCATTTCGCCATTGGAAGTTGCACCCGGCACGTTGGTCTGGGTGAGCGGACGCAGGGCAGGTATAGCGTCCCCAGCGGTTGCAGGCGACGCGACCCGTCGGCCTTCGCGCGGTGCGCTAAACTCTTTCGACATGATCAACGGCATGCACATTTGCAGTTATCTGTGGCTGACATTCTTTGTTCTCTGGATGTTGGCCGCGTTGAGCACCAAGCGTGCCGCAGAGCGGGTGGATTGGGGGCGCAGGCTCTACTACGGCATTCCGGTTGTGCTGGGGTACTATTTGATGTTTTCGATGGACCTCGACATTCTGTGGCTGCAGAAGCGCATCCTACCGAAGACGCCGCAGCCGGCGATCGCCGCCATCGTGATCACGATTGCGGGTATGGCTCTTGCCGTCTGGGCGCGAGTGTGCCTGGGACGCAACTGGAGCAGCGCTCCGACGATCAAGCAGCAGCACCAGTTGATCCGGAGCGGCCCCTACCGGTTCGTGCGGCACCCGATTTACACGGGACTTTTGCGGGCGATGGCGGGCACCTTCCTGGCGAACGGAAAAGTCCGCGGCGTGGTGGCAGTGGTGCTGCTGTGGTTTGCCTGGTCGATCAAGAGCCGGATGGAAGAGGTATTCATGACGCGCACCTTCGGCACTGAATACCAAGAGTATCGCCGCACTACGGGAGCACTGTTTCCACGAATTCAATTCTGACCACGAGGGAGTAGCGACTACTTCGCGACGTCACCCACCGGGCAGTTCGGGTCGGAATCCGATTGCACTGCGCCGTTCTTCAGCGCCCAGTCGAGAAAGCCGTGGGGCGGGTTCTTCACGCCCGCCAGATTGGTGTTGCGGATGCTCTTGATCTTCTGCCACTGAATTTCGCTAAGGTCGGAATTGCCGAGGTCAGCACCGTCTAGCGCTGCATCTGAGAAGTCTGAGCCGGTAAACTGCGCGCCGCAGAAGTCGCCGTCGCGGAGGTTTGCCGAAACCAGCGAGACGTGCCGCAAGTTGCTGAGACGGAAGTTCGCTTCATCGAGCGACGCATAAGAAAGGTCGGCCGATTCAAAGTCGCTGTTGCGCACATCGGCGGCGTTGAAATTGGCGCGCAACAACCGCGCTTTGGGCAGTTGCACTCCTTGCAAAAAGGCTGACGAGACATCGACACCGACCAGCGGTACGCCGTCGGCATTCAGCTCGGAGAGGGCTTCGATGCGGCCTCCGCTGCCTCCCATGTGCTGCGCGGTGTTGATGACCTGCCACGCCTGGTAGTGCTTCTGCTTCAGCCGGTCGCCCGACTCGCTGAAATAAAACACCACGGCTACGAGCACTGAGAAGCTGCCCAGGTATTCCAGGACTTCGAGGAAAGACCAGTGGCTGAGGGCGTAGGCGATCCCGGCAAACAGCCACTCTACCGCCAGAAAGGGCAGCAGCCACCGGGGCTTACCGGCGGCGTAGACTTTCCACGGCTTTGGGCGCTCGCGCTCGACCCTGAATATCATGAAGTTCCAACCATCGTTGCAAGTCGACTGCAGACAGGATAACAACTGACGGGCCGGAAGAATGACTGGTGAGCTATGAGAGTTGCCGTTCCGCGCGAAGTTACAACCCAATGAAACTAGGGCGCGGCTACTTGCGAGACATCGCAGCGAACTCTAGAATCGCCACTTGTACTGGAGGAAGGGAATGCCAGTGGTAAATGTAGGTGATGAAGCCCCCGATTTTGATCTGCCGGCGGTAATCGGTAATATTAAGCAACGCGTTAGATTGAGCGACTACCGGGGAAAGAAGAACGTCGTACTGTGTTTTTATCCGGCAGACTGGACGCCTGTCTGTTCTGCAGAGCTTCCGACTTTCAACGCCGAGCTGGAAAAATTTGCCGGCTATGGAGCGGAAGTGGTGGGTCTTAGCGTAGATTCCATTCCCAGTCACATTGCGTGGCAGAAGAAGGAAATCGGCATTTTAAGTTTGCCCCTGGCGAGCGATTTTTATCCCCACGGCGAGGTGGCCAGCAAGTACGGCATTCTGCGGGAAGGGGATCCCGTCCCGGGCATCAGCGAGCGGGCGGTCTTCGTCATCGACAAGCAGGGCAAGGTGGCCTTTGCCAAGGTGTACCCCATCGACCGTCCACCCAACACCGAGGAAGTGTACGAGGTCTTGCGCAAGCTGTAGGGCCCTGTCTCGGCTGGCGTCCTCTGTGTCGTTCGAGGTCCAAAGACAAAACCCCGCTTTCAGCGGGGTTTTTCCTGGTTCGAGGAATCGGGAGGATTAACTGGCCTTGGCGTGCTGAAAGTGCGGCTCCTGAAAGGCGCCGATCAGGAGCTCCATGACCTGGCGAACGTCGTCGAAGCCGTAGTCAGCCCGCAAATCGGAACGATTCGCAACCACCTGGTCACGCCACAACCCTTCCGCCATGCCGATGATCGCCGCCCGAACGGCTTGCAGGTTGATGTCGGGCCTGATCTGGCCTTCGTTGCGCATGTCTTGCAGAATGCGGTCGAGCATCTCACGAAACTGATGTGTACCTTGGCCCATTAGCACACTGTTGCTGTCCTTGCGGACGCGCCGCGCCTCCAACATGGTCAGGGTCTTCTGATCAGGATCGTGTTCCAGTTCAACTGTAATGGCCTCGAAAACAGCCAGCAGACGGTCGGCTGGAGACCCGTTGGGAATTGCCTTGATGCGCTCGTTAATGCTGGCCCAGCCTCGATCGAAGATCGCAACCAAGAGTCCCTGCTTGCTTCCAAAGTGTTTCATCAACTGCGATTCGCTGGTGCCGGCGTCGCGCGCGATCGCAACCGTGCTGGTATTTTCGTAACCGTTTTCGGCAAACAATCGTTTGGCCGCCAATAAAATGCGGTCGTGAGAGGAAAGTGTGGAGGTCGTTTTCGTTGTCATGTTTTCGAAACTCCTATTCTCATGACGTTTGGGCAGTAGTAACACAACTGAACCTCAGGTGTTACGGGTTCAGTAACGAGATCAATTCAGCGTTCCCAAGAGTCCCCAACAACGAAGAGCGGCGATTTCTAATAGTACTTCCACTTTCAGACTCCGCAGGTTCCAAAAAGTGAGCCCTTCCCGGTTTTGGGCGAGCCACAGTTATGCAGGAGATAGTAACACTACTGCGACTTGGAATCGCTGACTTGCGCCGTCTTGGCCGTCGTCTGCGGCTTGGTGGACTTACTCGCCGCCGCCGGTTTTGCCGCGGTGGTCTTCTGCGGCGAGGCGCTGGCGCCCGCCTCCTTCATAACCCGGTCAATCAACTGATAAAGCTGAGTGCGATCGACGACTTCAACGAAGGGCGTTCCGCGCGTGGTATCGCTTACCACGTAGATGGTCGGCGTATGGTCGAGTCCCACCCGCTGTCCCATCGCGTAATCCGCCTTGACCTTGGCGGTTAGTTCGCCGGAGGGGTCCACGACGAAAGGAAATACCACCTTATTGTCGGCGGCAAAGCGCTCAGTCATGCCGCGCAGGTTCTGAGGCGTGATTTGGGGCTGGTTGGAGAAGATGAACAGCCGGTAGTCGTCGCCCAGCTTCTTGGACTTGGTGTCAAAGTAGCGGGCGTTGACCGCCGCCTCGAACGACCAGTTGTGCATGGGCAGCGGAAAATCGTACTGCACCAGCGGGATGTTGTACTTCTTCGCGGCCTCGTGCAGCAGCGGAGCGGCGCGGGCGCAATCAGGGCATTGCAGGTCCTCGAAGACGAGGATGGCGACTTTGGACCCCTTGGGCGGACGCAGCACGGAGGTGTCACCGGCCCAGACAAAAGCGCAGGCCAGGAGCAGGCACGTGGTGAGTAACAGGGCTTGGCGGAACAGAGTACGTTTCATTGCAATGTTGGATGGCGGAACCCGTCGAAGGTCACCGCCACGCACTTCACATAGTAACGGAAATCGCGCGCCCGAGTCTCGTATGCGACATCCGTAAGATAAGATTTCTGGAGATGAGACGCACTGCTGTTCTGCTGTTTAGTAGTCCTGTGGCACTGGCTCGAAAAGGGGTGTCGGCGGCGATCGCGCAATTGCTGATCGCACACAAAGGAAGCGTCGTGCACAGCGATGACCACGTGGACGGCGGACGGGAATTGTTCCTGTCGAGACTGGAGTGGGACCTCGACCATTTCGATATTCCCGTTTCCGACTTCGAGGCGCACTTCAAGCCGGTGGTCGATCAGTTCCAGATCAAGTACCACCTTGCGCTCTCGGATTACTGTCCCAAGGTGGCTATCCTGGTTTCCTCTTATGATCACTGCCTCGCCGACCTGTTGTACCGGTACGGCAGCGGCGAACTTGGATGCGAACTTGTCTGGATCATCAGCAATCACGCAAAAGTCGGGCCGCTGGCCAACTTTTACGGTGTGCCCTTTCACTTGTTGACCAACCCTCAGGACAAGCAGGCGTCCGAACGGGAAATGCTTGAACTGCTAGGGCAAGACGTGGACCTGATCGTGCTTGCCCGTTACATGCAGATCCTGAGCCCCGAATTCGTCGGCCAATATCTGCTGCGCATGATCAATATCCACCATTCGTTCCTGCCGGCTTTTGTGGGCGCGAAACCATACCACCAGGCTTTTGAACGGGGAGTGAAATTAATCGGCGCCACCAGTCACTATGTCACCGCAGTTTTGGATGAGGGACCGATCATCGAGCAGGACCTGGTGCGGGTCTCCCATCGTGACACTGTCGACGACATGATGCGGAAGGGCCGCGATCTGGAGAGAGTTGTGCTCTCCCGCGCAGTACGCTGGCACCTGGAAAACCGCGTCCTGGTCTACCAGAACAAGACCGTCGTATTCGCTTAATGCGCCTCTATTATCCCGGGACTCACGCTCCGAATTGCTTCAGGTGATGGTCGACATGTTTGTACATGCCGGTGCTCCATTCCAGCGGAGTGAGCGGACCGAAAAAGGGATGAGGATGCGTAGTGCACCGCGCATCGCCGCCTTCGTGAAACTCCCGGACACGCTGCTTGAGCCGTTCCTGCTCCTGAGCGAACGCACAGTGGTCGACGATCTTCAGCTCTTTCGCAGTGGGGGCGCCGTGGCCGAACGGCTTGTCGTTCGTCATCAAATTGCGAAATCGCGGCCCGATGACCCAGCCAATCAGGCCTCGCTTGATAACGAGCTTGCCGGAGGCCATGTCCAGCGCCGCACTGCAGTGCGCCATCATTTGCGCGACGTCCATTTTGCCCCACTGCCGTTGGGACGAGGGCTGAAGCTGATCGATCCGCGAGATCAGGGTATCGACCGCATTGGGCTGAAAGAGATTGTCCATGCGAATCCCTCCACAGGGTAGGGCAGGAATCTAACCCAACTGAGGCCAGAAATCCAGTTGTGTTTGAGGCGAAAAACCGCGTGTGCTAGGATTCTGAGTTTGTTCCACCATGCGCAGGCCGGCATGGTGCCCCGCCTTTCGGGGTCTCCGAGCGACGCGGATATTGCGTAGTTTGGGTGACCCTGTTTGCCTCACCGGCAACCCGGGGATGTCAGGCACGTTTGCAGTTCGTGCCACCGGGGAATAGCGCCTCTGAGACGGTGCGGAGTCCCGACCTGTCGCGCTGGAGGAACGTCTCATTCATCCAAGGAGTCTTATACGTGAAGACTTACGAAGGTGCTAACATCCGAAACGTCGCCCTGGTTGGGCATTCACATTCGGGCAAAACCTCTCTTGCATCTGCCATGCTTTTTACCGCCGGGGCCACGCAACGCTTCGGACGCGTCGATGAAGGTACCACCGTCACCGACCACGACGAGGAAGAAATCTCGCGCGGCATGTCGATAGCGGCCACCACCGGCGTTTTGGAGTGGGGCAAGACGAAGATCAACCTGATCGATACTCCCGGCTTCAACATGTTTATCCATGAAGCCGAGATGGTGCTGCCTGCCGTCGATAGCGCGCTGGTCGTGGTCGACGCGGTCAGCGGCGTGGAAGTCGTGACCGAGCGCATCTGGCACTATGCCGACAAGTTCCTGCTGCCACGGGCCATTGTCTGCACCCGCATGGACCGCGAGCGCGCTGACTTTACCCGCGTGATGGATTCGCTGACCACAGCTTTCGGGCGAACGGTGGTTCCGGTGCAACTGCCGGTGGGTTCGGAGAAGAGCTTCACTGGCGTTGTGGACCTGGTGAAGATGCACGCCTACACCTATGAGATGGGTGGCAACGGCAAGGCGACGATCGGACCGATTCCCGCCAACATGGAAGAAGAGGCCAAGGTCGCGCATGAGCGCCTGGTCGAGCTGGTGGCTGAGGGCGACGACAAACTGATGGAAGAGTTCTTCGAGAAAGGGACCATCGACGAAGAGCACATCATCGCCGGCCTGCACAATGCCATTCGCGAAGACAAGATTTTCCCCGTGCTGTTTGCCTCAGGCTTGGGGAACATGGGCACCGACGAGGTGCTCGACTTCCTGGTGGACTACATGCCGACGGCCGTGGAACGCGGCACAGTGAAAGCCACTGCGACGGCCAACAACGGCGCTCCGGCCGAGCGCAAGATCAGCGACTCAGAGCCGCTGTCGCTGTATGTGTTCAAGTCGATCAGCGATCCCTTCTCCGGACGCATCTCGTTCTTCAAAGTAGTTTCGGGCGTGCTGAAGAACGACGCGACGGTGCAGAACTTCTCACGTGGCAGTTCCGAGAAATTTGCCCATCTCTCCACCATGCAAGGCAAGACTGCCATCCCAGTGAACGAGCTTCATGCCGGCGACATTGGCGCGGTGGCGAAACTCCGTGACACGCTCACCGGCGATTCGCTGGGCGACAAGGGCTCGCCGATCCAGTATCCGCAGGTGACGTTTGCCGAGCCGGCGATCACGTTCGCTATCGAACCGAAGACGCGTGCCGATGAAGACAAGCTGAGCAACGGCATTCACAAGCTGATGGAAGAAGATGCCATGCTGCGCTTCTTCCGCGATGCGCAGACCAAGGAGTTCCTGATCGCGGGCACCGGGCAGCAGCACATCGAAGTTGTGGTCTCGAAGCTAAAGAACCGTTACCATACCGAGGTCAACCTGAAGGCGCCGAAGGTGCCATACCGCGAAACCATCCGCGGCAAGGCCGACGTGCAGGGACGCCACAAGAAACAGAGTGGCGGCCACGGCCAGTTCGGCGACTGCAAGATCAAGATGGAACCCCTGCCCCATGGCGCCAACTTCGAGTTCGTGAACGAGATTTTCGGCGGATCAATCCCCAAGAACTACATTCCCGCGGTCGAGAAGGGGATTGTGGAAGCAGCGGCACGCGGCTACCTGGCAGGCTTCCCTGTCGTCGATTTCCGTGTGATTCTCTACGACGGCTCGTACCACGATGTGGATTCGAACGAATTGTCATTCAAGACCGCGGGCCGCATCGCCTTCCGTAAGGCGATGGAGCAGGCCAAGCCCACGCTGCTCGAGCCGATCATGAACGTGGAGATCACCATCCCCGACGAGTTCGCTGGTTCGATCATGGGCGATCTCAACAGCCGGCGCGGCCGCATCCAGGGCATGGACAACAAGG
>Ga0070765_100001990_pt1 | contig 12679 bp, 8 predicted proteins | sample HubBroMetageWFT5_FD_71516 | JGI IMG/M metagenome (GOLD analysis project Ga0070765, IMG submission 71516) | Warmed and freeze-thawed soil microbial communities from the Hubbard Brook experimental Forest, New Hampshire - Hubbard Brook CCASE Soil... | ecosystem: Environmental > Terrestrial > Soil... | reverse complement strand
GATCGCCCGCGCCGCGGCGGCGATCGCGCTCCGCCCGGCCTCCGGCCGCACCCCGGCGTGGGCTGCCCGGCCATGGAGCTCGGCCACGATCCGGTGCAGAGTTGGCGCCGCGGTCACGATCTCGCCGATCGGCGTGGCGTGGTCGAACACGTAGCCAAAGTGGCTCTTGAGCCGGCCGACATCGAAGGCAAACGCGCCGAGCAACGAGATCTCCTCGCAGACGGTGAACAGGACCTCGACCCCGACCGGGGGCGCACCGGCGCCGCTCGTCAGCCGTCGCGCCACTTCCAGGATGACCGCGACCGCCGACTTGTTGTCGGCGCCGAGGATGCCATCGTTGGCGTTCGTCCAGCCGCCGTCGACGCGCACCGGTTCGACGGGCGCGGTCAGCGGAACGGTGTCCATGTGCGCGCACATCAGGATGCTGTCGCTGCCGGCGAGGGTGGTTGGGCCGGCAATCCGCGCGAACAGGTTGCCGGCGTCAGAGCCCACCCGCGGCCCGGCATCGTCCTCCTCCACCTCGAGGCCCATGCCGCGCAGCTCGCCGGTGATCCAGTCCGCGCAGGCGCGCTCATGTCCCGACGGGCTCTCGATCCGGCAGAGCGCGGCGAACGTCTCGTTGAGCCGCTCGCGCTCGGCTTCGGTGGCGCGCCTCACCGCGTGGCGGCGGGCGCGGCGGCTTCGGTGTCGTCCTCGGCGGGACGAGCACGGGGCGCGCTGTACTCCAGGGCCGCGCCGACGAACTCGCGGAACAACGGTGCGGGACGCTCTGGACGCGACTTGAACTCGGGGTGGTACTGCGAGGCGACGTAGAACGGGTGCTGATCGACCGGTAGCTCGATTGCCTCGACCAGCCGCTCGTCGGGCGAGGTGCCGGAGCAGACGAGGCCGACGGCCTCGAGGCGCCGGCGCAGATGGTTGTTCACCTCGTAACGATGGCGGTGGCGCTCGTACACGACCGGCTCGCCGTACAGCTCGCGGATCCGGGTCGAGTCGTGCAGCTTCACCGGGTCGGCGCCGAGGCGCATGGTGCCGCCCATGTCGGCGATCTCCTTCTGCTCGGGCAGGAGGTCGATCACCGGGAACGGCGTCTCGAGGTCGAACTCGGTCGAGTTGGCGCCTTCCATCCCGGCCACGTGGCGGGCGAACTCGGCGACGGCTAGCTGCATGCCGAGGCAGATCCCCAGGTACGGGATCTTCTTCTCGCGGGCGATCTGCGCCGCGCGAATCTTCCCCTCGATCCCGCGGCCGCCGAAGCCGCCCGGGATCAGGATGCCGCTGGCCGACTCGAGCCGGGCCGCGACGGCGGGATCCCCGACCTCCTCGGAGTCGATCCAGTCGACATCGACCTTGGCGTCGTGGTGCGTTCCGGCGTGGCGGAGCGCCTCGACCACCGACAGGTAAGCGTCCTCGAGCCGCACGTACTTGCCGACGAGCGCGATCCGCACGCTCCGATCAGCTTCGGCCGAGCGACGGGTGATCTCCTCCCAGTCGCTCAGATCGGGCTCGGGCGCGTCGACGCCGAAGTGCTCCTTCAGGACGAAGTCGTCGACGCCCTCGTCGCGGAATACGAGCGGGACGCCGTAGATGTCGGGCACGTCGAACGCGGACACGACGGCCTCGACCGGGAGGCTCGCGAACAGCGCGATCTTCCGCCGGATGTCGTCGCCGAGCATTGACTCCGAGCGGCAGATCACCATGTCGGGCGCGATACCGATGCGCCGCAGTTCGTTGACCGAGTGCTGGGTCGGCTTGGTCTTCAGCTCGCCGGCGTGGCTGATGTACGGGACGAGCGTCAGGTGGATGAACATGCAGCGCCGGCGCCCGACGTCGACGGGGAACTGGCGGATCGCCTCGAGGAACGGAAGCGACTCGATGTCGCCGACCGTCCCGCCGATTTCGGTGATCACGAAGTCGACGTCGGTGGCCTCGGCCATCAGCTTGATCCGCTGCTTGATCTCGTCCGTGATGTGCGGGACGACCTGGACGGTGGCGCCGAGGTAATCACCGCGGCGCTCGCGCCGGATGACGGTGTTGTAGACGCCACCGGCGGTCACGTTCGACGCCCGGCTCGTGTTGGCGTCGGTGAAGCGCTCGTAGTGCCCGAGGTCGAGGTCGGTCTCGGCGCCGTCCTCGGTCACGAACACCTCGCCGTGCTGATACGGCGACATCGTGCCCGGGTCGACGTTGATGTACGGGTCGAACTTCTGGAGCTGGACGTCGAGCCCGCGCGCCACCAAGAGACGGCCGATGGAAGCGGCGGCGATTCCCTTGCCGAGCGAGGACACGACCCCGCCGGTTATGAAGATGAATCGCGTCTCGCCTGCCGTCATACGGTCGCTTCCCGAGTGTAGTGAGGTTCGGACGGTCTGAAGGTAGCGCCCGCCCCGGACGGGCCCGGAGTTCCCGGAGGGTGGTCGAGAAACGCAAACGGTCGGCCGCCGGCGCGGGTCAGGCGGCGCGGAGCAGCTGGCGAGCGTGGCGGCTGGCGGCGCGGTCGCCCTCGGCCGCCCCCAGCATCCGGACGAGCTCGCCCACGACCCCGTCGCCGGCTAGCGTCGACACCGTCGTGCGTGCCGGCGCCGCGGCCGTGTCCTTGGCGATCGTGAAGTGGCGCTCGGCCATCGCCGCCACCTGGGGCAGGTGGGTGATACAGAGGATCTGGCGGCCCTCGGCGAGGGCGCGAAGGTGCTCGCCGACCGCGCGGGCGGTGTGACCGCCGATGCCGGCGTCGATCTCGTCGAACACGAGCAGCGGCGCGGGGCCGGTCGATTCACCGGAGGAACGGGGACCACCGCGACCACGGCCACCACGACCATCGTGACCGCCGCCATGCGCCACGCTCAGGATCGCCAGCATCACCCGCGACAACTCCCCGCCCGACGCGATTTCCCGCAGCGGACCGGCCGGCATCCCCGGGTTCGGCGCGATCACCAGCGACACCTCGTCCGCCCCGCGCGCCCCGCATCCCTCCGGACGCCGCCGCACCTCGACGTCGAACTCGGCATCGGGCATCGCCAGCTCGGCCAGCCGCTCGCGCACCGCCGCGGCGAGGGCCGGCGCCGCCTCGCGCCGGCGCCCCGTGAGATCCTCGGCCAGTCCGTCCAGCGAGGCCCGGGCCTCGCCGAGCGACGCCTCGACCTCGGAAAGCGCGATCTCGGCGCGTTCGAGCTCCGCGCGCCGCGCCCGGCACCGCTCCGCGTGGGCGAGCACCTCGGCGATCCCCCCACCGTGCTTTCGCTCCAGCCGCGCAAACTGCGCCAGCCGCTCTTCGACCTCCTCGAGCCGGCCGGGCGACGCTTCCAGCCCAAACACGTACGAGCGCAGCGCACCGCTCAGCTCCGAGGCCTCGTCGCCGAGCGCCTGAGCGCGCTCGGACAGGCCGGCGAGCTCCGGGTCGATCCCGGCCGCCACGGCGAGTTGAGCGGCGGCCTGAGCGAGCAGCTCGGCCGCGCCGCCGCCCCCGTCTTCGGGCGAGATCGCCTCGGCGCCACCGAACGCCGCGACCCGCAGCGTTTCCAGGTGCCGCAGCCGGTCGCGCTCGACGGCCAGCTCGGCGGCCTCGTCCGCGGTCGGCGCGACGCTCTCGATCTCGTCGAGCTCGAACGCGAGCAGGTCGAGCTCACGCTCGCGTCCGGCCGCCAGCTCGCGCAGCTCCGTCTCGCGCGCTTCGACAGCCCGCACCCGGGAATAAGCGTCGCCGACGCGGGCCCTGAGCTCCGACACGGCTTCGCCGCAGAAACCGTCGAGCACGTCCATCTGGACCGCCGCGAGCATCAGCTTGCGGTGCTCGTGCTGCCCATAGAACGCGAGCAGGGCACTCCCGAGCTCGCGGAGGTCGGCCACGGTCGCCGACCGCCCGCACACGTAGGCGCGCGTCCGGCCGTCGGGCCACACCCGCCGCGCCAGCACGATCTCCTCGGCGCCGGTGGGGAGCAGCTCCAGGTCGGCCAACTCCGGAGGCAGCGAGAAGACGCCCTCGACGTACGCCTCCGCGGCACCGGCGCGCACGACCCCGCTGCCGGCGCGGGGTGGGCGGGCTCCCAGCAAAAGGTCGAGCGCCTGCGCGAGCAGCGTCTTGCCGGCGCCGGTCTCCCCGGTCACGACGTTGAGCCCGGGCGCGAGCGCGAGCTCGGCCCGGTCGATCAGGAGTAGGTTCTCGACCCGCAGCTCTTGCAGCATGGGCAACGGTGTAGCACCAGCGCCCGACAGATCGAGAGTTGTTGACCGCCGGTCAGGTAGGATCAGCATCGACATGCCCGCTGGATCACCGCCCGCCTACACCCGCCTTAACGTCGACGAGCGCCGGCGCCAGTTGCTCGACGCCGGTGCGGCGCTGTTCGCCGAGCACGCGTACGAGGAGATATCGATGCGCGATATCGCACAAGCCGCCGGCGTGTCGAAACCGCTCCTGTACCACTACTTCCCGTCGAAGATCGACCTCTTCAAGGAAGCGGTGGCGGAGAAGGCGGCCGAGCTCGCGCACCTGATCGAGCCCGCGAGCGAGGGCACGCCGCTCGAGCAGCTCACGAACAGCCTCGACGCTTATCTGGCGTGGATCGAGGCGAACCCCCGCACGTGGTCGAAGCTGGTGCAAAGCGCCGCTTCCCTCCCCGAGGCGGGCGACCTGATCGAGGGCTTCAGGCAACGGACGATGGACATGGCACTGGCCCGGCTGACGAACGGCGGCGCACCCCGCCCTGCGCTTCGCACCACGATCAGCGGCTGGCTCGGCTACATGGATGCCGCGATCCTCGACTGGACCGAGCACCGCGATCTCTCCCGAGAGGACCTGCGCGACCTGCTGGTCGCCGCCTTCGTCGCCGCGCTGCTGTCCGCCCAGGAGGCGGACCCGGCGATCACGCTCGCGCTCGACGGGTGAGCGGCCGGCGGACCCGGAGATCACGCTCACGCTCGGCGACCGAACGGCTGAGGTACGGTAACGGCCCGCACCACCTAGGAGGAGGAGAGCGATGGCCACCAGCGCGTCCCAGCTAGACCGGGGCCACCTCACGACCGGCCCGGCCGACGTCGACGTGGCCGGCCTGAAGCGCGCGCTGGCCCGAGCGGTCTACGGCGAGGTCCGCTTCGACGCGGGCACACGCGCGATGTACGCCAACGACTTCTCGATCTACCGCGCCGTCCCGATCGGCGTCGTGATCCCCAAGGGCCCGGAGGACGTGATCGCGGCCGTCGCGATCTGCCGCCAGTACGACGCGCCGGTGCTCCCGCGGGGCTGCGGCACCGCTCCGAGCGGGCAGACCACGAACGTGGCGGTCGTGTTCGACTATTCGAAGTACTACAACGAGATCGTCGAGCTCGATCCGGACAACCGGCGGGCGGTCGTCCAGCCGGGGGTCATCTGCGACCAGCTCCGCAACGCCGCCGAGGAACACCACCTCACCTATGGCCCGGACCCGGCGACGCACGAGTACTGCACGTTCGGCGGCATGCTCGGCAACAACTCGTGCGGCACGCACTCGCTGATGGCCGGCAAGACAAGCGACAACGTGCTCGAGCTCGACGTGGTCCTGTACGACGGCACCCGCTTGACCGTCGGCCCGACCTCCGACGAGGAGCTCGAAGGGATCATCGCCGCCGGGGGCCGCAAGGGCGAGATCTACGATCAGCTCAAACAGCTCAGAGACCGCGTCGCCGACCGGGTCAGGGCCGAATATCCCGACATCCCCCGCCGCGTCTCCGGCTACAACCTCGATGAGCTCCTCCCCGAGAACGGGTTCAACGTCGCGCGGGCGCTCGTCGGCTCGGAGGGCACGTGCGCGAACGTGCTGCACGCGACGGTCCGCCTGGTCCCCAGTCCGCGGCATCGCCGCACGCTGCTGCTCGGCTACCCCGACGTGTTCCAGGCCGCCGACCACGTCCCGGAGATCCTGGAAAAAACCACGCCGATCGGGCTCGAGGGGTTCGACGACCAGCTGATCAAGAACATGATCGCCAAGCACCGGCTCGCCGCCGAGCGCCGGGTCTTACCGGACGGCCGGGCGTGGCTCTACGTCGAGTTCGGCCGCGACGATCCCGACGAGGCAACGGCCGAGGCGCGCGACGCCCTCGAGGCGCTCGCCGGCGGCCCGCAGATCGACGCCCGGGTAATCATCGACAAGGCCGAGAACGTCAGCGCCTGGAAGGTCCGCGAGAGCGCCGTCGGCGACAGCCGCGCCCCGGGCTACATGGACGCCGAGGGCAACTGGGAGGACGCCGCCGTCCACCCGAACGTGCTCGGCAAGTACCTCCGCGACTTCCAGCAGATCCTCGACGACCACGGCTACCGGTGCGTCTACTACGGCCACTTCGGCCAGGGATGTGTCCACACCCGCATGGACTTCGATCTCAAGAGCGCGGGCGGCGTTAAAACCTTCCGGTCGTTCATGGAGAAGTGCGCCGACCTCGTGGTCGCGTATGGCGGTTCGCTGGCCGGCGAATATGGCGAGGGGCACGGTCGAGCTGAGCTCTTGCCGAAGATGTTCGGCCCCGAGCTCATGCAGGCGTTCAACGATTTCAAGCGGATCTGGGACCCCGACTGGAAGATGAACCCGAACCGCCTGATCGGCGACGTGAAGCTCGACGAGGGCCTCCGACTCGGCCCCGATTACCGGCCCCCGCAGTTGCAAACCCACTTCGCCTTCCCCGACGACGGCGGGTCGTTCGCGACCGCGATCGAGCGCTGCTTCGGGATGGCCAAATGCCGCAACCTCGGCAGCCTGACGATGTGCCCGAGCTTCCACGCCACGCGCGAGGAGAAACATTCGACCCGAGGCCGGTCGCGGCTCCTGTTCGAGATGCTGAAGGGCGACCCGATCACCGAGGGTTGGCGCGACGACGCAGTCAAGGAGTCGCTCGACCTGTGCCTGGCCTGCAAGGGGTGCACGGGGGACTGCCCGGTCCAGGTCGACATCCCCACCTATAAGGCGGAGTTCCTCGCCCACTACTACTCAAAGCGCCGGCGTCCGTTGAACCAGTACGTGCTCGGACTGCTCCCGTGGTGGGGACCGGTCGCCGCCCGAACGCCGCGGCTGGCCAACGCGTTCAGCCATGCCCCCGGGCTGGCGCCGGCCGGCAAGCGGATGCTCGGGATCGCCGAGGAGCGCGACGCGCCAAGGTTCGCGCGCCAGACGTTCCGGTCGTGGCACCGCCACCGCCAGCCCTGGGGCTGGGATCCCGACCGGCCGCCCGTGGTGCTGTGGGCCGACACCTTCACCAACCTGTTCGAGCCGCAGATCGGCATCGCGGCTCTGGAGGTCCTGGCTGCGGCGGGATTCGCCCCGCTGATCTCCCCTCGAGGGCTCTGCTGCGGGCGGCCGCTCTATGACTTCGGCATGCTGTCCCTCGCCAAGCGCGCGCTCCGCCGGGTGCTCGAGGCGATGTCCCATACGATCGAGCTGGGCTGGCCGGTCGTGGTGCTCGAGCCCAGCTGCGCGTCCGTGTTCCGAGACGAGCTGCGCAAAATGCTGCCTCACGACGAGCATGCGCGCCGGCTGGTGGCGCAGGTCCACACGCTCGACGAGTTCCTGGACAGCCATGCGCCGGATTGGGAGCCTCCGCAGATCGCGAGCCGGGCGCTCGTCCACGGCCACTGCCACCAGAAGGCGGTGATCGGGGCGCGGCCGGACCTGCTCAGGCGCGCCGGCGTCGACGCCGAGATGACGAACGCGGGCTGCTGCGGCCTGGCCGGCTCGTTCGGCTATCACGCCGGCGAGCAGTACGAGGTCTCGATGCGGATCGGAGAGCAGTTCCTGCTGCCCCAGGTCAGGTCCGCCGCCACTGGCACGGTGCTGGTCGCGGATGGATTCTCGTGCCGGACGCAGATCGCCGCCGGCACCGGCCGCCGGGCGCTCCACACCGCCGAGGTGCTCGCGCAGGGCCTGCAAGCGATTGCATAACGCTTAGCTCCCCTGGGTAGGTAGCCCCCGAACGCGACCTTCTCGGCGCGTCCGGGAGGGAGAGGGAGGGAGGTTCCCGTGTATAAGCAGGTTCTCGATCCGGTGTCCCATTCGTTGGGGCTGACCGCGATCTTCGCCGTCTTGCCGTTGGTGGTCCTGTTCGTCCTTCTGGGCGGCTTCAGGCTGAAGGCCCAGTGGGCCTCGCTGATCGCGCTCGGGGTGTCGATCCTGATCGCGATCACGGTCTATTCGATGCCGATCGGACAGGCCGGCGACGCCGCGCTCGAGGGCGCCGTGTTCGGCTTCTGGCCGATCATGTGGATCGTCATCAATGCGTTGTGGATCTTCAACATGACGGAGGTCACGGGCTACTTCGCGATCCTCCGAAGAGCCTTCAACAGCGTTTCCGAAGATCCGCGCGTCCAGGTCGTGGTGATCGCGTTCTGCTTCGGCGCGCTGCTCGAGGCGCTGGCCGGGTTCGGCACCCCGGTCGCCATCTGCGGCGTGATGCTGGTTGGCGTCGGGTTCTCCCCGCTCCGCGCCGCCTCCCTCGCGCTCGTCGCCGACACCGCCCCGGTGGCGTTCGGCGCGATCGCGATTCCGATCACAACGCTCGCGCAGGTCACGGGACTGCCGGTCCACCATCTGAGCATGATGGTCGGGCGCCAGACCCCGTTCCTCGCCCTGATCGTCCCGTTCGCGCTCGTGTTCATGGCCGACGGCCGGCGCGGGTGGCGTGAGGCCTGGCCCGCGGCGCTGACCGCCGGCGTCGTGTTCGCGCTCCTCCAGTTCGCGACTTCGAACTACATCTCGACCCAGCTGACCGACATCGTCGCCTCGCTCGGCTCGGCCGCGGCCGTGGTGGCGCTCCTGCAGATCTGGACGCCACACGCTCCGGGCGCGCCGGCGACGCGAGTCGGGCACAGGCCGGCGATCGCCGGCGGAGCGGTCGCCGATACCGCGTTCGAACAGCGCATGGCATACCAGGGGCCGCCACCCAGCCGGCGGGACACGTTCATGGCGTTCGTGCCCTACATCATCATCATCATCGTGCTCGGGGTGACGAGCATCAGCGGGATCACCAAGGAGCTCGACAAGGCGACGAGCGTGTTCACCTGGCCCGGCCTGCACGTGCTGAACGGCAAGGGCAAGGCGCCGTCGAGCGAGACGTTCAAGCTCAACTACCTGACGGCCGCCGGCACGTGGCTGTTCGTCTCCGGCGTGCTGACCGCGCTCGTGCTCCGCGTCCGTCCCGCGCTCGCGGTCAAGACGTACTGGAACACGATCGTGCAGCTCCGGTGGGCGATCGTGACCGTGATGGCCGTGCTCGCCCTCGCGTACGTGATGAACATGTCGGGTCAGACGATCACGCTCGGAACGTGGGCCGCCGGCGCCGGCGGATTCTTCGCGTTCCTGTCGCCGCTGATCGGGTGGTTCGGGACCGCGGTGACCGGGTCGGACACGTCGACAAACTCGTTGTTCGGCGCGCTCCAGGTCGCGGCCGCCCACAAGGCGCACCTATCGGCGACGCTGCTCGCCAGCGCCAACAGCTCGGGCGGGGTCCTGGCCAAGATGGTCTCGCCGCAGAACCTGGCGATCGGGGCCGCGGCCGTCGGCCTGGCCGGCAAGGAAGGCGACATCTTCCGCCAGGTGATCGGCTACAGCGTCGTGTTCGTGCTGCTGATGGGCGTGCTCGTGCTGCTCCAGTCGGGCGCGCTGTCGTTCATGGTGCCCTGACCGGAAACGAGCGCTTGGGAAGAAACGTCAGCATGGAGGCAGTTTCTTCCCAAGCGCCGGCGGGCAACCGCTAGCGCATAGACGACAATCGGCCGAACTTCTCCCGCAAGCGGTGGTAGAAGTTCGCGCCCGGCACCTGGGCGAGGCGGCCCTGGCCGTCGACGAAGCTCGCCTCGATCTCCTCGCCGGGCGGGAGCGTGCACACCGGTCGGCCGTCGACGGTGACGTCGACCGACTCCTCGCGTGAGCGGTTGAGCACGGTCAGCGCGTCGCCTGGCGCGACCACCAGCGCCCGCGCGGTCAGCGAGTGCGGAGCGATGAACGAGACCACGAACCCCGCCACCCCCCACGCCATCACCGGACCACCGTTGGCGAGGTTGTAACCGGTCGAGCCGGCGGGCGTGGCCACGGCCAGGCCGTCGCACCGGACCCGTCCGATTTCGTCCTCGCCGACGGCGTAGGCGAGATCGGCGACGCGGTTTCCGGGCTGGCGATGCATCGACACGTCGTTGATCGCCAGCCACTCGCCGCTCGCCCCCGACAGCGCGATGCCGGGCAGCGACAGGACCTCGAAGTCGCCGGCGAACGCGAGCTCGAAGCCCAGCCGCGCCTCGTCCTTGTCGACCGTCGCCAGGAACCCGATCTCGCCGAAGTTGACGGCAAACACGGGAACGCCGGTCCCGGCGTACTTGCGCAGAGCGGTGAGGATCGTCCCGTCGCCGCCGAGCGCGAAGCAGATGTCGACGTCGAGTGGACCCTCGACGTCGACCTCGAGCCCCGGGCCGTGCTCGAGCCGGTGCTTGCGCGTCTCGTCGGGATCGATGAACAAGGTCGCACCGCAGCCCCGCGCGATCTCGATCAGCGAGTCGATCGCCGGACGCGTCTCCGACGGCCGGCGGTGGGTCAGCACCGTGGCCGTCCGGACGGGGTTCAAGGCTCGACCTCCCGGACGGCTGCCTCCAGATCGACGACATCCCCGCTCCGGGCGCCCTCGGCCAGCCACACGAACGTCTCCAAATTCCCCTTCGGCCCCGCCAACCCAGAGCTCGCATACCCGCGAACGGACGCGCCCAGCTCCCGGGCGGCCGAGGCCACATCGACGAGCGCACGCCGCCGGTCGCCGGCTGAACGGACGACGCCCCCCTTCCCCACCTGCCCCCGACCTACCTCGAACTGCGGCTTGATCATCGCCAGGCAGTCGAACCGCTCGGCCGCGCACGCCAGCACAGCCGGCAGCACCTTCGTCAGCGAGATGAACGACACGTCGATCACGATCAGATCCGGCGGATAGGGCAGGTCCGCCGGCCGCAAAGACCGCGCGTTGCACCGCTCGATCACGGTCACGCGCGGATCGGACCGCAGCTGCCAGGCCAGCTCCCCATAGGCGACGTCGACCGCCACCACATGATCAACCCCGGCCTGCAGCAGGCAGTCGGTGAACCCACCGGTCGACGCGCCGACATCCAAAGCCCGCCGCCCGGCCACCTCCAACCTCAAGGCATCCAACGCGTTACGCAGCTTCACACCCCCGCGCGAGACGAACGGCGGCCCCTGGACGACCTCGAGCTCGACATCGTCGGGTACGAGCTGCCCCGGCTTAGACACCCGCCGGCGCTCGGGAAGCACGAGCACGTCGCCGGCGATCACCGACGCCGCCGCGGCGGAGCGCGACGGGAACATCCCTCGCTGGGATAGCAACGTGTCGATCCGGACGCGCGTCAAGGCACGCGGAACGGTACGTGATTTTCGCGGGCGCTCAGGCGGCCAGCGTGGACATGGTCTCGACCGCCCACCCGAGGGCGTCGCGATACGAGGTCGCGATCCCAGGCGCCTGCGATCTGAGCGTGGTGACGTCGAAATCGCCCTGCTCGTAGCTGACCACGGCCCCGAGGATGGTGCCGGCCGGGCCCTCGCGCTGGAGCAGGGCGGCGGACACCTCGTCGGCGAGCGGCAGCTCCTCGACGATCGTCTCGAGCGGCACCTGAAGCAGCGCGTCGGCCACCGACAGCAGCCCGACCGTGAACAGCTCCTCAGAGGCGACGTCGACCCGCTCGGCGCCGAGCAGCTCGCACATCCGGGCGCGGGTGAGCCCGACCACCGACAGTTCGCGGGGCGCGGCCGGGCCGCCGGTGAGCGCGACGAGGAGAGCCCACCGCGACACGCCGCGGGAGCCCAGCATCATCACCGCCTGGCGGATCGAGGTGATGCTGCCGCGCATGCCGACGTAGGCCGAGTTGATGTAGCGCAGGAGCTTCACGCTCAGGCCAACGTCGCGGTCGATGACCTCCTCGAGCTCCTCGATCGTCGCCGACTGCCCCTGGAGCGCGGCCAGCGCGACCAGCGTGCCCATCTCGCCGACGGGGATATTTCGGACCGCGGCGCGGTGGCGGCTGGCGTAGAACGGCCCCGAGAACAGCTCGAACCCGAGCCCCTTCGCCCGTTCGAACTCGGTGTAGTCGACGAGGCCGGACGCCAGCGGCATCGCCCGTGCGTCTCGGATCCTGGTCACCGCGCGCGCCGCGTCCTCGGGCGACCAGGCGCGGAGATTGATCTCGACGGTGCCGAACAGGTCGAGCAGCGCTGCGTCGAAGTCGGGGCGCAGCTCGTGGAGCGAAAGCGCATACCCGCGTCCGGTGAGGGCGTCGAGAACGGCGGCGATCTCGCTGTCCGTGGCGGTGTCGTGAGCGATCCGCAGCAGCACGCGGTCAGGGCGCACCGGCGGGACCCCGAGCGCCAGCAGCAACTCACGGGAAAGCGGCAGGTGCGCGAGCGATTCGCCGACGAGCTCGTCGAGGCCGACACCGCTCAAGACGTCGCCCAGCAGCCGCGCCGCCGTCGCCTCGCCGGGCTCGGACCCGCCGGCGCTGGCATACGCCACGCGGTAGCCGCTCACGCGCATCTGGCCGTCGACTACGGGTTGGCGCGAGATGTACAGCTCGGGCGGCCCGTCCGGCCGTGCAAGCTCGCTTGCAAGCTCCTGCGTTGCCACGCTTCCAGTTGTCGGCAACCTAGGGCCTGGACCCTAGGGGAAAAGGCCCAGATCG
>Ga0070765_100001989_pt1 | contig 12681 bp, 7 predicted proteins | sample HubBroMetageWFT5_FD_71516 | JGI IMG/M metagenome (GOLD analysis project Ga0070765, IMG submission 71516) | Warmed and freeze-thawed soil microbial communities from the Hubbard Brook experimental Forest, New Hampshire - Hubbard Brook CCASE Soil... | ecosystem: Environmental > Terrestrial > Soil... | reverse complement strand
GATGCCTCAATGTCGAAGGACCACAAATCGCTTCGGTCGTTTTTCCCGGTAAGGCGGGACGTTGGGAAATTCGGCATGGCATGTTTCGCGAGGGCGGCCTGCCGCACCAGTTGCTGGTGATTTCCGATGTGAGCCGGGCACTGCGCGAAGAAGAAAGGCAAGCTTGGCAGCGGCTGATTCGCGTCCTTGGACACGAGCTTAATAATTCGCTCGCGCCAATTAAATCCGTTGCTGAAAATCTTCTCACTTTGGTGAAGCGCCCGCAGCGCGCCGACGATTGGGAAGACGACATGCAGCGCGGACTCGCCGTCATTGCCACGCGTTCGGATAGCCTGGCGCGATTTATGAATGCCTATGCGCGACTCGCCAAATTGCCGGCGCCGGTGATGCAGACGATGGAAGTGAGCGCTTGGATTCGCCGCGTGGTGGGCCTCGAACCGCGCATGAAAGTCACCGTGATGCCCGGGCCCGATCTGCGCATTCAAGCCGATCCCGATCAGCTCGATCAATTGCTTATCAATCTGGTTCATAACGCAGTCGAGGCTTCGCTTGAAACTGGCGGCGGCGTCAGCGTCGGCTGGGAATCTTCCGACGGCTATCTCGAAGTGCGCGTGGTCGACGAAGGGCCTGGAATTCCGAATCCCGCGAATCTTTTTGTTCCTTTCTTCACCACGAAGCAGGGCGGCTCCGGTATCGGCTTGGTTCTCTGCCGGCAGATCGCGGAAGCGCATCGCGGCAGTCTGACGCTCGATAATGTGAAGGGCGCTCATGGTGTAGAAGCCAAATTGCGATTGCCCTCAGGCGACTAAATTTACTCCCACGCGAGAGCGCGGACCTGCTGCTCAATTTCACGCGCAATATCTTCGGCTTTCGCATTCTCCTCAAATCGCATCGGCTCGCCGATTGAAACGCGCACTGTTCCCGGCTTGGCGTGGCTTCTGTCTGCCATGCGGACGGCGTACAGCCCGTCGATGCGGATCGGCACAACCGGGACGCCGAGGCGCGATGCCAGGACGCCGACCCCGGGACGAAACGCGGCGACGTTTCCGTCTGGTGTCAACTCGCCTTCGGGGAATATCAGAATACTGTCGCCGCGATCCGTGAGCTCTCCGGCATAGGCGAAACTCTCGCGATAGCCTGAACGTCGCGGCAGCGGAAAGACATTGAAGAGCGAAACGACGAGCACGTAACTGATGCGCTCGATCCAGGCGCGAAAGAATCCTTTTTCTTTTGGCGGGCGACGCATGGCTGCTAGATTTTCGCCATCCATCGAAACTGCGAGACGATGGCGCAGCCGCGGCGGCAGCGCGGCTAGCACGAAGCCGACATCGAGATACGTTACGTGATTGCACGCGACGAGAAACGGCCCGGCGATGCCCCGCAAATGTTCACGCCCGCGAATTTTCGGATAGGCCAGAATCATCGTGGCGGGCCAGGTGAGCAGGTAATAGATGAACACGCGAATCCACGGGACCGGCCAGCGATTTACCCAACGCGGATAGACGAATTCGGGCGCACGGAGAGCGGGCTCGCTCAACAATTTTTCGAGATCGCCGAGGGTGGAAGCATCGGAGAAGCGCATTTCGTTCAAATCCACTTGATAGCGTTCTTCGATCGCACTCATCAGCTCCACGCGATCCACTGAGCTCAGATTCAAATCGGTGGCGAGAGCAGAAGAAGAGGAGACGCTCGCCGCTGAGCGATTGGTCATGCGCGCGACCAGCGACGCGAGCGCGCTGGCCGGCGCAACCTGCGTACTGCCCGCTGGCGAAACGGACGCCGACAACGCCTCGGTGACCGTGCGGCGAATTTGCGGCAGCATGGGTTTTTGCGTCGGCGTGCGCGGAAAATCCTGATCGGGCCAGACGTAAAATCGGCGGATGCGTTGGTAGGAGGCAAGCGACTCGTTCGCCTGGCGAACGGCCGCTTCGGCGGCAGCAGACGCGCTTGCCGCCGGCTCGCGCAAGAGCAAGACTGCGCACGGTTCCTCGTTGCCGCTGCCGTTTAGATCGAGCCCCAGCACCACGCAATCCCTCACGCGCGAATCCATTCGCAGCTTGGCTTCGATATCCTCGGGGAAAACGTTCATTCCCTCGGGTGTGACGATTACATTTTTCTGGCGCCCGCGAAAATATAGATTGCCTTCGGCGTCGCGTTCGCCGAGATCGCCGGTGCGGAGCCAGCCATCCTCGCCTACCGCCGACTGTGCGTGCCCAGCTTTCCAATAGCCGGCGGAAACATTTTCGCCGCGCACTAAAATCTCTCCGTTCGCATCTAGCTTTACTTCGATGCCCGGCATGGCTTTGCCAATCGAGCCGCGGCCGATTTGAAAGGGATGATTGAGGCTGACCAGCGAAGTCGTTTCGGTTAGGCCGTAGCCTTGAATCACGGCGTAACCGATGCGGCTCCAGAATTTTTCTGAGCCGGCGGGCAAGGCAGCGCCGCCGCAGATGAGCGCCCAGAATTTTTGCCCGAATCGCGCGTGGACGCGCCGGAATCGCCACCAGCGGCGCAGAAACTTTTCGCCGTCGGCGCGGGCGAATTCGCTGCGGAATTTTTCGATCTTGCCTTCGGCTTCGAGGTCGCGCTCGAGTTTGTCTTTCAGCGATTCGATCAGCCGAGGCACCGTGACGAGCACGGAAACGCGCTCGCGGCGGATCGTCGCGGCCACATCGGCCGGGCGCAGGGAATCGAGAAAAATCGAAGTGGCGCCCAAAATTTGCGGAATGAAAATTCCTAGCATCTGGCCGAAGACGTGGCTTAGCGGGAGCAAATTCAGAAATTTCAACGGGTGAAAAAATCGTTCGTATTTGCGATAGCGGGCGATTTCGCGGGCGATGGGATCGAGATTGGAGAGCACGTTGCCATGTGTAAGGACGACGCCTCGCGGCTCGGCTGTAGTGCCTGAGGTGAACACAATCTCCAGCGGATCGCTGCGCTTCAAGCCGCTTGAATCGTAGGCGCTCATCGGACGCGCACTGACGATCGCTTCGAGATCCTCGAGCACGATTGACGGGATTCCTGCCGGCGGTGGCATTTCGCGCGAGATTACCGCCAAACGCGGTGCGGCTTCCGAGATCACGCGTTGCGCAAATTCTGGGGCGGCGATCGCGTCCATCGGGACCACGATGGCTCCGCGCAGTAGGCATCCGATGAAGACTGCTAGCCATTCGCCGGTGTTTGGGCCCCAGAGGAATACGCGCTCGCCTCGGCCGATTCCTCTAGCTTCCAGCTCGCGTGCGAATTGGGTTGCGACGCTGGAGAGCTTGCTCCAAGGCCAGCGTTCGGTGCGGTAGCCGTGGCGCCAGACGACTGCGATTTCGCTGGGGGGGCGGGAGTTGGGGCGGAAATAGTGGGTTAGGGATCCTTGGCTCATGCTTCATCGGAGTTTCGCTCATATGTGGGGGCATTGGAAGGGGCTTGGGGGCTGGCGGACTGTCTTTGCTTGAGCTTAGGGGGACACCGGGGCGGATTGGAGTGGCTGCGCTACCTAGGGGCGTTCGCGCGATAGGTCGCGCTGGCCCGGCGTAAAGCACGGGCCCTACGGGGAGACGGCCAGTGGCGCGAATTGGGTTGGAAGCTGCACATTACATTCGGCTTATGGCTTGCCAACGATTGATTTTCTCGTTTCCGGGGGGCTTGAGCTTGACGCGGCTCAAAGAGTCTGTTTTTTATCGGGTAGAAAGGGGCTCGGAGGTTTGTTTTCAAGGGGTTACGGGCATTTCTATTGATTTTCGTGTATCGAGTAGGATTCATCGGGCTCGAGTTGCGTCGTGAGAGTTGCGGGGTGGGGACTAGTTGAGTGGTGGTCGAGATCATTCGCAGTTTCCGGGTGCAGGATAGGAGTTTTTGGCGCGGAAGAACATGGCGCTATTCGCCGAACTACGTAGACGTGGGGCTGGTGTTTCTAGCGGCGTTTGTGCGCGAGACTGGGAACGAACACCCAAAGCCAACACGGGCGGGAGGTGAACCCCCGCCTCTACAAACGGCATCCAAAAAAAATCGGCGGTGGGCATTTGCCCACCGCCGGAGATTTTCTCGGATTGTTGCCGTGCTACTGCTGTGGTTGGGGTTGCGATGTTGCTGGCGCGTCGGCCGGTGGCTGCGGCAAATCTACTTGCGATTTTGCCACGTCCGGCTTTGGCGGTGCGCCGGAAGTTACTGCGCCGGGTTTTTGGTAGAAGGTCAGGAACGGCAAGAAGGGCGTGACTTCGAAGGGCATTTTTTCGCGGGCCGAAATCAATGCTACGGCCTTGCCCTTGTTCATCTCGACCTTGTCGCTCCACGGGTCTAGCTTGACGCGGGCGCCTAGCTGCAAAGCGGGAATCTGATCGAGCTTTCCGGCTTCGAGCTTGGGGGCGGCCTTCTTTAGGTCCTCTGCGAAATTTACGCTGTTGCCGAGCTTGGGATTGATCAAGGACTGCAGAGCCTTTTGCTCGTTCTGCAACTGGGTCAAGAAGAGGCCTGCGGCGCCGAGCTTGTCCTTGTACGGCGAATTCTTCAACAGCTCGATGGCCTTGGCGTTCGCGAGATCCATGTCGTGCTCGGTATCGCGGAACGACAGGCGAGCCATGATTTCTGTGGTGGAGATGTTGGTCAGATCGTTGAAGCCCCATTGATCGGTCTGCGGCTTGGTAACGATAATCGCGCCCATTTGCTCGGCGAGCATAGCGGCCAAGGTGGCTTCGTCCGGCAGCACGTCGAGGAGGCCGCGGCTGAGAACCAGCGTGTGACCGATCGAGAAAGATTCGAGAGTGGAAGTCAGCAGCACGCGGCAGCGGATTTCTGGTTGGATATCGATGTTGTTGGTGACTTCGATGTTGTTGACGACCGTGGCGAGAATCTTGTCGACTTCGCCTGGAGGGGCGATCAAGCCGGAACGCTGCAGGCGCTCGAGGACATTGTCTTCCGCTTCATGTTGCCACTGGCGTTCCGCCTCGACTGGCGAGGGATCGTTGTTTACAGCGGTCTGATCCTGAATCGCGCCGGGAGCTTCGACGGTCAACTCCGAAAATTCGGATTCGCGAGTCATGCCGCGCAGCGCATAACCCCACAGGCGGCTCTGCGATTTGAAGCGGACATCGCCTCCCATGGCATCCTTCAGATTCGATTCCTGACTGAAGACGTAAGCCGGCAGCCACAGGCCAGGCTGCATATTGACGCGCCAAGAATCGAAATGGAGATTGAAGCCTCCGAAGCTGGCGACCGGTGTATAGACGCCGTTGAACCGCACGATCGTGTAGTCCTGATCGTTGGCCCAAATGCGGCCCTTGAATCGGCCCTTGCCGGAATTCTTCAGCGGAGTAACATCGAAAACCACGCAGCGCACTTCGCCGAGGAATTCGCGGCGGACATATTCGAAGGAATAGTGCGAGCGATCGAAACCGTTGGTATCGATGAACACCATCTGCAAAAAGCCTTCCGGGACATATTCGGAAGAGAAGAGGTGAGCGAGCGGCCCGGCAACATTCATCTTGCTCTTGACGCCGCTCTTGGGCTTGTCGAGCAAGGAGCGATCGACAATTCCTTTGGAGAAATCGGCGAGGCCGAGGAAGTAGTGATCCTTCACCGGCACGGCGCCCAGATCGCGATCGGGCTTCATGTCTTGAATGTACGTCTCGATCAGAGGCGTGTATTGCCGGATGGTGGCGACTTGCTGATGCTCGCGCGCGGTGATCCGGTCAACGATCTGATCCTGCGCGGAAGGCGCTTGCGGAGCTTGCGCCTTCGCCAAACCGGGAATTACGGCGGCCACGGCCGCCAGCAAAAGATACTTCGTCCACGTGCGCATTGATAAATCCCCCCTACGTTAATTCAGATCTCGATGAATTGCAGGGCCGTTCGCGTTAGTACGCAAGTTCAAAAGTAATGTGTACGTTGCCGGCGAAATCTACCGGTTGGCCATCCTGGCGAGCCGGCTTGAACTTAATCTCGCGGGCCGCCTGTTGCGCGGCCTCATCTAAACCATAACCCAAACCGCGAACGACGCGTTGCACTTGTACTTGCCCTGATGCCAAAAATACAACCTGTACGACTACGTCACCTTCGATCTTTTTATCTTTGGCTTCTTTGGTGTAAGTGGGACGCGGCTTGGAAATAATTTCGATGGGCTCAGTGCGCGCTGCTACGGTGGTTTGTTTCGCAGCCGGAGGCGCGGCTACGTTCGCTGCGCCGAAACTGCCGGTCTGTACCGCCGCTCCTGCATGACCGCCGCCGTTCGGGCTGCCTGCTGCTGTTCCGTTTCCGAATCCCGCGCTGGCCACAACGCCCTTCGCGCCTTTTGCTCCGCCTGTTCCGTTTCCGTAGCCCGGGCCTGGCGGCAAATCGAATGCGCCCTTTACTGCGATATTCGGCGAACCGTGGCTATTTGGATTTGCGGGAACGCCGTTGGGATCACCGAAGCCGCCGGTCTGCACTTGTTCGCGCGGCTTTTGAATGGTTGGAATCGCGGAACTGCCGAGCGACGTCGGTTTCTTTTCAACGAAGATATCCTTGAGTCCCGGCGCGTCTGGGTTCGGAGTGTTGCGCTTCGCTGTCGCGGGCTTCGCTACAGGCGCAGTGAAAACCGGCGTCATAATCTTCGGCTTCGGAGGCACAACAACGGCAACGGGCTCCGGCTTCGGAGTAATCTTTGGAACTACCGGCTTGACGGCGACCGGCTTGGGCCTGGGCTGAGGCGGTTGCGGCTTCCATGGCACTACTGGAGGCGCGGCGATGGGAGTGATCCAATGTTGCTGGATCATCTCGAGCTTCTGCGGCATGAGCAGCGGGATCCCCACCAGCAAGACGATTCCCACACACTCCAGCATGAAGCCTGCGCCAAGAAATCTGAGACGGGATTGCCCGTCTGGTAGGGGGGAAAAAAGCACCCTAGGGCTCGTAGCCATATCTGTCTCCGATACTTCCCAGAATGAGATGCGCGTGCACAATATGCCCGACACACCCATTAAGTACTACCTGGCAGGCTGGGGATATAGGACCGAAGTACTATTCTAGCCCCAGTCGTGTGTAAAGCATAACCTGTTCTGTTTCTGTCCTTAAAGACGGTTTCCAAGCTGAAAACCCGTCCTGGGATTGTGCGCTGCGGGGTGCGCTGAGTTTCTTATTGAGACGTCGCGGGGGGACACCTGCAAGCGCCTCGCCAAATTAGATGCACGGACCCCTTGATAGGTCGGCTGAGTGGATGGGTTTTGGTGGCCCTGCAGAGTGGTGCGGGCGGAATCGGTGGCTGGGCGCGATTGGTGATATTGGCGCGATCTTGCATGAAGAGGCCCGGCATAAAGCGCGGGCCCTACGGGAGGCGAATGCTCTCGCATCCGAGTGACTCGTACAAAAAAATCGGGCACGGTCCTTTTCGGACCGTGCCCGTTGCGTTTGTGCTGCGCTGGCTGGATAAGGATTAGCGGCCTTCGATGGCTACGTAGCGCGTTACGCCGCCGTTGTTGACGAGCAGCAGCACCGGCCCTTTGGCCGAACTGATGGCGTGCTCGTACTCGCTGACGCTGGTTACTGGTTTGTGGTTCACTTCCTGAATCACGTCGCCGCGAGTGAGGCCGGCTTCGGCTGCGGTGCTGGATTGATCGACGTTGTCGACCACCACGCCGCGGACGCTGGCCGGGAGCTGCAATTGTTGCGCGATATCCGATGTCAGCTCCTCGACATGAACGCCATCAAGCGTCGAGCCCGAATCTTCCGTGGCCGGAGCCTTTTCGTCCTTCTCGTTCAGCTCGCCGAGGGTCACGTTGATTTGCTTTTGCTGGCCATCGCGCACGACGGTAAGTTGCACTGGAGTGTTCGGGGCGGTTTCCGAAACTCGCAACCGCAGATCGTTCGAGTCCTCCACCTTTTGCCCGTTCAGTGCGGTGATCACGTCGCCGCGCTTCAGGCCGGATTTCGCACTCGGACCGTCAGCGCTGACGTCGCCGACCAGGGCGCCGTGCGAGTCCGTCAATCCGAACGACCTCGCCAATGCCGGAGTGAGACTCTCGATGTGAATTCCCAAGTAACCGCGCACCACCTTGCCGTGAGCGATCAGCTGGTCCATCACCTCGTGCGCCATGTTGATCGGAATGGCGAAACCGATGCCCTGGTTTCCGCCGCCGTTGCCGGGGAGGATGGCGGTGTTGATGCCGATCAGATTTCCGTGCAGGTCGACTAAAGCGCCACCCGAATTTCCGTGATTGATGGCTGCGTCAGTTTGAATGAAGTCTTCGTACTCTTCAATCGCGCGACCGAGGCCTCGGTTCTTCGCGCTCACGATTCCCATCGTGGCCGTTTCGCCGATGCCGAAAGGATCGCCAATCGCGAAGACCACATCTCCGACTTCAACTTTCGAAGAATCGCCAACGGTCAGTGACGGCAATCCGCTCGCCTCGATTTTCAGCAAGGCCACATCCGTTTTCGCATCCGTGCCGATCACTTTGGCTTGCAATTCCCGCCGGTCGTTTAGCGTCACCTTGATATCGGAGGCGCCCTCGACAACGTGGTTGTTGGTCAGGATGTAGCCGTCCGGCGAAACCAGCACACCCGAGCCGAGACTCCGCTCCTTCTCCGTTCGCGGTTTCTGGTCTTGATCGCCGAATTGATTTCCAAATTGATCACCGAAAAATTTGCGGAACATCGGATCGTTCAGGAACGGGGCGCCGCCGGCGGGAGCTTTCACCATCTTTGACGATGAAATTCCCACCACCGCGGGTAGCGCCGGCTTCACGATCGCTGAGAATCCATTTGAAAATGTTCCTAGACTCACTGGATTCGGATCGGCGGCCATCTTCAGCGCAATCTTTGAAGCTGCTGCGCCCATCACCGCGTGGCCAGACCAATTCATGGCCCACACGCCAAAAATTCCACCGGCCACCAGGGCGGCCGAAAGAACCGTCATGGCCACCCAGCGGCGAATACCAATCACTTTGCTACTCATCGCGCGCTCTCCTTTTTGCATTGACCGAGCCGATTGGCCCTTAGAATTTTGAACACCGATTTTAAACCCGACGATTATTAGGAATTCGTTGCGACTGTTTCGTCGTGGTGCCCTGCGGCCTCAGACTGAAATCCGATTCCGCACTCCATTAGATGCAGACGCAACTAGGCGCGTTGGGTAAGCAGCGGCGCGCGCCTAAACATTTTTTATACTAGGCCGTCTAATACGATTATATTACGCTGCGCACGAAAGAGGATACGCCCTGTTATTTGATGCCGCGAAACTTGCCCGTAGGGATCGCCGTCTAAGCTTCACGGATATCAGTGCCCTTGCAGAATTCATTGCTCTGACCGCAAATCCAGCCCTTTCACGGCTACCATCCGGGCTGTTATTCAAGGAGATTTAGCGATGACTCGTAGATTTACTGCCGTACTGTGTGCCGTGGCGCTGGCGCTACTGGTTGCCTCGTCCGCGCGCACTTCGCCGAATCAGGATGCAGACGCGTCGGCCCAAATCGACGCGGAACTTAGCCGCAAGCTCGCATCGGTGGCGGGCGAAGCCATGGTGGACGGCAAGCCTTATCAATATCTCGAAGAGCTGAGCGACGATATCGGGGGACGCGTGACCGGATCTCCCGCGGCGGCGCAGGCGATTGCCTGGGGCGCGGAAAAAATGAAAGTGATCGGGCTCGAGAATGTGCACACCGAGCCTTGGCAAATTTCGCGCGGCTGGACGCGCATTTCCGCGAGCGCTGAGATGCTTTCTCCGGCGCATCACCGCATGACCGTAGATTCACTGGGTTGGGCAGGCTCGACGCCCGAAGGCGGCGCGGAGGCTGACATCGTTGCGGTGAACATCTATCAGCTCGCCGATGAAATGAAAAATAATTCTGGAAATTGGGCGGGCAAAGTGCTGCTCGTCACGCGCAAGGGAGACGCGCCGGGCGATCGGATGAGCATGTTCGGGCAGTTTGGCGCGTTTCTGAAAGCCGCGCATGACGCGCACGCCGTCGCGGTGATCGGCGGGCAGGGCGGATCAAAATCCGAGGGCATGAACTTGACGCACACTGGCGCGCTGGGCTTTGACACTTACTACGACATTCCGGTGGTGAGCATGGCCGCCGAAGACCAGATGCAGATTGAGCGGTTTCTGGCGCGCGGGAAAACCGTACATATTCGCATCAACGTTCAGAATCGCGTCACGTCCGGCCCGGTGGATTCCGCGAATGTGGTCGGTGAAATTCGCGGGACCGAGAATCCCGAGCAGATTATCGTAGTCGGCGGGCATCTCGATTCGTGGGATCTGGCAGAAGGCTCGACGGACAACGGGATGGGTACCACGACAACGCTTGGCGCCGCCGAAGCTATCATGAAGTCGGGGGCCAAGCCGCGGCGCACGATTCGTTTTGTTCTTTTCACCGGTGAGGAGCAGGGGCTGCTTGGCTCACTCGCTTACGCGAAAATGCATCAGGCCGAAATGGCGAATCATGTTGCGGCGGTGATTCTCGATAATGGGCAAGGGCCGGTGATTGGCCTGAATCTGGGAGGACGTGCGGATTTGATTCCTGTGGCGAAGGATTTTGTGAAGAATCTGGCGGGATTTGGCGATCTTACCGTCGACGATAAAACCGTTTTCGGGACGGACACTGGGCCGTTCAGCATTGCAGGACTGCCGGGAATCAATCTCGATCAGGATTCGCCGGAATATAAATACACGCATCACTCGGGAGTGGACACATACGACAAGGTGAAGCCCGACATTTTGATGCGCGACACTGCGGTGATGGCGCTTGTGGCTTTCTGGATTGCCGATCGCGCGGACCGGCTTGCGAGTCCCTGGCCGCCGGAAAAAACGGCGCGGATGTTGATCGAGAAAAAGCAGGACGCTATGTTGAAGCGGTTTGGGATTTGGCCGTTTGGGGATCTGGGGAGTGAGCCGGAGAAGAAGTGAGGCGCGGCAATGGCTTAGAAAATTTCGAATTTGAAATGAATTGATCTCATAAATAATTTGGACGGCGGAGCGGAGTATCCTCAGGGGCTAAAGCCCGGGATTCCTGAGGCAATTTGAAGAAACGGCAAATACCGACGCAAAACGCAGATCGCTCATCCCTGCCTAACTAATTAATTTTGCGAGGCCGAAGGCTACGGCTGCGGCTAGGCCGCCGACCAGGACCGTCTGCGAGCCGGCCTTCCACGGTTTCACGCCGGTGAAATGCCCCTTGAACGCTCCGAAGGCAAACAACGCAACTAACGTGACGCCTACCGAAACCCAGAGGGCTTCGTGTACATTGTGAATCAACATGTATGGTGCGAGCGGAACCAGGCCGCCGACGACGTACGACGCTGCGATTGTGCCGGCGCTGCGAGCAGCGCGCGCGGGATCGGGTTCTTCGAGGCCTAGCTCGAAGCGCATCATGAAGTCGACCCAGCGATCGTTGTTGGAGCGAATCACTTTGACCACCGGCTGAAGCTGCTCGTCGGTCAAGCCGTAATCGCGGAATACTTTTACGATTTCGAGTTCTTCCTGGTCGGGAATTTCCTCGATTTCTTTATATTCGCGGGCTTTCTCGGATTCGTAATGCTCGGAATCCGTTTTTGCTGCGAGGTAGCCGCCGAGGCCCATGGCGATTGAGCCGGCGGCGATTTCAGCAAGGCCGGCGGTGACTACGATTCCGGTGGCGTTTGCGGCGACTGCGCCGGTCAATCCGGCGGCTAGGGCGAAGGGAACCGTCAGGCCGTCCGACATGCCGATCACGATGTCGCGGACGGCCGCGACGGTCATGAAATGTTTTTCGGTGTGGCTGGTCGTCGGCATTCTCTCTCCCTGGCGCGGCGTCGGGGAATTTCCACAGCGCTGGCGCCATCCGCCATGGCGCGGAGTATAATATGAAGTGGAACTGTAATCTTAGGAGGAAGAAATGAGCCAAGCAACTAGCCAAACGCCAGCAGCCGAACCTAGCTTCGTCCTGCCGCCGCTGCCCTACGCATTCGACGCACTTGAGCCTTACATCGACGCAAAAACGATGGAGATCCATCACGACAAGCATCATGGCGCCTACGTCACCAATCTGAACAAAGCAATTGAAGGCAACGCCGAGCTGCAGAGGTTTACCGTCGATGAATTGATCGCGCAAATCGATCGCGTGCCGGAAAATATTCGCACTGCGGTGCGCAATAACGGCGGCGGCCACTCCAACCACTCGATGTTCTGGACGATTATGAAGAAGGGCGGAGGCGGCGAACCCAAGGGAGAGCTAGCCGCGGCGATCAAGTCCGTATTCGGCAGCTTTGCGGATTTCAAAACAAAATTTAATCAGGCCGCTACCACGCGCTTCGGCTCCGGCTGGGCCTGGCTGTACTTCAAGGACGGCAAACTGACGCTCGAATCGCTGCCCAATCAGGATAGTCCGATCATGACCGGGGGGAAGCCGGTGATGGGGCTGGATGTTTGGGAGCACGCGTACTACCTCAAGTATCAGAACCGGCGTCCGGAATATATTGAGGCGTGGTGGAACGTGGTGAATTGGGATCAGATCGCGGAGAATTTTGCAGAAGGCAAGAAGTAAGGGTAGCTTTTCATTTCAAATAGCGCGAGAACGCCCCGGATTTTATCCGGGGCGTTTTTTTGTTTTTATGCTGCCGGTACAAAACAAAATGCATCCGCGCGAAAATTTAGTGCGCCCACATTTTTGCCGGATCCGACTCGTACGGATATACGTGTACCATCCAGTTGAAGACGATGGGCATCCAGCGGCCGCCGGC
>Ga0070765_100001988_pt1 | contig 12687 bp, 11 predicted proteins | sample HubBroMetageWFT5_FD_71516 | JGI IMG/M metagenome (GOLD analysis project Ga0070765, IMG submission 71516) | Warmed and freeze-thawed soil microbial communities from the Hubbard Brook experimental Forest, New Hampshire - Hubbard Brook CCASE Soil... | ecosystem: Environmental > Terrestrial > Soil... | reverse complement strand
GTCGGTGGCGCGCCCGAGTCGACCGCCCGCGACATGGCGCCGGCGGTCGAGGCGGTGAGGCGGCTCGTCGACGCCGGCGCCAAGCCGCGCGTGGCCGCGTCGGTCGTCGCGGATCTGACGGGTGTGGCGGCGAATGCGCTGTATCGCGCGCTGACGGCTGATTAGGTCCCCACCCGCCCTGGGCCGCCTTCGGCGGCATCCATGGGGCCGGTTCCGCCCGGCCTCCGTGCCGGGCGGGCCTGGTCGCGGTCACCCGGCCGGGCACGGATGCCCGGCCGCCCGGTCCCAGGGACGCCGAGCGAAGCGAGGCCCAATAAAGTCAGAAGTAGCGATGTCGTTCTACATCACCACCCCGATCTACTACGTGAACGCGCAGCCGCATCTCGGCCACGCGTACACGACGATCGCCGCCGACGTGGCCGCCCGCCACATGCGCCAACGCGGCGAGGACGTGTTCTTCCTGACGGGTACCGACGAACACGGCGAGCCCGTCGCCGATGCGGCCGCCGCCCAGGGGATCTCGCCCCGCGAGCTCGCCGACCGGAACGCCGAGAAGTTCAAGGCGCTCGCCCCGATCCTCGAGGCCACCAACGACTTCTTCATCCGGACCTCGGACGAGGAGCACATGGTGCGCGTGCAGGAGGTCCTCCAGCGCGTCCACGACAACGGGTACACGCACAAGGGCATCTACGAGGGTTGGTACTGCCCGCGGTGCGCGGACTTCAAGGTCGAGAACGAGATCCTCGAGGGCAACCGATGCCCGATCCACGAGATCGTGCTCGAGCGTCACCAGGAGGAGAACTGGTTCTTCCGCCTCTCAGCGTTCCAGGAGCCGCTGGAGCGGCTGTTCGCCGAGAACCCGACGTTCGTGATGCCGCCCCATCACTACAACGAGGCGCGCTCATTCATCGCGTCGGGCCTCCAGGACATCTCGTTGTCGCGCAAGCGGCTGAAGTGGGGCGTGACCGTCCCCTGGGACCACGAGCACGTCTTCTACGTGTGGTTCGACGCGCTGCTGAACTACTACACGGCGCTCGGGTACGCGCGCCCCGGCGAGGATCTGACGGGCGAGTTCTGGCCCGCGACCTACCACCTGATCGGCAAGGACATCCTCAAGTTCCACACGGTCTTCTGGCCGGCGATGCTGATGGCGGCGGATCTCCCGGTGCCCGAGCACGTGTTCGTCCACGGCTTTCTGCTCGGCTCCGACGGGCGCAAGATGAGCAAGTCGCTTGGCAACGTGCTCGACCCGTTCGACGTGATCGACGAGTACGGCACCGATGCGCTCCGCTTCTACCTGATGCGCGACGTGTCGTTCGGTGGCGACGGGAGTGTCGGGATCGAGGCTGTGCGCGCGCGTTATGAGAGCGAGCTGGCCAACGAATACGGGAACCTCGCGAGCCGGACCACCGCGATGTTGCGGCGGTATCGCGATGGTCAGATTCCGGCGGTGGCGACCGATCCTGTGTTGGTGGCCGAGTTCGAGGGGTTGTCGCCCGACGTCGCGACGCTGCTCGATCGCCTCGAGGTCACCCAGGCGCTCGAGCTGATCTGGCAGCGCGTTCGGCGCCTGAACCGCTATGTGGAGGAGCGCGCGCCGTGGCAGCTCGCGCGCGACCCCTCGGAGGCGGCCGCGCTCGATCAGACGCTGGCGTCGCTCGCCGAGGGGGTGCGTGTCGTGAGCGTGCTGCTGCATCCGTACATGCCGGCGAGCACCGCGCGTCTGCTTGACGCGCTCGGGGCGCCGCGAGTCGACTACGAGGCGTCGTCGTACGCCCCGGAAGTTGCCGGCGGGTTGGTGAGTGCGCTCGAGCCGTTGTTCCCGAAGCGCGGCTGACCGGCCGGGGCCCGGGCGTGATCGACAGCCACACGCACCTGGAGTTGTGCGACCCCCCCGACGCGGAGCTCGTGGCCGCGGCAGTTGAAGCCGGCGTGAGTCGGATCGTCACCGTGGGGACGGACGGCGCGTCGTGCCGCGCGGCCCTCGCGGCCGCCGAGGACTTCCCGCAGGTGTACGCCGCGATCGGGCGCCACCCCAATTCCGCCACGGGCTTCGACGACGCGGACCTCGCCGAGCTCGAGGCGCTCGCGGCGCACCCGCGATGTGTGGCGATCGGCGAGACCGGCCTCGACTATTACCGCGACTACGCGCCGGTTCCCGACCAGAAGCGGGCGTTCGCCGCGCAGATCGAGCTGGCGCGCTCGGTGGGTAAGCCGCTGGTCATCCACACACGCGCCGCGGAGGACGACACGCTATCGATGCTGGGCGAGCTTGCCGGCGGCGTTCGGGTGATTCTCCACTGCTTCTCGATGCCCGAGCGAATCGACGAGTGCCTGCAGCATGAGGATTGGTGGATCTCGTTCGCAGGGAACGTGACCTACCCCAAGGCCGCTCCGTTGCGGGTCGCGGCCGTGCGGGTGCCGGCCGATCGGCTGCTGGTCGAGACCGACGCTCCTTACCTGTCTCCTCAGATCGTGCGGGGGAAGCCCAACCAGCCGGCCAACGTCGTGTCGACCGCGCGAACGGTGGCGCTCGAGCGCCGTGTGCCGTTCGAGGAACTCGACGCGGCGATCGAGGCGAGCGCGGCCCAGGTGTTCGGGTGGTCAGGCTAGGCCAGAACTTCCTCGTCGACCGGAACATCCTCGACGTGATCGAGCGGCTGGCGAAGCTCTCGCCGGACGACGTCGCGCTCGAGATCGGTGGCGGCCCGGGGGTCCTGTCCGCGCGCCTCGCCGGCCTGGTCGATCACCTCCACGTGGTCGAGCTCGACCGGCATCTCGAACCGGCCCTTTCCAACTCCTTGGTTGGATTCTCCAACGTCACGGTCCATTTCGCCGACGCTCTTGACCTGGATTTCCAAGCACTTGATCCGGCGCCAACGGCGGTCGTTGCAAACTTGCCGTACGGGATCGCCGCCACCGTGATCCTGCGGACGATCGACGAGCTGCCGTCCGTTGTGCGGTGGGTCGTGATGGTCCAGCGCGAGGTCGGCGAGCGACTCGCGGCGGCTCCGGGGACGTCGGCGTACGGCGCGCCGTCGGTGCTCGCGCAGCTCGCCTGCGAGGTCCGCGTGTTGCGGCCGGTGGCGCGAACGGTGTTTCGGCCGGTCCCGCGTGTCGACTCGGTGCTCGTGGGCTTGCGCCGGCGCGATGAGGCGGTCGTCGATGCCGAGGTCCGATCGCTCGTCCACGATGCGTTCGCGCACCGTCGCAAGGCGCTGGCCGGGTCGCTCGCGCTGGCGCCCGGCGCCGTTGCGGGCGTGCGCGACCGGGCGCGGGCGACGCTGGTGGATATGGGCCACCCGGCCGACGAGCGCGCCGAGCGGCTCTCGCCCGCCGAGTTCCGCGAGCTGGCGGCGAGGCTCTCGGTTCGGTGAGGGTCGTCGCGCGGGCGCCGGGCAAGGTCAACCTGTGCCTGTTTCTCGGGCCGGTTCGGGACGACGGGCGCCACGAGGTAGCGACCCTGATCGAGTCGGTGTCACTGGCGGACGAGCTCGAGTTGGTCATTGCGGCCGGCGGGAGCGACGAGGTCGTGTCTCCGGGCGTGTCCGGGCCGAACATCGTCTCTCAAGCCCTCGCCGGATTGCGGGCGCGCGGCTGGGACGCGCCGCCCGTGCGGGTCACGATCGAGAAGCGGATCCCGGTCGCGGCGGGAATGGGTGGCGGATCCGCGGACGCGGCTGCCGTGCTCCGGATGGCCTCGATGGTCGCGGGAGCTGCCCTACCTGAGACCGCGCTCGCCGAGCTGGCGGCCGAACTTGGGTCCGACGTCCCCAGCGCGGTTGCCCCGGGCCTGTCGCTGGGGACCGGCGCCGGCGAGGTGATCGAGCGGCGCCCGCCGCTCGTCCCGCACGCTTTCGTGATCGTGCCCCAGCCGCACTTCCTCTCGACGGCTGACGTCTATCGCGAGGCGGACCGGCTCGGCCTTCCCCGGGTGCCGGCGGATTTCTCGCTTGCGGCGGAGGCTCTCTGCTCGAGTCGCGACGGCCGGCTGGCGCCGGAGCTGATCGTCAACGACCTCGCGCCCGCGGCGGTAGCGCTCTGTCCACCCGTGGGTGACGCGCTCCGGACCGTGGGCGAGACCGGCGCGGACGTTGCGCTCGTGTGCGGCTCGGGGCCGACGGTCGCGGGCCTGTTCTGGGGAGAAGACGGGCCGGAGCGGGCGGGTTCGGCGGCCGCCGAGCTGGTTCGCCACTACCCTCGGGCAATCTCGGCGACTCCGGTTGGGCAGGAGTTCGGGATTCCGCTGCGTAAGTGACCGCAACACCCGGCGCGACCGTGCATCGGCGCCGTTCGGCACAATTCCACCGACATCCATGACTAACCAGCAGATCACCTACCTGGTCGCGGCAGGCCTCGGAGTCATCGGCCTGCTGGCGTTCCTCCTGCTCGTGGTGGTTCCGGCGGTCACCTCGTACCGGCGGGTGCACGAGCGTCTCCTTGCCGTGGCGCTGTCGGCCTACGTGCTCGCCGCGTTCGTGGGAGTCGGGGTGGTGCTCGGCGCCGTGGTGGTGGTCGAGTGGCCCAGGGTGTTCTGACCCCGAGCGGGGCCTAACCAATTGGCTGAACGACAGCAGACCGGGCCGGCCGGGCCCGACCTGGCTGCGCTGGCCGCGATCACCGATGCCGTCGAGGACGGGGCCGGTCTCCCGGCGATCCTCCGTGCCGCCGCCCGCGCGCTCGACACCAGCCTGATCCTGGTGGACCGCTCCGCGAGCGTGCTTGCGGTCGCGGCCCGCAGCCCCGCCGACGAGCGCTCGTTGATGCGGGACGCCGAAGATGTGACCACGATCGAACTCAAGGTCGCAGAGTCGACCGTGGGCCGGCTGCGGATGAGGGCGTCGGACCGCCCGACCGACCCTTCGCTCCTGCGGCTGGTCACGACGCTGATCGCGTCCGAGGTCGAGCGGGTGAGGGCGCCCGAGCGCGCCTCCGAGGAGGCCGCCACCGGGTTCATGCGAGCCGTGCTCGACGGACGGATCGACGGCCGCGGGGATCTGGTCGCGCGCGGAAAGGAGCTTGGCTCCGACCTCGGGTCCGGCGCGAGCGTGGTCATCATCCGCGCCCACCCGCGCAGCCCGACCGAGGAGGATTGGCGCCGGCGGATGCTGGCGCTGGCGGCGCGGGGCGCGCGCTCGATCGCGCCGGGGGCGATTGCGGCACCGACGGGCGAAGAGGCCTCGGAGATCGCGGTCCTGCTCCCGGACGGCGACGGTGAGACCGGTCGTCGGGCCGCCTCGGCGATCCTGCGCGAGCTCGAATCGGGCCTGCCCGGGTTCGCGTTCGCCGTCGGGCGCAGCCGCCGCGCCGAGGATCCGCTCGATCTCGGGCGCGCCCGCAACGAGGCGTTGCTCGCCGCCAACGTGGCCGAGGGCGAACCTGAGCGCATCGAGCTCGGGTACGAGGAGACCGGCACGTATCAGCTGCTGTTGCCGTACATGAGCGACCCGGCCGAGCTCCGGCGCTTCTACGACGAAACGGTGCGGCCGCTTGTCTCCTACGACGAGCAGTACGAGACCGACCTGCTCGGCACGCTGTCGACGTTCCTGGAGTGCGACGCCAACGTCAACGCGACCGCGCAGCGTCTGATCACGCACCGCCATACGGTCCGCTACCGGTTCGAGCGCGTCCGCGAGCTGACCGGGCTCGACGTCTCGTCCACCGACGGCCGCGAGAAGCTCTCGCTCGGACTCAAGGCGATGCGCGTGCTCGGCATTGCCGCGCCGCGCGGTCCCGCCCACGAGCGTGGGGCCGAGGGCGGTCGGGTACCCCGGTAGCGCGGTGGACGACTCGTCGCCCGAGGGTAGGGTCCCGGAGATGGACGGACCAGAGCCCGCCGTGCTGCTCATGGCGCGAGCGCCGCGGCCTGGCGAGGTGCGGCGGGCGCTCGAGCCGCTGCTCGGTCGCGAAGGCTGCCTGGAGTTGCAGGCGACGCTGATCGCTCACGCGGCCGTGTGGGCCCGACAGATCTCGTCGGTGCCGATCCACGTTGCCCACGATCCTCCGGACGCGGGCGCGGAGCTGCGACGGCTCGTCGGCGCCGACGCCGTGCTGTTCCCGCAGAACGGCGAGGGGATCGCGGGGCGGCTCGCGGACGCGTCTGCGCGCGTCCTCGCTCGCGCCGGCGGCCCTCTGCTGATCGTGTGGCCCGACCTGCCGCGCTTTCGCGCGGCCCACGCCGCTGGGGCGCTGGGCGACCTGGCCGCGGGATGCGACGTTGTGTTTGGGCCGGCGATCGACGGCGGCCTGTATCTGGTCGGGATCTCCCGTCCGCTTCCCGAGCTGTTCGCGCTGCCCGAGCAGACGTGGCGGCACGACGCGATGGGGGTGGCGCTCACCGCGATCCGCGATGTCGGCTACGAGGTCGGGATCCTCCGCGCCGAACGGGCGCTTCACCGGCCGGCTGATCTGCGTGCGGCCTTGGCCGATCCGCTGCTTCCGGGGGACATGGCGACGATCCTGCGGCGAGGCCGCTAGCGCGTCCGACCCGCATGCGGGGCCGCTAGGGCGTCGGACCCGGACGCGGGGCGGCCTCGCCGCCTCCGCACTCAGCTATTTGTCCAGTTCGGTTTAGGCCGGCTCAGTTGGCACCTGGGGACCGCCGACACATCGCATAACGCGCGCGAGCAACCGTTTCCCCGCAGGGGCTCGCGCGCGCAATCGATCCACCCCTGAACCGACCATGACCCACTCAACGTGCGATTGCCACCAGTCCGGTTTCTCAAGCAGCGGCTGGAGCGAGTCGATCCATCAACCGTGAACACGGGATTCGGGCAACGGGTGCGCGCTCGCGTAGCGTCGCAAAGGGGATTCACACTTATCGAGGTCCTGGTGAGCGCGTTGATCACGACCCTGATCGCGACGGCCGTGGCCGGCGCGCTGATCACGAACACGGACATCATCGCCAACCAGAACAGCCGCTCCCAGGCCGAGGCGCTGGCCGAGCAGGATCAGGAACGGCTCAAGGGGCTGTCGGCCGAACAGCTCGACAACCTCGGTCAGACCTACACGGCGAAGGCGGGGAGCACGTCGTACACGATCACGTCCAAGGCCTGGTACCTGAGCACCAGCAACGGTCAGAGCTGCAGCAGCTCGGGCGGTGCCTCGGCCACCTACTTCAAGACGATCTCGACCGTCACCCACACGAACGCGACGGGTGGCGTGCAGACGCTCGCGACCGACGAGAGCGTGATCTCACCCGATGCCGGCGGAAGTCTTCTCGTCCAGTTCCACGATCAGACCGCCTCGCCGCTCGCCGGCGCGTCGCTGTCGGCGAGCGGCCCGGAGAGCGACGCCGGCACCAGCGACGCGAACGGATGTGTGATCTTCAGCGGTCTCGACTCGGGGACGTACGCCCTGACGTACACCGACATCGGGTATGTCGATCCCAATGGGAATTCGTCGCCCCTGAGCGACACCGCGACCGTGGCGAGCACGGGCATCACCGCGCCGGGTAAGGGCAACCCGATCGAGCTCGGTCAGGCCGGCGGCCTGACCGGGAAACTTGTCCAGACGGTCGGCAGTCCCTCTCCTAACACCGCGTATGCCAGCGGACTGTCGTGGTTCTCGAGCGGCGGCGCCGGTATTCCGATGGCCGCCTACCGGAGCCACTCGGTGACCCCGGTGGCGTCGTCGATCGCGACCACGAACGTCGCGGGTTCGACCGGAACGGGCGGAACCGGCCTGTTCCCGTTCGTGTCGTCGCAGAATCCGGTGACGTACACCAACAACTACCAGGTTTGGGCCGGGACGTGCCGGTCCGAACAGCCGCCGACGGGATACGACATGGTCACGGTGGCGCCCGGCTCGACCCAGACGCCGTCGATTCAGACGCCGACGATGCTGCTGACGGTCAAGAAGAGCAACGGCAGCATCACCGCCCCGACCGACGTGAAGGTCAGCTTCACCGACGGCACATGCACCGACACGTGGGCACTGACCCCGTCGTCGAATGGCACCCAGGTCGCAACGACGAGTACCTATTACTTCGGGGTGCCGTTCGCCGCCAGTACGACCACAGGCTCGGGCGCGAGCGCCTCGGGGCAGACCGGGACGCTCACCGTGTGCGCCGATCTCAAGTCCGGCTCGAACTACTTCAAGGCGACCAGCGCTGCGTTCACGTCCAGCTTCACCGCGACCACTCCGCTGACGGTCAGCCTCCCGAGCTCCACGGTGACGTCAGGATGCTGACGAAGCCGAGGCTCGAGCCGAAGTCCGAGGACGGATTCACGCTCGTCGAGCTGCTGGCGACGATGGTCGCCGGCATCGTCGTGCTGATGGCGCTACTCACGATCATGGACGTCACGCTCCAGAACACGACGCACGCGTTCAGCCAGGTCGACGCCACTCAGCGCGCGCGCCCGGCGTTCACAGGGATCGAGAACGAGCTCCACTCGGCCTGCTTCGCCGACGAGGAGACGCCGATCCAGACCGGGAGCAGCCCTACCGCCTTGATCTTCCTGAGCTCAACCGGAACCGCCGCCACTCCTACTGAGCTGTGGCACGAGATCGACTTCAACGGGGCTCCGACGAACACGCTCGTCGACAACACCTATTCGACGACGCAGACGACTAACAGCAACGGCGTTCCGGTCTGGAACCGGGGGACGCTGCAATCGAGCAGGACGCTGTTGACCAACGTGGCCCAGAGCCGCCCGTCGGCCTCACAGCCGCTCACGCCCGTGTTCCAGTACTTCGCCTACCAGACGGCGCCGGGCACCGACGCCGCGGGTAACCAGTACGAGATCCTGCCGGACGGCACCGCCCCGGTCCCGGGAACGAGCACCACCGTGTTCAATCCGCTCGCCCCGGGCGCGGCGCTGAACGGGACTCAGGCCGCCACGGTCGCCGAGGTGATGATCAACTTGAGCGTGGGTCCGGCCGGCGGATACAACGAAAAGACCAACTACTCGGACGTCGGCACGGCCGTGAGCGACTCGATCACGTTCCGCTTCACGCCCGCCGCCAACCACGTCGGAGACGGAGCAACGTTCTCACCATGCGAGTGATCCTCAGTTCTACTGGCAGGAGCTTCCGCTGGGCCCAGTCGCATGCGTCGGCCGAGCATGGCTTCACGATGGTGATCGCGCTCGGCGTGTTGCTCGTCACGAGCCTGCTTCTCACCGCGACGTTCTATGCGGTGTCGGGTGAGATCCACATCGGAACCGACAACCTCGCGTCCAAGCGCGCTTACGCTGCCGCCAGCGCCGGCGTTCAGGCTTATCTCTACCAGATGAACCAGAACCCGAACTACTGGGAGACGTGCACGAACAACACACAGAGCACCGCGGTGACCGTTCCGGGTTCATCCGACAACGCCTCGTACACGTTCAAGCCGATCTACGCCAACGGCAACACTGGTTGCACCACCAACGTGATCAACTCGTTGGTCGACAGCACAACCGGCACGATCCGGATCGTGTTCACGGGGTCGGCCGGGACACGGCCGGTGGTCCAGCGGGCAATCCTGGTGAGCTTCCGGATGGACAGCCCGCTCGACTTCCTGTGGTACACGCACTTTGAGTCCGTCGACAAAGGAATCCCGGGAGGCCCATCGCCTGCGTACGGCGACTGCGGCGTGTTCTACCGCAACAGCCGCGATGGCAACTGCAACATCGTGTGGATCTCGCAGGACAAGATGAACGGACCGGCGTACACCGACGACCAGTATCTGATCAACCCCGGCGCGTCGCCCACCTTCGGCCGCACTCCCGCTGACAAGATCGAGAGCTCGGCGCCGGGCACGAGCGCCGCTGACATCTGCTCGGGGAGCAACTGCCAGAGCGCCGTGTTCAAGGGCACCCCGGTGTACAACGCCAAACCGATCCCGACCCCTAGCGACAACTCCGAGCTCCTGACCGACGCCAAGACCTACGGCAACTACTACCAGGGCACGACCCAGGTGACCCTCAACGGCAATAGCGCGAGCGTCACTACATGCGCTACATCGACCACGTGCACGACTGGCACGGTCAACCTCGTGAACCAACCGATCATCTACGTCGACAACGCCTCGGGGTGCACCACGACCGCGTACACGCCGTTCGGCGTGACCTACCCGGCGAACTCCGCCGGGCATTTCTACGGCTGCTCGGGCGACGTCTACGTGTCGGGCAACTACACCACTCCGGTCACGATCGGCGCGGCCAACAACGTAATCATCAATGGCAGCATCACAACGTCGGCCGACAGCAACAGCAACCCCACCGGCGCCGCCACCCTCGGCCTGGTCGCAAACGAGTTCGTTCGCGTGATGCACGGGCTCAACGGCAGTGACTCGAGCTCGGGCTGCAGCACGACCAACAACGCCGCTCAGACGCTGACCAGCCCGACCATCGACGCCGCGGTCCTCGCCCTCAACCACTCGTTCATCGTCGACAACTACAACTGCGGAGGCTCGGACGGCACCCTCTCCGTCCACGGCGCCATCGCCCAGTACTTCCGCGGTCCCGTCGGCCAGCCCAACGGCTCCGGCGGCATCCTCAACGGCTACGCCAAGAACTACAACTACGACGACCGCCTCGCGAACATCCTGCCGCCCTACCTGTTCGACATCTCGGACTCGGGCTGGCACATCTCGCGCGAGACGCTCTGCACGCCCCCCGGCGTCGGCAGCAACAGCACCGGCACGGTCTGCCAGTAGGGCCAGCTCGCGGCCAGGTCAATAGCCATGAGATAACGTCCTGTCCGCGACGTACCCATACGCTGGGGAGTGGTGTAACTGGCGAGCACGGGAGGCTTTGACCCTCCAAGATCTGGTTCGAATCCAGGCTCCCCAACCTCGCGTGTGCCGGTGCTAAAAGGCCTGCATCACGCCACACTTTTCCGTCCGGAGCACGAACTAATGTTCGGGTATGCCGAAGAGTCCGCGGTATACCGAACACGAGGTTCGAGCGGCGGTCGCAGGATCGCCCAGTCTGAGCGAGGCTCTACGGCAGTTGGGTCTCAGGCCAGCTGGAGGCAACCATCGCACGCTGCGCAAACTGATCGAGCGGTATGGCATCCCGACCGACCACTTCAATCCGAACTGGGTGCTACGTGGTCCGCGGATTCGTAGGGCGATCCCTCTGCACGAAGTGCTGGTCGAGGACTCGCACTACGACCGCGGGAAGCTCAAGCGGCGTCTCTATGACGCGGGTTTGAGGCCGCGAAGATGTGAGCTGTGCAACCAGGGCGAGCAATGGCAGGGGCGACAGATGTCATTGATCCTCGATCACGTCAACGGCATCGCGACCGACAACCGGCTCGAGAACCTGCGGATTGTCTGCCCAAACTGCGCAGCGACGCTGGAGACGCATTGCGGACGCAAGAACCGGCTCGACCGTGAGCCTCGGAGTTGTCTGCATTGCGGTAAGCAGTTCACTCCGAGGTACGCGAGCCATCGGTACTGCTCGCAGATTTGCGGCACTCACAACAAAGGCCCTCGCGAGCCGAGACCCGAGCGACGTAAGGTCGAGCGGCCGCCATACGAGCAGTTGGTGGCCGACATCGCGACAATGAGCTACCTCGCGATCGGACGGAAGTACGGCGTTTCGGACACCGCGATTCGCAAATGGGTCCGCTGGTACGAGCATCAGCGAGAGATGGAGGTGTGGAGAGCGCAGGAAGCCGACGCGAGAAAAGACGCAACCTAAGCTCCCGCTAGAAGGAGCCTCGAACCCGCCGGCATCCCACGATTGGCGCGCAATCGCCTACGATCACCGTGTGACCGCGCCGGTCGTTGTCATTCTTGCTGCCGGGCAGGGCACGCGGATGCGCTCCGCTACGCCGAAGCTGCTCCACCAGGTGTGTGGCCGGGCGATGATTGCCTGGCCGGTGGCCGCTGCTCGCGCTGCCGGCGCGGGGAAGGTGGTCGTGGTCGAGGGGCCCGACCGGCCGCTGGCGTCCGTGCTGGACGGCGAGGTGACGGTGGCGGTGCAGGCGAAGCCGCTGGGCACGGCTGACGCCGTGAAGGCCGCGGCGGCGCAGATCGAGCCGGCGGACACGGTGATCGTGCTGAACGCGGATCATCCGCTGATCCATCCGGAGACGCTGGCCGGGCTGGCCGAGGCGCATGCCAGCTCGGGCGCGGCGGCGACGCTGGCGACGGCGGTGCTCGATGACCCGCGCGGCTACGGCCGGGTGGTGCGGGCGCCCGACGGCACGGTCGAGCGAGTGGTCGAGACGAAGGCGCCGGGCGACGCCACGGAGCTCGAGATGCGGATTCGCGAGATCAGCACGGGCATCTACGCGTTCGACGGTGGGGCGCTCATCGCCGCTCTCGGCGAGGTCACCGCGCACAACGCGCAGGGTGAGTTCTACCTGCCCGATGTGCTGCCGATCATGCGGGCCCACGAGCGAAGCGTGCGCGCGCACGAGATCCACGACTCCAGTGAGCTCGGCGTGAACGACCGGGTGGGTCTGGCGGCGGTGACGGCGGTGGCGCAGCGCCGGATCCACGAGCGCCACATGCTCGCTGGGGTGACGATCGTCGACCCGGCGGCGACGGTTATCGACGTCGACGTCCAGATCGGTGAGGACACCGTGATCGCGCCGTTCACGAGCCTCCACGGCGAGAGCCGGATCGGCGCCGGCTGCACGATCGGGCCGGTCAGCACGCTGATCGACGTCGAGGTCCAGGACGGCGCGAAGGTGATCCACTCCTACGCGGTCGGCGCGAGCGTCGGACCGCGGGCGTCGGTCGGCCCG
>Ga0070765_100001987_pt1 | contig 12688 bp, 15 predicted proteins | sample HubBroMetageWFT5_FD_71516 | JGI IMG/M metagenome (GOLD analysis project Ga0070765, IMG submission 71516) | Warmed and freeze-thawed soil microbial communities from the Hubbard Brook experimental Forest, New Hampshire - Hubbard Brook CCASE Soil... | ecosystem: Environmental > Terrestrial > Soil... | reverse complement strand
GCTTTTGGCCGGCGGCAAACCGTAGAACCACGAACGACCAACCACCAACGACTAACGGTCTTTGGAAACTGTAGCATCTAGAAGCCTTCCAGAATGTTGGAGACCAGGGTACGGGCGAAATCCTGCGAGAGCCGCCGGTATGCGGGCGAGTCCTCCTCGAAAAAGCTGGCCAGGTCCTGCGATACTTCGTATTGCTCGCGAAATACATAAGACGGATTCTGGTAGAGAACTTTGCCCTGACGGTCGGAGAGCGACACCCTCATGCTGACCACTACCAAAACGCTGGCAGCCTGTCCTGTGGCCGAATTGTAGGTGAGCGGTGATGCCGAGGTTGAAACGACCGTTCCGCGCAGAGTCGCATCGGCGGATTCGCCAGGAGTATTGAGAATGTGATAATGCGTGCGGGTAGTGAACTCGCGTACGACCGAGGAAGTGAGCAGCTGTTCGATGCGGTAGGTGCTGGTCTCGTTCACGAAAGCCGGCACGGCGATTGTCTTAACGTTTTCAGGAAGCTGCACTGCGTGGCCGGCAGTATGGTATCCGCAACTGGCGCTCGCCAACAGTAGTGGAAGCCAGGCGCCGCGCCATAGCTTCATTGGATCTTCCCGAGAGGCCGGGTGGCGATCATGGTCTCGGCGCACTCGACAGCGGTAAGGGCTGCCATTCGCAGGTTATCGGCGGCGGCCCACAACCAGATTCCATTCGAACGTGCTGCATCGATTTTGATTGAAACCAGAATGTTGCCCTGGCCGGCGGCATTCACATTGCTGGGCTGCGAATCCTCTTCTGAGTCGGCGACCACCACATGGTCGCCGGCAATAGCCTGTGAAAACTGCTCCGCATCGATCGTTTGCTCCATCTCAAGAAATATTGCAGCCGAATGCCCGTGAAAAACCGGCGGTTGAAGCATCATCATTGCGGGGGAGGGGGCTTCCACTCCTGCCAGTTTCTGGTAGTGCCGCCGTACGCGCGATTCCAGGGAATCCAGCGATAGTTTTGATTTCTGCCCGTATCGCCCGATCATATTGAAGGCTAGCTGCGTGTCGAAGACATCCTTGGGCAACGTCTGGAATGAAAGTAAATTGACCGTCTGCTGGTGCAATTCGTCCATCCCTTTTTGGCCTTGCTCCGAGGCTGGCTGAAAAACTGTGGCTACAGCACTGCGAATCGGGGCGACCCTGCTTGCCCGCAAGAGCAGCAGGGCTAAAGTGACTGCGGCCGGATGGGCCACCAGGCACGGACCCGGCTGCAATTCCGGTTGCCACATTTTCACCCGTTCGCGCTCGATCCAGACGGATCGTACTTCGGCGCCAGGTTCCTCTTCCAACGCGCCGGAGAGGTCGATGATTGCGCTTCCCGCATCGCGAGCGCGTTTCCAGTTATTGCGCGTGCATTCGGCGTCGGCTGCGAAGAAGGTGAAGTCGACGTGATGAAACTGTTCGGCGCGGACGCTCTGGATGAAATTGATTTCGTCGCCGGTCGCTTCGAGTTGTCCGATCGACTCGTCGTCGTCGAGGAGCCGAATATCCACGGCGGGAAAGTTGCGCTCGTTGAGCATTTCGGCGACTTCCTTCCCTTTGAGCGTGGCTCCGCCAACCACCGCTACACGGTAGAGCTGGCCGCGCTGCGAAGTGGAAGTGGACGCTGCGCCAAGTTTAGAAGATGTACTCACGAAGTTTGTGAAACCTCCTTATAGGTGGGCGGCGGGGGCTGGGTTCGGCGCCGGAATATCCATTGGAGCCGCCAGAAAACCCCGGAGAAAGTGTAGAGCAGGGCGATCGCGAAAAGCATCGGACGCGAGAACTGCCAGATCAGCGCAATCAACAGCGCCAGAAAAATAATCAGCCGAAAAGGATGGCGCGAACGGAAGTCAATGTCTTTAAAACTGTAAAAGCGCCAGGTGCTCACCATCAGATATCCGACCGCAGCGACCATGGCGAGCCAGGTAAGTGCCGTGTACCAGGATTCCAGCGGAACACCTGCCTGAAAGTGGACTACGGCGGCAATGACTCCAGCGCCCGCGGGAATCGGCATCCCAACAAAATACTTCTTTCCCGGACGGCCTGGATTCGAAGGCTGCGGGTTCGTGGTGATGTTAAACCGCGCTAAACGGCTGGCGCCGGCCATCAGAAACAGGAAACAGGCGATCGCGCCCAATTGAGTAAGCTTGATATTCCATTCGGTAAGCGCGACGCCTTGCTGCATCAGGTGAAATCCCCACGTCCAGGCCAGCAATGCCGGCGCCACGCCAAAAGTAATCACGTCTGCGAGCGAATCGAGCTCTTTCCCAAACTCGCTACTTGTGCCGGTCATGCGGGCAACTCGTCCATCGAGTCCGTCGAACAAAACGGCAAAGCCGATCGCCTTCGCGGCATTGTCCAAATGCCAGAAAGGGGGAGCAGTCGCGTGGACAACCTCAAGGATGGCGTAGAAACCGGCGGCCATGTTTCCCGTAGTGAACAGGGAGGGCAGAATGTACATGCCCTTGCTCATCCGGCGGCGTCGGCGGCGCTCCGGTTGCCTGGGAGGTGAATCTGGATCGTCCATCAGTTCGTCCATCAGAATGATCCTTCCCTGGCTGAATGACTGCCCGCGGCCGTCAGTTCGCCATTGGGTTGCAGATAGGCAAGGATACTCGCCCCACCGCGAACCCTATCGCCGACCTTTACCTGCACAGAAGCGGCAGAGTCGAAGAGGACGTCCACTCGAGAACCGAACTTGATAAGCCCCACACGCTGACCGCGCTCCAAACGATCACCGACTTTCGACGTGAACACGATTCTTCGCGCCAGCAATCCGGCGATCTGCTTGAAAATCACGGTCTGGCCATCGCCTTCGACTCGAACAATATTCTGTTCATTCTGCTCGGCAGAAGCACGGTTCATGGCATTGAGAAATTTCCCGCGCTGGTACCGGACCTCGTTGACTACTCCTGCGATCGGGGATCGGTTCACATGGACATCGAAAACGCTCAGAAAGATGCTGATGCGGGACCACTGGTTCCCCGCTTCCGTAACCAATGAAACATCCGTGACTTTCCCGTCGCCGGGCGAAACCAGCGCGCCTGGAGCATCCGGGATGACGCGCTCGGGATCGCGAAAGAACCAAAGGAAAAACACTGCCAGTAGCACTGGAACAAAAGCCCAAACGGGCGTGGCGAACCAGCCCAGAAGAGCCGCCGCAGCAATCAGCGCCAGCGCGTAGTAGTAACCGTCGCGAACCATGGAATCTGATTCCAATTATAGAGCAGAGCTGGGAAGCGCCGGCTCAGGTGAAGGCAGAAAAGTACGTAAGTGCAAAAAAATAAAGGCGCTGGTGAGCGCCGGTGACTGGATACAAATTCCCCTCGAGCGGCGACCGCCGCTACTCTGTGGCCAGAAAATTACGCTACGTTTACCCCGTACTGCTGCCGGTATTGCCTTTCGATCGACTGCATCTGGTCTTTGAGACGCAGCTTCAGCTTTTTCAGACGAACCTCTTCCAACTTTTCGTCTTCGCTGAGGTAGCGTTTTTGGGTGAGAGAATCAAGGCGAGTGGAATATTGAAGATGCTCCTGAGCCAGCTTCTGAAATTCATCGTGACTGCTCAGAAGAACGTTATTCGAAGTCCCCATTCAGCAGACCTCCAACCGGGAATTTATAGGCTCAAGCTATCACAGCCCCAAAAACGGTTCAATGCCAAATTCTGGTGCAGTCTCGTTATGAGAAAAATTAAAGAATTAGACGGTAAAGGGTGGCATTTTCCGGGGGATCGGCATAGTAATCTTTGCGTAAACCCGTTTCCTCAAAACCGGCTTTTCTATAGAGCGCTCGGGCGTGCTGATTCGACTCGCGGACTTCCAGAAAGATGGAGTTCCCTTGTTCCGCACGGGTATGCTCCACGAAGACGCTCAGGAGGAGCGTTCCCACACCTTGGCACTGGACGGCTTTGGTAACGACTATGTTTTCAAGCTCCCATTCGGAATCCACGCAGCGAGCGACTAGAAATGCAACGATCCCAGCGCCCTTCATGGAGAAATTCTTCGGCGGTTTAGAGTCTTCCTCAACTACCAAAACGAGCCGTTCGATAGCCCGGCCGGGATCTGTGGCTGGAAAGAGATTTTCGTAGCTCTGGGGCGGCCAGTGGGCAGCGGTCGTAGTTTCGCGGTCAAGCGCTAATATGGCGGGGACATCTTCGATATTTGCTTGACGGACACGCACTCTACGGCCTGCTCTTCGCCAACATCTCGGCGTCGGTCCTGCGAATGTAATTCGCGTCCAGAGCTTCAGGAGTTACCGTTTCGCCGGAACGGACTTTGCGCCAACCCAGGCGAGCCACCGACGCGGCGTTGATTGGCAGGAGTTGAGGCGATAATCCGACCGCTTCGACGGCCGCCGCAATCGTGGGATCAGGTGTAACCAACGTCCAGCCCTTTGCTCGATCGAGAAATTCGTCAAGGCCCAAGATAGATTCTCGAGGGGGCCTGCCAGCATCCACGGGAATCACGTACTCGCCGACGTACACATCGCCGCGGCCCGCGTCCAGTAAAGCCATGATCTTGCCTTGGGCACCACTCGCGAAGACGCACACCTCCAGCAGTGATACGGCCGCGATCGGCTTTGCCAGCACCTCTGCCAACGCCTTCACCGCAGCAAGACCGACTCGAAGTCCAGTAAATGACCCTGGCCCCGAGACGACGGCAAAAGCGCCTACGTCCTGTTTCGTGAATCCGTGCCCGGAGAGCAACGCGGCAATTTGAGGGATGAGTTGCGCGGAAAAAGTGCCGCCCGATAGCTCCACGGTTTCGATCAACTCAACGCTTGCGTCATTGAATCCGCCGGCCGGCTGTTCTTTCGCCTGCGCCAGCGCGATGCTGCCCTGCTTGCCGGAAGTATCGATCGCGAGAAGGAGCATGGAGAGGAGTTATTGAGTAATCCGTGAACATCCGTGCCAAAGTCTTGCTTCTAACTTTCCACTAGTTCGAGCAGGACACCACCTGTACTCGCTGGATGAACAAATACATATTTGTGCCCGCCAGCGCCGGTCTTGATTTCCTCCGAGACCAGGCGCACGCCGTCTCGCTTGAGACGCTCGACGGATGCCGGCAAATCGGAAACCTTCAGGCACACGTGGTGCAAGCCTTCTCCCCGTTTCGCAATGAACCTCGCAATGACGGAGTCTTCGGAGGTCGCTTCCAGCAACTCCAAACGGGCCTCACCAACCGGCACCATCACAACTCGTACTTGCTCGTGCTCTACGGTTTCTTCAGGAGAAATATTGAGGCCGAGCGTTTCATAGATTGCTTTGGCCGCATTCAGCGACTTGACGGCGATTCCGAGATGATCGATCTGAGTCATCAGCTTTGGGCTGCTCTCGCCGCGATTTCCTCAATCAAAGTATAAGGATCGCGTTTATGTTCAGCTACTTCCGCCGCCAGTCGCGCCAAGTGGCCGTTCTCGAGTTGCGCCCGAGCTTTCTCCAGCAAACTATCGCGCAGCATCTCGACCAGGCGTTCCTGCCAGTTTTCGACGCTCTTGCTCAAGGCAAGATTGCCGTTCTGCAGATAGGACTCGTAATCCGAAACCGCGCCAGCCAATTCTTCGATTCCTGTTCCCTGGCTGGCGACCGTCTTCACGATCGGCGGCGTCCAGCCATCGTGACGCGTGGCCAGCGATTGAAGCATGCGAATCTCTTTTTCAACGTGTTCCGCACCGTCGCGGTCGCTCTTGTTGATGACAAAGATGTCGGCAATCTCCATGATGCCGGCTTTGATGGTCTGCACATCGTCGCCCATGCCGGGGACGAGAATCAAAACTGTGACATCGGCGAGGCGCACGATGTCGACTTCATCTTGCCCAACGCCGACGGTTTCGATCATGATCAGGTCGCGCCCAGAAGCATCGAGCACCGTGGTGACGTCTGCGGTTGTGCGCGCCAAGCCGCCTAACGAGCCGCGCGTTGCCATGCTGCGAATATAGATTCCGGGATCGGAGAAATGCTCCTGCATGCGAATGCGGTCGCCCAGGATCGCGCCGCCGGTGTAGGGGCTGGTGGGGTCGACGGCGATAATTCCGACCGTGTGATTGTCCTTGCGATAGAAGCGCGCAAGCTGATCGACCAGCGTGCTCTTCCCCGCTCCTGGCGGACCAGTCAGCCCGAGCACGCGCGCCTTTCCGCTGTGCGGGAATAACGCCTTTAGTAGCTCGGACCAACCGGGGGCGCGGTTCTCGACGGTGGAGATGGCGCGCGCTAAGGCACGCACGTCGCCGGAACGGAGCTGGTCGAGCTGTGTTTGGATGTCGGGCTTCAAGCGATCAGTGTAAAGCAGAGGGTGAGGAAGAAGTAAGAGGCCCTCCGTTGGGTAATGTATCAGTTTGAATTTATTCGCATCTTTCGCACGAGGTAGAGATAAAGACTCCCGAACAATACGAGGGCCAGAAGATTCGGAATCAAATGGTGTCTAAGGTCACGTTCCAAACCGTATATCGGAAACCTGTGATCCAGTCTGTAAATTTCGATGTAAAACCAGCTATCGATCGCAATATAGCCGATTAAAGACAAGCCGAATACGGTTGTGCCAACCAGCGCCAGTATCCGCAGAGTCCACTTCATTTACGCCACTCTCTTCTTGTAAGGGCCGCGTTTTCCGAGCTTCGGCATGTAATTGTCTGCCATCTGGGCGATTTCCTCAAGAGTCCAAACGTGATCGCTTAGGCCAGCGGCCATTGCCGGGGTGATTCTCAGCGTCTTGTGGATTCTGGCGAAGTTGTAATAGACCGCGTGAATAGCAACCATCGCCGCGTGATTCTCAAATTTCTTAGAGAAGCCATTCGTTAAGCGAGTGAAACGGCGCATCCCCATACGCATCGTCAAATTGTGCCGTTCCACGTAGGATGTGCTCACATGTTTGGGGTCGGGATCGCCGCTCACAACTTTCATATCGGAACCGATGCACTTGGCAGGGCTGTAGCGGCGCATCTCGGCATCGGAAGGTGCGCCGTATATCTTCTGCAACATTGCGTAATCAATATCTGCTCCGAAAGCGGTTTCGACAGCTTCCAAATATGCTTTGTGCCCATCCGTCGTGACCTGCACGCGACCTTTGATCCGTGCGGCACAATCCAGCATGAACTCCATTGCCCAATCCGCGCTGCGTCCACCTACCAGATAGCTCACGCAGAGCTTCGTATCGGCATCTAGGCCCGTCCATGTCCACGTATCGCCCCAGCCTTGCGCCTTCTGATCCAGAGTGACGTTCTTAGCCTTCGCGCCGACGAAGCTCCAAATTTCATCGCACTGGAGACGGCGAACTCGGACGTTGTTCACGCGCTCATTGTGAATTTGCTCGCAGGCTTGGCCAAGATCAACAACCAGCTTCATAACGGTTATCACGGATACGTCCGCCATACGAGCGCAAGAGCGAAGGCTGTTTCCCTCTACCAGCATACCCAGAATATTGGCGCGGTCGGAAATTGAGAGGCGATTCATAACAAGCATAATATTCAGTTTGAATACATTTGTCAAGCATAATGTCTACTTTGAATTGCAAAATATCCTCGCTAGTGGCGCGCAATTCTGGGTTAGTATACGGAGGAATGGTGTTAGTATATCTATGGTTTCACTTAGTATCTATGAATGCTCCGCAAATGACACCTGAGGAATTAGCTAGCCGAACAGCTCTTATCCATAGCACTTTCACCCCAAGTGCTCCCGTCAAAAACCCTGATCTCTTCGCGGGCCGCAAGGAACAAATCGACCGAGTCTTCGGAGCGGTGTTTTCGCCAGGACAGCACGCAGTGATTTATGGCGAGAGGGGAGTGGGCAAATCTTCATTGGCAACGATCATCTACGATGTTGTGATCCTGTCGGGCCGGTCCAGCTATGTGCCCGCCAGAGTTAACTGTAGTCGTGGAATCACGTTTGCCGAAATCTGGCGAGAAATTTTCAAGCAATTGCCGGTCACTCGCAGCGGCGAAACCATCGATCTAAGCGAGAATTTCCCCGACAACCCAACTTCAGAAGAAATCCGTGGGCTACTGTCCCAGCTCGATAATCCCGCCATTATCGTGATAGATGAGTTTGACCGCGTTGACCAAGACACTACAGCAGTCCAAATGTCTGACACGATTAAGACGATTTCTGATCGGGCGCTTCCAGTCACGTTAGTGATAGTTGGCGTTGCTACTGCGTTGAACGAGCTAATCGAGGAACACGAATCCGTCGTGCGGAGCTTGGTGCAAGTAGAGATGCAACGAATGTCCATCCCCGAGTTGCTAGAGACCATCGATAAAGGGCTGACCAAAGTCGAACTGCAAATGCCGGACTTTATCAGGAGACGGATCGCGATTCTTTCCCAGGGATTGCCGCACAATACCCATTTGCTAGCTAAACAGGCAGCGTTATCGGCTGTAAAGGATGGGAGACTTGATATCAATGAGGCAGACTATCGGCAAGCGGTTCGGGATGCCGTACTCGACAAAGCAGAATCCCTTGGCAAAATCTACAAATCGTCCACGTACAGCCCGAAGGAAAATATCTTCGCTCAAGTTCTACTAGCTTGTGCTTTGGCCGCCGACAAATCAGGTGTTTTTAGTGCAAAAGATGTTCGCATCCCGCTCAGTTTAATTGGAAAGCAGACTTATGGAATCCAGGCGTATATCCGTCACTTGGATAAATTCAGCACCGAACGGGGGCCAATCCTGCACAAGGGCGGCGTTAAGCGGAGATTTCAATATCGTTTCGTGGAACCTCTCATGCAACCGTATGTAATTCTGAAAGGTTTAGCGGATGGTTTGGTGACGGAGGATCAACTTACGAGTCTGAATTTTTCCAACGAGCCAGAGCTGCCTCTTTAGCGATTCTCTTCCTTTCGCCAGCACTGAGAGATTTAGCTCGCATTTTCCCGCCTTTCAATCCTCCAGCGCGACGAGGGCTAGGACGGCGTTTGGACTCACTAACGGTGTCCTCGGCTTCACCGATGGCAATATCGAAAACCTGCTTGGCAAGCTGCACGGGATCGCGCGGACGTTTGGCCACGAAACGAGTATGCCATAGGCCGCGTCGTGATTCTACAGGGTCAAAATTCAAACTGATACACTACCAGATGCCATCGCGTCGCTTGTGGAATTCCCAGCGCGCTGTCCTCTGGCTCCGGAGAACTCAGCCTTCCCTTTTGAGGTTCGTCATCTACTGTATGGCCGGAAGCCGCACGTCTATCGCATTCTCTTCACGGTTCAGGACCAAACGGTGTACGTGCTGCATATCCGCCATGGCCGACGCCAACCTCTGAAGCAATAACCGCCTTCTACTCCTTCAGCAACTGCCGTGCGATCACTAGCCGCTGAATCTCGCTGGTGCCCTCGCCAATGGTGCACAGTTTCACGTCGCGATAATACTTCTCCGCCGGATAATCTTTGATGAACCCGTATCCGCCGTGAATCTGCACACCTTCGTTGGCGCACCTCACAGCGACTTCGCTGGCGTAGAGTTTCGCCATGGAGGATTCGAGCGTCGTCTTCAGACCGGCGTCTTTCATGGACGCCGCGCGCATGGTGAGCAGTCGGGCTGCATCAATCTCGGTAGCCATGTCGGCGAGCTTCCACTGAATGGCTTGAAACTCGCCGATGGCCTTGCCGAATTGCTTCCGTTCTTTGGAATAGTTGAGCGCGGCTTCATATGCACCCTGCGCCATGCCCAGCGATAGAGCCGCAATCGAAATGCGTCCGCCATCGAGCACGCGCATTGCGTCGATGAAGCCGTCGCCTTCCTTGCCCAGCAGATTCTCCGCAGGAATTACACAGTCTTCAAAAATCAACTCCGCAGTGTCGCTGGCGCGCAACCCCAACTTGTTCTCTTTCTTGCCCGGACGAAAACCCTTGGTCCCCTTGTCGACGATAAAGGCAGAAAGGCCATGCATATTGGCGGCGCGGTCGGTGACGGCAATCACGACAACGGCATCGGCATAGTGGCCGTTGGTGCAAAAAGTCTTGGTGCCGTTCAAGACCCAATTGTTCCCCTGGCGCTTCGCGGTCATGCGGGCGCTGCCTGCGTCAGATCCGGAAGAGGGCTCGGTCAAACCCCACGCTCCGAGGAACTCTCCAGTGGCGAGTTTGCTGACGTATTTCTTTTTCTGCTCGTCGGTGCCGGCGAGAAAGATATGGTTCGAGCAGAGTGACGTGTGCGCAGCCACGATAATTCCCACTGAACCATCCACGCGCGAGAGCTCTTCGATCGCGATCACATACTCCACGTAGCCCATGCCGGCGCCTGCGTACTCCGTGGGAAAGACCATTCCGAGCAATCCAAGTTTACCCAGCTCTTTGATAGTGGCCAGCGGGAACTCGCAGGCCTCGTCCCACTTCATCACGTTGGGCAAGATTTCGCGCTCAGCGAATTCACGGACACTCTTCTTCAGTTGACGCTGCTCGTCACTCGGTTGAAAATCCAAGATTCCTCCACGACTCAAGCCACTCATTCGATTAGAACATAGCCCTGGAATGCGTAAAAGTTACCCCGGGCGAAAGCGGGCAATGGCATGATTGTGCCCGTCATTACTGGCGATTGGAGGTATAGAAGTGAGTCTTCCAACCGACCGTATGGTTAGCGAATTCGCTGCGTGCGAACGTTTTTGCGCAGACTGAAAATCAGGAAACAACTTTGTCCATCAGGAGAAATTTTTCGAAGACCTCGTTGGAAAGCAGCCGACCACGCCGCGTCAAGCGAACGGATTCTTTTTCTCCGCACGGCTCAATCAATCCCGTCGTAATACACTCGGCAATCGTGGCGCGGACATCACTCATAACGTCTCCGCCGAATTTTCCAGACAATTCGCGCAGATTTACGCCTCGCGAGAGTCGCAGCCCCAAAAACAAACTCTCTTCCAGAGCCTGCGCTTGAGACACGGCGGTACGCTGCAACGTTGACTCACGCATGTATTTCTCCAGGGAGTCACTTGTCGGAAAACGTACAGACTCAGTGTCGTGAGTACCGGAGCGTAGCATCGAATGCGCATCGACGCCAAAACCGAAATAGGGCTGACGTGTCCAATATTTCAAATTGTGCTTTGATTCGAAGCCTTCCCGGGCAAAGTTCGAAATTTCATACTGCGCAATTGCTGCTGATTGCAACCGATCGCAAGCGTCGAGATAGAAATCCGCCATGGCGTCGTCATCCGGGACGAAGTGCGCGTGATAGCGTTTGCCGCCCGCCAGCAATTCACTGCCCAGGCGCGAATTTTCATCCACTTCGAGCATGTAAACACTGACGTGAGGCGCGGCGGTTGCAATGGTTTCGGCAATGGAAGACTTCCAGCTATCGGCGGTCTGGTGCGGCAGTCCGGCGATCAGGTCGATATTGATGTTCGCAATGCCCGCGTTACGAAGCCGGTCGATGTCTGCCAGCACCGCCGTACGCTTGTGGAGCCTTCCAACTGCTGCCGCTTCCTGATCAACGAAGGACTGCACTCCGAGACTCACCCGATTCACGCCGCAGCGTAGCAGAGTTTCAATCACAACTTCCGTGAGCGTGCCGGGAGCACACTCGACTGTGACTTCAGCGCCGGAACTTATGTCGAACTGCCGCCGCAACGTCTCAAAAATTCGCTCGAGTTGCGCGGCTTCGAGCACGGTTGGCGTCCCGCCCCCCAGATAGATGGAATCAACCGCGCGCTCGAACTGTCCACCGATTTCGGTTGCGATCTGCGGCGCACTCTGAATGTCCGCACAAACACGGTCCACATAGCGCTCGAAGACCGCCCGCGAAAATACGTCGGAGGCAAAGTTACAGTAGCTGCACTTAGTGCGGCAGAACGGCACGGAAACATAAATACCAAGGGGCATACGAGACATTATCCCACCCCCTTCCCGCTAACGTTTCTTTGTTGCGCAAAGGTTTTCCATCCCAGTGCCTGCCCCGGCCATCCAATTGCGGTACCCTGTTAGCAGCGCCAGTAGCGCTGTTTCACTGCCGAAACCTCGAAACCGATGTCCCAGGAAGAAGAAGTAATAGGCAAAGCGTATGACAGCCGCCTGATGGCGCGCCTGCTGAAATATTTGCGTCCCTACCGTTGGCAGGTGGCGATTGCGCTGGCCTCGATCCTTTTGAAATCTTTTGCGGACGTGCTCGGCCCCTATCTCACCAAAGTGGCGATTGATCGCTATCTGGCGCCCAAGGGCGCTGCGACTGCGACCTCTTCGGGTATCTGGAGTTGGCTGAGCCCGCACGCTGTCACAGGAATCGCGCAGATTGCGGCAATCTACGTGGGATTGTTGCTGATGACATTCCTGCTCGAGTTCCTGCAAACCTATTTCATGCAGTGGACCGGGCAGAAAGTGATGTTCGATCTCCGTCGGCAAATCTTCCGCCATCTGCAGCGGCTACATGTTGCTTTCTTCGACAAGAATCCGGTCGGCCGTTTGGTAACGCGCGTGACCACCGACGTTGACGCGTTGAATGAAATGTTTACTTCCGGCGTAGTGTCGATTTTTGAGGATCTGTTCGTGTTGTTTGGAATCCTCGGCGTCATGCTGTGCATGAACTGGAAGCTGGCGCTGATCACTTTTTCGGTGCTGCCTTTTATCGTTTACTCGACGAAGGTTTTCCGCGACCGCGTGCGCGATTCTTACCGGCGCATTCGCGTGGCCATCGCGCGCATCAACTCTTACCTGCAAGAGCACGTCAGCGGAATGGTGGTTCTGCAACTTTTCAATCG
>Ga0070765_100001983_pt1 | contig 12714 bp, 12 predicted proteins | sample HubBroMetageWFT5_FD_71516 | JGI IMG/M metagenome (GOLD analysis project Ga0070765, IMG submission 71516) | Warmed and freeze-thawed soil microbial communities from the Hubbard Brook experimental Forest, New Hampshire - Hubbard Brook CCASE Soil... | ecosystem: Environmental > Terrestrial > Soil... | reverse complement strand
GAGGCGGCGCAATCGATCTTCGACACGTCGCGCAATACCCGCGGCCGGAAGCCGATCGCATCGAGCGCCAGCCGGTTGCGCGCCAGGGTCGTTTCGGTCTCGGAGCCGCCGATCAGGTAGTCCCAATTGTTGCGATCGAGGTTGGTGCGCGCCTGCGTCACAAACTCGTGCAGGTTCTGAAAGCGGCTTTCGAGCGACTCGGCCATGGTTCTGTTCTTCCGGGCTGATTTGACGACGATCGCAACCTATCGCTACGATGCGGCTCTTGCCAATCAGGCGCGACAATTCCCCCCAAAGAGGAGACGCTAAATGCCACGCATTCTCACCCCCGGCACCCATTCCGAAGAGACGCTTGCAATCGCCTACGACCTTCTGTCGCCGGGCTGGGAGCTCGTCACCGCTCCTCATGGCCGCCCCGAATTTTTGTCTCTCTTAAAGGACACCGAATATTACATCGGGGCGGGGCAGTTCAAACACGGGCCGGAATTCTATCAGGCCGCCCCGAAGCTCAGGATCGTGCAGACCTTGAGCGCCGGCTACAACACCTATGACCTCGAAGCGGCCAGGGCAGTCGGGGTGCCGATCTGCAACAATGGCGGGGCCAACTCGACGGCGGTCGCCGAGCACGCGATGATGCTGATGTTGGCGGTTTGCCGCAAATTGATCTGGCAGCACGAGGGAGTGGTGTCGGGCCGTTGGCGAGGCAATGACTTCAACTCGGCAAAGCTCTACGAACTCGAAGACAAGACATTGGGCATTGTCGGGCTCGGAAATATCGGCAAGAAGGTGGCGCGCCGGGCCAAGGCGTTCGACATGCACATCAAATATTACGACATCAACCGGCTGACCACCGATCAGGAGGATGCGCTCGGCGTCCGCTTTGCCCTCTTCCCCGAGTTGTTGAAGACCTCCGACATCGTGACCCTGCACGTGCCGCTCGACAAATCGACGCACAATCTGATCGGCGAGCGCGAACTGGGGATGATGAAGCCGACGGCGATCCTGATCAACACCTGCCGGGGGCCGGTCGTCGACGAGAAGGCGCTCTACATGGCGCTGCGCGACGAGAAGATCCTCGGCGCCGGGCTCGACGTCATGGTCGAGGAGCCGCCCAAGCCCGACCACGAACTGTTCACGATGAAAAATGCGATCTTCTCGCCGCACGGCGCCGGGCCGACCTGGGACAATCACTGGAAACGGTGGCGCAACGCCTTCGACAATTTCGAGCGCGTCGCGCGCGGCCAGAAGCCGTTCTGGGTCGTACCCGAATTGCGTGACTGATCGCGCTTACGATAGACCATCATCACCGGGCTCGACCCACTCGACCCGATGATCCACGCCTTTCCTGTCCGAGCTCGGCCGGCTGATCGGCAAGATAATCGACTGTGAGCGTTTTGCCGACGGCCTCTTTGGTTAAACCTGCTTCAACGCTCGCTCGATGTCGCCGAGCAGGTCGGCCTCGGCTTCGAGCCCGGCGGAAAAGCGCACCAGCGCGTCGCCGATCCCGAGTTCGGCCCGCTCCTCGGGCTTGAGGCGCGAATGCGTCGTGGTCGCCGGGTGGGTGACGAGAGATTTCGAATCCCCGAGGTTGTTCGAAATATCTACGAGGCGCAGCGCATCGAGAAAACGGAAGCAGGCGTCCTTATCGCCGCCCACATCAAAGCAGACGAGGCTGCCGCCTTGCTTCATCTGCCGGCAGGCGAGCTCGTATTGCGGATGGCTCGGCAGGCCCGGATTGAGCACGCGCGTGATCTTTGGGTGGTTCTCCAGACAACGGGCGACTGCCGCTGCTGTGCGGCACTGCCGATCCACCCGCAACTCGAGGGTTTCGAGGCCCTTGAGCAGCAGCCAAGCGTTGAACGGGCTCAAGGATGGCCCGGTGTGCCGGTAAAAGGGGCCGAGGTCGTCCTTGATGAATTTTTCCGAGGCGAGGATCGCGCCGCCGAGACAACGTCCCTGGCCGTCGAGGTGCTTGGTCGCCGAATAGACAACGACATCGGCGCCCAATGCCAATGGCTTCTGCAGGAGCGGCGTCGCGAAAACGTTGTCGACAACGAGAATGCCGCCGGCGCGGTGGGTCAGCCGCGCGACCTCGGCAAGATCGATGATCTCCATCGCCGGGTTGGACGGGCTCTCGCAAAACGCCAGCGCCGCGCCGCCGGCGAGCGCCGCCTCCCAGCCGCCGAGGTCGCGCCCGTCGATCAAGACGGTCTCGATGCCCCAGCGCGGCAAGAGATCGGCGATGATGTAGTGGCAAGACCCGAACAAGGCGCGGCTCGAGACGACCCGCTGGCCGGCGCGCAGCCGGCACAACAATGCCGCGAACACCGCCGCCATCCCGCTCGCGGTGGCGCGGCAGGCCTCCGCGCCCTCGAGCAGCCGCAGCCGCTCTTCGAACATCGCGACCGTCGGGTTGCGATAGCGCGAATAGACAAATCGCGAACCCTCCTGGGCAAAGGCCTGCTCCGCCGCCGCGGCAGAGTCGTAGACAAAGCCCGAGGTCATGAACAATGCCTCGCAGGTCTCGTCATACGGGCTGCGCGTCGCGCCGCCGCGCACCAGGATTGTCGCGGGATCCAGAGCATCGGCGAGGTCGGGGGGCAGGACGGGCTTGGTCATCAGCGGGTCTCTCCAATGTGCGGCCGCGCCGATCCGGGCATGAAAAAGCCCCGGTCCCGCGCGGGCCAGGGCTCCTTTTAGAACTCCCGACCTTTTAGCGCTTCTTTAACGTGGCCGCAAGCCGGTCGGCTCAAATCCACCACGATGCCGTTCTCCTAACGGGACGGTGGGCGCCTGTCAAGCCGGCACGTAGACCATCCACGACACGCCGAAGCGGTCGGCGACCATGCCGAAGCGCGGAGAAAAGAAGGTCTTAGCCAAGGGCATCCGCACCTGCCCGCCATCGGCTAGAGCAGCGAATTTGCGATCGGCCTCGGCCTCGTTGGGCACCGTCAGCGACAGCGCAAAGCCCTGAAAGTTTTGCTGCCCCTGGCACGGACCGTCGGACGCCAGCACCGTCGTATCGCCGATACGCAAGGCCATATGCATCACCTTGTCCTCGCTACCTGGGGGGACCATGCCGGGTTGCTGGGGCTCAGGGCAGTTCTTCCACCGCATCAGCATAATCTCCTCGGCACCGATAGTGCGGCGGTAGAAATCGGCCGCCTCCTCGCAGCGGCCATTGAAGAACAGATAGGGCTGGACTTGCATCGCATCTCCTCCTCGGGTTGAGGTAAACGGCTTTGTGTACGCCGTCCACAATGCTATATCAGGCGAAATGGACGGTGTCCACATATAAAAATCATGACCGCCACAACAACCGGTCCCCCGGAACGCAGAACCTATCGCCACGGCGACCTGCGACGCGCGCTGCTCGAAGCGGGGATCCAATTGGCGCGCGCCGGCGGACCCGACGCGGTGGTGCTGCGTGAAGCCACCAGGCGCGCCGGCGTCGTCCCCAACGCGGCGTACCGGCATTTCGCCAGCCGTTGGGAGCTCTTGCAAGCGGTCCGTTCGGCCGCCTTGTCGGCGCTGGCCGTTGCGATGGAGGCCGAGCTGGCCCGGTTGCCGCATGGAACCGGTCCCGCCGACGCCGCTCGCGCGAACCTGCGAGCGATAGGCACGGCCTACCTGCGGTTTGCCCAGGAAGAAACGGGATTGTTCCACACCGCCTTCGCGATCCCCGATGAAACGCGCGGCGAACCAATTCCGGCCAAAGCCGGGAATAGCGGCCTCAATCCCTTTCAACTGCTTGGCGCCGCGCTCGACAGGCTCGTCGATGCCGCCGTGCTGCCCCGCGAGCGTCGCCCATGCGCGGAGTACCTGGCGTGGTCCGCGGTGCGCGGGTTGGCCATGCTGTTCACGGAGGGACCGCTCCGCAGACTCACTTGGGCGGAACGGGATGCGATCGGGCAACGCTTGCTGGATATGGTCGAAAAGGGCCTGTAGCTGCCGGAGACTTCCGGCTGGCTGGCGTTGACCCAAATCGATGTTGAGCCAGCCGACCGAACGCTCTGATTCCTGTAGAGGAGGAGAGGATGCCGAGCAATCCCAAGAACACGGTATCGACCGTCATTCCGGCGATGCGGTATCACGATGCGAATGCTGCGATTGAATGGCTATGCAAGGCCTTCGGATTCGAAAAGCATCTCGTGGTACCTGGTGAGAACGGAACAGTCGCGCATGCGCAGCTGACCTTCGGCAACGGCATGATCATGCTGGGCTCGGCACGCGAGGACGAATTCGGCCGATGGGTCAAGCCGCCGAGGGAAACCGGCGGCATCGGCACCCAGAGCGTCTACGTCATCGTCGAGAATGCCGATGCGCATTATGTGCGCGCCAAAGCGGCCGGCGCCGAGATCGTCATGGAGGTCGAAGAGCAGGATTACGGGGGCCGGCTTTATGCCTGCCGCGATCCCGAGGGCCATTTGTGGAGTTTCGGGACCTACGACCCTTGGCCTTAGCCCCACGCCGGCGTGCAGCTTTCCGCGACTGCTGCCGTCGACTATCATCAACCAATGTCGATCGATCAGACGCCGCGATTTCACTATCGTCTTGGCCTCAACCAGCCTGCCGGCAGCCCCACCGTCAAGCGGATCACCGAGATGGCGGAGGCGATCCGTCGGGAGACGGATGGCGAGTTTCTCGTCGAGGTGTTTCCCGAGAGCCGGCTCGGACCCGACCCCAAGATGTTCGCCGATATGCGCAGCGGCGGGCTCGAATTTTTTTTGGCGGGGGCGACGCTCGGCGAGGTCGCGCCGACCAGCGCGCTGCCGTTGCTGCCTTTCGCATTTCGGGATTCGAAGGCGGTGTTCGCGGCGCTCGACGGTGCGCTCGGCGATCGGATCCGCAGTGAGCTGGCGCAAAACGGGATCCATGCCTTCCGTCATTCCTTGCAGAACGGGTTTCATCATCTGACCACCAGTACGCGGCCGATCAATACCGTGGCCGATCTCGCAGGGTTGAAGATCCGCAGCCCCGGCGGTGCGATCGCGCGCGATTTCTTCGAGGCATTCGGGGCGGAGGCGGGATATGTCCCATTCAACCAAATGTACGAGGCGCTTAAAGCGCGAGATTTTGACGGGCAGAGCGACCCGCTCGGGGTCGTGCTGTCGCTGCGGCTCTGCGAGGTGCAAGGGTATCTGAGCCTGACCGCCCATTGGTGGTCGGGTTTCACGCTTTTGGCCAATGCTGTTGCGTGGCGAGCATTGCCGCGGGAAATCCAACAGATCGTCGAACGCAATGCCGAGAAATTCGCGCTGCTTCAGCGGGAGGATATTGAACGAGTCAACGCCGGCGGCGTCGAAGAGCTCGCCAGTAAGGGGATGCAGGTCAACACAGCCAACACCGACGGCTTCCAGGCTAAGCTCGGACCGTTTTACGCCCGCTGGCGCGAAAAAGCGGGCCCGGCGACGTGGCGCTTACTGGAATCGTATGCCGGCGAGATCGGTCGATAGCGCCTTCCGGCTCGACGGCAAGATTGCGTTGGTGACCGCCGCCGGTCGCGGCATCGGCCGCGCTGTCGCGCTGGCGCTCGCCGCCGCTGGAGCCGAACCGCTGCTGGTGAGCCGCACCCCGAGCGAACTCGACGAGGTGGCGCGCGAGATCGCTGCAGACGGCGGAAGGGCGCGACCGCTGCCCTTTGACGTCACCCGCTCGGACGCAGTCCGAGACGCCTTTACGGACCTGGAGCGGCTCGACATCCTCGTCAACAATGCTGGCCTAAACCGGCCGCAGGCCTTTCTCGAAGTCGACGAGCCGACCCTCGATCTGCTTCTCGGGCTGAATGTCAGAGCGGCTTTTGTCGTCGCGCAGGCCGCGGCGCGGCTGATGGTCGCCAATGGTGGCGGGGTAATCATCAATGTGTCGTCGCAAATGGGCCATGTCGGGTCCGACCTGAACCGCACGGTCTATGTGATGACCAAGCACGCCATCGAGGGGTTGACAAAGGCGATGGCGGTCGAGCTGGCGCCAAGGGGCGTACGAGTCGTCTCGATCGCTCCGACTTTTGTCACGACGCCGCTGACCAAGCCGTTCTCGAGGATCCGGTGTTCCACAAATGGGTGCTCGACCGCATCCCGTTGGGCCGACTCGGCAGGTTGAGGAGGTCGCATCTGCAGTCGTGTTCCTCGCCTCGCCCGCGGCGGCGCTCGTCACCGGCTCATCGCTGCTCGTCGATGGCGGATGGACCGCGTGGTAGCGCTCGGGCGGCCCGCACAATTCGAAGGGAATTTCCATGGCAAACCTGGGTGGACAACGCGCGCAGTTTACATGGTCTTTGAACGAATACAATAAGTCGGAAGATCCCGATACACGTGCTAAATTTGCAAGACGGATGGCGAAGTATATCAGCGCCGCACCAGATAATGGTTTTACCGTTTCTGAAGTCACATCGGGCAAGAGTTACCCAGCGGAGGTAGATCAGTTTGTCAATGATCCGAATGTCAGTGATGATCCGGGGATTTCCGACGATCAAGCAGTTAAAATTGTAAATGATACAGTAGATACGTCAGATGTTGAAAAAAGGGGTGACGGAGCCGGCATCGTTTATGCCTATGGGTACCGTTGTTGTCAGGATCGGATAAAGATTGGATCCACCGACTTGGATAGCGTGAATCGGATTTCTCAACAAATAAATACCAGTACGCCCGACAAGCCGGTTCTTCTTATCGAGATCAGGACAGACAAGTGCCGCGCTCTTGAGCGAGCTATCCAGGCCACTTTGGAGACACGGGGTTGCAAAATCACGGGTGGCGGTGCCGAATGGTTCAAGGCGACCCGGGACGATATCCTGGCGATTTATGAATTCATCAATAAGACTAGTGCTTAGATGCATACTGATGATTCAGTGTGATGCGCCCGTCCTCGTCTTCCCGGCGAAGGCCGGGACCCATTTCTGCCATGGGCACCGGCCTTCGCCGGCGATGTGAGCCTTGGTCTGCCCTTGCCGAGCGAATCTTCCGAATGGATCTGAACACTAGCGAGTAAACATCCCCGGCGCCGATTCAGCATAGTCCTAAGTTGAACTCCCCGATCGCAACGGCGCTCGGACCAGCAGTACCAGCATCGAAACGGCCACCAACCCGCCGATCAGCAGCCAGGCGTCGTTGAAGGCGGCGACGAGCCCGGCGCGCTCGACCAAGGGCGCCACGAGCGCGCGGGTCGCTTCGTCGACCTCGCCGATCGGGACGCCGGTGAAATGCTCGGTCGGCAGGCCGACCAGACGGGCCGCCGACGCATCGCCCGCCTGCAGACGCACGACGATTGACGCGATGTGGGCGGGCGTGCGCTGTTCGAGCACGGTGTCGATCAGCGCCAAGCCGATCGCCCCGCCGAGATTGCGCATCAGGTTGAATAAGCCACTCGCATTTGGGACCCGGAGCGGGTCGAAGCCGCTCAATGCCAGCGCTGTGGACGGCAACAAGCACAGCATGATGGCTGCACCGCGGAGGAGCTGCTGCCAGAACAAACCCCAGAAATCGGTCTCGAAAGTCATGAAGCCGTTGCCGACCAGGCCGACCGCGAGCAGCGCATAACCAGCGGCGATCAGCAGCCGGGCATCGACGCGCCGTTCAAGGAACGTCGCGACCGGCGCCATCACCAGCTGGGCCGCGCCGGTCACCATCATGATCTCGCCGATCGTCAACGCGTCATAATTGCGGATGAGACCGAGATAGACCGGCAACAGATATGTTGCCCCGTAGAGGCCGATGCCTAGAACAAAGCTGAAGCAGCACCCGACTACAAAATTATGGTCGCGGAATGCGACCAGATCGATCAGCGGCGCCGAATGGCGCAAACAGCGCCAGATCATACCCCCGGCGCAGAAGAAGCAAATACCTGCAAGCAGCAGTGCCTCCGGGCTGCCCCAGCCGCGATGGGGAGCTTCCTTGAGAACCAGTAGCAAACTACCGAGAAAGACTGCGAGCAGCGGCAGAGCGAGCAGATCGACTGAGCCGAGGTGGCGCCAGTCGGGGCGATCGATGTCCACGGCCCAGGCGACCAACAGCGCGACAATGATTCCCGGCGGCACATTGATCAGAAACAGCCAATGCCATGAATAGCGGTCGGTGATGAAGCCGCCGACGGCTGGCCCGAGAGTCGGCGCCAGCATTGCCAACAGGCCCGCGACGAAAGTCGCGCGGCTGCGCCCGAGCCCCTCAAACATCAGAAAGATCGCCGAGAAAACGAACGGGATCAAAGCGCCGCCGCAGAAACCCTGCAGCACCCGCGCCGGGATCAGTGACCAGAAGCTGTTCGACGCGGCGCAGGCTAGGCTAGCGGCGGTGAAGCCGCAAATGCAGGCGAGAAAGGCGCCGCGCGTCGACATGACGCGGGTCAGCCAGCCGGTCAGCGGGATCGCGACGACCTCTGCGATCAAATAGGCGGTCTGCACCCAGCTCAATTGATCCAGCGGAATGCCGAGCCCGGCTTGGATATCGGGCAGCGAGCTCGCGACGATCTGGATGTCGAGGATCGCCATGAACATGCCGATGCTCATGGCGGTGAACCCGACCCACCTCTTGGCCCCGGCGACGCCTTCGGATCTCAGGAGCAAAGCCATGAACGGAATCTTCGCGTCTCGGCTTTTACACAGCGCGGCGCGTCGCCAAAACGCGCTCCTCGATGCGAATGCGTCGAGCGAGCAGCGCCAGATTGAGCGCCGAGAACGTCGCCGCGACCGCGACGGCGCCAAAAGCGAGGGGCAACACGGCGATCTCAGCGGCGACCAGCAGATAATTCGGGTGTCGCAAATACCGGAAGGGGCCGGTTTGCACGAGGGGTGCGTCGGGCAGGGTGATGATGCGCGTCGTCCAGTAGCCGCCTAAGCTGGCGAGCACCCAGATCCGGCCCAGCTGGAGCAGCGCGAATAACCCGATCACCGGCCAGTTGGGCACGGTCTCAGCCGGCACGAATATGGCGAGGCTCATAAGCCAGCCAACGTGCAACAGGACGAAAAGCGGGTAACCTCCGGCGTCTGCCTCCACAGCGCCCCGCCGGCGCAGACGCGCGGTATTGCGGCGCGCATGGGCTAGCTCGATGAGCCGCTCGAGTGCGACCAGACCGAGTGTCCAGTAGAGCGCCGTCACCGGTTGTCGATAACGAGAAAGCCTGCCGTGAAGCCTGGCCCGAGGGCATTCATCAGCGCGCGCTCCCACAGTGCTCCGGTAGCGCGCGCCTTGGCGAGCATCCGTTCGAGCACAAACATCACGGTCGTGGCCGACATGTTGCCGTAATCGCGCAGCACCGCACGCGCTTCGACCAGCGCGCCTTGTGCGAGGCCGAAGGCGTGCTCGAGCGCCGCGATCACCTTGGCGCCTCCCGGGTGACAGACGAAGCGGTCGATCTCGTCGATCGCAAGTCCATGACGGGCGAGGAACTCAGATGCGGCACTTTGCAGCTGCGTCGTGACCAGTTTCGGAATGTCGCGGGAAAAGATCGCTCTGAGGCCATCGTCGGCGACCTCCCAGCCCATCACGTCGAGGCTGCCGGGCCAGGTGTGTTCCCCCGCGGCGGTCAGGGCTGGGCCCTCGCCTTCAGTCGACAGAAGCGCGGCCGCGGCGCCGTCGCCGAACAGAGCCGTTGCGACAATATTGCTTTTTGACCAATCGTCGCGCCGAAAGGACAAGGCGCACAGTTCGACGACCAAGAAGAGCACCGTCTTGCCGGGGGCGACGGCGGCCTGACTGGCGGCGCGGGCGAGCCCGAGGACACCGCCGGCGCAACCGAGCCCAAAGATCGGCAAGCGCTGCACCGTGCTCCGCAGTCCCATCCGTTCGATCAGCAGCGCATCGAGGCTGGGCGTTGCGATGCCCGTGGTCGAAACAACGACTATGCTGTCGATGTCGTCCTTATGCCGGCCGGTCGAGCAGAGCACCTGCTCGGTTGCCGCCTCGAGCAGGTCGAGCGCGGAGGCGAGGTAGATGCGGTTGCGCTCGGGCCAGCCATGCGCCCGGTCGTACCATTCGAGTGGCACGCAGGAGTATCGCCTCTCGATTCCCGTGTTCACGAACACCGGAAGCAGGCGATCGAGGTCCGGCGAGCGCCCGAACAACAGTTTGACGCGTTCGATCACGTCGTTCTGGTCGAGCGGATATGGAGGAACCGCGGTCGCGACGGCGAATAGACGCGGGACAGCAGCCATTGAAAGCACCTTACCCCCTGAGAAAGGTAATCGCAAATAGTCTCAATAGCACGCAGGATCGTAACGCCAGAAAAAGCTGCCGGCGTTTTGCTTCGACCAAACGTAACGGGCGAATTAGATCTTCAGGAAAATATTCGGCGCCGCGGGATGATCAGGAGGAATAAGACTGCCCATCGCTCGGTGAGGCGGGCCCCGAAGCAACCGTCTCGGATCTTTCCGAGGTCGCCACTTCTGTTTGGACATCGGCCGGTGCGGCGGGACGCATTGCACGGTGCTGCTGACCTTCATTAGCAGCGTTCATAACCCGAAAATAATGCTCGGCATGCTGGTAGAGGTTCTCTGCCGCTACGCGATCACCACTCGTAGACGCCTCCCGCGCAAGGGTAATGTAACGCTCGAAGATTTGATGAGGCGTGCCTCGGATTTTGACGTTCGGACCGTTACTATCGTGACTCTGACTTCGCTGCGGCATCTGTTGCCGGTTGCGGTTGGCATTATTACCATAATTACGACCATACGGCCGGTTGGTTTGTCCTGTTCTCATGATACCTTAGCATTTGATGGTGAGGTTGGGTCGTCATCCCAAGAGAACGTGTCGGAACACGTTCATCAGTTGGACGAGTTGCGCCGCTTTCTATGCAGCGCCTGTTCCTTCGCCCCGGCACGTTAGATGGGGTGGTCGCTATTTCCAACAGTTTTTTGGCGCAATGCCCGCAGAAGCCGGCCTCCTCGGCGCCGCCTCCCTGCTCAAACCTGGCTTAGCCGGACAACGCCTGGGCGAGAAAAGGCAAGCTCTCGTCCATCCGGTAATCGACACCGGTATGGTTGTCGGGGAACTCCTCGTAGCGATGCGCAATGCCGAGTTCGTTCAAGCGCCGCACAAACCGGCGGGCGCCGTAGAGCAGATTGAACTGATCCTTCTCGCCGCAGTCGATGTAGAGCGCCTTCAGCCGGCGGAGATTGTTCGCGTCGGTTTCGATCGCAACGACAGGGTCGTGACGCAACCAGTTCGCCCAGCGTTCCCCGATGACCTCGCAGGTGTCGAAGGTGACCGGCAGGCGGATCCCGAGGAACTGCGTGGGATCGGGATCATAGCTGGCTGCCATCGCCAGTGCGTTGACTACCTTGAACGAACCCTCCGGATGCTTTTGCGAAGCTTCGAGCTGCTGCCACCATTTCTCGATGGAGTTTTCGGTGCCGGCAAGTGCGCGCAGGACCGTCGGCATGTCTGGCAGATAGCACAGCTCGAAGCCCATATCTCCGGAATGACAGGCCGCGGCCGACCAGATGTCGGAGTGGCGGAGCGCGTGCGTGACCGCGCCATACCCGCCAGAGCTCTTGCCGAACACGCCGCGGCGCCCGGGGCCGCCACATCCGAAGCGCTGCTCGATAGCCGGCAGCATTTCATGCAGCAGGAAGTCCTCCCAATCGCCCATCGAAGCTGAGTTGACGTATTGGTTACCGCCGAGCCGGGTGAAGCAATCGGGAAAGGCCACGACGACCGGCCGCATGCGCTGCTCGCCGATCAGCCGGTCGAGCCGTTCCGGCAGGTTCTCGCGGAAGCCCGTCCAATTCGTGTGCGACAGGCCGCTGCCCGTGAAGCCGACAAGGTCCACCAACAGGGGCAATCCTTGTCCGTCATGCCCCGCCGGGACGTAGACATCGACGACCCTCGCCGACGGATCTCCCAGCATGTTGCTCTCGAGGGCTTGGCTCTCGATAGTGAGCCGGCTGACGGAACCGGTCGACCCGACGAACTTGCGCATCGCGCCCTACCTCAGCTTTTTGCCGATACCATGAGCAGAAATTACCATCAGAATCCACGCTCGGAGGGGGCTAAAGTGACCTCTGTGCTGGCGCCGCAGTGATAAGCTCCCTAATATCCCCGGGATCCTGGGCGACCCGCGTGCCTGGCTGTTTTTGCCCGCTAGGTCTTGGGCAAAACACGAGAGTTTCCGCGGCAGACCAGTCCTGCTAGCTGTTTTCCGCTGCTATTCGCTGTCGGGGACAGCAGCGTCGAGCTCTTCGAGCCAGACACTGGCCGTGGCGTCGGAGGGGGCGCGCCAATCGCCGCGCGGGGACAGCGAGCCGCCCGACGAGATTTTCGGGCCGTTGGGCAAAGCCGACCGCTTGAACTGGCTGAGCTCGAAAAATCGGTGGAGGAATACGCGCAGCCATTGTTTGATTTCGGAAAGATTGTACGCGCGCTTTACCGCATCCGGAATGTTGGGCGGCCACCGGCCGCGTTCCGGGTCGCTCCAGGCGTTCCAGGAGAGATAGGCGATCTTGGAGGGCCGGAAGCCGAACCGCGTTGCATAAAACAGGTTGAAATCCTGCAATGCGTAGGGACCGACGATGCTCTCCGTCGACTGGATGATACCGTCCGCGCCTGGCGGCACCAGCTCCGGCGAGATCTCGGTCGCGAGAATATCGTAAAGAACGCGCGCGGTTTCCTCGTCGACATCGCCGGAACCCGCGACAAACCGGATCAGATGCTGGATCAGGGTCTTGGAGACCGACGCATTCGGGTTGTAATGCGACATCTGATCGCCGACCCCGTAGGTGCACCA
>Ga0070765_100001982_pt1 | contig 12719 bp, 9 predicted proteins | sample HubBroMetageWFT5_FD_71516 | JGI IMG/M metagenome (GOLD analysis project Ga0070765, IMG submission 71516) | Warmed and freeze-thawed soil microbial communities from the Hubbard Brook experimental Forest, New Hampshire - Hubbard Brook CCASE Soil... | ecosystem: Environmental > Terrestrial > Soil... | reverse complement strand
TCGAGTACCGCAAGGGCGCGAGAGTGCTGCGTGTAGATCGGTTCAGACGGCCGAAGAAGCTCACGCCCGCCGAGATACGCAGTATCCGCATGAAGTGGGGCGTTAACCAACTGGTTTTCGCCAAACGTTTGGGCGCGAGTGTTAGTGCAGTGCGAGGTTGGGAGCAAGGAAAGCGTCGTCCTCGCGGCATCGCCCTACAATTACTCAGTATCGCAAAGAACAGTCCTGCAGCATTTCTCCAGAAAGGTTGATCTGAAGTCCTGCAGACTCTCCACACGCACATTCATCAATCCCTAGGCTCGCAGAAGCGATCAAACACACCACCGCCCCCGGGCCCTTCGGCCCGGAAGCGATGTTCAACCTCTTCCAATTTGTGCTACGCCTTCTTGGCGGACTTACGGCGGCCACGGCGCTTCGTCGGCGGCGTGGCGGGTGGCTCTCCCACCAGCTCTGCGGACCAAATTGCTGTAACAAACTTCTTCACACCATGATCGTCAAAGTCAATCGTGGTGCGCTCCGTATTTGACTCAGTCACAACTCCCATTCCGTACTGCTCGTGCCGTATGGACTGCCCTTCGACCAGTGTCTGCACAGCTCCCTCCCTGGGTGATTATGACTTCCACTTCAGATGATCCGCGGCGTTGCGACGCGCGTCCGCCCGTTGCAACGTCTGACTAGAAGTATGACCCGCGATAATTCCCGCAAAGGGACAAGGGCTGGGCCCGCCCCTTCCAGGATCCTTCCACTGCCCCTGACCCTCCGCCCACTACACGCGTGCACGTTGGGCCAAAAAAAGATACACATCCAGCGAACGCGCGGCACTCGCGCTTCGTAGGCCTGCCATCAGCCGGCAACCCGCGCGCTCTATCACCCACTCAGCGCGCCAACAATTCCCTGCGCCTGTGCAGCCCTACATCCAGATTTCGCTCTGAAGATTTCGGCAGACTTACAGACCGACGACGTTCTCGGCCTGCAGACCTTTCGGTCCCTGCTTCACTTCAAATTCCACCGCTTGACCCTCGTTGAGGGACTTGTAGCCCTCAGACTGGATCGCGGAGAAATGCACGAACACATCCTCGCCCGACTGGCGCTGGATGAACCCGTAACCCTTGGCCGCATTAAACCACTTCACTGTACCTTGCTCTCTGCTCACGGAAACTGCTCCTAAATTATTCAGCAGGCGGCGCTTAGCCACCTGGAAAGCTGCCTGTCGCCCCGCTCGTATCGCCCCGCGCAAAAAAAAAGCCGTCGGGTACTAGCCCGGCAGCCGTTCATCGCGCGCGTCAAAAACGAACCATAAAGCAACAAACGCACCCCAATCCTACCACGTTTCGCCCCTCCCCGCAATCCCCCTCGCTGCGTCCCAGGACCACAAATCACGCCGACGTAGGCCGCTTGACAACCGCAAACCCCAAGTGCAGGATGGCCCCGCGTATCTTGAGGGGTGACTCCCATGTTACTTGGTGTCCCGGTTGTTACTTGGATCTTCGCTAGCATCGTTCTGAGCGCCGCCTACGTCTTGTTGTCGTTCCATCGCATCGGGCCTTCGGAAGTCGGCCTGGTCCTGAAGCGAGTTTCGGCGCGCAAGCTCTCCGGCGACAACGTAATCGCCTTCCAGGGCGAAGCGGGCTACCAGGCAGACCTCCTCCTCCCAGGCATGCGTTGGAAACCGTGGCTGCTCTACGAAGTCCAAAAATTTCCCTGGGTGCAGATTCCCGCCGGCGAAATCGGAGTCGTCATCGCCCAAGTCGGCTCTTCACTGCCCATCGGTGCCAAGTCCGCCATCTACAAAAAATCCTTCGGAAATTTCGCGGACCTGCGCTCCTTCATCACTAGCGGCGGACAAAAGGGCGTGCAACGCCCCGTATTCTCGCCCGGAACGCTCGCTCCCATTCATCCCGTAGGTTTTCTCGTGGTAACCAAGAGCCAGGCGTACGGGCTCCCCATTTCTCCCGAACTCCGCTCGCGCGCAGGAAAGGTCGGCCGACTAGGTCCCGATGCATTCGGCCTTCAGCCCAATCAACTCGAACTCCTGCGCATTGAACCACGCCCATGCGGTAAAGACGGTGCTCTCACCGACATGGTCGGCATCGTTACCACCTATGAAGGCGATCCCCTTCCGTCCGGCGATATCGCCAGCCGCCTGGGCGGCTTTGCTGATGTAGACAAGATGGAAAAGGACAAAGCCACTGACGGAGACGTAATCGAAGTCCTGCTTGGAAACAAGAATAATCTGCACAACAATTATCAGGACTTCCAAGCGTTCCTCGACAACGGTGGCCGTATCGGCCTGCAGCATGACCCGCTGCTCTACGGTGCCTATGCTCTCAATCCTTTCCTGGTCGGCGTCGAGATGGTTGGAATGTTGGTAGTGCAGCAGGGTCAGGTCGCTGTCATCAAGGCGTACGTAGGCCTCCCCACTCAGGATACTTCCGGCACCGATTTCAAATTCGGCTCATTGGTGCGACCGGGCCACCGCGGTATCTGGGAAGAGCCGCTGCGCACCGGAAAATATCCGCTCAATCCGCGCTGCTATCAGGCGGAAATCGTACCGACGTCCATCCTCACCCTGAATTGGGCCGATGCTGTCTCCCAGGCGCACAACCTCGACGCGCAGCTCTCCCAGATCGTCGCGAAAAGCAGCGAAGGATTTGTTTTCAGAATAGACCTGCAAGTGCAAATTCACGTCCCGGATACCAACGCGCCACGCGTGATTTCCATGGTTGGCACCATGATTAATCTCGTCAACGAAGTCCTGCAGGCAGCCGTCGGCAACCATTTCCGCGACAAGCTGCAAAGCATGCCCGCCGTTCGCTTCATCGAAACCCGCCAGCAAGTCCAGGAAGAAGCCTTCAAACACATCAAAGAACAACTCGATCAGTACCGCGTCGAAACGCGCGGTGTTTACATCCAAGACGTGATCCTGCCGGAAGATCTCGTCAAAGTCCTCACCCAGCGCGAAATCGCGAACCAGGAAATTGACACCTATCGCAAGCAACGCGCCTCCCAAGACGAGCGCATTGCAATGGAAAATGCCAAAGGCACCGCGGAAATGCAGGCCGACCTCGCCAAATCCAAAGTTGGAGTGGACATCAAGACCAACAACGCCAATGCGCGCACCGAGGAAGCCCGCGGTGAGGCCGAATTTATTCGTCAGACGGGCACCGCCCGTGGCGCCGAGGTCGAAGCTGTCGGACTCGCGCGCGCCCGCGGCTATGAAGCGCAAGTACGCGCGCTTGGTTCCAACGCTACAGCGCTCGTCAACGTCATTTCCGCTCTGTCGGAGGGCACGTCGAAGTTCGTCCCGGACATCCTGGTTACCAGCGGTTCGAACGGTGGAGGCGCACTGGATGGTCTAGCGGCTACTGCGATGCGTTATCTCGGGGGAAACGGCGGCAATGGCGCCGCAACGGCCGCCGCCAAACCTTCCGATCCCAAAGGCGGCTCGCTGCCCAGCGCCCCAACCGGAAAGTCAGGCAAGGATTAATGCTGCGCAACGGACCCAACGCCGCATTCTGGTCCAGCGCCGTGTATCGCCCCGCTAAAATTGCGAATTGATGCTCCCGATCAGCACGTGTGTCGTATCCGTATCGAATAGCAGCGCGGTACTGCTGTTGATCACGTAGTACGCCACGTTGTAGGTGACGTTCGGATTCATCCCTTGGATCGTCGCTGTGCCCCGTCCGCTCGTCGCATCCAGCATCCCCAGCGTCGTGCCCGTTATGAAAATAGGGTCTGCCGGAAACACCGCATTAAAATTATTGATGTCAATATTTCCAGAAAGCGCCACCGATCCGTTCCAGGTCACTTGCCCCGATAGATTCTGCTGATAAAGCGCCGGCTGGCTGTGAAAAATTCCCTGCCCCGCCATTCCAAACGAATCGCTCCCGCCCACAGCGGTTGGCGACGCCGCCTGCACAAACGCCGTGCCGGTCGCAACCGCCGTCGCGTCCAACTCCAGCATCACCGCCGACCCCTGTGCCGTCTGATACATTGCGTATTCCTGCGTCGTCGAGCTCGGGCCTGCGGCGCACGTTCCGCTCGCGGTGCTCAGCAGCAAGTCAATTCGCCCGCTCGTCGGATCCACCGTATAAGTGCACGTCCCCAGCGTCACGTCGGTCGTCACCGTCCCCGCGTTGTTGCTGTCCTGCAACCCGCTCGTCCCGCCGCCGCCGCTCGAGATAAACACTCCGCCCGCCGCATACGCTCCAGTCGGCGACGTGCCGCCTACAGTGAACGGATAGTTGCCGCTCGTGAGGCTCGCGGCATTGAATGAGCTTCCCGTGGGCGCAGCAAACACATCGCCGGCCAGATAATTGTTCGTATCAATTTCCACCAGGTGCAACTGCGTGCTCTGTTCCGATGCCGTGGTGTTCACAATGTAAAACGCGTATTGAATCGGGCCGCTCGACGTGCTCGTTAGTGTCAGCGTTCCGCGCCCGCTCCCTGGAAACGTGGCGTCCAGCGTATACGTCCCCGCCAGACTCCGATCTTCCTTTCTCACGCTACCCGCGGGATTGCTGCTGTTGTTCACGTCCAAAATCGGAGTCCCGCCCGTTATACTCCCCGCGCCATTCGCGGTAAACTTCCCCGCCATCCCTTGCGGGAAAAACTCCGCGTCTGCCCCCGCCACTTTAAATACATAAGGACCGCTGAGCGTCGTGAGAGCAGTCGTCAACCCGTTCAAATTCTGCTGGTCCACCGTCCCGCTGCCCGTGTTTCCCGCGTCGAAGCGCGTCAGCACTCCGTGCTGGAAATTCGCCATCGCTAATTGCCACGTCTGCGGCGTTCCCTGACCAACCCCCGAGCCAGTCCCCACATTCATCTTGACCGTCGTCCGCCCATCAGGACCCACCACATACGTCCCGGTGATCGGCACTTGCTTAGCCACACCCGCCGAAAAACTGTCGCTGTCCTCGACTCCGCTCACGATGTGCCCCTGCCCGTCCGCCTGAAAACTTCCCGCTACTCCTACAAAACCCGCATTGTCGTTGCCGGAATAGGAAAACGTAAACGGCCCAGTCAAAGAAGCATTCGAAAACAAAATTGTCGCGGTAGCGGTTGCCGTCGTGGATGTTGTTGTGTCTTCCGCGGTGATCGTGACCGTCGCACCCGGCGGCGGCGACGGCGGCGCCGTGTAAACTCCTGTGGGGCTAATCGTGCCAATGTTTCCGCCCTCCGTCGAGGACACCGTCCAGGTGATGCCCTGAGTGGTGGCCACGTTATTCAGAATCGCGGTGAATGGCTGAGCACCGCCCGCTGAAACCGTCGCGGTCGCCGGACTCACCGACAGCCCCGTCCCAATCCCGATCGTCGCAACCACCGTATTCGAAGTGATCAAGTTGGTGTTTGTAGTCGAGCCTGGAACCTGCGGTGTCGTCGCCGTAATGTTCACCTGCCCGCTGTTGACATTCGGCACCGTTGCCGGCGCGGTGTACACACCCACCAATTGATCCAGCGTGGACGTTCCGATCGTTCCGGTCGTCGCACTACCGCCCGGCACTCCATTTACGGACCACGTCACGATCGTCGTCGTCGAGCTGGTGCTCGTCGTGTTCGATAGCGCCACCTGCGCTGTGAATTCCGCCGTCTCGTTAATTTGTACCGTCGCCGAGGCTGGCGAGATTGTTACCGCCGTCACCGTCACCGCTCCGCCGCCGCCACAAGAAGAAATTCCCAGCAACCCAGCCAGCGCCAGGGGCAGCAGCAACATCCCGCAGATCCCCTTGCTCATCCGCCATCCTTTTCGTCCTGCCCGCGCTGCTGCCAGCCGTGCTGCCTTCTTCATCGTCCAAGAATTCCTGGTCTGCTGTCTGGTCATTTGCCTCGGCCCGCGCATTCTGGTACGGCGCTCACGGACACACACGTGGTTTCCTATGTTCCCGTCCAGAAAGAAAAAGTTCCAATTCTTAGAGGTAAGCACGCAAGATTCGGTTGCACGTCAATTACGTCTTCCGCGAGCCCCGCACCCCGTGAGAACAGCGCAACATCTTACAACAATCGCATCCGTCATCGCACCCGCAATTGCAGCACCCGCAGGCTTCCACGCCGCTCGCGCTCGATCCCGGTCCCGCTGCCTTTTACTCCAGCCCGCTACTGCGGCAGAGCAGAATTCCCGTAAAATGCTTTCAGCAGCAGCACTCCTCCGAGGGTCGCCGCCGAGATGCTCAAAAGCGTGCCAATCAAAAAATACTCGGCGAATTGTTCGCGCTTGAACTCAGGGTAGCGCGCAATAGACTTCGCCGCCAGAATGAGCCCCGCCGTCGCCGGCGAATGCAGAATCAATGCAGTCATCACCAAAAATCGCTCCAGCCACCCGATGTACATTCCCGCGTTGCTCAATTGCGCATGCGATTCCCCCGCCTGCAAATGCTTCAGCAGTGGCCTGGTCATGAACCTTATCAGGTAGCCCCCGCCAAAAATCACTCCCACATACACCACCAACAAAAGCAAGACTCGATCGCTCGGCGTCTGCAGCCGATTCAACCCGCGCAGCAGCACCCCAGCCGGTTCCACGCGCGCGATCCAGCAGGCCGCCACCACGATCGTCAGGAAATGCAGTCCCTGATCCACCACGAACGCGGCAGCGCCTTCCCCCACCGCCGTTCGCCGCCCAAAGCGTATCTTCATTCCATCAATCGCCAGATGCACCATCGTCAAACCCAGCAGTACCGCCAAAAAACGCCACGAAAAAATAACTCCCGGAACGAAAAATCCTGTCAACACGACCGCGCACACCAAGTAAATCGCTCCATGTTTCACGTACCCAATCACTCGTCCGCTCTTTTTCTGCTGCACCAGCGCGGACGTCTGAAACACAAAATCCGTCAGCAAATGCCCCAGCAAAAGTGTCAGAACCGTTCTCGTCAGTATTTCCATCTCATCCCGCCATTTGCACGCTTTGATACAATCTCCCAAACTTGTACGTTTTTGTACAACCTACTCCCAACGATCCTCAATCAGTATCCGCATCCCCTCCATCGTCTGCTCCACTTGCCAGAAATATCCCCTCTTCAAATTCCGCGACACCGTCGAAGCATCCAGCCGCAATTCTTTGGCCGCCGCCTCCAATCGCCGCTTCCTCCGGAACACCGCAATCGTCTCCCACTGTTTCTCGGTAATCTTCTGCAGCAATGTATCCTGCAAAGCATAAATCAAATTTGCCGTGGAATCGAACACTGCATCCCTCGATGCAAACCTCGTCAACACCTTAAATTTATTCCCCGCGCCGCCTTTCACTCCCCCCAACGCGGCGCGCGCCAATTCAAACGCCTCTCCCCCCAGCCTGTTCACCGGACTCTGCAGCTTTCCCGGCACCCCCCCAATTCCTATCCCCATCCGCAGCCGCAACGGCCACATCCTCGCCCGCAGATCGAAAATCAATTCCGGCAATCGCTCGCACGACCACGCGATCGTCTGAAATTCATCCCCTGCCGTAATTGCATACGGCAGCCGGATCAATCGCGCGCTCAACTGCGTCCGCGATGCCTTGTCCAATCTCTCCCCCAGCACCGCGCGCAAATTCCGCCGCGTCCTCGACCCCACCACATCCGCAATCAGCACCGCATAGCGTCTCGTCGCCATTTCATCCACCTTGTACGATTGCGTACAATTCTACCAACTTGTACGTTTTCGTACAAGCACGAAAACTACGCCTTTATTCAAATCGGCAACGCACCTCCCCGCTCCCGCGCGCGCTTTCGTTCCGCCACCGTCGCCAGCCACGAACAGCAACAGGCATCCTGCCACGCACGACCGAGCGACCCACCTCCAGCTTGCGTCACGCAACATTCAGGCCTTGCCGCGGACGATCGCTTCAATCTCCACCTTGCGGTGCCGGTCGCTGCCGCATTCTCCCCGTGAGTATCTATACGGCCAATCGCTCAGCGTGCCAATCGTCGCCGTCCTGAGCTCCGTCCGGCCTCGCGCCGGCTGCGCGCGCGCCAACCGCTGAATCCCCAATTCCCCATTTGCCATAAACGCGCTGAAAGCATTCCCGCGAGCCTTTTCTAACCTCGGACAAAACACCTATTATCAGTAGGTTACAAATCATTCACTTCAGTACTAATACCCCCTCCCGCCGGAAGTACTATGCGAATGTGACCTTTACCCTAGTGTGCCATTCTGCCCTACCGCGTATTCTAAATCGGTCGGAAAAGCTTTCCGACCTGAGGCTCGCACCGCATGAGTAAGGCGTCCAGAATGTTTCGCTCCAGATCGAACCGGGAGGCCAACCTGGCCATCCGGCCGGTCGCCGAACTCGACGTACCGACATTCTGTGAAGCCGACCTCAGCGCCTGCCTCGCCGCCCTCTACAATTCGCCGGCTGACGCATTTCCCCATGACTTCAGCGCGGGCATCATCCCCGACGAGCCCTTTACTAACCAGCGCGACTCCGCGCCCGACGCCCGCGGGCTCCTCAGCTTCACGCCAAAACCTGCAGCGCAACCCTCGGAACCCGACGAAGTCCTCGCCGTCCTCCTGCAAACGATCGATTCCGCCGCGCACGCGGAAGATTGCAGCAACGCCGAGGTTCTCGCGGCAACGTTCTCCGATGACTCCACCATCATCAGCGCCTCATCCCCCGAATCGCGCCGCACGGAACTCTTCATCGTAGAAAAGCCCGTCGCGGCGATCCGGCCCGCAGCGCCATTTCTCACCGAAGTCATTGATCTAGAGGAAATCACCGCTTCCGCTCGCGATTCTGCTACTGCCAATTCCGGCGATCCTTCCGACTGCGGCCAGAACGAAGATCCGGCTGCATGCGAAGCCGCCAAAGAACAAGTCGTCGCGGAAATGAACGCAGTCGCCGAGGAGTTTGTCGCCGAACAGCGCCATCACGCGCCGGCATCTTCTACATCTTCCGCGCACGAGCGCCCTCAGGATCGCCGTCAAAAGCGCCGCGCCTTGATTTCCGCGCCCATTCGCGTGCGCACTGTCGAAGCTCAGACCAGCGGCTCCCAGGAGATCGCTACCACCTTCGACGTTTCGCGCTCCGGGATCCTGTTCCACACGCAGCTCGATTGCTATTCGCGCGGCATGCAGGTTGCCGTCGTTTTCCCGTACAGCAAATCTCCCAAAGCCATTCACCACGAGCAAAAGGGCCGCGTCGTTCGCGTCACCGACCTCGGCGACGGCCTTCGCGGCGTAGCCATCACCTTCACCGTCGCGCCTGTTGAAGATCATTCCGCTGCACGCGATGCCGCACTGGAGGCGGCACAGAACGACATCTACGCGCCACCGGCCCCACCCGAAACCGCCGCAGCCAAATCAAAGAAACCCATGGTCCTCGCGGTGGATTCCGATGACCAACTCCGCGAAGCCCTGAAGCTGTACCTCGAAAACGAGGGCTACGACGTCATCGCTGTCAGCAACGCGACCGACGCGCGCGAAGTTCTCAATCTCTTCACGCCTTCCCTGCTGGTCGCCGAAATCGAAGGCGACGGCAATCCCGGCTACGACCTCTGCGGCCACGTCAAAGCCACTCCCCGCCTCCGGCGAATCCCGGTCGTCCTCACCACCTTCTCCGCTTACCCCAGCGATTATTCCCGCGCGCACACTCTGGGCGCCATCGTCTGCATGGCTAAGCCCTACAAACAGGAGCGCCTCGGCCACATCGTCCGCCTGCTCGCGCCTCTTCCCGAACACATCGAAAAAACCGCCGCTCCGCACGCCGCCGACCCCACGCGCGTTCCCGGCCGCGACTTCGCCGCCCACAACGGCCGCGGCCGCAAAGATGGCAACCCCAAATCTCTTTTCGGCAAACTGCTAAACAAATTCCCGGCCTTCCGCTGACGACGCGGCAAGCACCATCAGCGGCGCAAATTTCATTTGAGCATCGCTCGCCGAGAAAGCCGCCGCACCCGCAAAAGCGGCAGAAAAACTAGCGATCAACATGAGTCGCTGCCATTTATTTTCAACTAGTTGCAGCGGTTTTTAATATTTGTGCCACTAGCGATTAGATTTGGCGAACCCGTGCGCAGAGAAAATAAAAATCGTGCCAGTCTCGAATTGTGGGAGCGGCTGGCGCGGCACGCCCTCCGAACCTGCCGTTGGCCGTTCCTATTGCGGCAGGCAGGCTCCCCGGTAAGCGATCCTGAGCACGTTTTCATATTTCGGTCTCCGGTCGAATGTAGCGCAGAGGCGCTGTGAAAACAGCTGCTCGACCGGACAGAATTGGTCCAGACTGGCCGAAATCGCGCTGAACCTGTACCGGTTGCGACAAACAGGTTTGGTACAGCTCTGAGCCCTGCGTGTTAAATCTTTTGCCGTTGCCGTGGCACGTGCGACATCGCCGTGCCTGCCTTATACTCACCGGATGGCGATTCGCCGTAGCAGCTCGCAATCGCGTGCGGGATTCTTCCTGATCGCATTCGTCTATTTTGCACTCTGTGTTGCCGCGATGCTGCCGAGCGCGGCCTCCACCAGCGATCAGCCGAAACCAAAGCCGCCGCTGGAAAATTTCTACGTAGTCACCCAAGCCATCTTTCACACCGATCCAAAGTGGGTAGATCACATCCTGGAGGTTCGTCCAGAAGAAGAAGGCGTAAGAGTTCGCGAAATCCGTATCGCGCCGCTAAGCGCCGCGTGTCCACGCCACGTCACCGTCCGCGCCGTCGAACGCGTCGTGCCCAACACCACCGTAAAAAAAGTCGCCCTGCACTTCGACCTGTGCGCCTTTTCCGAGGACGATGTCGAATCCATGATCCACGCTGCCCGACGCAAAACTGCTTCCAACTCCGACGGAGACGACTCCGCCTCGCAAACCATCGTCGCGCGCTGCGGGACCAAACAAAGAGTCTTCGAACTTCCTGACAAAGATTCCCTGCGCTTCGACGCGCTTCACCTGGCCGACTCCCGGCTCGCCGCTTTCTGGGATCTCGCCGCCGTTGTTGAAACCCGCACCTTCGGCGAGGATTTCTCCCTGGCTAAACTCACCCCTGAGCAAGATCGCGATGCCCAGGGCCTCGGCGCGAAGCTGGTCTCTGAAATTAAATCTGGCAAGTACGACCAAGCGTTCGCGGACAACAATTGCCCCTACGGCGAATGTTCAGACCACAGCTCCGGAAGCGCCTTGCAAGGCTACGCCGGCCCAATTTTCGCCTGCCCCGAAAAATAAACTTCTAATACGTTCGGTAGTTTTAGTGCCGCGCACAACACAGCCACTTGGCTTGGACCATTACCCGCGCTTTGCACCTATTTGGGGAGCACCGGCTGCAACTTGAGCAACAGACTGGGCAACAAAAATAACCTTGGGCAACAATCCGAATTGACCACGCCAAGATGTGGGTCAGTTTACGGTAAGGGCGTTTAGCGGGACTTGGGGCGTGATTGCATTCAAAAGTCAAATAGGATTTTCAGGCTCTAAATCTTCACTTGGTCATGTCGCGTAGTTTAATGGCCATTGATATCCCGATAATTTCGTTGGTCTCCCAGCCAGTTGGCAGATTCACCGACTGCAGTAGATAAAAAGGTCGTATGGAAAACGAATCGGTGATGGGCAGCCGAACCCCCACTTGGAAGCGGTTCTGCGTAAAACTGCCACCGGCGGCAAAGCTGTTGGTTCCGGGGACGACAAAGAACTCATTGCTCACGACTAGCACGGGGCGCCGCGTCACCCGGAGCGGCAACGTATAGTCAACTCCAGGCCGAAATCGAAAGCGTGCGGAGGCTTGGCGATTGTCGGGAAGCCGCGCCTCAACCATTATCCGCAGATTAGGTCGCCACGCTCCCCGCGATGTGGCCATCGTTACGTTGAGTAGCAACCGGTTCTCGTACGCGGTTGTGGGATTCCCCGGAAAGCGCTGATATCGATACAGGGGAGTCACCGTCAACCACGGGCGCACACGAAACGCGATGCCAGCCTGAACGAAATACTCGTATAAGTTGGAAATTACTTCGTCATACCGTTCGTAAAATTCGATTTCCAGTGACTTGCTGGGTGTGAGGCCAGTCGAAATTCCCTGATCGAGCCAGAGCCCTAGCTTCTTATCATCTTCCGGATCCTCCGGTTGCTGCGCCCTCGCTCGGCCAGTGACCATACAACAGCACAGGACCGTGAACAAAATCACTCTGCGAATGTTAATGGCCATGTGAGGTGTTCAGCTCGAGTGACCTAGCAACAGGTCGGCCTGGATGTTCATTCAATTCCAGCTTCCGTCACAACTCCTACTGCACTCGAAAGAATCGTTTGAAGAGACTGTTTCCTGGCGGAAGCTGTTTGAACGCTAGTATCGTCTGGCATTAATCATATACCTCTCAGCCCCGGACACCCTAGCGCGCCTCATAATGGCTTATTTTTACGGGTTAGTGGATATTCCTACGTCTTCAGATTGGCTAGATGCTGCGAGCAGATTTACTAGGTCCTGGTTTGCGGCGTTCCCGGGCATGTGAAATTTGCGGGATCGGCACTTGTCCGAGTTCGGCGTTTATCAGGCAGTGAGACAACGGACGTAAAAAATGCTGGCCTAAGTCCCCTACACGCAGCGCACCACCTGTTAGTTCTGACAATGCCTCTCCGACACGAATAGGGACACTATCAAGGAGCTTGCACCCTAACCATCCCCATCTCGGCACATTAGCCAAAGGACTCAGCATGCAAATCGTTCTCGGACCGAAACTGCGTGCAATTGCGCTCCTCTATTCTGTCGCTTCGCTGCTGATTCTTACCACCACCCACGCGCAAACCGCGCCGAACGTTGCAGACATTCCGCCGTCAA
>Ga0070765_100001980_pt1 | contig 12739 bp, 11 predicted proteins | sample HubBroMetageWFT5_FD_71516 | JGI IMG/M metagenome (GOLD analysis project Ga0070765, IMG submission 71516) | Warmed and freeze-thawed soil microbial communities from the Hubbard Brook experimental Forest, New Hampshire - Hubbard Brook CCASE Soil... | ecosystem: Environmental > Terrestrial > Soil... | reverse complement strand
TTTTAAGTTTTAAGTTTTAAGTTTTAAGTTTTAAGTTTTAAGTTTTAAGTTTTAAGTTTTAAGTTTTAAGTTTTAAGTTTTAAGTTTTAAGTTTTAAGTTTTAAGTTTTAAGTTTTAAGTAAAGAAGGAAAAAGATTTAACACAGAGTTCACGGAGAGCGGAACGCTGCGCCCCTACGAAGCGAGCGCTGGCGGTTCGGTTGTGGTTTTTTTTGGTGGGTAGGCGAAGTGGAAGATTAGGAAGGCTACGGCGAAGAGGATGAAATCGAGGAGGCTGCCTTCGGGGCCTATGGTGCCGCCGGTTAGCCAGCGGGGGCCGTGGAGGGTGGAGTTGAGGAGGTGACCGGTGGCAAGGAGGCCGCTGTCGGGGACGGAGTAGATGAAGGTTTCCGCGTAGTCGGCGGCGGCGTGGAGGCCGATGGCAAACCACAGAGTTCCGGTACGGCGCAGCGTGAAGCAGGCAAACATTCCAAAGAGGAAGACTGAGAGCGCGCCGACCCAACCTTCGCCGGGGTTGGTGAGGTGGACGGCGCCAAACGCCGCTGAGATTAGAGTAGCGGTGGGCCAGAAACCGATACCGGATGCGAGGGTGGACTGGGCGTAGCCACGAAACAAGAACTCCTCGAGGAGTCCGACAAAGGTAAAAGCTATGGCCCAGAGGATGGCGTATTTCAGGAGCGCGGTTCCGGCCAGCGCCAAGTTGCCGAAAGAAAATCCGCCAAGCGCGAACATCGTGAACATTTCGACGGTTTCGAAGGCCAGTCCCCAAAAAACGCCTTGCCAGAATAGTTTTCCGAAAGCACCTTGCAGCGGGATGCCGTACGAGCCAAAGGGGCGCTTTTCGATGCGGGACATGATCCCTGCAGCTGAGAGCGCGAGAACGAGAATAGTGGATTCAAAAATGAGCGAGAACGCCGGGGAGATCACGCCGCCGGTTTGCGCTTGCTTTGCGAGTTGCGCGAAGTAGGGAACGTGGCGCATGGCGCGCTGGACGACCACGAATTGGAAGCCGATGAAGATGGCGAGGAAGATGAGTAGTCGCCAACCAGCGCGGATGCCGTTGGGACCGAGGAAGATTTTACGCAGGAGGCCTGGTGGGATAGGGGTGGGGGTGAAGTCAGGCATGGTGGAAGTTGGGTTGCTTAAATCCTGCACGGGGCACCTTTGTCCTGGACGGAGCGTTCTTGTTGGGACATTTGGAAGTACGAATCCTATGTTATGAAAGACGCAAGAGATTAGAGAAAGGTTCAGGGGCGGGGGAGGAATCCAAAGACCAACCGCGGACGCGGGCCTTCGACGAGCGTGTGGCAGGGCGTGGATTTCGTGCGCACACCAGGGAGTCGAGTGCGGGTAACTTGGCGGACCGCCTCAGAAGGCGGTCCCTACAAAGACAAGAGAGACCCAAGAGCACAGCCAGGAATCATCTCGCGAACCGCGCGAGATGGAGAAGAGTTGGCTGTGCCACACGAGCAACGATGTGTCGTGGAGCCGCTGGGAAGCATCCAAGTGGCGGACTTTGTCTGACTGTGGTTGGTGGGTTGCATTTTTTTCGGAAGACATTCCAAGAGGGGGAAATTGCGATGGCGAAGAATTTGGTGGCGCAGATTGGTAAGGCTGGAGGGGAGTTTGAGTTTGTGGAACGGGAGATGCCGCAGCCGGGTGCGGGGGAGGTGCGGATTAAAGTGCAGGCGTGCGGAGTTTGTCATAGCGACCAGGTAACGAAAGAGGGCTTGTTTCCATGGATCACGTTTCCGCGCGTGCCGGGGCACGAGGTGGCGGGCGTAATCGATGAAGTGGGCGCCGGAGTCACGGAGTGGAAGAAGGGCGATCGCGTGGGATCGGGATGGCACGGAGGGCATGACGGTGTCTGCGACTCCTGCCGACGCGGAGATTTTGTGACTTGCCGGAACGAGCAGGTGACGGGGGTGACGCGAGACGGCGGATACGCACAATACATGATTGCGAGGCATGAGGCGGTAGGGCGGATACCTGATGGTTTGGACCCGGCGGAAGCAGCTCCACTGTTTTGCGCGGGCATTACCACATTCAATGCGCTGCGGAATAGCGCAGCGGGGCCAGGCGATCTTGTGGCGGTACAGGGGGTCGGCGGGCTGGGTCATCTGGGAATTCAGTACGCGGCGAAATTCGGGTATCGGGTGGTGGGAATCGGACGAGGGCCAGAGAATGGAGTGCTGGCGAAGAAATTGGGAGCGGTGGAGTACATCGATAGTTCGAAGGCGAACACGGCTCAGGAACTCCAGAAGATGGGCGGAGCGAAAGTGATTTTGGCGACGGCTCCGAGTTCGAGGGCGATGAGCGAAGTGATCGATGGGTTGGGGCCCGGCGGGCAGTTGATGGTGGTGGGCGTATCGATGGACCCGATCGAAGTGGGACCGGTGCAGGTGGTGCTGGCGAAGCGGTCGATACAGGGGTGGTCGTCGGGGTCGTCGATTGATTGGGAAGACACGCTGCGATTTTCGGTCCTTGCGGGAGTGCGAGCGATGATCGAGAAGTACCCGATGGCGAAGGCGAAGGAAGCGTACGAGCGGATGAGCAGCGGGAAGGCGGAGTTTAGGGTGGTGTTGACTATGGAGTGACGAAAAAGACTAAGAGAAAGATTTAACACAGAGATCGCGGAGGAAGAACACAGAGGTCACGGAGGCTAGGAGTCAAGAAGCACGGGTGAGTGGTCGAATTGATTGGGGTGGAGTGGTGGGGTAAACTTCAGGGCCTGTGGCGGACACCTCTTCTATGATTGGCAGCAGCGTTTCCCATTACAGCATTGTGGATAAACTTGGTGGCGGTGGAATGGGCGTGGTGTACAAGGCGAAGGATACTCGCCTTGGACGCAGCGTTGCGCTGAAATTCCTCCCCGACGATATTTCGCACGATCCGCAGGCGATTGAGCGTTTCCGGCGCGAGGCGCGGGCGGCGTCTTCGCTGAATCATCCGAACATTTGCACGATTTACGATATTGGAGAGTTTGAGGGGCGGCCGTTCATCGCGATGGAGTTGCTGGAAGGGCAGACGCTTAAGCATCGCATCGGCGGGAAGCCGATGGCGATCGCGGACCTGTTGGAATACGGGATTCAGATTGCGGACGGGCTCGAGGCGGCGCACACGAAGGGCATCGTGCACCGGGATATCAAGCCGGCAAATATTTTTCTGGTGAGTAAAGGGCAAGCGAAGATTCTGGATTTCGGGCTGGCTAAATTAGCAACGCGAGCGGCTGCGGCAGAGTTTGTGAGCGAGGCTTCGAATCAGACGCGCACTCACATTGTGAGTGGCGACGATTTTCTGACCAGTCCGGGGAGTTCTATCGGGACGGTTGCGTATATGTCACCGGAACAGGCGCGCGGGGAAGAGTTGGATGCGCGATCGGATCTGTTTTCGCTGGGCGTGGTGTTGTATGAGATGTCGACAGGGATTGTGCCGTTTTCGGGCTCAACGGTAGCGGTGATTTTCGACGGGATATTGAATTCTTCAGTGACTCCCGCAGCGAAGCTGAATTCGCGGTTGCCGCAGGCGATTGAAAATGTCTTCAGCAAGGCGTTGGAGAAGGATACGGATCTGCGTTACCAGACGGCCGCGGAACTTCGCGCAGATTTGAAGCGCATGAAGCGGGACCTGGATTCGAGCCGGCGCCCGGCGGCGGAGAAGCAGCCGGCGGGGTCGAATTCACATCCAGCCAGGGCCGTGGAAGAAAAAAAATCCGTGGCGGTGCTTTATTTTGAGAATCAGAGTGGCGGGAAAGAGGATGAGTACTTCCGGGACGGGATGACGGAGGACATCATCACGGAGCTTTCGAAGATCACGCAGCTACAGATTTTTCCACGTTCGGAGATGCTGGCGTTCCGAGATAAAGGGATGGCGGCGCCGCAGGTGGGGCAGCAACTGGGCGCCACGTATGTCTTGGAGGGGACAATTCGACGGTCGGGAAACCGGTTGCGTATTACGGCGCAGCTTGTGGAAGGCGCGACGCGGCATTCGGTTTGGGCGGAGCGTTACGACCGGCAATTGGAAGATGTGTTCGCGATTCAGGATGAGATTGCGCGGAGCATCGCGCAGGCGCTGCGGATTACGCTGACTCCGCAGGAAGAAAAGACGATCGGGTTGAAGCCGACGGAGAATACGCAGGCATACGATTTTTATTTGCGAGGCCGGAGTTACACGCGGCGCGAGAATATGGATTATGCGCTGCAGATGTTCGAGCAGGCGATTCAGCTGGATAGGAATTTTGCGCTGGCGCACGCGGGGATTGCGCACCTGTGCGGATTGATTTACGAAGTGCGGGAGCAAAGCCAGGACTGGATCACGCGCGGGCTGACAGCGTGCGACCGGGCGATGGCGCTTGCACCGGAGTTGCCGGAAGTGATGGTAGCGCGGTCGCGGCTATTTTATGCGCAGAAGAAATATGACGAAGCAGAGTTGATGGCACGGCGGGCGATTGAGAGGAAGCGGGATTGCGACGGATCGTGGAACATTTTGGGGCGCGCGCTGCTGACGAACGGCAAGCATGAAGTGGCGGCAGATCTGGCCGAGCAAGCGGTGGAAGCGAATGGCGATGATTACAATACGTATATTCCGTACGAACTTTCGCTAGAGCGATTGGGGCGAAAGAAAGAAGCGGAGAATCTTCGAAGGCGCATGACCGTAGTGCTGCGGCAGCAACTGGAGATGGTGCCGGAAGATGTGCGCGCGCGGATTTTGCTGGCGACGAATTTGGCTTATTTCGGCGAAGCGGAAGAGAGCGTGCGGCACGTGCAGACGGCGGTGGCGCTGCGGCCGAATGATGGGAACACGCTGTATAATGCGGCCTGTGCGTATGGAGTTCTATTGAGAAAGACGGAAGCGTTGGAGACGCTGCGGAGAGCGATTTCCGCAGGGTATGGGAATTTGAATTGGGCCGCGAAGGATTCGGATTTGGATTGTTTGCATGACGAGGCGGAGTTTCGGGTGTTGGTGGGGTTGGAACAGCGGGCGGTTTAGGGATCGGGAGAAGATGGTTAAGAGTTAAAAGTTAAACATTCAGCAGGGAAGTTAGGTGATGCCGCACGGGCCGATCGTACAGTAGGAAAGTCGGAAAAGCGTATGGCCGGCGAGCGGTGGAGATACGGCTTCATTGGCGGACCGCCTCGGTAGGCGGTCCCTACAAAACCAAGAGAACCCAAGAGCCGCACGCGAATTCGGCGCGAGTTAGAAGGGGATGTCTTCGTCGGAGATTTCGGGGCCGGAAGTTGATGGAGAGCCGAAATCTTCGGAAGGAGCGGAGTGGTCGAAGTCTTCGCCGCCCCCGCCGCGGGTTGCGCCTCCGCCGGAGGCTCCAGCGCCTGCGGCCATGCCGTCTCCGCGACCGCCTAGCATGCGGAAATTGGTGGCGACAATCTCGAAGCTGGTGCGCTTCTGGCCTTCCTTGTCCTGCCATTCGCGGGATTGAATGCGACCTTCAATAAAGACGAGCGAGCCCTTTTTCAGGTATTGCTGAGCGATCTCGGCTTGCTTTCCCCAAACAACAATTTTGTGCCACTCGGTGCGCTTCTGGCGTTCGCCGTTGCGGTCTTTGTAGGATTCGTCGGTGGCGACGGAGAAATTGGCGACGGCTTGACCGCCGGAGGTGAAGCGGGTTTCTGGATCGCGGCCGAGACGGCCGACGAGGATGACTTTATTGACGGACATTTTTGCGTTCTCCCTCGGGCTAAAGACGAGAGAAGCTTACCACAGAGTTAGCAGAGGGACCGCAGAGGCAGCGGAGATGCGAAGGCGGGGTGTGGATGCACGGTCTTGGATTTGAGAGAAGACGCGGGCGTTGAGATCCTTCGGACGATCCTTGTCGGATCGCCTCAGGATGACAACCTTACCCTTGCGACGACAAGGGTTGCCCTTGGATGACAGTGACGAAGGCTTGTTGGAGCCGAGAGACCCTTACGGAGCGGATTGTGGGGCTAGGGCGGGGCAGGAGTCGGGGATGTGGGAGATTTTTTGGTCGAGGAGATCGACGCGGTCGGAGCGGCCGATGCGGAGGTTGGCGTCGCGGGCGAGGAAGAGAAGGCGGCAACTGTCGCCGAGTTGGGCGACGCTGCGATCGTATTCACGGGCGGCATCGAAGAAAAGATTACGGCTGGAATAGGAATAGCCACGGCCAATGAATTGAAGGAGGGCGGAGTCCATGAGATCCCATTGTCTGATTTCGGAATCGAGGGCGGCATCGTCGGCAGCGGAGAGAACGCTGAAGTCCATTGGATTTTCAGGCTGATCGTTGACGAACGATTGGAGTTGGATCTGCGCAGAGAGGGAAGGAGATTTCTTGCGGATAGCTTCGAGAATTTTGCGAGCCTCGGGGGCCTGGAGGAGGCCGGCGGAGCCGTCGAGTTGTGGAGAGGACCAGAGCGGGGTGGAGGAATTCGGCAGAGAGAGCACGAAGGAGATTTTTTCACTGCCGGAGAGTGGCTTCCAACGGATGAGAAAGTCTGCTGGATGGAGGGCTTGGTTCTCAACGGGAAAGAGGATGCGCGGATTCTTTGCGTCGGCAGGAGCGGGAATACCGTGGAATGCGATGGCGTTGGCAATGAGCTGGCGGAGGGGTTGCCGTTTGGGTTGCTCTTCTGGAGGGGCGGGAATGGTGTAGGGACCGTCATCGGATTTGACGGTTTTGGATTGGTCGTCGGTGACCAGAGTGAGAGAGCCAGGGGAGATACAACGAACCTGATCGCCTGGGGCGAGAGGAAGCGCTCGATCGTGGATCTGGTCGATGGGAACTTCCTCTGGGTTGGCGAGTGGGCGCCAGGCGGCTCCGCATTTGACTTGGTCGAGGAACGTGAGGGTTAGAGGGGTCTGGGTTTGAGCGAAGAGCGATGGAGACAGCGCGTAAAGAAGAAAAAATACAATGGAAATTCGTGCTAGTTCGCTCATGCTGGGGGACGTCTCGAAAGACGATGAGAAGTTATATCACGACACGCGGAAGGCGGAACGACGAGGAGTTCTGAAGATTATGGAGATACGAGCGGCGCGTTTGGATGAGAAGGATTTGGAGACGATTGTTGGGCACCGGCGAGGGATGTTTTTTGACATGGGACATCGGGACGAGCAGGCGCTGGATCTGATGAGCGGGAAGTTTGGGGAGTGGCTGCGGCGGACGATGGAGGCGGAGGAGTATCTGGCGTGGTTTGCAGTGAGCGAGGACGGGGCGGTGATGGGAGGAGCAGGATTGTGGTTGATGGACTGGCCGCCGCACATGATTGGAGGTGGTAGATGGCGGGGAAATATTGTGAATGTGTATACAGAGCGGGAATACCGGCGGCGAGGAATTGCGAGGGAATTGATGAAGGCGGCGATGGGTTGGTGCGAGAAGAACGAGGTGGAGACGGTGGTGCTGCATGCGAGCGCGGAAGGAAGAGCGTTGTATGAGAGTTTGGGATTTGAGGGGACGAATGAGATGCGGTTGGTGAGGAGGAAGTAAGGCGAAGAAAAAGATTTAACACAGAGGGCACGGAGAAAAGAGGGGAGAAAGAGCGGACGCCGATCTGAAGATCGGCCACTACAAAGGAAAGATCATTGGGCGGTGGCGGTTACGGAGACGCCCATGTCTTTGAGGCGGGCGCGGGCGCGGCGTTCTTCTTCGGTACCGGGGTAGCGCTTGACGACTTCGCGGAGTTCTTTTACGCCGGCGTTTTTCTGATTTAGTTCGATGAGGGCCATGCCCTTTTTGAGGCGGGCGGGGGCGAGTTTGAAACTTTTCGGATAGTTGTTAAGGACTTTGTCGTATTCGGCGACGGCGGTGTCGTATTGACGCTGGGAGTAAGCAATTTCGCCGAGGTAGAACTGGGCGTTGGAGGCGAGATCGGTCTCGCCGTAGTACTTGAGGTAGTCCTGAAATTCGGAGCGAGCGAGTTCGTATTTGCCGCCGGTGATGTCGCGAAGGCCGTTGGAATAGAGAGTGTCCGCAGATGGCGGCGGACCGGACGGTCCGGCGGGAGCGGCGAGCGAAGAAGTTGGAGAAGGTGAGCCTCCGGTTGGCGTGGAAGTTGTCGGCGTACCGGTGGGAGAGCCGCCCGCGAGACGCGAATCGATGCTCTGAACGGCGTTTTGGACATCGACCAGTTGCTGATTGACTTTGCCGAGGCGGGATTTAATTTCTTCCAAATTGTCGGAGAGGCCCTGCACCTGTGTGGACATGGTGTCGAGGCGAGCGCCGGAGTTTGCCTGCACATCCTGGACGGATTTCTGGAGGCTGGACATGGTGGCATTGAGCTTGTTGACGGTGTCGGCGGATTGTTCGATGAGGGTTTTCTGGACAGTGTGGTCCTGCGTCATCTGGGTCTGGATTTCCTTTTGACCCTGAAGCAGCGAGGTGACATCGCGCTGGAGCTCGATGATTTCGCGGGCGACCGCGAGCGCCGGGCGAGGTCCTACCAGGCTGCCCGCAACGGCGCTGAGAAACATGGCGCCGGCGAAGAAGATTAGGTTACGAGTGCGCATCTGAAAACCTCCGAGCTTCGGGTAATGCAGGTCCGAAGCGATGATTGAGTCCCAATCTTCCAATGTAATGTGAGATGGGCGCGGGAGCAAGTGGTGGTATGGGAGAAGAAAGAGGTAAGGATGCAAAGAGGTAGGAGGTAGGGAGAAATCTGAGAACAAGAGGATGTTTGCGGGGCTATTGGTGGGGTCGGAGTTGGAGGTGTGGGCAGCTTGGCGGACCGCCTCGGAAGGCGGTCCCTACAAAGGTAAGAAACCCGAGAGCCACACGCGAATTCGGCGAGTGGAGCACCCGCGGATATTTTGGGCGACAAGACGCAGGTTGAGATCCTTCGGCGATCCTTATCGGATCGTCTCAGGATGACAAGTTGGTGTGGTGGCGCAGAGAAGAGAACCCAAGAGGGGCGGCGTAAAGTCGCCCCTACAAAGGCGAAAAAGACCTAGAGAAGGTCGGGGCAAGATTTGGTGATCTTGCGGACTTGCCTGCGGCGAGCAGGCATGGGGCGCAGCAGTGCTGCACCCCTACAAGGATGGTTACTTGGCTTGGACGAAGTGGCCGCGACGGTTTTGGGCGTAGCACTCTTCTGAGGATTGCATGCAGAAGGGCTTTTCCTTGCCGAAGCTGACGGTGTTGAGACGGTCGCCGGAAAGGCCGAGGCTGATGAGGTATTGCTTGACGGCGTTGGCGCGGCGATCACCAAGCGCGAGGTTGTATTCGGTGGAGCCGCGTTCGTCGCAATGGCCTTCGATCGTTACGCGAACCTGCGGATAGTTTTTGAGGAAGTCGGCGGTTTTGCGCAGGGCAACTTGTGCATCGGCGCGAATCTCCGCGGAGTCATAGTCGAAATAAGCGTCGCGAACTTCTTTAAGAAAGAGTTCGTCGATGGAAGAAACTGGCGCTACTTCCACGGGAGCGGGCGCGTTGACGGAGACACGCACGGTGGCATCGGTGCTGCCACCGGGGCCGCTGGCGGTAAGGGTATAGGTGGTGGAAGCGGATGGCGTGACAGCGGTGTTGCCTTGCGCAGTGACGGCGCCGACTTCGGGAGCGATGGAAACGTTTTCCGCGTTGGTGGTGGTCCAAGAAAGACGAGCGGATTCGCCAGGATTGATGGTGGATTTGTCAGCGGTGATGGAAGCGGTGGGCTTAGCAGCTGGTGGCGGCGGCGTAACGGCGACCGGCGGTGGGAGAGAGGGTTTCTTGTTGCAACCTGCGACAGCCAAAAGTACTGCGGACGACACAACTACACACAAACGGGACGACACCCGGCGGGACAGAAGCATGCGATTCCTCCTAGTGCAAAAGTATCCCGTGTTTAGACCCGCAGACGCAAGGGCTGGTGTTGCGGAACGGGAAATATGTCGTGACACGATATAGTGTAGGGGAAGAGGTTGAAAGTTTAAAGTTTAAAGTTGAAGGTTCAAAGCGTAAGGTTTTAGGTTTTTAGTAAAGCGAAGAGAAGAAAAGGAATGGGTTGAGAGGGTAGGCGATTCGCGAACAGGGATCAGGGGGCACGGGTGTAGTTGCGAAGACGCGATGGTTGAGATCCTTCAGCGATCCTTGTCGGATCGCTTCAGGATGACAGTGTGTGGTTAGTCAGAAACCCAAGAGACACACGCGAAAACGGCGTGTGGGCAACCCGCCGAGAGGAAGTGAGAGAGAGGAAGTTCGAGGCGTTCGAGCGTCAGAGCCCACCGTTCATCCCGAAAAAGCATCGGGATGGAGAAGAGTCGCATAAAGCAACGGCGCAAAGGATGGGGCACCCTCAAGGTTTTTTTGTTCGTGATGTACACCGGGCCTTCAAAATCCGCGCCCTTAGGGCCGACAGATTCGTGTGCCACGGGAAGTATGGTCGGTAGGGTTGGGGCGCAAAGCGGCGGCCACCCGCCGCACTCCAAATTATTTGGTGGACCAGTTGGGGGATTCGTTGTGGCCGTTGGTGGTGAGTTGGTGAGGCTGGGAGCCGTCGGCGAGCATGGTCCAGATTTGGCGCGAACCGGCGCGTGTGGACTCGAAGACGATGTGGCGGCCGTCGGGGGCCCAACTGGGGCGTTCATTGCGGCCCATGTCGCGGGTGAGTTCGAGGATGCGGCGCGAGGCGACGTCCATAACATAGATATCGTAATTGCCGGAGGGACGGCGCCACGAAAAGGCGAGTAGCGCCCCGTTAGGCGACCATGCGGGATCAATGACGTAGCCCATGTCCGGAAGGTCGAGCTTTTGAGAGTTGGTGCCGTCGGGATTCATCATGAAGAGCTGCGGGACGCCGGTGCGATCGCTGACGAAGGCGACGCTTTGGCCAGTTTTGGGATTCCATGCGGGAGAAGTGTTGGCGACGTTGCGATTGGAAAACGTAAGACGCCTGGGGCGATTGCCGCTGGGATCACTTACGTAGAGTTCCGGGTTCCCGAGCATGGAAGAGGAGAACATGAGCTCGGAGCCATCGGGCGACCAGGTAGGAGAGGAGTTTGTTCCTTTATATCTGGCGAAGGCGACCTGGCGACCGGTGTCGAAGGAATACATGCAGATTTGCGCGCTGGTAACACCGTTGGCAGGAGCGAAGCAGGTGAATGCGATGCGAGAGGCATCCGGCGACCAGCGTGGAGTGAGCGAAATGGATTTGAGCGAAGTAAGCGGGTGCTGATTGGAGCCATCATAATCCATGACCCAGAGTTCTTTGTTGCCGCCGCGGGCGCTGATGAAGGCGATTTGCGTGGACGCGATGCCGGGGAAGCCGCCGGAAAGTTTGCTGATGATTTCGTCGGCGAATTGGTGGGCGAATTTGCGGACTTGGACGTCGGTGGGAGCGCCGCGGTAGACCTTGCCGACTACGGGTTCGCTTGAGGTGCTGCGGACGTCGAACATCCAGGCAGCGATGGCGACTTCGGAGGTTGATTCAGTGAGATTGCCGAACGCGAGGAAATTGGCGTTGAGCGGGGGATCGGTCCAGATGAGTTTCTGGAGTTCGCCGGGCTGCGAGGGAACTTGCGTGGGATAGAAGGAAGGGCTGACGAGATCGAGGATACCGGAGAAGGAGAGATCGTCGCGAACGACCTGGGTGAAGAGCTCGGAATGAGGACGGGCGTTGTCGGCGCGTGGGGCGAAGTCGGAAACGGCGACGCGGGGTTTTTCGGCGCCGAGGCCGGTGCCGGCGCGGAACCAATCCTGCGCTGCGGCGTGGCCGGGAAGACAGAGAGAGATTACGAAAAGGACAAGAAGAACCTTTAACGCAGAGTACGCGGAGAGCGCTGAGGGCGCCGAGTAAAACAGAGTGCAGGAAAGTCGGGACGATTTAGCAGGCACGAATGCCTCCGGAGAAATTAGGGTCACGTTAGAAGGATAAACCCAACGAGGGGTGAGGAGGGAAGAGTTGTGAGGGAGTTGTGTTGGGGATGTCGGGATGAGGGTTGGCGGTTGGACGAGGAAAGTTGAAAATTGAGAGTTAAAGGAGAAACCAAGAATTCACACAGAGGGTCGGAGGAGGAGGCACAGAGATCACAGAGAAGAGGAACCCAAGACCCACGCGCATTGGTCGACTTGGTCGAGACCGTACAGCGGCGGCGAGCCGCCGCACTCCAAAATTATTTGGTGAGGGAGAGGTCGAAGTCGAAGGTTACGTCTACGTAGGTGCCGGAATAGTCGGCGGGGAGAGGGGGAAATTTGTCGATGCTGAGGAGGGCGCGCTGGGCGGAATCGTCCATGGAGCGATTGCCGCTGGAAGTATCCAGGCGGATATTTTGTACGGTGCCGTTGCGATTGATGCGGAAGATGACGACGGTGTGAGCGCGGCGGGCAGCGCGGATGGAGGGATCGATCGTATTTTGCATCCAGTTTTGATTGATGGCGCGCTTCACGGCTTCGACGTACCAGGCGTAGCGGGTGGCGAAATCTCCGCCGCCTTGACCGATCATCTGCGTGCCGCCGGAGGGCGGGCCGACTTCTTGCGAGTAGCCGGAGGGAACATTCATCTGGCCACCTTTGCCGTAGGGGACGGCGTTTGGGGGTGGCGGAGCTTTCTTTTCGAAAGTTTTTGAGAGCTTGGAGGGTGGGAGCGGTTTGTTTTTTTCGAATTCAGGGATTTTTTCTTCGGGCGTTTTGGGCTCGGGGATTTTTGGTTTTACTTCTTCCTCTTTGTTCAGGCCCTTGGTGGGATCGACTACGTCGGAGTCGGTGGGATTGGGATTCGAGGGCATGGGGATGGCGGCGTTGCTGACGAGATTTACTTTTACGCTGCCGGAATCGGGGCCGCCGATGCCGCCCCAGGCGT
>Ga0070765_100001979_pt1 | contig 12741 bp, 11 predicted proteins | sample HubBroMetageWFT5_FD_71516 | JGI IMG/M metagenome (GOLD analysis project Ga0070765, IMG submission 71516) | Warmed and freeze-thawed soil microbial communities from the Hubbard Brook experimental Forest, New Hampshire - Hubbard Brook CCASE Soil... | ecosystem: Environmental > Terrestrial > Soil... | reverse complement strand
GGTCGTCGAGATGGCCGATGGCCGACTTCGCGACCGGGTGGCCGCATGAGCCTTCTGCGCACCTTCGACACCGGCATGCGCGGCCTGCTCGGTCACCGGCTGCGGTCGATCCTGACGACGCTGGGCATCCTCTTCGGCGTTGCGGCGGTGATCTGCACCGTCGGCATCGGCACCGCGTCGGCGGACTCGGTGAACTCGCGAATTGCGGCGCTGGGCACCAATCTGCTCACCATCTCGCCCGGGAGCACGACGAGTTTCGGTGTGCGCGGGGGATCCGGCTCAGCCAACACGCTGACCATGGAAGATGTCGCCGGTCTCGAGGACAAGCAGGACGCGCCGGATGTCGCAGCGGTTGCGCCGGTGGTTGCGGGGAGCGCGACCCTGGTAAGCACGACCACCAACTGGTCGACGACCGTGCAGGGCACCACCCCCGGGTGGCTGACGGCGAATGCTCGATCGCTGTCCGGTGGGGCTTTCTTCACGCAAAACCAGGTCGACAAGCATGCGCAGGTGGTGGTTCTCGGCGCGACCACCGCCCAGGAGCTGGGGGTGACCGTCGGCTCGCAGGTGAGCATCTCAGGCGCGCCGTTCGATGTGGTCGGCATCCTGACCACGAGCGGCAGCACCGGGTTCACCAACAACGATGACCTCGCGGTTGTCCCGATCACCACCGCACAGGACCAGGTCACCGGGGGCAGCCCCGACTCGGTGCAGCGAATCCTGCTCAGCGCCTCGAGCTCGGCAACGATCGGATCCGCGTACCTCGAAGCCGATCAGCTCCTGCTGCAGACGCATCACATCACCAACAGCGCCTCGGCCGATTTCAACATCACCTCGGCGTCGACGCTGGCGAGCACCGCAGCATCGGTGACCACGACATTGACAATCCTCCTCGCCAGCGTGGCTGCGATCTCGCTGCTCGTCGGAGGTATCGGCGTGATGAACATCATGCTGGTGTCAGTCACCGAGCGCACCCAGGAGATCGGCCTGCGCAAGGCACTCGGCGCAACCCCTCGCGATCTGCTCCGTCAGTTCCTGATCGAGGCGGCGACCCTGAGCTTCGTCGGGGGGCTGCTCGGCGTCGGCGCCGGATTGCTCGCGGGAATCCTCGTCCCTCGACTCGCGAACATCGCCGTTACGATCACGCCCACGCCGGTGATCATCGCGGTCGCGGTTGCGGCCGGAGTTGGCCTGATCTTTGGTGTCTACCCGGCGGCGCGTGCTGCTCGCCTCGCGCCGATTGCAGCCCTGCGAGCCGAATGATCACCACGACCGTCATCCTGTTGGGAGAACCACCGTCATGAACCGTGCCCTTCTCGGCGCAATCGGCGGCATGGCCGCGCTCAGTATCGTCGCCTGCGGGGGTGCCGCGGCCAGCGGCGGCTCGAGCCCGTCGGCGTCTCCGTCCGCGGGCGGTCGCGGAGGATTCGCACGAAACGCCGCCTTCGGCCAGCTCGTCCAGATCAACGGGGTGACGCTCATCCTCAGCGGCGCCACCGGGGACTCGACCGTGACCTACGCGCCCACGACGACGATCACCCAGACGAGCACTGGGACCCTCGCGAACATTTCCCCCGGGATGTGCATCACCGCCACCGGCAGCAAGGACGCGACCGGCACGCTGACCGCGACGTCGGTCCTTCTCAGCGCGCCCGTCAAGGGGTCATGCGCCGTCACCGGGTTCGGCGGCGGCGCGGGGGGCTCGTTCAGCCCACGACCAGGCGTCTCGCCGCGTCCGAGCTTCTCGCCGCCGGCAGGTGCCGCCGGGTTCACGGCCGCGCGCGGTCAGGTCAAGTCCGTGACCGGCACGTCGGTCACCCTCACCCAGGCGACCGGCATCACCACCACGGTCAACGTCCCGACCACTGTCAGAGTGACCACGTCAACCGTCATTCAGGCGACCGCCCTGCAGACCGGTGAGTGCGTGACTGCGGTGGGCCCGAAGAACAGTGCCGGTACGGTCGCGGCTCGGGCGCTGACGATCACGCCGGCGGGCGCGAACGGTTGCACTCTCAGCTTTGGTGGCGGACGCTTTGGTGGTGGCGGCGGTGGCGGATTCGGAGGCGGGTTTGGCGGCGGGTCCACCGGCGCGTAGCCTGATGTATTGATGCGCGTTCTGGTCGCGGAGGATGATCGCGGGCTCCGGGAGGTCCTTGTCCAGGGCCTCGAGGAGGCCGGCTACTTTGTGGATGCGGTGGCTGCCGGCGACGACGCGATCGAGCAGCTGCGCTTCTATGAATACGACGTCGCGGTGATCGACTGGCGGATGCCGCGTGTCAGCGGACTCGAGGTCGTGTCCTGGGCACGGCACCACAACCGCCCGACAGCGATGCTCATGCTCACCGCACGGGACACTCCGTCGGACCGAATCGAGGGGCTCGATGCCGGCGCTGACGACTACCTGATCAAACCCTTCGACTTCGGTGAGCTCGTGGCCCGGATCCGCGCCCTGCAGCGGCGCCCGCGCAACGTCGACGGTCCGGCCATCACCCGAGGCGCCTTGACGCTCGACCCCGCGCGGCGTGAGATCGAGGTGCACGGCGCGCCGGTGAACTTGACATCGACGGAGTTCAACATCCTGGAACTGCTCCTCCGGCGGTCGCCGGCGGTCGTCGACCGCAAGGCCATCGCCGAACACGCATGGCGCGACGAGACCCAGCCGCTCGGCTCCAACGCCATCGACGTCCAGATGAGCCGCCTGCGCGCCAAGCTGCCAAATACCGGGATCCAGATCGTGACGGTCCGGGGGGCGGGATACCGCTTGGAGGAGGCATGAACCGGCGGCTCGAGCGCGTCAATGTCGCCTCACTTCGAGTTGCCCTGATCAGCACAGGCGTTGTGGCCGTCGTCTACGCGGTCGTGGCCATGGTGGTCGTCGTCTTCGTCACCAACAACCTGACTGCCCAGGTGGACAGCCGGCTGGAGGCGCAACTTGCGCACTACCAGGCGCAGAGCCAGTTCAGGTTGCCGCCGGCGAGCGTCAATGACTCCGGTTTCGGCGATTTCGGCTCCCCGCTGCTCGCCTGGGCCGTCGACCCGGCCGGCGTCCAGCCGCCCCAGACCACGATCGATCCGCGCGTCGACCTCCCAGACCAGGATGCGTCGGTCACCACGCCGATCACAGTCGCGCTCCACGGCGTCGACGTGCGCATCGCGGGCGGGCCCTGGGGCTCGTATCACCTCATCATCGGCTACAACGTTGATTCAATCTCGCAGGCCCGATCGTCGCTGATCGTCACCGAGACGGTCGCGGGATTCGGGGTCTTGCTGCTCGTGTTCTTCGGCTCATTGATCGTGGGTCGACGGGTCGGCGCCCCGATCGAGCTCGCCCGGCAGCGCCAGCTCGAGTTCACCGCCGACGCCTCCCATGAGCTGCGCACTCCGCTTGCCGTCATCGAGGCCCAGACGAGCCTCGCCCTGAACCAGGATCGCGATGCCGCCTGGTATCGCAATGCCTTCCAGCGGGTGGGGTCAGAGAGCGGGAGGATCCGCCGCCTGGTGGACGACCTGCTATGGCTTGCGCGGGTGGACACGCCTCAGGGGCGCCCCGCCGCCGAGCCTGTCGAGGTCGGGGTGATCGTCCATCAGGCCGCGGAGCGGTTTGCTGCGGTCGCGGAGAGTCGAGGGATCACGCTGCAGGTGTCGGTCGGCCTCGGCCCGCTCATCGTCCAGGGCTCGTCTGAGTGGCTGGACCGCCTCCTCGGCGTTCTGCTCGACAACGGGTTCAAGTACGCGCCCCCTGGGGGTGTCGTCTCGGTGAGCGTCGGGGTCGACGGCAACAGGGTGCGCCTGGTGGTCGAGGACTCGGGCCCGGGCATCCCTGACAGTGAACGCCCCAAGATTTTCGATCGCTTCCATCGAGCCACCGGCCAGGGTGGCTACGGATCGGGGCTCGGCCTGGCGATCGCGGACGCCGTCGTCCGGCACACTCACGGTCGGTGGGAGGTGAACACATCGTCGCTTGGCGGCGCTAGGATGGCCGTCAGCTGGCCGCGGGTCCTGAGTGGCGGCCGAGATCAGGAGGAGGCCGACCCGGCCGTCAGCTGGACGGTCCCGGCACCCGCCCCGCCGTCCCGAGAGGCCTAGGGGAGACCGCTCCGCGAGATCGGAGCGAGGGAAAACTCAACTCCAGGTGGCACAATCTGCTCAGTTCGTGCCATCATCTTCCGAAACCACACCGAGTCTGGAGGAGGCCGGAGCATGACCAAGGGAGCTATGGCGGCGCTGAGCGCGGGGGTTGCCGTATTCGGGTTTGATCCTGAGCCCGGGACCCCGGCGAGCCGAGCGTTGCACGTGCTCACGCTGAAGCGGACCCTCCCCACGGGTGATCTTGGCCCCAAGGAGCGGTTCCCCGAAGCGGCCCTGCGCGCCGCTGCTGAGGCCGGCATCGATCTCGGAGGCCGCCGGGGCGCCCGAGGGGGTCAGCGCCTCCACCTGGTCGGCGTCGATGACGATCCCGCTCGGGCAAGAAGCGTCACCGTCTGGTACTACGCGGCCAGCCCGTACGGGCCGGTGCCTGGTCCGGGCGTCTGGTCTGCGACGGGACGAGGCCTGCGCCTCGACGCAACCGGGGCGGCAGCGCTGCGCGCGGCCCTCGACCGGCTGCGGGCTGACACCCGGCAGCTCGCCGGCGCCGCCGCCCTGGTCGGCGACGTCTTCACCGGCGACGACCTGCTTCGGCTCCATGTGGCGCTCCACGGCGGCCCGGAGGGCAGCGAGCGGACCTTCCGCCGTCGCATCCAGGAGTTGCGCGATTCGGGCGTGCTCAAGCCCGTGCGCGACACCGAGGTGGCTGCGCTGCGGCTCCGAGTCCCACGCTTCCGATCACCGGCCGGAACCGGCGGCAGGCCCCCGGAGCTCCTGCGCTACTCGGGCGCGGGGGGAGAGGACGAGCAGTTGGCTGCGCTCAGGGCGCGTCGCGCAGGCTGAGCTGCTTCAGCCGGCGTCGGCCGGCCAGTCCGGCTCGGCGCTTGTCAGGACCAGGGTGACCGGTCCGTCGTTGGCCATGTCCACGGTCATGTGGGCGCCGAACCTGCCCGTCTCGACGCGATGCCCGAGCCGGCGCATTGCGGCCACGAACGCCTCGTAAAGCGACTCGGCCTTCTCCGGGGGCGCGGCGCGGATGAAGGACGGGCGGTGGCCGCGGGACGTGTCGGCGTGGAGGGTGAACTGGCTCACCACCAGCGCGGCGCCGCCCGAGGCCGCCAGGTCCAGGTTCATCCGGCCGTCGCCATCAGGGAAGATCCGAAGACCGAGGATGCGACCGGCGAACCGCTCGGCGACCGCCTCATCGTCGTCCGGGCCGACCGACAGCAGGACGCAGAGCCCGCCAGCGATGGCGCCCACGGTCTCCGCGCCCACGTCGACCCTGGCACGGCTGACCCGCTGCACGACCGCCCTCACTCGAGGAAGCGCAGCCCGCGCCACATCCGCATCGCCTCGGCCTCGGCTTCGAGGAAGTTCGGTCGCGAGTCGCGCATGCCGTGGACAAGGAAGCTCCAGGCGCGACGCTCGCCATCAGCTCCGTCGATCGTGCCGAACGCGCTGCCGAGCGCCCGGGGCGGGTACATCTCGATCCGGTTGCCGTCACGCATCCTCTTGAAGATGGGCCGGCGAACGAGGATCGACTCCAGGGCGCGCTGATCGGCGAGCCTGCCGTTGACGAGGTCGACAAGGCGCAGCTTGGCGATCGGATTGTCGGGGTCGCGTACCCCGACGCGGCAGCTGAAGCGCTCGGAGAGGTCGCGAAGGACGAAGACGAGGGCAAGGGCGTCGGTCTCGTCGCCCGCGACGCGGATGAAGCCGGCCGCCGAGAGGTCGGTGCGCGGCGGGTCATCCCAGAGGTCGGCCGTCAGAGCCTGCTCAAAAAAGAGTTGGGCGAAGAGATCGGTCGAGCCGGCGTCGGCCAGCCAGGGCAGCTGGTCGCGCCATTCCCGGCCGCTGATGAGCTCGGTGAACCGGCCCTGTAATCGAGCCCGGTCGGCTGCCGCGACCCCGCGCACGCGAACATGGATGACCCGAGCCATGCTTCGATTGTACGGGCGCTCGTCTGAACCAAACACGCCAGGGGTGTGCGCGGTAGGCGGCTACACTGCGTCGCGGATCGCCGAGGTAGCTCAGTTGGTAGAGCACAGGTCTGAAAAACCTGGTGTCGACAGTTCGATCCTGTCCCTCGGCACCACTGTCTGAATACAAAACAGGCCGTCGGCGGACGTCCGTGGACACCGAGGGACGGCCTTGACAGCTTAGTTGACAGCTACTGACAGCTTCGCGCAGAATCCCCTAGACAGCAAGAGACCCCCGCGCCGCGGCAACGACCGGGGGCATGGCCAGCCCTACTAGGAGGACTGACGGTGGGTCAGACTACTCCGGCGACCCCAGGCCGCCGCGCCCTCAGGCGTCGGGACGCCGGCGACGGGAGCCTCTTCCAACGGAAGGACGGCCGCTGGGTCGCGCAGTTGCGCGATCCTGATGGCCGTCGGCGTTACCTCTACGGGGCGACCCGAGGGGAGGCCAAGCAACGCCTCGTCGAAGCCCAAGCCGTGGTGCATACGGGGCAGCCGCTGCCTGATCAGCGCCTGACGCTCGGCCGCTACCTCCAGGACTGGCTCGCTGGCCTCAGCACCGCGACGCTCAAGCCGCGAACCATCGCTTACTACGCGCGCTATATAAGCCGCCACATCTTGCCGGCGGAGATCGCACGCAAGCCCTTGGCGCGGGTCGAGCCGATCGACCTCAGGCGCTTTTACGCCGAGAGGCTGGCCTCGGGTCTGAGCTCGACCTCAGTCCACCATATCCACGCTCTGCTTCATGTAGCGCTCCAGCGGGCCGTTGACGACGGCTTTTGGGGTCGTAACGTGGCCGCCCTGGTGGGTCGGTCGAACCGACCGAAGGTTCGGCGCGTTGAGATGACCACAATCGCCGCCGGTGATCAGCCTCGTCGCTTTCTCGAGGCAGCCAAAGGGGAGCGTTTGGAAGCCCTGCTAGTCCTGGCGATCACGACTGGCATGCGTCGGGGCGAGCTGCTGGCGCTTCGGTGGAAGGATGTTGATCTCGAGAGGGGCTCGCTGGCCGTGACCGGGTCGCTCCAGGGGGAGTCGCGTGCGACCCTCAGCATCGCGAGTCCTAAGTCAGGCAAGTCTCGATCGGTCGCTTTGGGGACGGTCGCAGTCACCGCTCTCCGAGACCATCGCGACCGGCAAGCGGAGGAACAACTCCTGGTGGGTGGCGAATGGCGCGATCTTGGGTTGGTCTTCTCGACCGAGTACGGCGACTTCCTCTCTCCGACCACGTTGCGGCTGTCACTGCGGCGCGCGTTGACTCGGGCGGATCTCCCGACCATCCGGTTCCACGACCTCCGCCATAGCGCGGCGACGCTCATGCTCAGCCGTGGCGTCCACCCGAAGATGGCGTCCGAGATGCTCGGGCATTCGACCATCGCTATCACCCTGGACCTGTACTCGCATGTGACCGCGAACATGCAGCGCCAGGCGGCCGACGCGATCGATGCGGCCCTCGTAGATCCGGCCTTGGCATAGCATCGCCGTAGGCCGCCGACTGTCCCAGTGCCACGGTGGGCGATGGCTATCCTGTCTGCGGATTGCTTTCGAAACCCCTCATCGACGTCGTGAACAGCGGAGGAGCTTGGGCGTTCCTAGGCGGCGGGATCTCCGCGGCCGCCGGCTTCCCTACTTGGTCGGTGCTCCTTGAGGACGTCCTGCAAGGCATGCAGGCAGAAGACGCGGATCAGCTGCTTGCGGACAAGACATTCTCATCGAGCCGAACAATGGGCGACTTTCCCCGCTGCTTCAGTCTCGTCGAGGCCCAAGCGGGTCGTCCCGCGTTGGTGGGTCGAGTACGCGATGTGATCGCAGGCGTCCGCCCTCCGGGCGATCTACATCGCGACTTCGCATCCTGGCGGTTTGCTGGATATGTCACGACGAACTACGACCTTTCGATCGAACATGCGCTGGAGGCGGCCGGGGAACTCGGATGGTTGACAGTCGGGAACAATCCAGGGGAGCTTAACCTCCTCTCGGGGGATCCCCAGCGAGTCGTATGGCATCCGCACGGACACGTCAGAGAGCCGATGGGGATGGTGCTCACCGAGGAGGACTACGACAGGCTATATGCCGAAGGCAACCCAGTGGTCGAGCAGCTCCAGGGTCTTCTTGCTCAGCGGCGGGTGATTTTTGCCGGATTCGGTTTCGGAGATGAGGCCCTCAATCGTGTGCTGAGGCACTTGAAGCCGATCATCAACCCGGCCAGACCGCCGTTCTGTTTTCTGGGTGGCGCCACGCTCGACGAACAGAGCGATCTCACTCGTCGCTTTGGACTCCATCTGATTCCCTACAGGGACGCGGATGGTTCTCACCAAGAACTAGTCGAACTCGTCCGGTTACACGGCCATTTCGTGGTTCCGCGCAGCCTGCGTTTCGGGCGCGGCCACATTGAATGTCCGTCTTGGGACGCCGAAGCCACGGGACTGCTCATTTACAACAACCTCGTGCTGAAGTCGACTAGGCCGCCGAACGTTGCATCAGAGCTCCTGCGCGCGTTAGCGCTGGCGCTTGTGCACGAGTCCGGCACGAGCAGTGCTGTGGCGGTCTCGAGCGAGCTCTCGCGACGAGCGCAGCTAATGGTCGGGTCCACCGCCGAAGGCCTAGCTCTGTCGGCGATTGACGACCTGGTGCGTGACGGGCTGCTTGTCCGCCAGGACGGATCGCCAGAAGGCACGATCGCGGAGACGGAATTGGGCGAGGCGCGTGCATCCGAGGCGGCTGCCGAAGCGAGTCGGCTTGCGCTCGGTTTTACCGCGTCGCTGAGCCAGAGAGCTGGCCAGCACGTGGCGGACAACGAGAGCGCGCATAGGATCGCCCTGGCGGTAGAAACCTTCCTCAAGGATTCGATAGACAAGCGCTCAGTCGCCGTGGCTCTGGTTCAACGAGCGCCCTCCGCCGACGTTCACGAGTATCAAACGGTCGGCCTCCTGCAGTCCCTTCCTGACTACCTCGAAAGCCTTACCTCCATCACAGAAGCGATCGTAGCTCTCGACATCATCCTCGACGTCATATCAAAGCCATCCGACGCCGAGCGCGACTACATTGGACTTGCCGTACAAACACGGTTTGGGATTCATTTGCTGGGTGTCGACCCGGACACGCTTGCCGCTCTCGCGCGTGACTTCAGCAACACGGTCTTTCTATTGGACGCGACCACGCTGATACCGCTCGTCGCTGTTGGGAGCCCGAGCCACGAAGCCGCTGCGCTGCTGATCTCAACCTTGAGGGACCTCGGAAACCGACCTGTCACGACGCCTCTATTCGTCACTGAGGTTGCCGAGCACGCTGAATGGGCGTTGCGCTCTTCTGATATGAACGGGGCGATGACCCCTGAGCTGTTGGCAGCCGCAGGAGGTCAAGTTGGTGGGCGTGGCAACGAGTTCCTCGATGGTTTCGTCGAGTCTGTTGCTATAGGCGCTTGTGGCCCCGACATCGACTCCTATGTTGAATGGTGTCTCGGCTCACGGCCTGCGGTTGGCGATGTCACGCCCGCTCAGGTCACGCAGGCGCTCGAAAGGTATGGGGTGCAGGTGGCGCGGCTTGAGGACTGGACTGGATGCGGAGAGAGTCACGTGCAACGTCGGACCGCTGCTGAAGTGGCAATCGCGGCATTTCGAGCAGAGAAACGCACCTTCACGCACCCGCGGCAGGTGTCTGCCGAGGGCGAAGCGCTGGCGATACTCGAAGGGGCTTCGGACGGGACGCTGCGGTCCCCTGACAAGGCATCCACAAACGCGGGGCTCTTCGTGTCGACGTCAGCGGTGCTCGACGCAACGACTGAACTGCGTCGACGTATCTGCATACGCCCTGAGAATGCGTTGCGATGGGCACTTGCTCTGAAGCCACTGGCCTCGTCCGAGCTGGGCGGCGTTTCACAGGTGCTGTTCTGGGAACTCAGCCGCAGCGGAGCGACGCTCATAGATGAACGGACGCTGTCCCGTGCGTTCGCCCCTCTAATAACAGCCGCGCGGAGCCGGCTCGGTGAACTTCTTGAAGACAGTAGACAGGAATTCATCGCGCGGTTTGGTGAGGAAGGCGTCGCTGCACTGCAAGGAATAGAGGATCTAGCAGCGCCGATGGCGGTCGACTTCTTTGAAGCCGACCGCATTCGACAACTCGAGGAGCGCATGCGCGTCATACAAGGCCGCGCTGACGCCGCCGCAGCGCGTCAAGGACTCACGGACGTCGAGCACGCCGAACTCGAGCGTTTGCGAGCCAAGGAGGATGAGAGACGCCGGCGCGCACGTTCTCGTGTGCGGGCGGCGGAGAGTCGGCCCCGACGCCGCAAGCGAAGGAAGAAGCAGCCGGGTTCCTAGGCTCGCGAATCGGCTTGGGTGTCAACCCGCATCAGTCGCGTGAGCTCGGCAGGTTGCATCTCCGAGCACGAGGTGCTGCTAGGTGAAGCTCCCGTGATGCCCGCGCGTTCGGCGACATCCTTCAGCAGGTGCTCGACCGCAGGTCTGTCAGCAGTTGGTTTTGGCCGCGTCGTAGCTGAGCTGTGGTGTTATGAGGCAGCGTCGTCGGAGTCTACCCACTTGGCCGCGACCGCGCCGCGAAAATGGCCCGCTCCTCCGATTGTGGCTGGCCAGATCCTCGGCGCGAGCAGCATCGCGAAGAGTGTCAGCCAAGGTGTCATATCGCGATAAATGGAGAAGTAGTGAAGGGCGAGTGTATTCGGCTGTCTCTCAATACGGTGCACATGACCCAGGTTTGGTGCACCTGATTGTGCGTTGCCGCCATCAGCTACAGGTGCCTCTCGTGCCGGGTGTTGGCAGAGCAGTACCAGGTTGTCCAGCTCGGTGCTCCCGCCCCCTGGCCCGGGGCCCGAGATAGCCACCTTAGCCACTGGGGTCACAATGGCTACACCGACCTCACGAACCTGGTCATCTCCTAGAAATCCCCTGCTACGGGCAACACCTCGATCACGGTACGACCTTGCCCCAGACTTCAGGTGATGGCCGACAGATCCCATACGCGAGGGTCGTCGGCGCTCAGGCGGAGAATGACCCCGGGGTTGGCGCGCCTTTTTGCGGCGAAGCGCTCGCCAGCAGCCGTCCCGAGATACTTCCCCGCAATAACGGAACGGACGGCAGTCACATCCGTGTCGATCAACTGAGCGCTACCGCGGATCTCCACGCCCCGAAAGGGCGGATCCGCTTCGAACACGACGAACACGCAACGGGCATCACGAGCGAGATGGCCGAGCTTCACATCGCTTTTGGCGATCACAACCTCGAACGAGTCGCCGGTCCAGCGAAACCAGACGGGGCTGACGTGCGCACTGCCATCGCGACGATAGGTCGTCAGCACTGCCGGAGCGGGAGATTCAATCAGGGAGCGGACTCGCTCGAGCCTGTCACGGTCCATGGGCCATCTCAGTCGATGCTAGGGTGACGATTGTTGAGGAGCGAAGTGGCACCGCGAGTGGAAAACCTCCAGAGGCTGACTTGAGTTGTCGTGCCTACCAGAGAACGCAGCCAGTCGACCTGGCCAATCTGTTCAATCGCTACTGCATCCGGCTCGCAGATCGTCAGGCTCAAAGGTGGGTAACGGCACAGTGCGGGGGTCAGGCTGACCGACGCTCCGGAGCGCAAACCGGCACCAGCGTCGGCTCGTCGAGGGCCCGGTTCAGCGCCAGCTCGGCGGCGCCGAGCAGGGGGCCATCTGCGCCGAGCATCGTCGGCACGATAAGTCTGGCAACCTCGAGCGACGGCACCATGACCCGAACCCGCAGGTCCAGTTCGACGCTCTGTTCGACGAGCGGCCACATGCTGGCAAGAAACCCCGCGAGCACCACGCGTTGGGGGTTGAACACGTTGATGAGCCCAGCGAGCCCGATGCTGAGCCAGCGGCCGACGTCCTCAATGGCTGCAACAGCCACGGGATCGCCGGATGCAGCCTCGCTGAGAAGGTCGTTGACAGCCTCGGGCTTGTAGTTCGCCTCAGGAATCCCGATGCGTCGCAGGATGGCCGGTCCTCCGATCTCGGTCTCCCAACACCCGATGGCGCCACAACGGCAGCGCTTGCCACGAGGGTTCACTTGGAAGTGCCCCACCTCTCCGGCGCAGCCGGCGGCGCCGACCAGAGGGCGGCCGTCGATGACGAGACCGCCTCCCACGCCCACCTCGCTGGAGACGTACACAAGATGCTGCACGCCGGCACCGGCTCCCCAGGTGTGCTCAGCCAGCGCGCCAAGATCCGCTTCATTGGCGATCGTGATCGGCATCGTGGCTCCGATGCGCTCTGCCACGAGAATGCCGAGGGGAACATCTCGCCATCCCAAGTTGGGGGCGAAATGCACGAAGCCGTCAGCGCGGCGGACGACGCCGGCGACCGCGATGCCTAGCCCGGACACGTAGCACCCCCCCGGGACCGCGGCATGAGCAGTCTGGATCAGCGTGCCGACATCCTCGATCGTCTGATCGACCCCGATGCGCTTCGGCTGACGGGTCATGCGCGCACGATGGAGGATGCGACCACCAAGTCCCACTACCGCCGCGGAGAGGGAGTTGACCGCAATCTCGGCGGTGATCGCCGCGGACCCTTCAGGATTTGGACGGATTACGAGCGACGGGCGCCCCGGAGCACCGAGACGGGCAGGGCTTCCTTCCTCGATCAGACCCCGGCTACGTAGATCCGCGACGAGCTCGCCGATGGTGCTCCGGGTCATCCCCAGGGC
>Ga0070765_100001978_pt1 | contig 12742 bp, 12 predicted proteins | sample HubBroMetageWFT5_FD_71516 | JGI IMG/M metagenome (GOLD analysis project Ga0070765, IMG submission 71516) | Warmed and freeze-thawed soil microbial communities from the Hubbard Brook experimental Forest, New Hampshire - Hubbard Brook CCASE Soil... | ecosystem: Environmental > Terrestrial > Soil... | reverse complement strand
ATTCATCGGACGCGACGATATAATGCAGCACATGGTCGGCATTGGCGCTTTCGAATATCGATCGAACCCAGGCACGGTCGTTCGGCGTGTTGCCCGCGAAATCGAACACGATCGGCACACCCAACTGAAGCAGCCGGACAGCAAGGGGAGCAAAGGCGGCTTTCAGCCGCTTTGAATGACGCACATGGTCGGCCAGACTGTTGATCTCTGCGTCGAGACGCGTCAGCCATTCGTCCTCGCCGAACAGGACCGCTGCGTGACGCGCCGCCAGTTCGCGCGCCAAGGTCGTCTTGCCCGACGCGGCTTTTCCGCAAATGAAGTGCAACGTAGCCATTAGCCGAACCTACCATCCGCCGATCCGTTGAGAGAGTCCGCGCTCTGACGCGCAGGTGCACCAGCTTCACGCCGGAGCGCGCCCCGATTAATTGCTATTTCGGAGTACCCGATCATCAAATTGCCAAATTATTATCGTAACCTGCGGCGAGATGGCGGCCCGCGACGGGCCGCTTTGCCACAGAGGAGATGAGCATGGCTGTAAGTTCGCTGCAGAAACAGCCAGCAAGGGGGCCGGGGCGGCCGTTCGAGAAGGGGCGGTCGGGCAATCCGGCGGGGCGCCCTCGCGGCGCGCGCAACAAGGCAACGCTCGCCGCCGAAGCGCTCTTCGACAGCGAGGCCGAAGCACTCAGCCGCAAGGCCGTCGAGCTCGCGCTCGGCGGCAGCGAGGGAGCGCTGCGGCTCTGTCTCGACCGCATCATCGCGCCGCGCCGGGAGCGGCCGATCCAGCTCGCTGTGCCGCCGATCCGCAGCGCCTCCGACATCGCGTCGGCGATGGGGGCGATCGTCAAGGCGGCCGCGCAAGGCACCATCACGCCCGACGAGGCGTTCAAGCTGAGCCAGATGGTCGACACCTTCGTCCGCGCGATCGATACCAGCGACTTCGACAAGCGGCTCCAAAAATTGGAGAATGCCGGTGCCGAGGAGTCGGCAAACGCGGTCGGCTGGTATGGCCGCTGAGTCAAACCTAGGGGGGTGAACATGTCGAGATGCCGACAGCCGGGGTCCCGGAAAGCCGTCTGCTTCTTGTTTCTCTTGGCCGCCTGGCTGGTCTTTCCGTCACCCGAAGCGCCGGCAGCGACGGGGGCGCCGACAGATGTGGTGCGGAATTTCTATGGCGTGCTGCTCGATATGATGCAGCATGCTGCGGCGCTCGGACCAAAGGGCCGCTACGAGAAACTGGAGCCGGTCGTGCGCGGGACGTTCGACGTGCCGTTCATGGCGCGGCTGTCGGTCGGCCCGACATGGAGGAGCTTGACGCCCGAGCAGAAACGGCGCGCCGTACAGGCCTATACTCGCTACATCGCCGCGATTTACGCTACCCGGTTCGACGATTACGCCGGCGAAAAGCTCCAAGTACTCGGGGAGCAGCAGATCAAGCACGGCACCTTGATCAAAACCCAAATCATCAAGTCGAACGGTGAACCGGTCGCGATCAATTATGTCGTCCACGACAATGATACTGCCTGGCAAATTCGCGACATCTATCTCTCCGGCTCGATCAGCGAGCTGGCGACGCGAAGATCGGATTTTGCGAACATCCTGCGCACCAGCGGCATCGACGGTCTAATTGCCTCGCTCAACAAAAAGGCCGACGATTTGCAAGGGTGAGGGAGAGGTTTCGCAACCGGGAGGGCGCGATGGCGGAACGGCGGCTCAAACATTTCGGCTGGGGTCGTGAAGGCGAGGGGCTGACAGCCGACGAGGAGGCGTTCGCTCTCGACCGCTACCGCCGGCTGTTCGCCGTCGACCGGTTTGACGAGCGCAGCCCGCCGGCGCTGTCCGAGATCGCATTGCGGCCGCCGCGGATCGCCCCGCCGCCGGCCTTGGCGCCGCACTGCTCGAGCGAACATTACGATCGGGTCGCCCATACCTACGGCAAGTCCTTTTCGGACTACGCCCGCGGCCTCGCCGGTCTGTACGACAACGCGCCCGACGTCGTCGCCTATCCGCGCAACGAAAGCGAGGTCACCGCGGTCGCCGATTGGGCGGCCGGCGCGCAGGCCGCGCTGATCCCGTTCGGCGCCGGCAGCAGCGTCGTCGGCGGCGTCGAGCCGGCGATCGAGGGCACCGCGTGCCGGGCGGCGGTCTCGCTCGATCTGCGCCATCTGGACCGCGTCGTCGAAGTCGACCGTACCTCGCGCGCCGCCCGCATCGAGGCCGGAATCTTTGGCCCCGCGCTGGAGGCGCAACTCAAGCCCCATGCCCTGACCCTGCGGCATTTTCCGCAGAGCTTCGAGTATTCGACATTGGGTGGCTGGATCGCGACGCGGTCGGGCGGCCATTTCGCCACCCTCTACACACACATCGACGACCTCGTCGAAAATCTGCGTGTCGTCACGCCGCGCGGCCTCGTCGAGACGCGCCGCCTTCCCGGCTCAGGCGCCGGCCCGAGCCCCGACCGGCTGTTCATCGGGTCGGAAGGCATTCTCGGCGTGATCACCGAGGCGTGGATGCGGCTGCAGGACCGGCCGCGCTTCCGCGCCGGGGGCGCGGTGCAATTCGCGGACTTCTTCTCGGCTGCCCGCGCCGTCAGAGCGATCGCCCAGGCCGGCCTCTACCCCGCGAACTGCCGTATCCTCGACCCGCAGGAAGCTTACAATACCGGAGCGGGAGACGGGAGCGCGGCGATCCTGGTTTTGGCCTTCGAGTCGGGCGACCACCCGGTCGATGCGTGGATCGGCCGCGCCTTGGAATGCTGTGCCGATCATGGCGGCACGCCCGAGCACCCGGACAAGGCCGATGCGCATCGCGAAGGCGCGGCGGGGATGTGGCGGAACGCCTTTATCCGGATGCCCTATGCCCGCGAGCGGCTGGTGGGACGGGGGATCATCGCGGACACTTTCGAAACCGCGATCACCTGGGAGCGCTTCGAAGCCTTTCATGATGCAGTCAAGACTGCGACTGAATCGGCGATCCGCGAGGCCACCGGGCGGCCAGGGCAGGTGACCTGCCGGTTCACCCATGCCTACCCCGACGGGCCGGCACCCTATTTCTCGTTCCATGCCTTGGGGCGCCATGGCGATCTGTTATCGCAGTGGCGCGCGATAAAGAGCGCCGCGAGCGAGGCGCTGATCGCCGCGGGCGGGACGATCACCCATCATCATGCGGTCGGCCGCGACCACCGCCCGTGGTATGACAAGCAAAGGCCCGAGCTTTTCGCGGCGGCCTTGCGCGCTGCGAAGCGCGCAGTCGACCCGCAGGGCCTGCTCAATCCCGGCGTCCTCATCGACGTCTAGCACCAAGGCGTCCGTCTGGCGCGCGAGGCCAGCCTCGAACCAGCCTGCGGCGGTTACCACACGTTGAATTAGCCGGAGTATTCAGACGGTTGCAGAAACCAGAGAACGAAAACGACCGCGGGGCTCGTCGCGTTCCCGGCGAGCTCCTTCCAATTACTCCGGCACTGCGATCTTTCGCCCAGTGTTGCGGAAAAGACGCGGCGCGATAGACGGAGATTGGCTGAGTTAGAGCCAACTGTTGCGGAAATGCCGCATCATTCGCCCTTCTGCATGGATTTGCCGGCAAGCGGTGTCGTTGAGAAAAAAACCGTTTGCCATCGGATCGGTGGATAGCGAAGATCGGCCATCGGTGGCGCGACGACCATCGTCACACGCGTATTTTGCGGCCGGAGGTAAGGGATGAAAAGTCGCTATCTAATAAGTGCTGGCGCAGCGCTTGCCGTGGCGTTCGGATGCGCCGAGGCGAATGCGCAGTTTGCTTTTATGGGGGGCCCGTACCCGACCCTCTTCTACGTCGGACCGGAGGGCGGATGGACCAGCCTCTCGAATCAGAGGGACCAGATCAGGACGACGCCGTTCAGGGTCGACAGCGGACTTGGACTTGCTGGTGCCAACGGGCCTTTTTTCAGCAACTTCAACGGCAGCGCCAGATATAACAGCGGATTCAACGCCGGCGGCCGGCTAGGGTTGCAGTATGGTCCGTGGCGTGTCGAAGAAGAATACAGTTATCGGCGCAATGGGCTGTCGAGTTTTGGCGGGTTCTTCAATCCCGGCGGCACCAATGCGTTTTCCGGTGAACGCGTTACCCACTCGATTATGACCAACGTCATCTACGACTTCACCATAGGCTGGCCGGTGACCCCGCATATCGGGTTCGGCATCGGCGCGGTGGACAACGTAGACTCGATATCACTCAACCCGGTCACCTTAAACGGGTTGGGCATGACGACGGTCAGCGGGCCCGGAGGTGTACTGGGCAGGATCGGGGCAGGCACGCCTTTTCCGAACCCGACTCTTGGCGGAACCTTCCTGAAGGGTAGCAACTGGAATTTCGGCTATCAGGCGATCGTCGGTGTCCGCTACGACATCAACCCGTTGCTCGCCTTTGACCTCGACTATCGCTATCTTGCGACCACCTCACCGACCTTCAGCAATAAAGGGGTAGCGCCGTTCCCACCGTTCGGTTTCTCGGGCGTAAAATACACGTCGGGCTACAACACGCAGAACATAGTCGCCAGCCTCACGATGAAGTTCGGCGCTCCGCCGCCACCGCCACCGCCGGCGCCTCCAGCCCCGCCGCCGCCGCCGACTCATCAGGTGTATCTCGTGTTCTTCGACTGGGATAAATACAACATCACACCTGAGGGCCAGCAGATCATCCAGCTCGCCGCGAACCAGTATCGCTCGGGCGGTCGCGTGACGCTTCAGGTGACTGGCTACACCGATACTTCGGGATCGGCTGGCTACAACCAGCGGCTTTCAGAGAGGCGCGCCAACGCCGTCGCCGCAGCGCTCGAACGCCTCGGCGTCCCGCGCAGCGACATGGTCGTGGCCGGCCGCGGCATGAACGATCTGCGCGTTCCGACGCCTCCAGGTGTACGCGAGCCGCAGAACCGTCGCGTCGAGATCGTCTTCCCGTAAAAAACTCTCTTGCAAATTCCGGGGTTCCCGTCGGGGACCCCCGGCAACCGCCGCGGATGATCCGCGGCGGTTTTTTTTTCAAACCTTCGGCCGACGGCTCGCGGGTCCAACTGCCAACATTTGCGGCTTTTCTTCTATGATTCTTACCTCGTTCACCCAAGACGTGATATTGTAAGTGTGCGGCCCGAGGTCGCAACTATTGCGGCGGTAATGTTTGGTTGCACTCCTCAAGAGTGCGAGAAAAACGGCGCGTCGTTATTTTGACTCAGGAGTTCACTGATGAAAGCGCTCATCTCAGCGTTTGCGTTGCTTACATTTGTTGCCGGTACCGCGTTGCCGACAGAAACCTACGCCCAGACCGCGGGGACGGGACAGACGATGGCCCCGGACACCTCGACTTCAACTGCTCCGACGACTACGACGAAGAAGAAGCACTCCTCGAAGTCGCACCACGCCAAAAAGAAGTCGAAGAAATCGTCTACAGCTCAGACCAGCTGACTCAGAGCAAGGGTATCTTCGTCACAACGTACGCTGACGCAGCCCTCTCGCTTACGACGGCGCGATGACGCTGGTCTGCCCGACGCTTCGCACTGCCGCCGTCGGCGTCACCCGGGCGGGTCGACACGACGGCGGCAGGCGGCTCGCGGATGGCAATCGAATGAGCGTCCAAATTTCTCGGGGGTGCGGTCCTACTTTGCGATGCCGCAAAGAAGACATTGGGCAGTGCCGCGCTTCTGGCTTGAACTCGGGGCATTGGTTTCGCGTTTTCGGTTATTCGCTCAATGGCTAGGCTACTATCGCGCTTGCCAACCCGAGCTTCCCACTATAACATGGCAATCAAACGAGTGGAGTGTGGGGCGGGAAAATTGCGTGGTAGGGATCATGACAACATGCTTTGTCGTTAATGACGGCTTAGCCGCAAAAGACAAACGCAGCGGCGGCGGCTTGCAGCAGTCGATGATGGCGGCGGACTTTCCACGAAGCCTTGCGGATACCATCTGAAGTGTAAAGGAGAGGACTTCGACCAAACAGCAGCCACGCTAATCGTTCGACCATGTCAACTGAGGACCGAGAGAGAGGAATCGTAGACATGAAACATCATCTTTTGACCGGTGTGGCGGTGGTCGCCGCGCTCGCGTTTTCAGCACCCGTCTGGGCACAGCAGGCCAATCCGTCCGGTGGCAACTCGATGGGTACGCCAGGTCCGAACCCCGGTGGACCGGGACTGACGCCGTACAGTTCGGGTCCGCGCACGACAGCAGCGCCGCCGCCCTCGGCGCCCGCTCCGGCAATGGCTCCGTCGGCGACGCCGCCGTCATCTACCTATGACAACACCTCGGCAACGCCACCGAGCTATCGTCACGCACGGGCGCATTACCACCACAAAAAGATGGCGGCGTATCATCACGAGATGGCGGGGTATCATCGCGGTAAAGCACACGAGACCGGAGGTACCGCCAACCAGCTGAACCAGGAAGAGCTAGCTCGCCTACAGGCGGGGAACTATTCCAACCCTCCGGCCCCGAGCTACCCCAACTCCCCACCTGCAAACTATTCCGGCTCTCCGGCCCCGGGCAAGAGCTACCCCAGCGGCTCGGCTCCACCGCCATACCAACCTCCGATGGGGTCAACGGGGGGCGGGGCGCCCTACAGGCCGTAGCTCTCTCGAAGATCCGAGGGAACAGAAGGGGGGCGCCCCCCTTCTGTTCCCTCGCACGCTAGCGGCTCGAGTTGCTCTTGCCGGAAGCGGAGCCGCTTTTCGCGTTTAGGGGCTGATCGCCGGCTTGCGCTGCTTGGCGAGCCGCTCCATGTCGTCGAGCAGATCATGCAATGCTTGATCGGCAACATAGGCCATCTTGGCAAAGGCGCGCAGAAAGGTGTCGGTGCGAGGCAACTGGAAGAGCGTCTCGTCACCGTCTTTCCCCTTCGCTGCGCCGATCAGCACGATGTTGTCGAAGGGCTGGAGCATTAATTCTTCGAGCGCCTTGCCGGGACCGGTTACGTATTCGACGACCCGACAACGCTCGGAGGTGCGCGACTCCTGTAGTATCGACATGCGATAGGCAGCGCGCGTCGTCGCGGCCTCGATCAGGGCCCGCGCGAAGGGGCGCAGAAAGGTTTCGTCAAAGCCGAGAATCGCCGTCGGACGCTCATCGCTGACCGAGGAGCGCATCTCAAGAGCGGCCCAGAGCGAGGCCCGCCCGCCAAAGTAATCGGCCGAAGCAAGATCGAGGTTGATCGAGTCGATCGGCATTGGCGAGGAAATCGAGCGTGGCGACAGAAAGGCGAAACAAGCCGGCTCCCGCTTCAGGGAAATATTCGTTGTCGCTTCGAGGTTCCGATCGGTGATCGCGGGAGTGTCGGCCATGGCGAAACCCAGTTCGGGAAGGCGGTATTCGGATGACGGTCTCGTCTCCTTACGGCTCCGCGACCTGAAGAGAACTCCCGTCTCCGGTAAAGTGGATAGGCCGTTTCAACCGAGTTTGTCAAAGTGTAACAGAGGGTGGCCGCAATCTGCGGCCTTTGGCCGCGAGCCACTCGCCTGATCTTGCTTAAATGCCGAAGGCTTAAATTGCAGGCAGAGAATCGCTCGATCGCGCAGGAACTTTTAGAGCGAAATATTCGCCGGAGCCGCGACCACCCGCGCCGGCACCCGAACCTCACCCGGCCTCCCGCTCCAACGATTCTTCGGCGGCGAGCCACTCGCTTTCCGCTCGCTCGATCAACCGCATCAACTCGGCGCGGCGTTTGAGTGAGGCAGTGAGCGCCGGGCCGTTTTCCCGTGGACCTGGCGGCTTAGCCAGGACGCGATCGAGTGCCTCGCGTTCCTCGGTCAGCCGCGTGATCTTTTCTTCGGCCCGGCGCGCGGCCTGGCGCAGCGGCTCGAGCTCGCGCCGGCGCTCCGCGGCAAGGCGCCGGGCCGTCCGGCGGCTGCCGGATTGCGGCTCGTTCGAACGGGTCCCGTTGCCGGATCCACCGCCGTCCAGCACGTGGCGCTCGTAATCTTCGAGATCCCCCTCGAAGGGCCGGGCCGTCCCGTCGGCGACCAGCCAGAGCCGTTCGGCCACCAGTTCGAGCAGATGCCAGTCATGGCTCACCAGCACCACGGCGCCGGGGAAATCGTTGATCGCCTGAACCAGCGCTTCACGAGCCTCGATGTCGAGATGATTGGTCGGCTCGTCGAGGATCAAAAGCGCGGGGGCGTCATAGGTGACGAGGGCAAGGTTCAACCGTGCCCGCTCGCCGCCGGAGAGGTCGCTCACGGCAACAAACGCTTTTTCCTGGCCGAAGCCGAACCTGCCGAGCCGAGCCCGAACCACCTCCGGCGTATGGTCCGGCATCAGCCTGGAAAGGTGATCGAAGGCCGATTCGCCGGGCCGCATCTCCTCGATCTGATGCTGAGCGAAAAAGCCGCAGGCGAGCTTCGGCGACCGGGTCACGCGTCCGGCCATAGGCTCAAGGCGCCCCGCGAGCAATCGAGCCAGTGTCGTCTTGCCGTTGCCGTTGGCGCCGAGGAGTGCGATCCGATCGTCGGGGTCGAGCCGCAGATCGAGCCGCGACAGCACCGGCTTACCCGGGAGGTAGCCGACCGCGACCCGATCGAGCGCGATCAGCGGCGGGTTCAGCTGCGGCGGATCCGGAAAGACGATCCGCGCCGGCGCCTCTTCGGCCGGCAGAACGATCGGCTCCAGCCGGGCCAATGCCTTGAGCCGGCTTTGCGCCTGCCGTGCCTTTGACGCCTTGTAGCGAAAGCGATCGACAAAAGCTTGCATCCGCTGCCGTTCGAAACTCTGCTGGCGCGCCAAGGATACGAGCCGCTGCGCCGCCTCGGTACGGGCCCGCAAATACGCGTCGAACCCGCCGGAATAGGCGGTCAATTTGCCGTGTTGGAGATGCAAGGTTACGGTCGTCACCGCATTGAGGAAGCGGCGATCGTGGCTGACCAGGATCAGGGTACGGCCGTAATTGCGCAGAAACCGCTCGAGCCACAACGCGGCTTCGAGATCGAGATGATTGGTCGGCTCGTCGAGCAGCAACAGGTCGGGCTCGGCGAAGAGGATCGCCGCGAGCGCCACCCGCATCCGCCAGCCGCCCGACAGGCCTGCAATGGGCCGGCGCTGCATCGCGTCGTCGAGGCCGAGCCCTGCCAGGATGCGCGCGGCTCGGCTGGGCGCCGAATGGGCGTCGATCTCGACGAGCCGGGCTTCGATCTCGGCGGCGCGCAGCGGCTCCGCCCCGGCCTCCCGCTCGGAGATGAGGCGGGTGCGCTCATCGTCGGCGGTGAGGACCGTGTCGAGCGGGCTCGCCTGCCCGCCCGGCGCTTCCTGCGCCAGAAAACCGATCCGATGGCCGCGCGGCAATTCGATCGATCCGCCGTCCGGCTGCAGGACGCCGCGGATCAGGTCCAGCAACGTCGATTTGCCGGCGCCATTGCGCCCGACCAGCCCGACCTTGCTGCCCTCGGCGATCTGCGCGCTCGCTTGGTCAATGAGGGTCCGCCCGCCGATGCGGTATGTCAGGCCGGAGATGGTCAGCATCGGGTTGTGGTATCACATCCGATCGGTGACGGGTGATGAGCCGCTCGGGAAAGGTCCGAATCGGCATCTCCGGCTGGACCTATGGCGGTTGGCGCGGGAGCTTTTATCCGTCCAGATTGCGCCATTCCGATGAGCTCCCCTATGCCAGCCTTCAAGTCGACTCGATCGAGATCAACGGGACCCATTACTCGCTTCAGCGCCCCGATTCTTTCGCCAGATGGCACGACGAAACCCCGGAAGGCTTTGTCTTCGCCGTCAAGGGCAGCCGGTTTATCACGCATCTGAAGCAGCTTCGCGACATCGAGACGCCGCTCGCCAACTTCTTCGCCTCCGGCGTGCTGCGCCTCGAGGAGAAGCTGGGTCCGTTCTTGTGGCAATTCTCGCCGCACTTCAAATTTGATGCCGAGCGTCTCGAATCTTTCTTCGCCCTGTTGCCAACGGACACGCAGACTGCGGCGGCCCTTGCCGAACGGCACGACCAGCGCCTCTCCGGCCGTGCCTGGACGCGGACCGAACGCCGGCGGGATCTGCGGCACGCGATCGAGATCCGCCACCCGAGCTTTCTCGACCCAGCCTTTGTCGCGCTGCTGCGCCGGCATCGGGTGGCGCTCGTCTTCGCCGACTCGGTGGCCTGGCCGTATGCCGAGGACTTGACCGCCGACTTCGTCTATCTGCGCCTGCACGGCAGCGAGGAGCTCTACACGAGCGGCTATTCGGACGAGGCACTCGATCACTGGGCGGCGCGGATCAAGCTGTGGGCCCGGGGCCTCGAACCCAACGACGCTCGCCTGATCGCCCCCGAGACGAGGACGCCGCGCCACAATGCCCGCGACGTCTACGTGTATTTCGACAACGACGCCAAGGTCCGCGCCCCGGTCGACGCCCGTTCGCTGCGCGCGAAGTTGGCAGACTTCACCTGACCTTGACCTCCTGTTTCTGTAGAGAAAATACAGGGTCCGTCGGTGGTCCCCACACCCCTATCGTCATTCCCGCGCAAGCGGGAATCCAAGGCGGCTGGTCCGCAGCGGTTCCCACTGGGGCCCCTCTTCCCGGGGCGACGGATGTCTTCTGTCTTTGCGAACAGCGCATACCGGCTTCTACCATGCGAATTCGGCAATTTGATGGCCGTCGTTTCACCGGGCCGGGCCGGTTGCAATTTGGCCCCGACTGCGCCAGCCTCGCGTCGCATTTGGAGGAGGCCCGCCAATGACCACCCGCCCGCCCGCCGAGATCGGCATGACCCTCGACGAGGTCGACACTCCCGCCCTCATCGTCGATCTCGACGCGTTCGAGCGCAATCTGCAACGCCTGCCCGAGCGCATCGCTGGCACCGGCGTCCGGGCGCGGCCGCATGCCAAGACCCACAAATGTCCGGTGATCGCGTTGAAGCAGGTCGCGCTCGGCGCCGTCGGCGTGTGCGTGCAGAAGGTCAGCGAGGCCGAGGCGATGGTCCAGGGCGGGGTCCCGGACGTGCTGGTCACGAACGAGATCGTCGGCCGCCAGAAATTGCGCCGCCTCGCGTCGCTCGCACATATCGCCCGCGTCGGCGTGTGCGCCGACGACCCGAGCCAGATCCGCGCGCTCGACGAGGCGGCTAGTGAGGCCGGGGTCACTCTGCCGGTCTATGTCGAGGTCAACATGGGCGGCAACCGCTGCGGCGTCGAGCCGGGCGAGCCGGCGCTCGCCCTCGCGCGGCAGATCACGCAAGCGCCGCACCTCGTCTTTGGCGGATTGCAGGCCTATCACGGCTCGGCGCAGCATCTGCGCGGCTGGGAGGAGCGCCGCCAGGCGATCGCCGGCGCCGCCGACAAGGCCGGCCGCACCCGCGACCTGTTGGCGCGCCACGGCATCGAGTGCCCGACCGTCACCGGAGCCGGCACCGGCACCTTCGAGTTCGAGACGGCGAGCGGCGTCTACACCGAACTGCAATGCGGCTCCTACATCTTCATGGACGCCGATTACGGCCGCAACCTCGACCACGACGGCGCCCCGACCAAAGCGTTCGAGCCGAGCCTCTTCGTCTGGGCGACGGTGATGAGCCGCCCGACCGAGGACCGTGCGATCGTCGACGCCGGCTTGAAGGCGCTCGCCTTCGACTCGGGCCCGCCGCTCGTCTGCGACGAGCCCGCCGCCACCTACGAGCGCGCCTCCGACGAGCACGGCCGCCTCGGCATCTCGGGCGCCACCAACCGCCTCGTCCTCGGCGACAAGATCCGCCTCGTCCCCGGCCATTGCGACCCAACCGTCAACCTCTACGACTGGTACGTCGGCATCCGCGGAAACCGCGTCGAACAGCTCTGGCCCATCACCGCCAGGGGCGCGGTGTATTGATGATGATCGCCGCCACATAGGCGGCAGGCGTGCTCCCCGATCCCGACGCGGGCATCGAATGGGAGTGGAACCTTGAGGCGCGGACGTCGGCCATCACCTATTTTGTACGTCTCACAAGCAAGCGGCGCGGTGTCCGATCGATTCCGCCCGAGGGAGCATGACGAAGGTTCAGATTGAGCTGTCTGACGCGACAGCGAGAGCCGCGCGCGAGGCGGGGCTCTTGACATCCGAGGCGCTCGAACGGCTGCTCACCGATGCGATCAGGCGCCGGCAAGCGGCCGACGCGCTTCTCGCGATCGCCGAGCGCGTAGCCGAAGCCGGTATCGAGCCGATGTCGATGGAAGAGATCGATCGGGAGGTAAAAGCCGTTCGTGCCGAGCGCCGGCGACGTGCGGGCGGTCGTTGACACCAATGTGCTGCTGTCCGGCTTGTTTTGGCGCGGGAGGCCGCACGCGCTGATGGAGCAGGTTCGCGGCGGCACGCTCACCCTGATCAGCAGCCCGGCTTTGCTGGCCGAACTCGCCGAGGTCATGAACCGCCCAAAGTTCCAGTTGATCCTGGCCCGCTCCAGCACCGATCCCGACCAGACGCTAGGTGAACTGAGGTGGTTGGCCGAGATCATTGATCCGCCGCCGCTGCCGGCGCCGGTCAGCCGTGATCCTCAGACGACGGGGTCCTGGCCCTCGCAGCCGCCTCACGAGCCGACCTCATCATCACCGGCGATGCCGATCTCCTCACCCTCGGCAGCTATGCCGGCATCCCGATCATCGATCCGGCCGAAGCCCTCACCCGCATCGGCGGCTGATTGAAGGCCGTAGCCCACGGCATCGAATGCTTTGATATTACCGCGGCCGGCACCTTCGAGTTCGAATCGGCGAGCGGCGTCTAATACTGAATTGCAAATGCGGCTCCTACATCTTCATGGACGCCGATTACGGC